>Ga0075423_10002406_pt1 | contig 16984 bp, 13 predicted proteins | sample SoiMethybrSBSTD2_FD_80114 | JGI IMG/M metagenome (GOLD analysis project Ga0075423, IMG submission 80114) | Bulk soil microbial communities from a Populus tree surrounding site in Tennessee, USA - Soil MetaG P. TD hybrid SBSTD2 | ecosystem: Environmental > Terrestrial > Soil > Tree plantation...
ATCGGGCGAAAAGCGCAGCCGGTGCGCGCCGATTCCCAGCGTATTCAGATTCTCGCGCGTAGCACTCTGCCAGAGCTGAATAGTGTCTTCCATGGCGATCGCTAGCATATGTCCGTCCGACGCGAGCGCAATACTGTTCACCTCGGTGTCGATCATGATCGTCGTGAACGGGGTATCATCCGATACGCGCCAGAGATCGACTGCGTTGGCCGAGAGGGCGGCCAGCACATCGGCGTTGGTCGCGAACGCGATATCATACGCCTCGGCCAGTCGCTCCGGCGCTATCCACTGAACAGGCAGCGCAGCATTGGGCCACTGCGCGATTTCTGCGCGATTATTGATCATGAATTCGCGCTCGTAGCCGTTGTGCGCAATGCTGCTTGCAGCGTCGTCGATGGCGTGCAGCCGTGCATCGTCGAACAGACAGCTCAATTGGATTGTTTCGCTCGGCGTCGTCAGGCTCCGACCGTCGGGTGCGAATGCGAGATCGTCCACATAGCCGAGATACCCCTTCAGCGTATGAACCAGCATGCCGTCGCGCACGCGCCAGATATGCACCGACTTGCTCGTAGCAGCGGCGAGGTTCTGCCCGTCCGAGCTGAAGGTAATCGCGATCGGATCGCCGTCGGGCATGCGTAACGTGCGCAGGAGCGTGCCATCGCCGGAACGCCAGATGCGAATAGCCGCACCATCAGTCGCGGCGAGGGTTCGGCCATCTGGTGCGAAGATCGTCCGCCCAAACCCACCCGGCGACTCCGCGCTCATCCGAAGCAGCACGCCCGGCCCGCTATCCCGAACAGTAAGGACAATACTCTGCGCAATAGCGAGAACGCGCGAGTCGGGTGAGAATGCCAGGCTCGTAACATTCGTGGTGTCGGCAGCTGTGCTGGATAGCAAGGTCCAATCCGCAACGCGCCACAGCTGAATCTCGGCAACGCCAGCCGCCGCGAGCAATTGTCCATCGGGCGAGAATGCCAGGCAGCCGCGCGGGCTAGCCGTGTCGATTGGTAACGATTGCAGCCGCACGCCATCGCTCGCACGCAGGATCTGGACTTCTTCGCCCTGATCAATTGCGATGACTGCGCCGGTGGGCGATAGCGCCAGGTTCGCCGCGAGATGCGGCTGTCGAATCGCCAGGCTGTCTGCGCTGCCCTGCGCGAGATTGACATGATCGACCGTGTGCGCGGTTACGGCGACCAACGTCGTTTCCGCGCACACGAACCCGATCTGTTCAACTGGTTCCGCGAAAGCGATGAACTGCCGCCGCGCCAGCGAGCGCGCGTCATAGCATTCGACACCGAGCGTCGAGGCGACGACAAGCGCATCATCGCCGGACGACCAGGCGATATCCGTAACCCGCCCCTTGCCGCATATGGCGAGCAGGTTTGTTTCGCCGCACGGGGATGCGCGATGATCGCCGGCGGCATCGTCTGACGTAACGAGAATAGCGGTATGATCGCGGACATCGCGCGGCATGGCCGAGGTGGTCGTATCGCGCGCCAGCGCGGTCTGCCGCTCAAGAGAGACCCTCAGCATGGTCAAGCCGAGCTGAATCGTCGCGCCGTCTGTGAGTGGTGCCTGCTGCACAAATTGATCATCCAGCCGGGTGCCGTTCGAGCTTCGCAAGTCCATAATCACGATTCGGCTGCGATCTTGCTGGATCACGGCGTGCCGACGCGATACCTGGGGGTCGCTCAACACCAGATCGCTCTCTTCCGCGCGCCCGATCGTAACAGGCAGGCGAAACGTGGCCTTGCGGGGTTGTTTCGTTGATAGATCGGTCCATTGGAGATCGATGAACTGCACCATAGCGCCTCCTCTGCACTCCCACCTGCGTCGCCATCAACTCATAACCGATTGCAGGCGGCATGCCACCGAGGCCGGGGATCATCGCATGTGTGGAACGGGCCCTCTCAGTGCGTGGTCGCACACGTATCTGCTTTCACAACGACAGCGCAAACTGTCATCGTAGAGCGTAGCACTGATCGCGGCGCGCGCCAATCGCATGAATATGTGATCGGCATGTGATCTCGTGGGGCTAGAGCAGCCGCAGCTTTCGCGCTTGGCTGACCGCTACGGCGCGACTGCCGACGCCGAGCTTCTCGTAGAGGTTTCTGAGGTGGGAATTGACCGTATTCTGCGAGATCACCAGATCATCGGCGATCTCTTTGATGCTGCGGCCAACGGCAAGCCGCTGCAACACATCGCGCTCACGGTCGGTCAACTCGACCACGCGCGCGGGGTGATCGGTGTCAACGAAGCGCAGCATCTCCCTCGCGTTCGCCAAGCCGATCATGTCATCGGTATCAAGGCGGCACAGATCGTTGATCTTCTGGCCATTGACGAAGGTACCGTGCAAGCTATGATCATAGAGCACATACCCGCCGTCCTCGCGCTTGATCGTGGCATGCCGGCGCGAAATATCGGTGCGGCGCCTGTGGATGCGCACATGGCACGCCGGGTCGCGACCGATCACGAACACGTCCACTTCCAGACGATATTCGTTGTTGAACTGCGTCGGCGCTATCGTAGACTCCTCGCTGGCTTCGCGCTGATCCGTCGGCTGGCCAAGCTGTTCGGGCGGCAGAATGTCCGCATCCATAGCGATCAGGATGGCGCTGTAGCGGTCAGCGTGAGGCATGGAAATCTCCCGCGTGCTTGGTTCGCTCCTGTTCAAGGGAAGATGGCCGTCCGCCCTGCGCGCTACTCGCCGCCAAGATCGGCAATCGTTTGCCCATAGCGCCACAGCCGCACCGTCCCGTCGTACGACGCCGATGCGAACGTGCGCCGACCGTGCCCGAACGCCAGATCGGTTATCGCGTCGGTGTGCATATTGGCAACGCAGAGCAGGCTTGGGCCATCCTCATGCACATCCCACAATCGTATCTCTGTGCGCTTCACCGCTGCGAGGGTCACGCCATCGGGCGCGAAGGCGAGCTGCTGGGCACCCTCGGATAAGCGCATGTACTCAGACGCGCGCACGAGCGATCGCGGCGCTTGCCGCTTCGCTTCCTTTGCCTGTTCGGGTAAGCGATAGATCTGGATGGCATCAGCGTATGCCACAGCCAGGAAGCGACCGTCTGGTGCAAGGGCCATGCCATTGGCATCGCCATCGAGCTCGATCGGCTCGATCACTTCCTGCCAGTCGCTCGCCCGATGGACCGATACTGTTCGATCCTGGCAGAGCGCGGCCATCACGCCATCCGGCGATAACGCCACGTCGCAGACCATCGACAGGCTTTGCTTGCGGGTGGGGCCGCTGGCGCGATCGAGCGGCCAGCACTCAATCGCATTGGGCGTGACGTTCAAGAATTGCGGCTTGCCTTTGGAGAACACGAGGCTATGACACTGGGCGGCCGAGCTATTCTTCGAGCGCAACCTCACCCACTCGCTCCCAGCCTGCCCGATCACACTCGCGCCATCGACCGCATGGCCCTTGCGCTGCCATAATAACACCTGCTGCTCTGTGGCGACCGCTACTGCATTCCCGTCCGAGGCGAAAGCGACATCTCGCGGCTGAGTAATATCTGGGCCGAGAATCTCGCCGGGCAAGAACTGACCTGCGCCGACACCCCAGAGCTGTATCGACGTCCCAACGATTGCGAGATCCTGTCCATCGGGCGTGAACGCCAGAAAATGCGCCTGCCCGGTATCATGTGGCCAGTGGTAGATCTCACGACCAGTGAATACGTCCCATACCCACACGGCGTCGTGAGAAGCCGCCGCGAGCCGCTGCCCGACCGCATCGAATATGACCCGGAAGACGCCGAGCACGCGCTGTTGGGGGAGCGCATGGAGCTGTGTCACGCGATCACGCTCTACGCGCCACAGCTGAACGACCGCCTGTGTCGCAACGGCAAGCAGCTTACCGTCGGGAGCGAGCGCAATGCAGCGGATGCGCGACTGCTCCTCGCGCTGTTGCGCCAACAGCTTGCCATCGCGCCAGATCGTAAAGGTGTTCGGCGCGGCGGCAGCCATCGTTGTCGCGTCGCGAGACAGCGCAAGCCCAATGATCTCCGGCATTTTGCTGTCGACCAAAAGAGCTTCCTTCAGCTGCCTGTCAGATAATCGCCAGACCTTGATGTCGCCATTGGTCGCTGCGACAAGCGTTCGTCCATCTCGTGAAAGCGCAACGCGGTCGAGGTCGAAATCGGCATCGAACGCGGCGACGAGATCGGTCTCGCTCGCGGGGCCAAGCTGCAACAGCCTGGCCTGGCCCTCGGCTGCAACCAGCACTGTTCCATTATCTGGTGCGACGACAACCGCGCCGGGCGTTCCATCGGCGCGACCGTCCAGGCGATAACGCGACTTGCCACCCTGTACAGCATCACGAACCTCGACGACCTCATTCAGCGCAACAGCCAGGGCCGCGCCATTGAGCACAAACCCGACATGCTGCACCACAGAGCGGGTCAAGCAGATGATACGCTTTTCGACCGGACTCGCGTCGAGGGTATAGGTGTAGACGCCGATGGCGGTCGCCACCGCGAGCGTTTGACCATCGGGCGACCAGGCGATGTCGGTGATACGTCCCTCGCCCAGCGTATCGGTTGGCTGCGCCTTGGGCTGCCATGGCTCGGACACGGGCGTCGGCAGCGGGCTATCAGAGAGCAGATTGGTCGCGCTCGGTTCCTCAAGCTCAACCGCATCTGCTGGGAGCGCGTCGGGCTTTTGCGGGGCCGGCGCTGTGCTCGGCGCTGCTTCGCCGAGCACAGGGCGTGTGCTGTCCGGTGGCGCGAGCGGCGACTGCACGGCCGCAGCGTCGTTAGCATCAGCCGGCTGCAGCGCATCGGATAGCTCGGTCGCCTCCTGCACTGCCGGCGTATGCCGTCCAGACGACTCGTCTGCGGGCGGCGCTTCCCTGGGCTCGCGCGGCAGCGCTGGGTCGCGCAGCCGCAAACGCGCGAGCGCCTCGGCAGCGCTGGCCGGGCGCTTGTCGATCTCCAGCGCCAGCATGGCCAGCAGCGTCTGCTGAAGCGCCGATGGCGCTTTATCGAACTGTTCTGAGCGGCGCAGCGTGATGCCCTCGAGTCGCATGATCGCATTGGTCGGCTTGGAGTTGGTCAGCAGGTAATACGCGGTCGCTGCCAGACAATACAGATCCGTACGCGCATCGACATGCACGCCAGCCTTGCGCCGGTCATAGAGCTGCTCGGGCGCGGCGAAATCGGGCGAGTGCGCGGCGACGAGGGTATGCGTATTCTGCGTGGAGATACCGAAGTCGAGGATCACATACCCACGGTCGGCCCGCTTGATATTGAGCGGCTTAATGTCGCGATGCACGATACCGGCGTCGTGAAGCTGCTGGAGGTAGCCCAGCAACGTCGCCAGGAAGCCGCTCACCTGCGTGCTGGTCCAGGGCAGGCTGCGTAGATCCTCCAGGGTCTCGCCGTCGATATATTCCATCACGATGTAGTGATGGAAGAGCCGATCATGGATCTCCTCGACCCAGTGATCATAGAAGTTGGGGATAAAGGGAAACCGTGGAGCATTCTCCTCGAGCAGTTTCACCTCGTGCTCGATCTGGAGCCGGGTCGGTGAGTGCGGGTTGCCGCGCTCCTCGGCCACGCGCTTGACCGCGACGATCGGCTGATCGGCGCTACCCAGATCGATCGCCTTGAACACCGAGCCAAAGCCGCCCTCGTCGATGAAATCTACCTCTTGATAGCGGCCATTGAACACCCGCGGCTTAGTACCCACGACGCCTGCTCCTACATATAGCTGCGAGCGCTGCCTGCACGCAGGGGCTCGACGCATCAAGGATCGTTGCTGAATGGGCTGAGTCTGAACCTAGTATAACTTTCCGCTACGTGACTGTCTAGCCCCAACGTGGTATGATTGCTGAAGCTGCTGGCCGCGAGCAATCGCACAGCGCTAGCTCGACCGCCGCAGTTCGATCATGCGAAAGGAGCGAGACGCTATGGAGCGCGTGTTGTCCATGCTGATCAGTGCATTGAAAGTGGCGGCGTTGCGCGAAGAGCCATCACTGGTGGTCGTCGTGCCGACGGCCGAGGTATGGGCCGCTGCGCTGGCCGGCTTGCCGCTGGAGCAGTCGGACCACGAGGAGCTGGTCGAGCTGTCGCGCAGGTTGGCCAACGGGATGCGGGTCGCAGCTATTCTCGCGACGCTCAACCGGATCGCCCAAACAATCATTGCGCAGATCGACGAACAGCCGCAGCTCGCTCGCGAGATCGACGAGCGCCACGCTGTGCTAGCGGCGATACTAGCGATCCATACGCTCGCCAGCGACGATGCGACCGACCGAATCGATGTACGCATTGATTCGCTGGCGCTGTTCGATTATATCGAGCAGATCTACATCAAATCCAGGCAGGCGGCCCCGAGCAGCGCGACGGATGACAAACCCGATACTATCCTGGTCGTCGCGCGGCCCGACCGCGAAGTGAGCGTAACCTTCAAGGGCCACCATTACATCGAGCGGCGTACGACGATTACCTACCGACACGACCAGCGCCATCCACAGCTACACATCCGCACGCCGACAAAGAGTGCGATCGACCAGCACCCCAATGAGCGGAAGCACTGGCTTCAGAAAGCGTCCTCGGCCTACGACCTCGACGTGTACACCTATCAGAACCGGCAGATGGGCCACATCCAGACGCGCCCAATCAGTACTCTCTCGCGGATCGTTGGGCGACAGCTCGACCTGACCTTCAGCCTGCCGGTCAACACACAGCTGCAGGCGACCAGCCTGCTGGATGGGCAGCGAGAACTAACCCAATGTATTCAGTTGCAGCAGCGTTAGGCAGATCGACTTATTGAGACGTAGCATTGCGGAGACCTTTCCGTCCCGACGCCTTTTTATCTGCCTTCACTGGGTGCTCAGGATCCGGCATACCAGCAGTTGATACGTCGATGGGCGGCTCTACCGCCCGTGTGGGAGCTATCGCTTCACTATCGTCCAGTTCCGGGGTAAGCGTTGCCGGCTCTTCCGGTGCTGCTTCCTGCACCACGCTGCCCACCGGCTGCGTCGAGGGCATTGGAGCGACCGGCGGCGCTGGTGCCTGTGTCGCCATAGGCGTTGGAACACCGCCCACACTCTGTGCATACGCGGATGTTGCGCTAGCAGTCGACGCCAATGACGCCTGCGCTGTGGTCTGCGGCGGCGCAGAGCCAGCTTCCCCCTGCTCCTGTGTCACAAATGCCATACTGCGCAGCTTGAAGAGCAGATCATCCCTCAGCTTGCTGGGAAAATCACGCGGCAGCTGGTTGTGTGGTTGGTTGAGCAGCCACTTCGTCTGATCATAGATCTCCCCGGCGGCTTCCATATTCTTACCGGCGAGGAAGCCCTGACCGATCTCGTTCGTATAATATGAGCCTTGCATGTCGCGGAGCATGCAGCAGACGATCAACTCAATAATGTCCTTCGGGATAGATACGCCGCGCTTGTCTTGGAGCAGATCCTTGACGATATGGAAATTCCGGAAGCGATAGTTGCGCAGCGCCTCGCTCAATTCGGTTCGATCATAGCTCGTGGCGGAGTCGAGCAGATCGGTGATCAGCGTATCAAGATTGTTCGCTTGCAGGACGATCTTCAGGAAATCCCACTTCTTGCGCGGGCTGATGCTGCTGCCGGACTCCAGCGTGCTGCGCTCCTCCGGTCTGAACGCCATCCGATTATTCAGCGAGGAAGCCAGGATGTACTCGATCAGATCCTCGATCTTCTCGGCACCCATCACCAGCCTGAGCACCTCCCACCGCTCGGCCAGCGTTAGCGTACGCGCCGTATCAGCCTGCTGCGAGAGTTGGCCGACCTTAACAGCCACCGCCGAGCTGAGCACGAAAGGAATCAGCTCCTCGACAGTATCGGCACGCATCGTCAGCCGGAGGATGTCCCATTTCTCAGGGAGTGTCAAATGACTGGGGGTCGGCTGCGACTCGGCGACGACCGCGCGCTCAAGCGACGAGTTCAAGATCATGTCGAGCAGACTATGGATCTCCTGGGCATCCATCACCAGGCCCAACAACTCCCACTTCTCAGCGATGTTCAGCGTATTGGGAGCAGGCGCTGCGCCTGCGGCGCGCAGATGCGCGATCTTCTCGTCGAGCTGTGAATGCAGAATGAGGCCGACCAGATCGTCGATGCTATCGGCCCCCATCACCAGCTTCAGGAGCGCCCATTTATCGCGGGTCGTCAGCAGATCGCTCGTCAACTGCGGCTCCTCACCGTCCGGTTGGTTCACCTTCGCATCCAGCCCCGAATTCAACAGCCGCAGCACAGCATCCTCGACGTTTTCGGCCTGGAGCATGTGCTTGCCAAGCCCGGCACCATCGAATCCTTTCAGCTTCAGATGAGCGGGCACCGGGCGCGTGCGCGCCTCGGCCGAGAGCTGCTGCCTATCCCACTTGCTACCTGGCAATTGGCGCGCAGCTGGTGCCGCCGCAGCGGACTCGAATGATCGCAATGTGCCCCGGCTGCGCCCCTGCGTGGGCACTCCCTCTTCTTCTTTGCTCGGAAGGATCGAGGTTTCCGGCGAAAGCGCCTCAAGGACATCGGCGATCGTGTACTCCACCTGGCTGAACTCCTTCAGGAAGCGCACCAGGCAGTAGGTGTAGAAGAGTTCGGGGTTGCGCCCGCCGCTGGCCAGGTCGTAGAGAATCGCGCCGAGGCTGTAGCCATCGGTGTGGTAGCCGGTCGCCCGGACGACGTGGGCGGCGATGTCTTCGTTATTATCGATATCCAGACCTTCGTTCAGGATAAAGCCGGTGATCAGCCGCTCGCGGTGGCTCGCGTCCCGCTGGTTCTCGCGGTGATACACTTTCTCATCGTACAGGATCTCCCTGATGATGAACACCCGCCCCTCATTGTCTTGATCATCGGGCTCCTTAAACGAGTCGCTAATCACAAGGCGATCGCCGCGGCGGATGTTGCTGATCTTGCTGCTGCGGACATGCACATGATCGGGCGTATCGCGGTCGAAGCTTATGCGCACCTCGATCGGCAATTCGGCCTGTTCGGGCGCCCGGTAGAACTGACTGCCCGGAACCGATGCCTCCGGATTACGGATGCCGCCCTTGAGCGAAAACTCGGCTGTCTGGAGCGAAGTGCTATCGGCGGTGTAGCCCAGGTCGCCAAGGAGGATGCGCGGTTGGCCAATGCCGCGATTCTCGGCGTAGTGCGAGAGAAAGACGTTGCCTGGCTTCATATCGCGATGGGCCAGCCCGATCGAATGCAATTCCTTCACGGTGTAGGCGATATGCGAGAAGAGTTCGAGAACCGCGTAGTTCCTGACGCTGTTGGCATCATTATTGTCTTTGAAGGCGTTGAGGATGTCATATCCGCTCTTCTTGTAGATACCACCATCGATATAACAGTCGCTCACCTCCGAGATCGCCTCGCTCACCGAGTCTGCCGACTGCTGGAGCGCCTTGCTGTAACTGACCAGGTTGACATATTTGGATGGTAAGGGTGGTTGCTGTTTGTACAGCGGCAGATCAAGCCACGACGTATCGCGATCAAGCAGGTCGTAGAGCGTCGCCTGGCACAGTTCGAGCGCGTAGAACGGCCCCTGAAGCTTGTAATAACCGAGAACCTTGATCAGCTCGGCATCGGTGTTGACGTCATCGGCAATCGTATCCCCGAAACGCTTCTGCCAGTACGCTATCTCCTTGTCCGATAGTTGCGGTTTCACAAGGCCAAAGCAGTTGTACTGCACGAACCAGGCACCCATCTGCCCGAATGTCTTAGTCTTCTCCGCCTCCGTGAAGAAGCGTTCCTCGGAGACGCGCGCATACTCCGGGTCGGGGTCATCCTTGAGAAACTTGATCGCCAGGTACTTGATGCCGACGTTATCGAGTGGCGTATCGCTGCCCAGGAAGACCACGGCGTTGCGCCCAGTCCCCAGCCGGATCGGGCGCATGGTATCACCTTCTCTAGCTTGCAGCAGGTAGATCGTGTGCTTGAGATGATGATAGTGGATCGCCTTCAGCGGCAGCGCCTCATAGTCCTTGATATCGGGCATAATTCCCCTCCAAGTCTAGATCGCCTTGATACAGGTTAGCAGCGGTTTTCGCTCTGTATCGACGATATACGTCGTCAAAAACCGGTCATTCTCAGACAATATGAGCCGCACCCCTTCTCCAAGCGTGCCGGCTCTGGGCCCATCGATGGCATATATCATCAGGACCAAATCGAGAGGCCGCTTATACACCAGCACCTCGGGGCCCAAAGGCAGCGGCCAATCCCTCGGCGCAAATTCGGCAGGCTCGGGCGGGATGCGGCGCCGAACCCCCTCCAGCGTCAATAGCGGAACCCCGCTCGTTCCCGCATATGCGACTGCAATCGGTCTGAGGTCGGTTGGTTTGGCGAAGCGCCGCACGTCCACGCGCTCCTGACCAAGCGGGATGCGACCGATCAAGACGGTATGACCATTGCTCGATGGGAGGCTCAACTCGGTGACGAAATCAAAGAAATACCGATCCTTGACAACGATCTCCACGGCGGCGATCATGCCAGGGCTCAAGGCGGCAGCCAACGCGATAACCTGGTCCAGTGATCGAGCAATCTGCTGAAGCTTCGCCTCATCCAGGGCTCTGGCCCGGATTGTCTGCTCGGCCTGCTCAACGAGCGCTGATACAGCTGCCAGATCGAGCGGGCCGATTGTGTGAGCGAGAACCGCTTGTTCGAACTGGTGCGCTGCGTCGGCGGGCGCAAGCTCGGCCACCAGCAGGCGCAACATAGCAGTGATCGGCGCGAGCCGTAGCGCGGGCTGATTATCGGCGGGCGGTTTCGCCGCGTGCGTTGGCAAGCTGAACATACTTAATAGAATATGTGCAAGCAGATCCATAGGCATTCACGATAGCAGGCAACAACACAACAAGACGCAGGCTCAACAAGGAGCTGCGGTCTAGCAGAGAGGTTCGGCAATAGGGATGGGCTCGATTTCAGTTTGTATACTATCATGCCAATCCAGCCTCCGTCAATGATCTTTTCCACAATATCGCATAGCCCGGCTCACTCCACGCGCGATTCGCCGCACATCTGCACATACAAAAGCGGTGTGGGGAGGCTGCGCCTCCCCACACCGCTTCGCAGATTCACACAACAGAGCGGGCTACGGGCTTGGGTTGCGGCGACGCCACAGCCGACGCAACAGCACGACCAACATGACCGCAAAGAACAGAACCAGCAGGAACGCCAGCACCGGCACGATAATCGCCAGCACCGAGAGCACCAGCGAAATCACGTCCTCGAAGAAACTAATCACCGGATTGGCCACCCCGGCAGTCGTGGCAGTCGCTAGTGGCCGCGCGGTCGCACGAGCGCCATGCGTGACGCCGGCGATGATGATGCCGCAGATCGCCGCGAGCAGCGGGTTAACTGCGCCGGTGGCGCTGTTGGCCGACATGAACAAAATCGCGCCAGCGATCGGGTGGATGATCAGGCCGACGGCGTGTAGTGCGTGATCGACCGCCGGAATCTTATCACCGATGAAGTCGAGCAGCGCCAACACCGCGATCACAATCAGTACCACCGGATGCGTGAGCACGCTGAACGGCTCGTTCAGGTGAATCAGGTTGGTGTAGCGACCGAGCAGCCCGACGACGAGCAGCGGCACGTAGGCATTCAGACCGGCAGCTGTCGAGAGGCCAAAGGCGGAAAACAGGTTCATGAGTGCGTTCATCGCTCACTCCAGACATGTCGGCGACACAGCGAGGGCTCTGGCTCACTGTATAGACGACGAATGCCTGGCTGTTGTTGCGCCGGAACATCGGTCACATCTTTCTCTTGATCCACGAAGTCACACGAAGGATACGAATGATGCGGCTTCTTCGTGTCCTTCGTGTGACTTCGTGGATGAAACGCGCTGTGCTAGCGCATCACGCGACCAGTATCGGGGCTTGGCTCGTACTCGTCGCGGTTGAGCCAGCGCATAAAGACGATCGTCAGCACTGTGAAAAAGACCAGCGCGCCGGGGATCCACATGATCAGCCCGCCGATCTGCTGATCGGTGAGCGGCGCGAGCCCCCACACGCGCGGCGCAGCGGCGTAGGTCGGGTAGAGCACGTCGCCGGAGAAGGTGATCAGCGCGCCCAGGATGGTCGGTGGCAGTGACTCGCCGAACAGATAGAGGCATTGGGCTGGTGCCGACAGCGGAGGCAGCTCGTCGAGCGGGCTGAAGATCGGCCACCAGGTGAGCGTCGCCGTCACAAAGAACATGACGTGCTCGACGATGTGGATCGTCTGATCGTGCAGCGCCCGCTCGTAGTAGGCTGGTACGTGCCAGATCGCGAAGGTGAAGTTGAAGGCCATGAACGCGACCAGCGGCCCAGTCAACACTCGACCGATCGGCAGCGCGAACGGCAGGCGCAGCAGCGGTCGCAGCAGCCAGCGCGGCGTCCCGAGCAAGAGCAGCGGTGGCGCTATCAGCGTCAGCAAAAGGTGTTGAATCATGTGGGCGGCCAGCAGATAGTGATCGCCCAGCGCGTCGAGCGGCGAGACTAGCGCGATAAACAGCACCAGAACGCCCATCAGGAAGGTCTGGATCTGTGTCTGCGGCACCGGCCCCGACCCGGCGAAACGACCGCGCAACGGCCCAACGCATGCCAAGTAGGCACCCGCCTGGAGCGCCAACCCGATCAGCACACTCGGCTCCCAGGTCCAGCTATACACAGCCAATACCCCTTGTGGTTAGAAAGTCCGTATCCTGAAGCCCGTTAGCCACTCTGCGCAATGTGGTATCATGCTGCTTAGGAACGCTTGGCCGCTTTGTCCAGCCAAATGAGGAGACATGAGCATGCCTGCTGTTACGGTTGCCGAGATCGATGCGCGCTTGCGGCAATTACCACCTGACAAACTGGCCGTCGTGTATGATTTCGTCTCATACCTGCTCGAACGAGATGCCGCTGATCTTTTGATAGCTGCCGACAACGATGCGTGTGCGACGATGTTCGCTTCAGAAGCCGTTTTGCGCCGTGATTGGGATCGCCCCGAAGAGGATGCCGCATGGGCGCATTTGTGACGGCTCCCAGGGCTAAAGGCCCCTGGGCTTCAAAGGGATGCCGCCCCAGCCCTTGTTCTCTTTCAAGAACGTTAGTTGGTGTGGAGCCTTCGATGTACTTGCCGGTGCTGGCTCTCAGGTTGGCATCTTCCGCCTCACCAGTACGCTCCATGACCATGAGCTTTTTATCCGGCGGTGGATTGCCCGCCGGAACGCCCAAAACTCAGTTGGTGATGTGCAATCGACCCGAAGGCCGAGGGTGCGAACACCTGTGCTGAGTATACCAGAGCAGGAGTGTTTTGTCTAGTCTCAGAGCGAATAAACCAGGACTAAAGCGGCGAAAGTGAGTGAAGGGCTTATATCCGGGTGCCCTCTGGGCGTAGCTAAAGTTCCTGGGCTTTGCGCCCTAGCATCGTAAAGGGCGACGTCGTTGTCGCCCTCTTTCCGTAAGGAAACCTATGAGCGAAACGCAGAACAATACGGCTGATCCCGATATGAAAGCGGAGTACGACTTCAGCAAGGGCATACGTGGCAAGTATGCGCAACGCTATGCGGAGGGTACGAATGTCGTCGTGCTCGCACCGGATGTCGCAGCATTTCCCACCGCTGAGGCGGTCAATACCGCGCTCCGCGCGCTTATCACCATTGCCCGCCAAACGGTGAAAACGCCCGCTGAGTAAGGCATGATGGCGGAATAAAGGTATGTATTCCTCTGAACGGCAGGCCGTTAGCCGGCGATACCGACGTGTCCCGAGAAGAGCGTCAGGAAGACCAGGATCATCGAAACGGCCAGCAGAAACGGCGCGATGAACAGCAACTGGAAGACCCGCGCATCGCCCCTCAGATGCATAAAGAACATCACCACCATCGAACCCTTCGCCACCGAAAGCGCGAGCAGCAGCAGCACCAGGATCAATTGTGCGGTGGGATCAGGCTGCGCGGGGCTATAGATTATACCCGGCAGGCTAACGATCACCTCGACAATCGTGATGACGGCCAGGATGCCGCCGATCATCCAGTAGCGTCGCGTCGATGCATCGTGAGCTACCTCTGTTGTCGTCATATATGCTCCTTGTGATCGAGATCTTCAGCGTCAGGGCAGCAGGTAAATCAGCGTGAATACCGCCACCCACACAAGGTCGACGAAGTGCCAGTATAGACCACCCAGTTCGATATCAAGCACATTTTCGGAGCCGTTGGGGTAGCGCCGCACCTTGAAGAAGACCGAAAGCAGCCATGTCACCCCGATCGCGACATGCGTGCCATGGAAACCGGTCAGCAAGAAGAACGTCATGCCGAGCAGGCTGCTCCCAAGCGTCAGGCCCTCGTTCAGCACCAGATTGGTGAACTCGTAGGCTTGGCCGCTCAGGAAACACAGCCCCAGCCCAACCGTCGCCAGGTGATACCTCCTGAACGTGCGCCAGTCGCCGCGGCGGCTCGCCGCCAACGCGAGCACCATCGTCACGCTGCTCGCCAGCAGGATCGCCGCCAGCACGCCTGTGAACTGGATGCCCAGCTTCTCGTGCGGCAACTGCTCGGGATATAGGCGCGCATTGACCGGCTTGTAGATCAGGTAGGTCGCGATCAGCGCCGCGAAGAACAATGTCTCCGAGCCGATGAAGGCCCAGACGCCCATCTTACGACTATCGACCCCCAGCGAAGTCGCATGCGCGGGATCGTGGCCGCTCGCGTGCGTCGCGTGGGTTGCTGGGGCATGCTCGCTCATGCGTTGCTCCTCTTCAGGTTAAACCGTGAACAGCGCTTCAGTGATTTTGCTGGGGAGGTTCGGAGGGGCCTTCGGCCCCTCCGAACCTCCCCACCCGTTCAATCAGTGTGGCGAGCCGCTAGTGTGGCGCGTCGGCGTGCGCATTGCTAACCCAGCGCACAACACCGTAGCCCATAATCACGAAACCGACGAGACATGCGATCGCCGAAATGCCGCCGGTGCTCGACAAATAGAGCGCGCCATAGGCCAAGAGCGTGACGCCGAACGCGACGATCAGCGGGGCATAGGTCGGCGAAGGCATGTGAATCGCCCCCTCGTCCTGCGACGGTGCGGCCCCGTGATCACGCGCGGCCATCTCGCGGCGGGTTGCGCCATGCGCACCCGGCGCGTGCGCCACTTCGAGATCCGGGTATTTAGTGTCCCAGAGCGGGCGGCGGCTGTGAACAGCCGGCGTCTTATCGAAATTGTGTGCGGGCGGCGGCGAGGTCGTAGCCCACTCCAGCGTCGAGGCATCCCACGGGTCCGTCGGTGCCTCCGCGCCGCTGCGCAGGCTGATGAAGACGTTGACAATGAACATCAGGATCGATAGAGCCATCGCAAACGCGCCGATCGTCTCCACCAGATTCCAGACATCCCAGCCCATGCCGGCCTCGTAGGTGTAGTAGCGCCGTGGCATGCCCAGCGTGCCCAAAATATGCATCGGGAAGAACGTGATATTGAAGGCGATCAGCATGAGCCAGAAGTGCGATTTACCCAGGCTATCGTTGAGCATACGGCCCGTGATCTTTGGGAACCAGTAATAGGCACCGGCGAACATGCCGAAGATCGAGCCGCCGAACAGCACATAGTGAATGTGCGCGACAACATAGTAAGTGTCGGTCTGCTGGAGATCGATCGGCGGTGAGGCCAGCGTGATACCGCTGATGCCGCCGATGATAAACATCGCCACGAACCCGATCGCGAAGTAGAGCGGCGACTTGAGGTTGATCGAGCCGCCGTAGAGCGTCGCGATCCAGTTGAAGATCTTGACGCCGGTCGGCACGCCGATTAGGAAGCTGCTGGCCGAGAACAGCGAGTCGGCCAGTGGTCCCATTCCGGTGGCGAACATATGATGCGCCCAAACGGTGAAGCCCAAAAAGCCGATCGCAACGCCAGAGTAAGCGACGAACGCATAGCCAAAGATCGGCTTGCGCGAGAAGGTCGGCAGCACCTCCGAGATGATCCCCATCGCGGGCAGGATCAGGATGTAGACCTCGGGGTGGCCGAAGAACCAGAACAGGTGCTGCCAGAGCAATGGGTCGCCACCACCACTGGGCAGGAAGAAATGCGTGCCGAAGTTGCGGTCGAACAGCAGCTGAATCTGCGCAACCGTCAGGCTGGGGAAGGCGAAGACCAGCAGAAACGAGATGACTAGCGTCATCCACACGAACAGCGGCAGGCGGTTGAAATTCATGCCAGGTGCGCGCATATTGATGATCGTGATGATGAAGTTGATCGCACCAGCGATCGACGCCACGCCGGTGAGCGTCAGGCCGATCACCCAGTAGTCGACGCCGTGGGTTGCCGAGTACGCCTTTTCGCTGAGCGGGGCATACGAGAACCAGCCCGCCGCCGGCGCACCGCCAAGGATGAAACTGGAATAGAGCATCAGCCCGCCGAAGATGAACAGCCAGATGCTCAGCGCGTTCAGCCGTGGGAAGGCCATATCGCGCGCGCCGATCATCAACGGCACCACGTAATTGCCGAAGCCGACGTTCAGCGGCATGATCGCCAGGAAGAGCATCGTCGTGGCGTGCATCGTGAACATCTGATTGTAGACATCGGGGCTGAGGAACGTATTGTTCGGCGCGCCGAGCTGGATGCGCATCAGCAGCGCCTCGATACCGCCAACGACGAAGAAGAAGAACGCAGAGACCAGATACATAATGCCGATCTTTTTGTGATCGACCGTGCCAAGCCAGATGCTCCAGCCGACCGGCTGTTTGGTTTGCTTGGGTAGGGACAATTGCTGCGCCGAGCGCTCAATCGTTGCCATTGCTGCCTCCAGATACGCTAGTTCGCCGGGGGCTTCGTGATCGTTAGCTGCATGCTCTCAAGGTATGTGATCAGGTCGGCGATCTCCTGCTCCGACAGCCAACCTTTCTTGACGACAGTGCTCATGATATTGCCCGGCTTGACCGCACCGGGGTCGCGCAGCCACGTCGCCAAATTCTCGGGTGTGTTTGGCAGCGTGCCTGCGGCGATCGTCTCGCGGCTGCCCAGGTAGGTCAGATTAGGGCCGGTCACGCCTTTGGCA
>Ga0075423_10002408_pt1 | contig 16978 bp, 13 predicted proteins | sample SoiMethybrSBSTD2_FD_80114 | JGI IMG/M metagenome (GOLD analysis project Ga0075423, IMG submission 80114) | Bulk soil microbial communities from a Populus tree surrounding site in Tennessee, USA - Soil MetaG P. TD hybrid SBSTD2 | ecosystem: Environmental > Terrestrial > Soil > Tree plantation...
CAGGCGCTGCGCGGGCTCAAGAACCTGAATCGCTGAGGGGGCCGGCGACGAGGAATTACCTGTGAGCCACGTCAGTGACGTGCGCATCGGCCTCCTGGGGCTCGGCACCGTCGGTGCCGGCGTCGTCAAGATTCTCCACACCCGTCGCGCGATGCTCGAGGAGCGCGCCGGAGCCCGGTTGACGCTGGCCGCCATCGCCGACACCGATCTCACGCGGGCCCGCGAGGGGCTCGACCTCAAGAGCCTGCCCCTGACGGGCGATGCGGCCCAGGTCCTCGGCGCGCCCGCCGTCCACATCGTGATCGAGCTCGTCGGCGGCCTCGAACCCGCGCGCACGTTCATCCTGCGCGCGCTGACCGCCGGTAAGCACGTCGTCACCGCCAACAAGGCCTTGCTCGCCCACCACGGCGCCGAGCTGTACGAGGCGGCGCGGCGGGCAGGCGTGAGCCTGGGCTTCGAGGCCGCGGTGGCGGGCGGCATCCCGCTGATCCGCGCCGTCAAGGAAGGGCTCGTCGCCAACCGGGTGCTGTCGCTGGCCGGCATCGTCAACGGAACCTGCAACTACATCCTGAGTAAGATGACCGACGAGGGTCTGGACTTCTCGCTGGTCCTCAAGGAGGCGCAAGCTCACGGCTACGCCGAGGCCGATCCCACGCTCGACATCGAGGGTATGGACTCGGCTCACAAGCTGCAGATCCTGGTGGCGGTCGCCTTCCGCACGTTCGTCGACCTCAAGAACATCCACACCGAGGGCATCACGCGCGTGACCGCCCAGGACATCGAGTACGCCCGCGAGCTCGGCTACCGGATCAAGCTCCTCGCCATCGCCAAGGCGACCGCCCCCGATGGGACCTCCGGCGGCGGCGTGGAGGTCCGGGTGCACCCGACGATGATCCCCGCGGCGTCGCCGCTGGCAGCGGTGTCCGGCGTCTTCAACGGCATCTCCCTGACCGGCGATGCGGTGGGCGATCTCATGTTCTATGGACGCGGGGCGGGCCAGATGCCAACGGCGTCCGCGGTGCTGTCCGACGTTGTCGAGGTCGCCCGGCGCATCGCGCACGGCATTCCGTCGCTTTCCCTCGAGCTGCCGTCGGTCGGCCCGACGGCCATGCCGCTCACGCCGATCGAGGCGATCCGCTCCTGCTATTACTTGAGAGTCACCGCCCAGGACAAGCCGGGCGTGCTGTCGAGAGTCGCGGGCATCCTCGGCGAGCACGACATCTCGATCGCCAACGTCATCCAGAAGGGTCGCGGAGTGCGCGAGGCGATCCCCGTCGTCATGTTGACCCACGAGGCGCGCGAGCGCGACATGCGCGCGGCGCTGGCGAAGATCGACCGGCTCCGGGACGTCGCGGCCGCGACGATGATGATCCGCGTGGAGGGGAGCGCTGCGTGAAAGCGTGGCGTGGCGTGATCGAGGAATACCGGGACTTCCTGCCGGTCTCCGACAAGACCCCGGTTGTCACGCTGTTCGAGGGCAACACGCCGCTGGTCCCCGCACCGCGTCTGGCCGAGGCGACCGACGCGCGCATGGAGATCTACCTCAAGTGCGAGGGGTTCAATCCGACTGGCTCGTTCAAGGACCGCGGCATGACCGTGGCCATCTCGAAGGCCCTGGAAATGGGCTCGCGCGCCGTCATCTGCGCCTCGACCGGTAACACCTCCGCCTCGGCCGCCGCCTTCGCGTCGCGGGCGGGCATCCGCGCGTTCGTCATGGTGCCGAAGGGCTCGGTCGCGCTGGGCAAACTCTCGCAGGCGGCGATCCACGGCGCCCGCGTGCTGACAGTCGAGGGCAACTTCGACCAGGCGCTGGCGATCGTGCGCCAGATCGCCGAGCGTCACCCGGTCACGCTCGTGAACTCGGTGAACCCGTTTCGCCTCGAGGGGCAGAAGACCGGCGCCTTCGAAGTGTGTGACCAGCTGGGCCGCGCGCCGGACTACCACCTGATTCCCGTCGGTAACGCCGGTAACATCACCGCGTACTGGCGCGGCTACCGCGAGTACCACCGGGCGGGCCGCGTGACCGAGCTGCCGCGGATGGTCGGCTTCCAGGCGGCGGGCGCGGCGCCGATCTACGAGAACCGGGTGATCGAGGAGCCGCGCACAGTCGCCACCGCGATCAAGATCGGCAATCCGGCGTCGTGGGGTCCGGCGCTCGAGGCGATGAAGGACTCCCGCGGCTGGATCGACATCGTGACCGACGAGGAGATCCTCCGCGCCTACCGCCTGCTGGCCCGCGAGGAAGGCATCTTCATGGAGCCGGCGTCGGCGGCGACCGTGGCCGGATTGATCAAGTCGGTCAAGGCGGGCCGTTTCGAGCCCGGGTCAACGGTCGTCCTCACCCTGACCGGCCATGGTCTGAAAGATCCCGACACCGCGCTCGAGTCGGCGTCGCGCCCGACGGCGGTGCCGCCCCAGATCGACGCCGTTCTGGCGCAGCTCGGACTCTGAGCCGGATCAAGGTCGCCCTCGGCGTTGTCATCAGTGTCGTTCTGCTCGTCTATCTCTTCCGCGGCGTCGATCTGGCCGAGCTCGGTCGTCAACTCCGGGAGGCGCGCTGGGGCTGGGTGGTCGTCGCCACCGCGATCGCGCCGCTCCAGATCTGGGTGCGGGGTCGGCGGTGGTGGTACCTCTTTCCGCCGGGCTCGAACCCGCCGCCACTGACTCCCGCGATGATGATCGGCTACATGGCCAACAACGTGCTTCCGCTCCGCGCCGGCGAGGTCGTGCGGATCTACGTGGTCGCCCGGCGCTGGAGCGCGGCCGGATCGACGGCGCGCCTTCATCCCTTCTGGACAACGCTGGCGACGCTCGTGGTCGAGCGCGTGCTGGACAGCCTCGTCGTCGTGCTGGTCCTCGTGCTCCTGGTCCTGATCGTGCCGGTGCCCCGGTTCCTCGAGATGGCGGCGCTGGTCGTGCTGGCCATCGACGTCGTGGGCATCGGCGTCCTCATTGCTCTCACCGCGACGCCCGACGCATGCGTCCGTCTCGTCGCGCGGCTCGTGGGGCGCTGGCCGGGTCTTCATCGGCGCCTGCTGAACATCTTCCAGACGTTCGTCCACGGCCTCGACGGTATCCGAGCCCCGTCGCACGCGGCGCCCCTGGTGGCCTGGACGGTCGCCGTCTGGTTCGTGCCGGCGCTGGCCGCGTGGACAATGTTTCGGGCGCTGGACCTCCATCTGCCCTTCATCGCGGGCTGGGCGGTGCTCTCCTTCGTCGGGCTCGGGATCTCGATTCCCTCAGCGCCGGGCTACGTCGGCGTCTTCCACGCCGCCGCGGTGCTCGCAGTCGGGCTCTTCGGCGTCTCGCAGTCGGCGGGGGTCGGCTACGCGCTGCTCTTCCACGCGAGTCAGATCGTGCCAGTGACGCTGGTCGGTTGGCTCTACTTCCTCCGCGAGCAAGTGAGCCTCACCGAGGCGACCCGCGCAAACCCGCGGCGCTTGTCGTGAGCCCGCCCGGCGCAAGGTCAGCACCCGCAACCTTTACGATGCCGGCCCGCGTCGTATAGGCTTCGGCAAAGATGGCACTGCTCGTCCAGAAGTACGGAGGCTCGTCCGTCGCCGACGCGGAGAAGATCGCGAACGTCGCGCGCCGGGTTGCCGAAAGCGCGACCGGCAACCAACTGGTCGTGGTCGTCTCCGCCATGGGCAAGACGACCGACGGGCTCCTGGCCCTCGCGCGCCAGCTCTCCTCGGCGCCCGATCTGCGTGAGATGGACATGCTGCTCTCCACCGGTGAGCAGGTGACGATCGCGCTCCTGACCCTGGCCCTGCAGGCGCGCGGGCTCAAGGCACGGTCCTTCACCGGCCCGCAGGTCGGCATGCGAACGGATCGCTCGCATACCCAGGCGCGCATCACCCAGATCGAAACCGATCGCGTGCGCCGCTCGCTCGATACGGGCGAGATCGCGGTAATCGCCGGATTCCAGGGGCTCTCGGATCAGGACGAGATCACGACGCTCGGGCGCGGCGGCTCCGACCTCACCGCCGTCGCGCTGGCGGCGGCGCTGAAGGCGGACGTGTGCGAGATCTACACCGACGTCGACGGGGTCTACACCGCCGACCCGAATATCGTCCCCGACGCCCGCAAGCTGGCGCGCGTCGCCTACGATGAGATGCTCGAGCTGGCGAGCCTCGGCGCGAAAGTCTTACAAACCCGCTCCGTCGAGTTCGCGAAGAAGTACGGCGTCACCGTCCACGTGCGTTCCACGTTTCGACCCGACCCAGGTACGCTCGTGACGAAGGAGGAGCAGGGCATGGAACAGGCAGTCGTCACCGGCGTGACGCACGACCGGAGCCAGGCGAAGATCTCAATCTTGCGCGTGCCAGACCGACCGGGCATCGCCGCGCGGGTCTTCGGGGCCATCGCTGTGAAGAACATCGTCGTCGACATGATCGTGCAGAACATCAGCCAGGACGGCCACACCGACATGTCCTTCACCCTGCCTCGCGGCGACCACGCGCGGGCGGTCGCCGAGCTGTCGGACGTGGCCCGTGAGATCGGCGCCCGCGGGATCGTCCACGACGAGCGCGTCGCCAAGGTCTCGATCGTGGGCGTCGGCATGCGCAGCCACTCCGGCGTCGCCTCGACCATGTTCGCCGCCCTCGCCCGCGAGGGCATCAACATCCAGATGATCTCGACCTCGGAGATCGCTGTCTCGTGCGTCATCGAGGACAAGTACGCCGAGCTCGCCGTCCGCACCCTGCACGACGCGTTCGACGTCGGTCGGGGCGGCGTGCGATGAGCACCGGCAAGGCGGCGGTCTTCTTCGGCCCCGGCCGGCCCTTCGAGATCCGCGAATTCGCGCTGCCCGAGGTCGAGCCCGACGCCGTCCTCATCCGCGTCTCGCTCGCCAACGTCTGCGGCTCCGATCTCCACTTCTGGCGGGGCGACGCGCCGCTGCGGCTGCCGCCGGACGGCTGGATCTACGGCCATGAGATGACGGGCCGCGTGGCGGCGCTCGGCGCGCGCGTGAAGACCGACTCGCTCGGCCGCCCGCTCAAGGAGGGCGACCGGGTCGCCTATACCTATTTCTATCCGTGCGGGCGCTGCCACGCGTGCCTCGAGAACCAGCCGGCCGCGTGCCCGGCCAAGATCGAGCGCCCGCTCGGGCCCTCGCAGTTCCCGCATTTCCACGGCGCCTTCGCCGAGTATTACTACCTGCGGCCGCGCGGGGCGATCTTCCTCGTGCCGGATTCGCTTCCCGACGCGCTGGTGGCGCCCGTGAACTGCGCCCTCTCTCAGGTCATCTTCGGTCTCGGCCGGGCGGGCCTCCGCTTCGGCGACAGCGTCGTCATCCAGGGCGCGGGCGGCCTCGGCATCCAGGCGGCGGCCGTCGCCAAGGACATGGGTGCCGCCACCGTCATCGTCATCGACCAGCTGGCCAGTCGCCTCGAGCTCGCGCGCGCCTTCGGTGCCGACCACACGATCGACATCAAGGAAGTCACCGACCGGCGCGAGCGCGTCAACCTCGTGCGCAAGTGGACGGGCGGCGTCGGGGCCGCCGTCGCGTGCGATTTCGTCGGGTTCCCACAGGTGATCGCCGAGGGGATCGAGATGCTCCGCTCGGGCGGAACGTATCTAGAGATCGGCACGATCAGCCGCGGCGCGAAGGTGGAGCTCGAGCCTTCGCTGCTCGTCTGGGGCTCGAAGACGATCGTCGGCGTCATCCAGTACGACCCGGGGACGATTGCGCGCGCGCTCGACTTCCTCGTGCGCAACCGCGCGCGCTGGCCCTTCGATCGGCTCATCTCGCACACGTATCCGCTCGAGAAGATCAATCAGGCCTTCGCCGACTCCGAGTGGCACGCGAAGGAGACCACGAGCATCACGCGCGCTGCGCTCGCGCCCTAGCGCTCGCGCACCGTCAGATTTTTTCGACTCTAGTCGCGTCGGCGGGCCGGTGGGATCGTCGATCCATGGCCCTCTACACGCGCCGCCAGCTCCTCGTCCTCCTGCTGCTGGTCGCCGCCGGTGGGGGCGGTCTCGCCGTCGGCCACTGGCGCCGCGCGAACCCGGATGCCGTCGAGTATCTCGAGCAGCTCGATCGGGCCCCCGCGCCGCCCCCGGGCATCTCCGCGCCTCAGCCCTCGGTTCGCGCTCGAGCCGCGAGGTCCGCGGCCGACGGCGAGCCTCGACGTACCCGTCGTAGCCGGCTGCCACGCGGCGCGCCGGCCGCACCTCCTGCCGGCACCCCGACAGCGTCTTCTGACGACGCCCTCGACGCCGATCAGACGACCGACGCTGGGTCGACGTCCTGGTGATGCCGCGTGACTCTCGCGCGAACGCCTCTGGCTCCCCTTGCCTTCGCCTTCGGCATCGGCATCGTCCTGGCGTCGCGGATCGAGCCCGTGCTGCTCTGGCCCTCGTGGCTCGCCGCCCTCGCGATCGGCGCCGGGCTCCTGACGCTTGGACAAGTTCGTGGTGCCTCGGTCGCGCTGCTCGTCGCGGTGGCCCTGCTGGGCGCGTTGCGGGGCATCGAGCAGCCCCTGCCTCCCGACCACATCGCCCGGTTCTCGCTTCCCGGAGTCGCGCGTGTCGAAGGACGGCTCGCCGCCGAGCCGAGGCGGTGGGCGCCGGATCGCACCCGGCTCTTGATCGACGCCGAGCGGGCCGACGGCACACCGGCCTCCGGACGCATCCAGGCGACTGTGTACGGCGTCTCGCCGATGCTCACCGAGGGCCAACACGTTGCCGGCTTGCTCAGGCTTCGTCCGGCGACCGGCTTTCACAATCCGGGGACGTTCGACTACGGCGAGCACCTCGCGCGCCAGGGCATCCGGATCGTGGCGACGGGGCGCGCCGAGAGCATCGAGATACTTGACGATCCGGCGCCGCCGTGGCCCGTCCGCGTGAGGCGCGCCGCGATCGCGTCGATGGGAGCGGCGCTCCCGCCCGTCTCGGCGGCCCTGCTGGCCGGGCTCCTGCTCGGCGATCGCACCGATCTGCCCCGTGACGTCGACGAGGCGTTCCGCCTCGCCGGCGTCTATCACGTCCTCGCGGTCTCAGGCTTTAACGTGGCGATCTTGGCGGCGTCGGTCTGGGCGGTCTGTCGCTTCTTGCGCGTTCCCCGACGCGCGGGGGCTGCAACCGCGATCGTCATCGTGATCGGGTTCGCGCTCGTGGTGGGCCCGTCGCCGTCGGTGCTGCGCGCTGTCGTCATGGCGGTGCTCGTCCTGACCGCGCTCCTCCTGGAGCGGGACGCCTCGGTGACGAACAGCCTCGCGCTGGCAGCCCTGGCCATCCTCGCGGTGCGGCCCGGCGATGTCTTCGATCCCGGCTTCCAGCTTTCTTTCGCAGCCACCCTCGGGATCGTCGTCGCCCCCTTGCCGCGTGGGATGATCGTCGGCGCCCTCGCGGTGAGCACGGCCGCCCAGCTGGCCGTTTTGCCGGTGGCGCTGACGCACTTCAACCAGCTCTCGACGATCGGCGTCGTCGCCAACCTCGGGGTCGTTCCGCTCGCAGCCGCCGCAACCGTCGTCGGCCTCGCCGCGGTCGGCCTATCCTTTCTCAGCGAAGCGATCGGGGCAGTCGCGTTCGACGCGGTGTGGCCCATCATGTTGGCGCTGCGTGGCGTCGTCGCCCTTGCCGCGAGGGTACCCGCGGCCGTCGTCCACCTGCCCGCTCCGGGGCCGATCGCCATCGTCTGCTACGTCGGCGGGCTCGCGCTTCTGCTCGTGCATGGCCGCGCTCCCTCGCCACGCGGCCGTCTTGTCCGCCGGGTCGTGGCTGTCGGGCTCCTCGGCCTCGCGGTCGGGATCGCCGTGTGGCCGCTCGTGCGATGGCCCGATGGGCGGCTTCGGATCACCGTGCTCGACGTCGGTCAAGGCGACGCCGTGGTCCTCGAGATGCCGGACGGCCGTACGATCCTCGTCGACGCCGGCTCGGGAGGCCCGATGCGGCTGGACGTCGGCGAGCGCGTCGTCGCGCCGTTTCTCTGGAACCGCGCCATTCTCCGGCTTGCCGGCCTCGCCGTGACGCACGACGACACCGACCACGCTGGCGGTATGGCGGCAATGCGGCGGCTCTTCCGCATCGACGAACAGTGGACCGCGGCGAGCGCCCCCTCGGAGCCGCGGCGGTTCGGCCGTGCGATCGTGACGCCGCTGCCACCCGCGGCGGCGTCCGGGGGGCGACGCAACGACGCGGGCCTTGTGCTGCGCGTCGAGCTCGGGCTGGCCTCGTTCCTGCTCGCTGCCGACATCGGAGCCGCGCGCGAGCACGAGCTGATCGCGTCCGGGACACGTCTCGCGTCGACGGTCCTCAAGGTCGCGCATCACGGCTCCCGCTTCTCGACCACCCCGGAATTCCTGCGCGCGGTCCGCCCCACCGCCGCCGCGATCTCGGTCGGCGCGCGCAACGCCTACGGCCATCCCGACCCAGGCGTGCTGGCGCGGCTCGCCGAGGCGGGCGTGGAGGTCTACCGCACGGACCTCGACGGCGCGCTGATCTTCGAGACCGACGGCGGGACGCTCACCGCGACGCGATGGGCCCGGCGCCGCGTCGACCGCTTCTGCCTCGACCCCGAGGTGATCTGTTAGAATCGGGCCCCATGACTCGAGTCAACGACTACTACCTCGCGCTCAAGTCGAGCTATCTCTTCTCGGAGATCGCCGGGAGAATCAAAGCCTTCCAGGCGTCGCATCCCGAGGCCAGGCTGATCCGCCTCGGCATCGGCGACGTCACCCGTCCGCTGCCGCCGGCGGTGGTCGAGGCGATGCACGCCGCGGTGGACGAGATGGCGCGGGTCGAGACATTCCGCGGGTATCCGCCGGAGACCGGATGGGATTTCCTCCTCGAGGCCATCGCCCGACACGACTACGGCGAGCGCGGCGTGAAGATCGCCCCCGACGAGATCGTCGTCAGCGACGGCTCGAAGACCGACGTCGCCAACATCCAGGAGATCTTCGCGAGCGACTGTGTCGTCGCGTTGACCGATCCGGTGTATCCGGTTTACCTCGACAGCAACGTGATGGCCGGCCGCGGCGGCACCGCCGACGCTGCCGGACGCTTCGACCGGATTGTCTATCTCCCCTGCACCGCGGACAACGGCTTCCTGCCCCGGCTGCCCGATCGGCCCGTCGACCTCATCTATCTCTGCTATCCGAACAACCCGACCGGCGCGGTCATGACGCGCGCGGCGCTCAAGCACTGGGTCGACTACGCGCGCGCGCGCGGCGCCGTCATCCTGTACGACGCCGCGTACGAGGCGTACATCCGCAACCCGGCCATCCCGCACTCGATCTACGAGATCGAGGGGGCTCGCGAAGTCGCGATCGAGTTTCGCTCGTTCTCGAAGAGCGCCGGCTTCACCGGGACGCGCTGCGCGTACACCGTCGTGCCCAAGGAGCTCAAGGGGCTGTCGGCGTCGGGAACACCGGTGAGTCTGCAGGCGCTCTGGGTGCGGCGGCAGTCCACCAAGTTCAACGGGGTGGCCTACGTCATCCAGCGCGGAGCAGCGGCGACTTACTCGTCCGAGGGCCGGCGCCAGGTCGTGGCGCTGGTCGACTACTACATGGAGAACGCGCGGATCATCCGGCAGGGTCTCGAAGCGGCCGGCCTCACCGTGTACGGTGCCGAGAACGCGCCGTACATCTGGGTGAAGACTCCCGGGCGTCTTTCCTCGTGGGAGTTCTTCGACAAGCTCGTGAACGAAGCCCACGTGGTGGGGACGCCGGGTGCGGGCTTCGGGCCGAGCGGCGAAGGCTACTTCAGGCTGACGGCGTTCGGGGGGCGCGAAGCCACGCAGGAAGCGGTCGAGCGGATCAAGACGCGCCTCGTGCTGTAGCTCGTCGGCAGGCGCGCCTGGCTACGTTTCGTACGCGCGCTCGTACTGCGAGCGCAGCCGCTCCAGCTCCTCAGGATCGAGGCGCATGCCCAGCGACAGGCTCATCTCGCCCAGGATCGTCTTGATCTCGTTCAGAGACTTCTTGCCGAAGTTCTTCGTCTTGAGCAGCTCGGCCTCGGTCTTCTGCACGAGATCGGCGATGGTCCGGATGTTCGCGGTCTTGAGGCAGTTGGACGCGCGGACCGACAGCTCCAGCTCGTCGACGTTACGGAAGAGGTTTTCGTTCAGCTCGGTGCGCGGGTGCGTCTCGTCGCGCTCGGCCGCTTCCTCGTGAGGCGCGGCCTCCGGGAAGTTCGTCAGCAGATCGAAGTGGTCCTCGAGGATGCGGGAGGCCTCGCCGACCGCGGTGGCCGGGCTGACGCTGCCGTCGGTCCACACCTCGAGCACGAGCCGCTCGCGGCCCCCGGTGCCGAGGGGCTCGACGTGGAAATTGACGCGCTTGACCGGCGAGAAGTCGGCGTCGAGGAGAATCGCGTTGATCGGCAGCGCCTCCGGCTCTCGCTTCTCGGCCGGCACGTAGCCCCGGCCGCGCTCCACGCAGACCTCCGTCTCGAGGACGCCGTCCTTGTCGAGGGTGGCCAACACGACGTCGGGCGTGAGGATCTCGATGTCCGAGTCCGCCTCGAAGTCCCCCGCCTTGACGGTCGTCGAGCCCTGGGCCTTCAACCGGAGGATCTTGGGCCGGTTCAGGTGAAGCGCGAACACCACCTTGCGCAGGTTCATCATGATGTCGAGCGTGTCGTCCATGACGCCCGGCAGGTGGGAGAACTCGTGGAGGACGTTCTCGATCTTCACCCAGGTCGGCGCGGCGCCGTGGATCGCCGACAGGAGGGCTCGCCTGTAGGCGATCCCGACGGTCAAGCCGAACCCCGCCTCGAAGGGCTCGATGGTCAGCTTGCCGTACATCTTGTCCTGGACGGTCCAGTCGTGGCGCACGGGTAGTTGAAGCTCCAGCATTAAGACCCCCTAAAGATCAGCCAGTGTGAAGGGAAGGTTCTGCTCCAAGGGAAATCAGTATACCAGAGGCCCGATGTTACACTGGGAAATCATGCAGTTGCGTCTCGTCATCGGCCTGGTCGTGCTGCTGAGCATGGGCGCCGTCGTCGGCCTGGCGCACGAGGTCCTCACCCCGGCGAATGCCCTCGACTCCGGGCCCATCCTCGTCGACATTCCGGCCCACGACGGGGTCCTGGACATCGCCGGGCGCCTGTACAGGGCGGGGGCGATCAGGAGCCGCGTGGGCTTCATGATCCTGGCCAGCCTGCGCGGCAGCTCGCGCCAGCTCAAGGCCGGCGAATACGAGCTGGCCCGCCGGGCCTCGACGCTCGACGTGCTGAAGCAGATCGAGGCTGGGCGAGTCAAGCAGCACCTGGTCCTGCACCCGGAGGGCGCGACCGTGACCGAGCTCGCCCGTGTCCTCGAGAGCGAGCGGCTGGCGCCCAGCGGCGCCGTCGCCAGGCTCGCAACGGACCGCGCGTTCCTGGCGACGCTCGGGATCGACGAGGCACCAAGCATCGAGGGCTATCTGTTCCCGGATACCTATCAGCTCGTCCGCGGCCTGACGACCGAGGAGATCCTGACGCGCATGGTGCAGCGCCTCCGGGCCAAGGCCGGACCCGATCTGGCCGCGCGGGCCCAGGCGCGCGGACTCACCGTGCACCAGCTCCTCACGCTCGCGTCCATCATCGAGCGCGAGGCGGTCCAGCGCGATGAGCTGCGGACGATCTCCGGGGTGTTCTGGAACCGGCTCAAGATCAACATGCCACTGCAGGCCGACCCAACCGTTCAGTACGCGACCGGCAAGGAACGGCGCGCCCTCACCCGCGCCGATCTGGCGACCGATCATCCCTACAACACGTACCGACGGAGCGGCCTGCCGCCGGGGCCGATCGCCAGCCCGGGCCTTGCCGCGATCGAGGCGGCCCTCGACCCCGCCCCCGTGAAGTACCTGTACTTCGTCGCGATGGACGACCAGCATCACTACTTCTCGGCGTCGCTCGGCGAGCACAACGCGGCCGTCGCCCGGTACCGGCTCGCCCGCGCTCGGTGAACCGTGCTATAAAACGCGCGACATGGCCGGTCCGACCGCCCTTGCCGCGAACCGGCGGGTCGCCAACGAGGCGTCGCCGGCACCATTACTGTATCGCGCGCTTCGCGGCCCGGTTCGCCGGGCGCTCGCACGCTGGTTCCACCTCAGCATCGAGGGTCTCGAGCTTCTGCCGGCCAGCGGCCCCTATCTCATCGCAGCGAATCACCACAACTACCTGGACGGGATCGTCCTCGGTGTTGCCGCGCCCGAGCCGATCTCGTTTCTGGTGATGCCGCGCGTGTGGCGGGCGACGCCGCTGCATCCGATGCTGCACCGGCACATCGGCTCGATCCCGATCGACCTGGGACGGGCGGACGTCAGCGCCCTGCGCCGCGCGCTGCAGACCCTCGAGGCAGGCAAGGTGGTCGGCATCTTCCCGGAGGGGCCGTTCAGCGTGCGCGGCCGGCTCGAGCCGGGGCTTCCGGGCGTCGCGCTGCTGGCGCTGCGCTCGGGCGTGCCGGTTGTCCCGGCCGGCATCCGCGGCACCTACGAGGCGCTGGCCGGACGCCGCGGCTACATCCCGCGACGGGTTCCGCTCGCCGTCAGGTTCGGACCGGCGCGTTGTTTTTCCCATGACGGCTCTCACGGTCGGCGCAGCGCCAGGCTCAGCGTGACCAGCCGGATCATGGACGACATCGCGGCCCTCTTGTCGTGAAGTCGCGTCCACGCAAGCGGCAGCCCGCGCGCAAGGCGGCGCGGTCGGAGAAGCTCTGGGGCGGACGCTTCACCCGCGGCGCCGATCCACGCGCCGAGCGCTTCACCGGGTCGCTCGCCTTCGACCGCCGGCTGTGGCCGCACGACGTCACGGGCAGCGTCGCGTGGGCAAAGGCGCTCGCAAAGGCGGGGCTCCTCTCCGCAGCGGAGCGCGACGCGATCGTCAGGGGTCTCCAGGTCGTCCGCGCCGAGCTCGAGGCCGGCACCTTCCCGTTCCGCGCCGAGCTCGAGGACATCCACACCAACGTCGAGCGGCGACTTCAGGAGCTGATCGGGGACGTCGGCGGCAAGCTCCACACCGGCCGCTCGCGGAACGATCAGATCGCCGTCGATGAACGCCTCTACCTCCGGGAAATAATCGCCGAGGTCCGGGCGGGCCTCCGCGCCACGCAGGAAGCACTCGTCGCGCGCGCCGCGGAGGCGGTGGACACACCGCTGCCCGGTTACACGCACCTGCAGCGCGCCCAGCCGGTTGTGCTCGGCCACCACCTGCTCGCGTACGTCTTCATGCTCCAGCGCGACCGCGACCGGTTCGGCGACTGCGGCGCGCGCGCCGACACCCTGCCGCTGGGCGCCGCGGCACTCGCCGGCACCGCCTTTCCGATCGACCTCGAGGCACTCGCCAAAGATCTCGGCTTCGCCGCGGTGTCGCCGAACAGCCTCGATGCGGTGAGCGACCGCGATACGCTCCTCGAGTTCCTGGCTGCGGCCGCAATCACCGGCATGCACCTCTCGCGGCTCGCCGCCGACTTGACCCTCTGGGCGACCGTCGAGTTCGGGTTCGTCGAGTTCTCCGACGCCTTCGCGACCGGGTCGTCGATCATGCCCCAGAAGAAGAATCCCGACGTGGCCGAGCTGATCCGCGGCAAGAGCGGACGTCTCTACGGGAACCTCGTCGCGGTGCTGGCGACGATGAAGGGGCTCCCGCTCGCCTACAACTCCGACATGCAGGAGGACAAGGAGCCGTTCTTCGACTCGGTCGACACCGTGCAGGCCATCCTGGCGGTGGTGCCGCCGATGATCGGGTCGCTCACCTTCCGCACCGATCGGATGCGGCAGGCGGCCGGCGAGAACTTCGCGACGGCGACCGACCTGGCCGACTATCTGGTGAAGAAGGGCCTGGCCTTTCGCCAGGCCCACGGAGTCGTCGGAAAGATCGTGCGCTTCTGCGAGGCCGAGGGCAAGGCGCTCGACGGCCTCTCGCTCGTCGAGCTTCGCCGGTTCTCGCCGCTCTTCCAGGACGACGCGAAGGACGCGCTCACGGTCGAAGCGTCGCTGCGCGCCCGTGCCGCGACCGGCGGGACGGCGCCGGATGCCGTGCGCCGCTCGCTCGCTCTCGCCCGCACGCTGCTCGCGCGCGCATGAGCCGAGGCGGGCGCGGGCTCGCCCCGTGCCTCGGGCTCGCCCTCCTGGCGCTGGCCGCCTGCGGCCGGAAGGGCCCGCCGGTCGCGCCGGAGTTGCGGGCGCCGCAGCGCGTTGCCGACCTCGACGCAACCGTGCGCGACACGGCCATCGAGCTGTCGTGGACGCCGCCCCATCGCCGCGAGGACAGGACGCCCATTCGCGATCTCTCGGTGACAACCCGTATCTTCCGGCTTGAGGACAGCGGCGCCGGCGAGCCGAAGACCGCCATCCTCGCGAGAGGCGTGATCGCCGGCTACACGGAAATCGCGTCGCTGCGCGGCGACGATCCGACCCCCGCCGTCGCCCGCGGCAGCCACCTCGTGTTCACCGACCGGCAGGCGCTCGAGTTGCGCCGCCGCTACACCTACGTGGTCGTCGTGGGCGATTCCCAGGGGCGCATCGGCCCGCCGTCGCCGCGCGCGTCTGTGAGGTACGTCCCGGCCGGCGAGCCGCCCGCCGACCTCGTCGCCGAGGCCGGCGATCGCGAGGCGCGCCTGACGTGGCTGCCGCCACCCCGGCTCATCGACGGGAGCACGCCGACCGTCCTGTTCACCTACGAGGTCCTGCGTGCGCCGTCGGCCGACGCCGAGCTGAAGCCCATCACGCCCGTCCCCATCGGTGAGCTGGTGATGACCGATCGCGGGCTCGACAACGACCACACCTATTACTACGCGGTGCGCGCCGTCCAGGTGGCGTCGAATACCGTGGTCTACAGCGCGCCGTCGCCGCGCATCGCAGTGACGCCTCGGGACGTGACGCCGCCCTCGCCCCCCGCGAACCTGGTCGCGATCCCGTCCGCCGCGACCGTGCGTCTGTCGTGGAGCCCGAGCCCCGAGCGCGACGTCGACACGTACATCGTCTATCGGGCGACCGCGGGAGGCGCCTTCGAGCGCGTAGGCTCGACGCGCGCGTCCATCACGACGTTCATCGATCGAAATGTCCCGGCCGGCACCTACCGGTACGTCGTAACCGCGCAAGATGCGGGCGCCCGGCCGAACGAGAGCGAGCGGTCGAACGAAGTCACGGTCACCGTGCCTTGACTTCACCTGGCCCGGGTGTTACGAACAACCGTTACATGGACCACTTCCAGTATCGTGATTCCGAGCTCTGCTGCGAGCAGGTTTCGCTGCGCTCGCTAGCCGCCGTGGCCGGCACACCGCTTTACGTCTACTCGAAGGCGGCGCTGCTCGAAGGGCTCGCCGGCTACCACCGTGCCTTCAAGGACGTCCCTCACGTCGTCTGCTACTCGGTCAAGGCCAACTCGAATCTCGGCGTCCTCTCGGTGCTGGCGAAGGCCGGCGCTGGGGCCGACATCGTCTCCGGGGGCGAGCTCTTCCGCGCGCTGCGCGCCGGGGTCCCGCCCAAGAAGATCATCTTCTCGGGGGTCGGCAAGAGCCGCGACGAGATGCGCGAGGCGCTCAAGGCCGACATATTGATGTTCAACGTCGAGTCGCGAAGCGAGCTGAAGGTGCTCGACGAGGTGGCGCGCGAGATGGGCGTGCGGGCGCCGGTCGCGATCCGGGTGAACCCGGACGTGGATCCGCAGACCCATCCCTACATCGCCACCGGGCTGAAGACGTCGAAATTCGGCGTGCCCTACGACGAGGCGCTCGTGGCCTACGAGGAAGCGGCGAGGATGCCGGGTCTCGACGTGATCGGGGCCGACATGCACATCGGCTCGCAGCTCACCAAGGCCACCCCGGTCGGCGACGCGGTGCGCCGCGTCGTCGCGCTCGTCAAGGCGCTCCGGGAGCGCTCGATCGAGATCCGCATGATCGACGTCGGCGGCGGACTCGGCATCCGCTACCGCGACGAGACACCGCCGACGCACGAGGAGTACGCCTCGGTGCTGCTGCCGGCGCTCCGCGAGTCCGGCGCGACGGTCCTGCTGGAGCCCGGGCGCTCGATCGTCGGCAACGCCGGCGTCCTGCTCACGCGAGTCCTCTACCGGAAGGACACGGGCGCCAAGAAGTTCGTCGTGATCGACGCCGCCATGAACGATCTCGTCCGGCCGTCGTTCTACGGCTCCTTCCACGACATCCGCGCGGTCGACGAGGCCGGACGCACGCGCGCGCCCGAGACCGTCGACGTCGTGGGCCCGATCTGCGAGTCGGGCGACTTCCTGGCCAAGGACCGGGAGCTGCCGCGCGTCGAGCCGGACGAGCTCGTCGCGCTGATGAGCGCGGGAGCGTACGGCTTCGCCATGGCCTCCAACTACAACACGAGACCGCGGGCTGCCGAGGTGCTCGTGGACGGTAACCGCTATACGATCGTGCGCCGCCGGGAGACGTACGAAGACCTGGTGGCGGGGGAGACGCCTCTATGAGCCAGACGTTCCAGGGTTCATTCGTCGCGCTGGTCACCCCGTTCCGGAACGGCAAGGTCGATGAGGCGAAGCTCCGCGAGCTGGTCGAGCTCCACGTCGCGAACGGGACCGACGGCCTGATCCCGTGCGGAACCACCGGTGAGTCCCCCAGCCTCAATCACGACGAGCATCGCGGGGTCGTGGAGATCGTCATCGAGGCGGCGCGCGGCCGGATCCGGGTCGTCGCCGGCACCGGCTCCAACTCGACCGCCGAGGCGATCGAACTGACGAAGCACGCCGAGCGGGCGGGCGCGGCCGGCGCGCTCGTCGTCAATCCGTACTACAACAAGCCGACCCAGGAGGGTCTCTACCGACACTTCCGCGCGGTCGCCGAGTCGGTTGCCATCCCCGTCCTCGTCTACAACATCCAGAGCCGCACGGCGGTGAATGTCGAGACCGACACGATGGCCCGGCTGGCTCGCGACGTCCGGAACATCGTCGGGGTGAAAGAGGCGTCCGGGTCGCTCGACCAGATGAGTCAGGTGATCGCGGCGTGCGGTCCCGACTTCTCCGTCCTGTCGGGCGACGACAACATCACCCTGCCGCTCCTGGCCATCGG
>Ga0075423_10002409_pt1 | contig 16975 bp, 23 predicted proteins | sample SoiMethybrSBSTD2_FD_80114 | JGI IMG/M metagenome (GOLD analysis project Ga0075423, IMG submission 80114) | Bulk soil microbial communities from a Populus tree surrounding site in Tennessee, USA - Soil MetaG P. TD hybrid SBSTD2 | ecosystem: Environmental > Terrestrial > Soil > Tree plantation...
CCGACGGCTCACGCGACGCGGCCTCCCGCTGTCCATACCGCGGCGACGATGGGCGCGTCCTCGGTCGTCCGCACGCGGATCAGATCGGCGCGCTTGCCGACGGTGATCTCGCCCCGGTCGTCGTAGGCACGGCACGCGTGCGCCGTCTCGAGCGTGGTCGGGAATTCGGCCACCGCCGTTCCGGCCTTGGCCGCCTCCTCCACGTACGCGACGGTCGCGTCGTCGTGGCTGGCGAGCGGCGTGCCCTGCGTGGCGCATACACGGATAATCGTACCTCGGTGGACAGCGGAAAAGCGGCGGTGATCGTGCAACCGGCCCCTCACGGCGCGGGCTGCATCCGTTGGCGTGAAAGCATCAGAAATCGAAATGCGCTTCGCAGCTGGATGTGCAGGTGGCGCGGCATCTTGGCCGCGGTCCACGACCACGCGACGTGCGCGCGCGTGCGCCCCTCCTCCAGCGCCGCGCGCAGGTCCGCGGCGCCGCGCCCCGGAAACCGCGTGACGCCGCTGCCGAGATACCAGATGTCGTGCGCGTCGCTGCCACCGGTCACGGGCAGCATCCATTCGACGTTGCGCAGCGCCGCCCACGCGTCGTAGAGCGCGGAGAACACGCCGGCGTTGTTGACGACCTCGAGGCCATCCAGCGGCAGGTCGGGCACGAGCGCGCCGAGCGAGCGATGCCCACGCGCGGCCCCGCGTATCGGATGAAATGGATGCGCGGCGACGGCGAGGCCGCCCTGGGCGTGGATGAGCTCGATCGTCCGCACTGCCGACAGGCCTGGCGGCACCCGCTCGGAGAGCCACAGACCGAGCAGATGCCCGTTGAGCGTGCTGATCTCTTCGCCGACGACCACGTCGATGCCGAGCGTCCGGTGGGCGGCTGCGAAGTCGCGCGCGCGCAGCGCGCCGCGGATCTCGTCGTGATCGGTGATGGCGAGGACGTCGAGACGTCGCCGCGCGGCGGCGAGGACGATCGACTCCGGCGCCTGGGCGCCGTCACTCCAGTGAGAGTGGACGTGCAGGTCGGCGCGACCGAAAACGCCACCCCGCCGGCGCGCGCCCCCGGGGAACGGCCCCAGGAGCGCCGCCGCGACATGCCGTCGCGCAGGCGTGAGGCGAGTTTCCACCCGCACCCAGGATCGCGTTCCTGTGTGACCGGCCTACGCGCGAACGCGTGAAGTTTCCGTTACGCGCGGGGCGGGTTCAGGCCGGGATCGGACGCAGCCGGCGCGTGGTTATCGACGCCGGTAGCCGCGGGTTCTTGCCCTCCAGGACGCTCCAGCGATACGTCGTCGTCGCGGCGATCTCGAACCCGCGTTCGAGCAGGAATTGATCGGCCGCGGCCTGGTGCGTTGCGGGCACCGTGCACTCGAGGCGCACGTAGCCGCGTTCCACGGCGAGACCCTTGGCGTACTGCAAGAGCCCCTCGCCGATCTCGCGCCGCCGCTGCGCCGGCCGCACCACGAGCTCCTGGATGACGCCGACGGCACCCTGCAGGGTCAGCGACGGTCGTGCAGACATCGCGAGGAGACCGCACACCGCGCCGTCGAGCTCGGCGACGATCACCGCGTGCTCCAGCGCGGTGCGCAGCAGCTCGAAGGCTCGCCGAAGCGCCTCCTCGCGCACCGGATATCCCAGGTGTCCGATCAGCGTCACGATGTCGGGCACGTCGTCCGGAAGCGCCGCGCGCAGTCTCAGTCGGGTTCGCATGGCGCGAGGTATAGCGCGGCCGACGTGTCGTTTGCGTGAAGTCGCAGCGACGCTCTGGCGACGCGCGGGCCGTGCGTGCTAGCGTGCGCTCGTGGCCGCGGCGACCGCGCTCTTTCTCGATTGGGGTGGCACGCTAGCGCGTGCTCAGGACAACCGCACGGTCGTCGACGCTGACGGCCACCCCGTGCTCACGCCGAACGTGGCAGCGACCCTCGCGCGGGTGCGTCCTGCCTTCGATCGCTGCTTCATCGTGTCCAACCAGGCGCGCATCGGCCGCGGTGAGATCAGTGAAGCGGAAGTCCTGCGGCGCTTCGCGTGGACCAACGAGCGTCTCGGCCACGCGTTCGACGACTGGCGGGTGTGCCCACATGGCGATGATGAGGGATGTGCGTGTCGCAAGCCGTTACCCGGCATGTTCCTCGACCTCGCCGCCGCCTGGTCGCTGGACCTTGGCGCCTCCACGCACGTCGGCGACCAGGACAAGGACCGCGACGCGGCGCGTGCGGCCGGAATCGGCAGGTTCGTCTGGGCGAAGGACTTCTTCGGCTGGTGAGCGCGCCGCCACCGGTTACTCCGCCGGCGGCTCCATCGGAAGCTGCATCTGGTTGGCCCCAACGCCCGCTTCGGACAGCGTGAAGCGCACGCTGGTGCCTTCGCCCTCCTCGCTCGTGATGATGAGCTCGCCGCCGTGCGCGAGCACGAGGTGCTTGACGATCGCCAGTCCAAGCCCGGTGCCGCCGAGCTCGCGCGAGCGCGCCTTGTCGACGCGATAGAAACGCTCGGTGATCCGCGGCAAATCCGCGCGGGGAATGCCGACGCCCGTGTCGCGGACGCGGACTTCCACGCGTGTGCCGTCGAGCGGCCGGGCGCGCACCGTCACCCAGCCGCCTTCCGGCGTATATTTCACCGAGTTGTCCACGAGATTGATCAGGATCTGCGCGAGGCGATAGTGATCGGCGTGCACGGCGAGATCGGCGGGCTCGACGTCCGCGATGAGCCCGACGCGCCCGTTCTCCGCCTTCGGTCGGACGATGTCCAGGACCGAGTTGAGCACGTCGGCGAAGCGCACCGGCGCCAACCGCAGGGACACCTTGCCGAGCTCGATGTTGGACAGATCGGTGAGGTCGTTGAGCAGCCGACCGAGACGCTCCGTATGACGAAACGCGATCTCGAGGAATCGCCGCGCGTTCGCGCGCTCCGATAGCGCGCCGCCGAGCAGCGTCTCGAGATAGCCCTGAATGGCCGTCAACGGCGTGCGCAGCTCGTGGCTGACGTTGGCCACGAACTCGGTGCGCACACGCTCCAGGCGGCGCAGCGCCGTGATGTCGTGCAGCACCATGACCGCGCCCGACTCGCCCGCGCCCAGTCGCAACGGGACCGCGGTGGCCTCGAGCAGGCGGCCGACGGGATGGCCGAGGCTCAGCTCACGACGCACGGGCGGCGGCGGCTCGTGGCCGACCGTTCGGGTTGCGCGAAACAGCTCGTGCAGATCGGCGTTGCGGATCACCTCGGGGAGCGGCTTGCCCTCGCCGCGTGCCGGGCCGACGCTGAACATCGCGCGCGCGCGCTCGTTCATGAGCAGCACGCACTCGTGCCCATCGACCGCGATGACCCCTTCCACCATCCCGTCGAGGATCGCGGTGGCCTTCGCCCGCTCCTCTTCGAGGTCATCGATCTTTTCCCGCAGCTTGGCCATCATCGCGTTGAGCGCGCCGCCGAGAGCGCCGAGCTCGTCCACCGAGCGCACGGGCGCGCGGGCGCCATATTCCCCCTCGCTCATGCGTCGCGCGATCGCTTCCATCTCGACCACCGGCCGCGTCACTCGCCCGGCCACGAAGATCCCGATGCCCGCGGCGACCGCCAACGCGAGCAGGCCGCCGCCCAGCATCACGCGGTGCAGCTTTGCGTAGGACGAGGTCACCACGGACAGCGGCAGGGCCAGGCGGAGCACGCCGACGATGCGAGAGCCGTCGCGCACCGGGAGCGCCATATAAAGGAGGGGGGCGTCGATGGAGACGCTCCGGCGGAGGTCACGTCCCACCTCGCCGGCGAGCGCGGCGCGGACCTCGGGGCGGTTGGCGTGATTTTCCAGCCGCGAGAGCTCGACTTCGGGAACCTCGGAGTCACCGAGTACGGTGCCGTCGAGCGCAATGAGGGTGATGCGCGCCGCCGTCGGCACCGCGGCACGCGCGACCAAGCCCTGCACCGCTGCGGCCACAGGCCGCAAGAGCAGGACCCGCGCGTCGTCGTGGAGCAGCCGCGCGGCGGTGACCAGCCGTGCCTCCAGGGCGTCAACCGCAAACGCCTCGAGGGCGTGATTGAGATAGACCCCCGCCGCCAGCATGCTGAACGCCACGAAGCCGACGAGGGTGAGCGTCAGCTTGACGACGATGCGCCCGCGGATGAGCTCGATCGGTCCCGTCATCGCCGGCATGATAGCCCGCGCGCGCACTCGACGCGGCTTTCAGTTAGGTTGACAATATTTTTGTGATTAGGTATACCTAATCGCCACCATCACGAAACCCAGGAGGCCGCGTATGAAGCGGCTCACGATGTCGTCCCTGCTGCTGGCCGTGGCCGTCGCCGCACTCGTTTCCCTCTCCGACCGTGCCGAGGCGCAAGACAAAGTTACCGAGGTTCCGCTCACCGCGGCCAACCAGGCCTTCAGCCCGGCGGAGTTGAAGGTGAAGGCGGGACAGCCGTTCGTGCTGGTCGTCACCAACAGCGATCCGAAAAAGGCCATCGAGGTCGAGAACAAGGACCTCAGGATCGAAAAGGTCGTCCCGGCCGGCAAGACGGTCAAGATCCGCGTTCGCGCGCTGAAGCCAGGTACGTACGTATTCGTGGACGACTTCAACCACGCGGCACAAGTCAAGATCGTCGCGGAATAGCCCGTGGGCGCCACGTTCGTCGTCGTCCTACGCGAGGGCTTCGAGGCGGCGCTGCTGCTCGGGATCGTCTACGCGTATCTCGTCCAGATCGGACACGCGGAAAGTCGGCGCTACGTCACCCTCGGTGGCGCTCTCGCCGTCGCCGCGTCGATCGTGATGGGCATCGCGGTCAGCGCGCTCAGCGGCCCCCTTGCGGATATCGGTCCCGACGTGATCGCGCTGGTCGTGATCTTCGGCGCCGTGGCGTTGCTGACCTGGCACGGTTGGTGGATGGGCCGCCACGCGCGCGAGATGCGAGGCGATCTCCAGCGACGGATCGACGCCGCGCATGCGTCGCAGCAGCTGTGGATGGTCGGACTCATCGCCTTCACCGGCGTGTTCCGTGAGGGAGCCGAGACCGTCCTGTTCCTCTGGGGACTGATGACACAGCTCGAAAGCGTGTCCGGATGGACAGCGCTCGTCGGCGGCGCCGTGGGCCTCGTCGCCGCCGCCGTGCTCGGCTGGCTGGTATTCCAGGGCGGCCGACGCTTGAGCGTCCAGAAGTTCTTCGGCGTGACGTCGCTGCTGATCCTGTTTCTGGCGGCGGGACTCTTCAGCGCGGGAGTGGGTCGCCTGCAGAGTTTCGGAGTGCTGCCCGCCGGCGATCCGCTGTGGGACACGTCGTGGCTGCTCGACGATCATGGCAGCGTTGGCGGCTTCTTCGCCGGGTTGATTGGCTATCGCGCGCGTCCGAGCGCGCTCGAAGTCGTCGCCTACGTCGTATATCTGGCGGGCGCGAGCATGCTGTTCTTCCAGAGCGTCTTCGGCCGTGGCGCGCGGCGCAACGGCAGCGTCGTCGAGCCGGCGGAGCCGAGTCGCGTATGACGGGATCCGGGGAGTACCGCGCCGAGCCGCCGTCGCGTCCGCCAATCGTCTGCACCGAGCAGCTGTTCGGAGCCCGTCGCGAGATCATCATCAAGCACGGGCAGGAGGAATATCGGCTCCGCATCACGCGAGCCGACAAGCTGATCCTGACGAAGTAACGAGCCAGCCAGCCAGAGGGCGCGGTTGCCCGCGGCCAGCCAGCGAACGTGGTGTCGATCACATGCAGGCTGGAGGCCGCTGATGAAACGTCTGGTCATGCTGCTCGCGCTCCCGACGCTTCTGGGCGTCAACGTCGCGCACGCACAGGACTCCTTCCAAAACGTATCGTTCTTCTATCCCCTGCGCACGCGCCGGCCCGTGATCGAGCGCGAGATCGAATTCATCGTCGAGCACAACAAGGGCGCGGAAGGACGCACGACCGAAGCGGCGGCGGCGATCGAGTTCCCGATCATGCCGCGCTGGCAGGTCGAGCTCGAGGTGCCGTTGGTGTTCATCGACCCGCGTGAGGGTTCGGCTCAGGGGGGCGTCGGCGACCTGAGCCTCGAAACGAAGGTCGCCGTATGGCAGTCGCTCGACTGGCTCTCGCAGGTCGCCGTCGGAGTCGAGGGCCGCCTGCCGACGGGCTCCGAGCGCCGCGGGCTCGGCGGCGAAGCCTCAGTGGAGCCGTTCGTGACCGGAGGCATCGCGCTCGGGGATTTCGACGTCCTCGCTTCGGTCGCGTACGAGTTCAACCTGAACGCGGACGTCCCGGGGCCGAACGAGCAGGAGCTGACGGCCTCGGCGGCGGCGGCGTGGCGGGTCACTCGCGTGTTCGCGCCGCTCCTCGAAGTCGTCACCGTCACGAGAACTCGCGCCGCGCCGGACGACGAGCTGCGCGGAAAAACGCGCGTGAGCATCATTCCCGGCTTCAACGCCAAGCTGCTGCCCGGCACGACGCTACGCCTCGGCATCGAGTTTCCGCTGACGCGCGCGCGGACCGCGGACTACTCGCTCCTGGGCGGGTTCGTCTGGGAGTTCTAGGGACTCTCGATGACGTCGGGCCGTGGCGGCGGCGGCGCGACGCGCTGGCCTTCGGGCGTGTACTGCACCCAGTGCCCGGGGTCGAACACGCTCGCCGGCGCGCCCGGCGCGGACACGAACCGATCGGGGACCCAGACCGCGTTCGGTTGTGGTGCCGGACGTGCAGCCGGCGGCGGCGTCGGCACGCCGCGCATCGACGACGAATTCATCTGGTCCACGGCGCGTTGAGTCGACGTGGGACCGAGCGGCACGGCCATCGCGCCCCCCGCGAGGATTCCCATCAGACACTTGAACCATCGGGACTTCATATCGTTGAGAGTACGCCCGCGGACCACCGGTTTCACTCGGACTCGAACCGGTAGCCGATGCTCTTCACGGTCGCAATGTGGCGGCCAGCGTCGCCGAGCTTGGCGCGCAGCCGTCGCACGTGCACGTCCACCGTCCGCGACTCGACTTCGTCGGCGCGCGCGTAGCCCCAAACGCGATTGAGCAAGAATTCGCGCGAGAGCACGCGGCCCGTCGATGCCATCAGCGCGTGTAGTAAGGCGAACTCTTTCGGCGTCAACTCCACCGCGGCGCCGTCCACCGTCACACGATGGCGAGCCTCGTCCAGCATGATCCCGCCCCCAGCAAGCGCGCGACCGTCGTCCGGCGGCTGCGCTCGGCGCAAGACGGCGCGCACGCGCGCCAGCAGCTCCTTCGGCGAGAACGGCTTGACGATGTAATCGTCGGCGCCCATCTCGAGACCGACGATCCGGTCCACCTCGTCGGCCTTCGCCGTCAGCATGATGATCGGCAGTCGCGCCCACGCAGGCTCGGCGCGCAGCCGGCGTGTGACCTCGAGGCCGTTCATACCGGGCAGCATCAGATCGAGCACGATGAGATCGGGCGGCCCCGCGCGCAGCTGCGCGAGCGCCTCGGCGCCGTCGCCGGCGGTCCGGCAACGAAAACCATCCTGCGTGAGGTGATGAACGATCAAGCCCCGGATGTCCGGCTCGTCTTCGACGACGAGGACCTCCGGCGTCATCGCGTGCCAGCCGTCAGGCGGGACCCACCAGCCGCAGCAGCAGCCACGTGCCGGCAGCGATCAACGCCGAGGCCGGGATGGTGAGGAGCCACGCCGTGATGATGCGACCTGCCACGCCCCAGCGGACGGCCGAAAAACGCTGGATCGCGCCCACGCCCATGGTGGAGCCGCTGATCGTTTGTGTGGTGCTGACAGGGATGCCGCCGACCGCGGTGCCGATGAGCGTGAGCGCGCCCGCCGCTTCCGCACAGAAGCCGCCGACGGGTCGCAGCTTCGTGATCCGCATCCCCATCGTCTTGACGATGCGCCAGCCGCCGGCCATCGTGCCGAGCCCCATGGCCGCGTGCGCTGCCAGGATCACCCAAAACGGCACGTAGAACTCCGGCCCGAGGTGGCCGGTGCTGAAGAGCAGCACCGCGATGATGCCCATGGTTTTTTGCGCGTCGTTCGTTCCGTGGCCGAGACTGTACGCGGCCGCCGAGAGCAGCTGACCACGTCGAAAGATCTTGTCGACGCGGCCGGGCGTCTCGTTCTTGAAGACGTTGATCGTCAGCACCATCAAGGCGAACCCAACCGCGAGCCCGATGAGCGGCGCCAGAATCATGAAGACGCCGATCTTGATGAGCCCGGCGGCCACCAGCGAGCCGAAGCCGGCTTTCACCACGGCCGCGCCCGCGAAGCCGCCGATGAGCGCGTGGGACGACGACGTCGGCAAGCCCCAGTACCACGTGATGAGGTCCCACGCGATGGCGCCGGCGAGCCCGGCCAGGATCACCCACTGGTCCACGACGGCGGCCGCGACCACGCCTTTGCCGACGGTGGTGGCGACCTGCACACCGAAGCCGAAGGCGGCGACGAAATTGAAGAAGGCCGCCCACACCACCGCCTGCAGCGGCGTGAGCACGCGTGTGGAGACGACGGTGGCGATCGAATTGGCGGCGTCGTGAAAGCCGTTGATGAAGTCGAAGACGAGCGCGACGACGACGATGAAAGCGACGAGAGTGAGCATGCGCGTCGCGGCGGAGCTCAGGCCATCTTGAGGATGATCCCCTCGATGACGTTCGCAACGTCCTCACAGCGGTCGGTGACGATCTCCATCGTCTCGTAGATCTCCTTCCACTTGATGACCTCGATGGGATCGCCCTGCTCGTCGAACAGCGCGGCGAGGCTGTCGCGCAGCAGCGCGTCGGCGCTGTTCTCCAGCCTGTTCACCTCCACCGCGTGCCCGTGGAATGCGGGGTCCATGTTGCGCAGGCAGCGAATCGCGCGGTCCATCGCCTCCGTGGTCTTCACGATCACGTCGGCCATGGCCCGGCACGCGGAGGTCGGCTCCTTGATGCGATAGACGACGAGCCGCTCGGCCGCCGCCTCGATGTAGTCGAGCACGTCGTCCAGGCGCGTGGCGAGGTCGTGGATGTCCTCGCGGTCGATCGGCGTGATGAATGTCGTGTTCAGACGCCGGACGACCTCGTGCGTCACCTGATCGCCTTCGTGCTCGATCTCCTTGATCTTGTGCGTCTTGGCGCGCGCGTCGGCGAAGTTGTGGCACAGCTCGTGGAGCAGCGTCGCGGCGTGCAGGATGTGCTTGGACTGCTGCTCGAAATAGTCGTAGAAGCGGACTTCTTTCGGGATCAGGCTGAACATGGGAACTCTCGGCAGTGTAATCGAAACGTCATCAGCGCGCCAGCCGTCGCGGGCATCTCATGGCTTGCGCAAGCGGAGCGGAGGGAAATCGAGCACGCGACGACGCGCCGCAGCCCAGATGGCGTCGACCGTCCGCACGAGCGCGGGCGCGTCAGACGCCAGACACCGCACGAGCGCTCCGCGGCGCGGCAGCAGCCCCGCGCCCACGCTGACGTCGTGGCCGCGGTCCAGCTCTGCGACGTCGTCGGCGAACGCCGCGACGCCGCCATCGGCGATGACCACCACGGTCGCGACGTAGGGGCGATCCTCGGCCAGCCCGAGACCGGAACCGGGCGTGCCGTCGCGCAGCACGAGACGATCGTGAAGCAGCCAGCCGCCGGCATCACGCACGCTGAGCGCGCTGTCGAGCATCGCGAACCGCCACATCTCGCCGCGCGCCACGCGTCCGGCCGTGAACGCGTCGACGAGCACCAGCGCGGCGCCCTCGGCCACGTCGGCCTCCACGCGCTGGCGGAGCGCGGCGCCGGCGAAGGGAATCGTGTGGTCGGGCACCCACTCCAGGCGCCCGTGCGTCGCCACCGTGAGCCGCACCGTTTGCTCGACCGGCTCGCCGCTGGTGCGATAGACCTTGGTCGCCGACGGGGTCGTCACGCACGCGTGCGCGGCCGGACCGACGGCGACATCGATGGCGAGGCGGTCGCCCCCGACCAGTCCGCCCGTCGGATTCAAGACCGACACGATAGCTGCGGAATCGTCGAGCGCCATCGGCGCCAACACTTGAAGAGGCATGGTCCAGCGACAGGCGGCAACGACGCTGCGCTCGCCGGCACGCTCGACGCGGAGCGACAGCGTGCCGTCGCGGCCGACGCGCGCGGTCGTCGGCGTCAGACCGGCAGCGCCAGCAACAAGTCGCTGCGCAACCATTGCAGGATGGTATCGACGCCCTCGCCCGTGCGGAGATTCGTGAACACGAACGGCCGCGCGCCACGCTGTCGGCGCGCATCCCGCGCCATCACGCCGAGGTCGGCGCCGACATGCGGCGCGAGGTCGATCTTGTTGATCACCAGCAGATCCGAGCGCGTGATGCCGGGCCCGCCCTTGCGCGGGATCTTCTCGCCCTCCGCAACGTCGATGACGTAGATGGTGGCGTCGACGAGCTCAGGGCTGAAGGTCGCCGCGAGGTTGTCTCCCCCGCTTTCGATCAGCAGCAGCTCCAGCCCGGGAAATCGCCGCAGCAGGCCGTGCACGGCCTCCAGATTCACGGAAGCGTCCTCGCGGATCGCCGTGTGCGGACAGCCGCCGGTTTCCACGCCGACCACCCGTTCGGGCGGCAGCGCGGCCCGCCGCACCAGGAACTCGGCGTCCTCCTTCGTATAGATGTCGTTGGTGATCACCGCCATGTCGAGACCGTCGCGCAATCGCAGACACAGCGCCTCGGTGAGCGCGGTCTTGCCCGAGCCGACGGGCCCTCCGATGCCGATCTTGAGCGGACGCGGAATCGTCATGACCTGAACAACCTCATCTCGAGACGCGCGTGGCGCAGGCCAGCGAGCTCGAGCGCGGGAGTGAACGTCCATATGTCTTCTGCGGTGGCGCGCGCCGCGGCGGCGGCGAGCTTCGCAATCCGCGGGCGCGCGCCCGCGAGCACGCGCTGGCCATCGAGCTGACCGAGCGGCAGCAGACGCAACCCCGCGCCGACCAGCAGCGCCGCCGTCGAGTAGAGGTACGCGGCGGCCGCTGTCTCGGCGTCGGCCCCTCCGCGCCCCGCGGCGGCGCCGAAGACGGACGCGTGGTGACCGACCGCCAGTTGGTCGTCGATGGCGCGCGTGATTGCGGCCAGCACTGGATCGTCGCGCAGCGCGGCGGCGATCCGCGCCGTCTGGCGGCCCATCTGCCGGCTGGCGGCGCGAAACTCCGGGACCGCCTTCATCGCATCGAGCCGCGCGTCGAGCTCGCACCACGCCGCGATGTCGCCGTCGGCGGCGAGCCGCGTCGCGACGGCCACCGCGACGGCGTCGCCCGGCCCGGCGGCGCCGTCGAGATGCGCGGTCACGAACGCCTCCAAGCCCACCCGATCACGCACACGCCCCTCCTGCGCGTACGTCTCGAGACCGAACGAATGGGCGAAGCCGCCCGCAGGGAATAAACCGTCGCCGAGCTGCAACAGCGTGAGCAACGCGTCGAGCGCCGACATCAGTGGTGAGAGTCGTGCCGATATCCGGCGCCGAACGGGATGAAGATCGATTGCACCCGCTCGAACGGCAGGTCGAGCCGACCGAGCAATTGCACCATCGCGGTGTCGTCGGGCAGGAGCAGACGGTCGCCGTCCAGCGCCATAGTGAAGTGGCGGTTGCCGACTTCCCAGGCGATGCGCAACGCTTCGTCGCGGGAGCGCGGCGTGACCGCCAACACGGGCTCAGGCGCGGCCTCGACCACGACATACCAGTCGGCCGCGACGTGCAGGATGTCGCCCGGAGTGAGCGTGCTCCCCGTCGGCAGCGCCAGTGCCAGCACGCGCCCGGCCTGCGTCGTCACGCGCCGTCGACCCCAGCGGCGCTCTTCCGCGGTCAGCACCAGCAGATCGCGATCGCGGCGCGAGAGGTCGGCATCGTGCACGGGTACCTGCGGCCGCGTGATCACGACGACCGGCTCGGTCATCGCGGATGGTCCCTCATCGACGCCCGCTCAAAATAAGAAATAGCGCTGCGCCATTGGCAACACCCGCGCCGGCTCACACGTCAGCCGCTCGCCGTCCGCCCGCACCTCGTACGTCTCGGGATCGACCTCGAGCCGCGGCAGCGCGTCGTTGTGGATCATGTCCTTCTTGCCGAGCCCGCGGCACCGCTTGACCGCCACCGCGCGCCGCGTGAGCCCGAGCTTGCGTGGAACGTCGGCGGCCAGCGCCGCCGCAGAAACGAACGTCAGCGAGGTCGAGGCGCGCGCGCGGCCGAGCGCGCCGAACATCGGTCGGTACAGAACTGGCTGAGGCGTCGGGATCGAGGCGTTCGGATCGCCCATGGCGGCGTAGCCGATGATCCCGCCCTTGATGATCAGCTCGGGCTTCACGCCGAAGAATGCGGGTTTCCAGACGACGAGATCGGCGAGCTTGCCGACCTCGACGGAGCCGACGTGCTCGCCCAGCCCGTGAGCGATCGCAGGATTGATGGTGTACTTGGCGACGTAACGCTTCACGCGCCGGTTGTCGTCGCCCGCGTTCTCTCCGGGGAGCGCACCGCGCTGGCGCTTCATCTTGTCAGCCGTCTGCCACGTCCGGATGATGACTTCGCCGATGCGTCCCATCGCCTGCGAGTCGGACGACATCATGCTGATCGCGCCCAGATCGTGGAGCACGTCCTCCGCGGCGATCGTCTCGGCGCGGATGCGCGACTCGGCGAACGCGAGATCTTCGGGAATCGACGGGTTGAGATGGTGGCAGACCATCAACATGTCGAGGTGCTCGTCCATCGTGTTCACGGTGAACGGCATCGTCGGGTTCGTCGACGACGGCAGGCAGTTGGGCTCGCCGCACACGCGCAGGATATCCGGCGCGTGGCCACCGCCGGCGCCCTCGGTGTGGTACGTGTGGATCGTCCGTCCTTTGAACGCGCGGATCGTGTCCTCGACGAACCCCGCCTCGTTCAGCGTATCGGTGTGGATGGCCACCTGCACGTCATACTCCTCGGCCACCGCGAGCGCGGTGTCGATGGCGGCCGGCGTGGTCCCCCAGTCTTCGTGCAGCTTGAACCCGATGGCTCCCGCTTCGATCTGCTCGCGGAGCGGCTCCGGCGCGGAGGCGTTGCCTTTGGCGAGGAAGCCGAGATTCAGCGGAAACGCCTCGGCCGCCTCGAGCATTCGATGCGTGTTCCAGATGCCGGGCGTGCATGTCGTCGCGCTGGTGCCGGCGGCGGGACCCGTGCCGCCACCGAGCAGCGTCGTGAGGCCCGCCGTGATGGCTTCGGTGATGATCTGCGGACAGATGAAGTGGATGTGCGTGTCGAGTCCGCCGGCCGTGATGATCTTGCCCTCGCCCGCGATGATCTCGGTGCCCGCGCCGATGATCATGCCGCGCGTGACGCCGGCCATGATGTCGGGATTGCCTGCCTTACCGATGCCAACGATACGACCTTCGCGGATGCCGATGTCGGCCTTGATGATGCCCCAGTGATCGACGATCAGCGCATTGGTGATGACGGTATCGAGCACGCCGTCGCCGCGCGTGGCGCGGGCCGATTGCCCCATCCCGTCGCGAATCACTTTGCCGCCGCCGAACTTCGCCTCCTCGCCGGCGACGGTGAGGTCCCGCTCGACGCGAATCAGCAGATCGGTGTCGGCCAGCCGCACACGGTCGCCTGTCGTCGGACCGTAGAGATCGGCGTACTGCCGGCGCGTCAGTCGCAGTGTCATGAGAGCCGCTCCCACTCGGCGAGGCGGCGCAGCGCCGTCTCTTTGCTTGCGCCGGCGGTGAGGCCGTTCAGCCCGTACACCTGTCGTGCGCCGGCGAGCTCGACGAGCGTGACGCGCTTGGCGTCGCCCGGCTCGAAGCGCACCGCGGTACCGGCGGCAACGTTCAAGCGCATTCCGAACGCTTGCGAACGATCGAAACGCAGAGCTCGGTTCGCTTCGAAAAAGTGGAAGTGCGAGCCGACCTGGATGGGCCGGTCGCCGGTGTTTTCCACCGTCAGCTCGACCGTACGCCGCCCGGCGTTCGCCTCGATGTCGCCGCCCTCGAGCAGATACTCGCCTGGAATCACGGGAATCTCCTTTGTAGCGGGTGGCCTGAGCTAGGCACGCGCGGCTCCGATGCCCGCCGTCACCAGCATCGTTCCGGCGACGCGATCGGCGAAACGGGCGAAGCGCGGGTTTTCGGCGAGCACGTGGAATCGCCCCGCAGCTGCGCCGTAGGCCAGCAACACGATCAGCTCGATGACCACGCTGGTGATGCCGAGCACGAGCACCTGGCCCGCCACCTTGCCGGTCGGGTCGATGAACTGCGGTAGCAGCGCCACGAAGAACAACAACGCCTTTGGATTGGCGGCTTGAAGTACGAAGCCGCTCACGCACGTCCGGCGCGCGCTGCCGGTCGGCGTGGCGCGCAGTGTCCGAGGCGTCGCATCGCGAAGGAACGCGCGCACGCCGAGCCAGATCAGATAGGCCGCGCCGACCCACCGGATGAGCGCGAAGAGCTCATACGAGGCGAGCAGCACCGCACCGAGACCTGTGGCCGACAGCGCGAAGTACAGGACGTTCGCGGTGAGAATACCGCTGGCGGCAGCGACGGATGACGCGACGCCGCGCGACAGCGCGTGCGAGACGACGAAGAGAACCGCCGGCCCCGGCGTGAGACACAACACGGTCTCGGTCACCACGAACAATCCCCAGGCCTCGAGGCTCACGCCGGGCGCTCAGCGGATCGGATGGTGGATCGTGACGAGCTTCGTGCCGTCCGGAAAGGTGCCCTCGACCTGTACCTCGCCGATCATCTCCGGGACGCCTTCCATCACATCATCACGCCGAAGGATCGACAGCCCCGCTTCCATCAGCTCGGAGACCGAGCGGCCGTCGCGGATGCCCTCCAGAATCTCGGCCGTGATGATCGCGAGCGCTTCCGGATGATTCAGCTTGAGGCCGCGCGCCCGGCGACGGCGCGCCAGCTCGGCGGCGGTGAAGATGAGCAGCTTCTCCTGCTCCCGTGGCGTGAGGTGCATCGTTGAACCTCCGGAGCCTCAGACAGCCAGATGCTGCTTCACTTGATCGGCGTGCAAGTCCTTGGTGGCGCCGGCCGCGACCACCGAGCCCTTGGCCATGATCACATAGGCATCGGCGAGCCGCTCGGCGAAGTCGAGATACTGTTCGACGAGCAGCACGGCCAGGCGCAATTCGGTCTTGATGCGGCGGATCGCTTCCTCGATCTCGAGAATGATCGAGGGCTGAATACCCTCCGTCGGCTCGTCGAGGATCAGCAGCTTGGGGCGCATCAGCAGCGCGCGCCCGATGGCCAGCATCTGCTGTTCACCACCGGAGAGCACCCCACCCTTGCGACCCAGAAATCGGCGCAGCGCCGGGAACAGGTCGAGGACGTCGTCCATGCTGTCGTGGCGCCCGCAGCCGAGCTGAGCGACTCTGAGATTTTCTTGAACGGTGAGATGCGGAAAGATCTCGCGCCCCTGTGGCACGTAGCCGATGCCGGCGCGCGCGCGGCGGTCGGACGACCAGCGCGTGATGTCCGCGTCATCGAAGGTGACGCGGCCGCCGCGCACCGGCAGCAGCCCCATCACGGCCTTGAGCAGCGTGGTCTTGCCGACACCGTTGCGTCCCATCAGACACAGCACCTCGCCCGCCGAGACGCGCAGGTCCACACCCCACAGGACCTGCGAGCCGCCGTAGGCGACGTCGAGCCGCTCAACCGCGAGCATCGGCAGTCTCACGGCGGCGCCCGATGTACACCTCGAGGACACGCGGGTCGGTCTGCACCTGATCGACGGGGCCCTCGCACAGCACCGTTCCCTGATGGAGCACGGTGACCTTGCGGGCGATCTGTCGGACGAATTCCATGTCGTGCTCGATCACGAGCACGGAGCGGTCGGACGCGATCGACTCGAGCAGCTCACCGGTGCGCGCAGTTTCCTCGTCCGTCATCCCAGCCACGGGCTCGTCCACCAGCAGGAGCTCCGGATCCTGCGCGATCACCATACCGATCTCGAGCCACTGCTTTTCGCCGTGGGACAGCGCGCCCGCCATGAGCGTGGCTTTGTCCGCCAGGCCGACGGTCGACAACGTCGCGCCGATGCGCTCGCGCTCGCCGTCGGCGTCGCGCTCGAGGAGCGCGGCGAAGACGCCTTTGCTCGCGCGCTTGAGCGACAGCTCGACGTTGTCCCAGACGCTCAGGTTGACGAACACCGACGGCGTCTGGAACTTGCGTCCGATGCCCAACGCCGCGATGTCGTTCTCGCGCAGCGTCGTGAGATCCGTGTGGTCGCCGAAGATCACGCGGCCGTGCTCGGGCTTCGCGCGCCCGGAGATCACGTCCAGCAGCGTCGTCTTGCCCGCGCCGTTGGGCCCGATGACCACACGCAGCTCACGGCGGTCCATGTAGAAGTTCAGCCGCGAGAGCACCTTGAAGCCGTCGTACGAAACGGTGACGTCTTCCAGATAAATGATGGAGCCCGTCGATGTCATGGTCGATTCGAGACGGTCGCCGGCTGCGTGCGTTCGCCGCGGAGCGCGGCGTTCGCGGGAGCGCGCCGGATGAATGTGCCGAGACGCGCCAGGCCGCCAACGACGCCGTCCGGGAAGAACAGCACGACGCCCATGAAAAGCCCGCCGAGGAAAAGGAGCCACAGATCCGGATAGCTCGTCGTGAGCCAGGACTGCATCCAGTTGACGCCGAACGCCCCGACCACCGCGCCGACGAGCGTGCCGCGACCACCGGCGGCGACCCACACCACCATCTCGATCGAGGGCAGCACGCCGATCTTGGCGGGTGTGATGATGCCGACCTGCGGCGCATACAGCGCGCCGGCGACGCCCGCGAGCACGGCGGAGACGACGAACACGAACAGCTTGTACCGCGCAGGGGAGTAACCGGAGAACAGCACGCGCGTCTCGCTGTCGCGAATCGCCACGAGCACTTTCCCCGCCCTGCTGCCGGTGATCCACCGGCACACGAGATAGGCGACGACGAGCACGAGCGCCGTGACCGCGTACAGCCCGCGCTGCGTGGCTGGCTGATTGAGCGGAAAGCCGAAGATCGTCTTGAAATCGGCCAGACCGTTCGTGCCGCCCAGGCGCATCTCGTTACGGTTGAAGACGAGCCAGGCGGA
>Ga0075423_10002413_pt1 | contig 16971 bp, 14 predicted proteins | sample SoiMethybrSBSTD2_FD_80114 | JGI IMG/M metagenome (GOLD analysis project Ga0075423, IMG submission 80114) | Bulk soil microbial communities from a Populus tree surrounding site in Tennessee, USA - Soil MetaG P. TD hybrid SBSTD2 | ecosystem: Environmental > Terrestrial > Soil > Tree plantation...
AGGAGCACGACATCGCCGCGCTTCAGAGCCGCCTCCGACAGGATCGCCTCGGCCGTACGTCCTGTCCCGATCAAGGCCACCGCGGCCTCATACGACATCGATGCGGGGATCTCGTGCAGCGCGCTCACCGGCGCGACCGCGACCGAGGCGTAGCCGCCGCCGGCCAGGCCAAGGTGCGCGACCACCCGCTTGCCCGACCACGGTCCCGGCGAGGTGACCACGCCGGCCACCTCCCGTCCGGGCGTGGTGGGCAGGCTTGGCAGCGGCGGACCCTCCTGCCGGCCGGCGCGCAGTGTCGCGTCGATCAGGTGCACCCCGCTGGCGTGCACCTCGATCCGCACCTGACCTGCACCGGGCGTCGGATCAGGTATGTCCTCGTACCGGAGCGTGTCGGGGCCGCCGAACTCGTACTGCCTGATCGCCCGCACCGACTGACCGTAGAACCTCGAGCTATGTCGAGGTCAAGGGCGGCCGCCAGGCGCCGTCACGCCCGGTGATAGCTTGAGAAACGTTTCCCGAGCCGGTTTTACCGAGGTGACCACCGTGACGACCAGCGACACCTATCGCGAGGAACCGGACGTCTACGCGGCGTCCCGGGACACGACCGAGGGCCGCGTCCACACCGTCGCGGGCGGCGACTGGAACGAGTTCCTCGAGGAGGTCGCCGGCGAGGACCGCCTTTCGCTGAACTTCGGCCCCCAGCACCCGTCCTCGCACGGCGTGCTGCGGGTCGTGCTGGAGCTCGAGGGCGAGACGGTCATCAGCGCCCGGCCGGTCATCGGATACCTGCACACCGGCATCGAGAAGAACACCGAATACCGCACCTGGACGCAGGGCACGACCTTCGTGACGCGGATGGACTACCTGTCTCCGCTGTTCAACGAGGCGGCGTACTGCATGTCCGTCGAGAAGCTGCTCGGGATCGAGGCGCCGCAGCGCGCCCAGACGATCCGCGTGATGCTCATGGAGCTCAACCGCATCTCCTCGCACATCGTCAGCCTCGCCGCGGGCGGCATGGAGATCGGCGCACTGACCGCGATGACCATGGGATTCCGCGAGCGCGAGCAGATCCTCGACGTGTTCGAGCTGGTCACCGGCCTGCGCATGAACCACGGGTACATCCGGCCCGGCGGCGTCGCGCAGGACCTGCCGCCCGGCGCCGACGCGGCGATCCGGCAGCTGGTCAGCTACCTCGACGGGAAGCTGCCGGAGTACGACAAGCTGCTCACCGGCCAGCCGATCTGGAAGAACCGGCTCAAGGGCACCGGCTACCTGTCCGTCGAGGGCTGCCTCGCACTGGGCGCGACCGGCCCGGTCCTCCGGTCCGCCGGGCTGCCGTGGGACCTGCGCAAGACCCAGCCCTACCTCGGCTACGAGACGTACGAGTTCGAGGTGCCGACCGCGACCGAGGCCGACAGCTACGCCCGCTACCTGCTCCGGCTGGAGGAGATGCGGCAGTCGCTGCGGATCGTCACGCAGGCGCTCGACCGGCTGGAGCCCGGCCCGATCATGGTCGAGGACCGCAAGATCGCCTGGCCGGCGCAGCTCGCGCTCGGGCCGGACGGGCTCGGCAACTCGCTCGACCACGTCAAGAAGATCATGGGCCAGTCGATGGAGGCCCTGATCCACCACTTCAAGCTGGTCACCGAGGGCTTCCGGGTGCCGCCCGGCCAGGTCTGCGTGGAGGTCGAGTCGCCGCGCGGGCAGCTCGCGTACCACGTGGTGTCCGACGGAGGGACCCGACCGTTCCGCGTGCACGTGCGCGACCCCGGGTTCGTCAACCTGCAGGCCCTGCCGGCGATGGTGGAGGGCGGCCTGCTCGCCGACCTCATCCCGGCGCTCGCCTCGATCGACCCGGTGATGGGCGGCGTCGACCGCTAGACGGCTAGACGGTCCGACCGCGGACCCGGTAGCGGAGGTGCATCACCTGCCGCTCGAGGTCCTCGGACCCCGGAGTGGTCAGCCGGCGGACCAGCTCGAGCTCGACGGGCTGCGCCGGCAGCCGGTCGAACAGCCGCCGTCCCTGACCGAGCAGGACCGGTACGACGTGCAGCTCCAGCTCGTCGAGCTCCCCGGCCCGCAGGAGCGCCTGCGCCGCGGCCGCCCCGTGCACCATCACGTCGCCCTCGCCGGCCGCCGCCCGCGCCTGCGCGGCGCACTCCCTGACGTCGGTGACGTAGCGGACGCTGCCCGGCGGAGGGTCGTCCGGGACGTCGTGGGTCAGCACGAAGATCGGCACGCCGTCGTGGTGGTCGCCCTGCCAGCGGCCGGCCAGCTGGTACGTACGCCGGCCGGCGATGACGGCTCGGGTGGCCATCGCCTCCGCGTACACCTCACCGCTCGGTCCCGGGTCGTTGCGCCGGTCGAGCCAGTTGAACAGGCGGAACCCGCCGGCGCCGAGCGGGGCGTCGGGACCGTCCCGCGGCCCGGCGACATAGCCGTCCAGGGACATCGTCATGTAGAGCCGGATGACCGCCATCGCCTCAGCCTGCCGATCCAACCTGGTATCTCAGCAGCACGCCCGGTTCGTCGCCCGGACCGGCGATGAACCCATCCACATCGACCTCCCGCATGGCGATCCAACCTAGCCGCACTGCTCAATTCGGTTGCCCGGTCTCAGCCGGCGTGTTTTCCTCCAGACGACCCGGCGACCAGGAGGAGCACGATGACGGCTGCGTTCATGTCCACCCACTCGACCTACCTCGAGGACATGACGCACCGTGGCTCTGCTCAATCTCGGCATCCTGGCGCACGTCGACGCCGGTAAGACCAGCCTGACCGAGCGGCTGCTGCACAACGCCGGCATCATCGACGAGATCGGCAGCGTCGACGCCGGCAGCACGCAGACCGACACGCTCGCGCTGGAGCGGCAGCGCGGGATCACGATCAAGTCGGCGGTCGTCTCGTTCGCGATCGGTGACGTGACGGTCAATCTCGTCGACACTCCCGGCCACCCGGACTTCATCGCCGAGGTCGAGCGGGTCCTCACCGTGCTCGACGGCGCCGTACTGGTGGTCTCGGCAGTCGAGGGCGTGCAGCCGCAGACCCGGGTGCTGATGCGGGCGCTGCGCCGGCTGCGGCTGCCGACGCTGCTGTTCGTCAACAAGATCGACCGTGCCGGCGCCGACCCGGACCGGGTGGTCGGCGAGATCGCGGCCAAGCTGACGCCGGCCGTGGTGCCGATGACGACTGCCCTGGACGCCGGCACCCGGACAGTGGCGACCGGCCCCGATCCCGCGCTGCCGGCCCGGCTGCTCAGCCAACTGTCCACGTCAGACGACTCCTTGCTGGCCGCGTACGTCGAGGACGGGTCCGTCCCGTTCGGACGGTTGCGGTCCTGCCTGGCGGCGCAGACCCGGCGGGCGCAGGTGCACCCGGTGTTCTTCGGCTCGGCGATCACCGGGGCGGGCGTGGCCGAGCTGACCGGCGGGATCGCGACGCTGCTGCCGCCGGCGGCCGGCGACCCGCAGGCGCCGCTGTCCGGATCGGTGTTCAAGGTGGAGCGCGGCCCGGCCGGCGAGAAGATCGCGTACGTCCGGCTGTTCGAGGGCACGCTGCACGTGCGCGACCGGCTGACCGGCGACCAGAAGGTCACCGGCATCGGCGTGTTCGACCGGGGCGGTGTCGTGGCCCGGCCGTCCGTCCACGCGGGACAGATCGGCAAGCTGTGGGGGCTGCGGGAGGTGCGGATCGGCGACCCCGTCGGTGCCGCGCGCACCGGACCGGCCGAGCACTTCGCGCCGCCGACGCTAGAGACGGTCGTGGTTCCGGCGCCGGGGCAGCGCGGCCGGCTGCAGGCCGCCCTCAGCCAGCTCGCCGAGCAGGACCCGCTGATCAACCTGCGCCAGGACGACGTCCGCCAGGAGCTGTACGTCTCCCTGTACGGCGAGGTGCAGAAGGAGGTCGTGCAGGCCACGCTGGCCGACGACTACGACCTGGCGGTGACCTTCCGGGAGACCACGACGATCTGCGTCGAGCGCCCGGTCGGCGTCGGTTCCGCGCACGAGCTGATGGGCGAGGGCAACCCGTTCCTGGCCACGGTCGGGCTGCGGGTGGAGCCCGGTCCGGTCGGCAGCGGGATCGAGTTCCGGCTGGAGGTGGAGCTCGGATCGATGCCGTACGCGTTCTTCCGCACGGTCGAGGACACCGTGCGGGCGACCCTCGACCAGGGCCTGCACGGCTGGCAGGTGGTCGACTGCGTCGTGACGATGACGCACTCCGGCTACGCGCCGCGGCAGAGCCACGCGCACCAGGGCTTCGACAAGAGCATGTCCAGCACCGGCTGGGACTTCCGCGGGCTGACACCGCTGGTGCTGATGACGGCGCTGCGCCGGGCCGGCACCAGGGTGCAGGAGCCGATCGCGCGGTTCCGGCTCGAGGTGCCGGCCGACACGATCGGGACCGTGACCGCGGTGCTGGCCGGGAACCGGGCGGTGCCGCTGACGTCCACTGTGGATGGTGGGACCGGGATGCTGACCGGACAGGTTCCGGTGGCGCGGCTGCACGAGCTGGAGCGGGCGCTGCCGTCGCCGACCCGGGGCGAGGGCGTGCTGGAGACCGAGTTCGACTCGTACCGGCCGGTGAGCGGGCCGCCGCCGAGCCGGCCGCGTACCGATGCCAACCCGCTGGACCGCAAGGAATACCTGCTGCACGTCAACCGGCGGGTCTAGGGGCGTCCGACCTCCGCGCCGGTCCGGCCGGGCTGCGTGTGATGCTGGTGGGGTGAGCTATCCCGAGTTCGGCGACATCCCGGCGCTGGCCGCGGCCCTGGACGCGGCCGGCTACCTGCCGGACGAGGGGGTGGCGACGGCGGCGTACCTGGCGATCCGGATGCGGCGGCCGCTGCTGCTCGAGGGCGACCCCGGGGTGGGAAAGACCGCGCTGGCCCAGGCGCTGGCCGACGTCGTCGGGGCGGAGCTGGTGCGGCTGCCCTGCTACGAGGGGATCGACGCGAGCCAGGCCCTGTACGACTGGGACTTCCCGCGGCAGCTGCTGCACCTGCGGGCGGCCGAGGGCGGCGGCGACGAGCGGTCGGTGTACGACCGGCGGTACTCATCGCCCGACCGATCCTGCGGGCGCTCGAGCTCAGCCCGGCCGTGCTGCTGGTCGACGAGATCGACCGGGCCGACGACGAGTTCGAGGCGTTCCTGCTGGAGGTGCTGGCCGACAACGCGGTGACGATCCCGGAGCTCGGCACGATCCGGCCGGCCGAGCCGCCCATCGTGGTGCTCACCTCCAACCGCACCCGGGAGCTGCACGACGCGCTGAAGCGCCGCTGCCTCTACCACTGGGTCAGCCATCCCGACCTGGAGCGCGAGGTGGAGATCATCCGCCGGCACGAGCCCGAGGTAGCCGACCGGCTGGCCCGTCAGGTCGCGGCCGGGGTCGCGGCGATGCGGGCGGCCGGTCTGGTCAAGCCACCGGGGATCGCCGAGGCGATCGACTGGGCGACCGCGCTGCGGCTGCTCGGGGCGACCGAGCTCAGTCCGCCCGCGGTGCGGGCGACGCTCGGGGCGCTGCTGAAATACCGCGAGGACCAGGTGACGGCCGAGCGCGACGTGCTGCCGGGGTTGCTGGCCCGGCTCCCGTGAGGGTGAGCCGGTGAGCGCCGATCCGGTCGCCGAGCTGACCGCGTTCGCGCGGTCGCTGCGGGAGGCCGGGGTGACCGCGGACGCGTCCCGGGTGGTCGCCGCGGCCGGTGCGCTCGACCATGTCGACGTGCTCGACCGGCACCAGGTCTACTGGACCACCCGGCTGACGCTGTGCTCCGAGCCGGACGACCTGCCCCGGTTCGACGCCGCGTTCGCCGAGTGGTTCGGGGACAGGCCGTCGCCGGCCGCCGTGGAGAGCACGGTGCAGATCCCCGGCCGCGCCGGGTCGAGTGGCGACGGTGCGGCGGCCCGGGTCGAGCGGGTCGCCGCGACCGCGCTGGAGACGCTGCGCACCCGCGACGTCGCCGCGCTCACCGCCGCCGAACGGGCCGAGGTACGCCGGCTGATCGCCCTGCTCGCGCCGTCGGTCGGCACCCGCCGCTCGGTGCGGCGGCGTCCCGGCGGCCGGGCCGGCGTCGACCCGGTCCGGACCATGCGCACGATGCTTCGGGCCGGCGGCGAGCCGATCGTGCTGGCGCGCTGGCGGCGGCGGGAGAAGCCGCGCCGGCTGGTGCTGCTGGTCGACGTGAGCGGGTCGATGGCGCCGTACGCGGACTGGCTGCTGCTGTTCGCGCACGCCGCGGTCCGGGTCCGGCCGTTCGCGACCGAGGCGTTCACCGTCGGCACCCGGCTGACGAGGGTGACCCGGGCGCTGCGGCTGCGCGATCCGGACGCGGCGCTGCAGGCGGCCGCGCAGACCGTGCCGGACTGGAGCGGCGGCACCCGGCTCGGCGAGTCGCTGCAGGCGTTCCTGGACCGGTGGGGCCAGCGCGGCGCGGCCCGCGGCGCGGTCGTGGTGATCTTCTCCGACGGCTGGGAGCGCGGCGGCGCCGAGCTGCTCGGCCAGCAGGCGGCCCGGCTGCGCCGGCTCGCGCACGCGGTGGTCTGGGTCAACCCGCACAAGGGCAAGGAGGGCTTCACCCCGGAGACGGCCGGCATGCTCGCTGCCCTGCCGTACGTGGACGCACTCCTCGCCGGCCACACGGTCGCCACGCTGGCCGATCTCGCCGCCGTCATGAGGACCATCTGAACGCCGGACCGGGTTCAGAATCGCTTGCCCAGCTCGCGGCTGTCGGCATGGGCTTGCGCACGGATGGTCGCCGAGTCTCCGGTGAGCGTCGGGTGGAAGCGGATCTCGGCGACGTCGTCGATGCCGGTCCAGTGCAACCAGTCGGTGAAGTAGGTCGACTGGAAGTCCCGGCCGAACTCGGGACCGAGCTGGGGACCCCAGACGGCGCTGGTGTAGACGACGACGGCCTTCTTGCCCCGGCCGGACAGCAGCGGCGTGTAGCCGGTGTCCGGATCCACCGCGAACACCGCCCCGGGCTGGGAGATCACATCGACGAACTGCTTGAGGATGTAGGGGATGCTCCCGTTCCACATCGGCACGCTGAACAGCAGCCGGTCGGCGCGATCGAAGCGGTCGACGGTGTCGAGCGCGGCCTGCCAGGCGGTCGCCTGGACCCCGTGCGGAACACCGCCGCCGAAGACGGTCATCTTCGCCGCGGCGGCGGCCGGGCCGAACTCCGGCAGGCTGCCGTCCCACAGGTCCCAGGACTCAACGTCGGCACCGGGATGCGCCTCGCGGTAGCTCTCGATGAATACGCGGGCGATCTGCAGCGACTCCGACGCCTCCCCGCGCGGGCTGGCGGAGATGTGCAGCAGGGTGGTCATCACGACTCCTTCGACATTAACCGGACTGCGGTCCGGTTCTTCCCTCCGGTAAGCTAGCCGGACTACGGTCCGGATGCAAGGGGTGCTTCATGACCGCCTCGCGGCGCAGGGCATCGGTCGGGTTACCGGTGTTGCCGGAGCCGCCGCCGGCTCTGCGGGCTGACGCTGCGCGCAACCGCGCGAAGCTGTTGCGCGCGGCGGCGGACCTGTTCGGCGCCCGTGGCGTCGAGGCCGTGTCCCTCGACGACGTCGTCAGCGCCGCCGGGGTCGGCAAGGGAACCCTCTACCGCATATTCGGCGACAAGAGCGGGCTGGCGGCAGCCCTGCTCGACGAGCAGGAGCGGGACCTGCAGGAGCGCGTGCTGTCCGGGCCGCCACCCCTCGGCCCGGGCGCCGGCGGCCGGGCGCGGCTGAACGCCTTCATCGACAACTACGTCGCCTACGTCGCCGGCAACCTCGACCTGGTCCGCATGAGCCAGACTGCCCGTCCCGGCGCGCGATTCGAGATCGGCTCGCACCACTTCTGGCGCGCCCACCTGGCCTACCTGCTGACCGAAGCCGGCGCACCCAACCCCGGTACGGCCGCCGATGTGCTGCTCGCCGCCATGACGGCCGAACAGATCGACCACTGGGTACGGCGGGAGAACCGGGACCACCGCCGGGTCGCCGCCGACCTCAGGCAACTGGCAGGGCGGTGGTGCGGTCCGGACCCGCCCCGAGGTCGGTGAGCCGCGCCCGGTGGGATCAGGCGGGGACTCCCGCGGCGATCAGCGCGCGCTTGGTGAGGACCCGGGCGAGGTGGCGGCGGTAGGGGGCGTCGGCGTGCATGTCCTCGGCGGGGTCGGACTCCTCGGCGGCGAGTCGGGCGGCTTCGGTGGCGGTGGCGCCGCCGGCGACGGCCTGCTCGGTGGATCGGGCACGGACCGGGGCCGGGCCCATGTTGGCCAGCGCGACCCGTCCACCCACGGTCGCGACGCCGACGATCGCCCAGTCGTTGGCGCGCCGGGTGAACTTCTGGTAGCCCCACGGCTGGTCCGGCCGCACCGGCATCCGTACCTCGACGATGATCTCGTCCGGGGCCAGCGCGGTCTCGAAGTAGCCCAGGAAGAACTCGTCCGCGCCGATCTCGCGCTGCCCGGACGGGCCGAGCACGACCACCCGACCGTCCACAGCGGACAGTGTCATGGGCAGGTCGGCGGCCGGGTCGGCGTGCGCCAGCGAACCGCCGATCGTGCCGCGGTGGCGCACCTGCGGGTCGCCGACGAGGCCGGCAGACCAGGCCAGCAGCGGCGCCTGGGCCCGGACGACCGGCGACGTCGACACCGCCTGGTGCGTGGTCGCCGCCCCGATGGCGAGCTGCCCGTCCTCGACCCGGACGTAGGACAGCGCGGGGATGGCGCCGATGTCGACGAGCACGGACGGCGCGGCCAGCCGCACCTTCATCATCGGCAGCAGCGAGTGCCCGCCGGCCAGCAGCTTGGCATCGTCGCCGTGCCGCCGCAGCAGGTCGACCGCCTCCGCCGCCGACCCGGCAGCCACGTACTCGAACCGCGAGGGGATCACCGCTCACCCGCCGCGGACAGCTCACCCGGCGCGGACAGCGCACCCGGCGCGGCCAGCGCACCCGGGGCCGACGACCCGGAGGACTCGCCCGCTGCGGGCAGCCGACCTGCCGCGGACAGCACCGCGCGGACGATGTTGTGATAGCCGGTGCACCGGCAGAGGTTTCCCTCCAGGCCCTCCCGGACCTCCTGTTCGGTCGGGTCCGGATTCTCGGCGAGCAGGCCGACCGTCGCCATCACCATGCCGGGAGTGCAGAAGCCGCACTGCAACCCGTGCTCCTGCCGGAACGCCTGCTGCACCGGATGCAGCTGTCCATCCACACCGGACAGTCCCTCGGCCGTGGTCACCGAGCGCCCGTTCGCCTGCACGGCCAGCACCGTGCACGACTTCACCGAGACGCCGTCGAGCAGCACCGTGCAGGCGCCGCAGGAGGTCGTGTCGCAGCCGACGTTCGCCGCCCGCAGCCCGCAGACCTCGCGCAGGTAGTGCACGAGCAGCAGCCGTGGCTCCACGTCGTCCGAACGGCCGGAGCCGTTGACGGTGATCTCGACCCTCACCCGCGGTTCCCTTCCTCCGAGATGGCCCGCCAGACCGTCCGCGGCGAGGTGGGCATGTCGATGTGCCGGACGCCGAGGTGCGCGACCGCGTCGATCACCGCGTTCTGCACGGCCGGGGTGGCGCCGATGCTGCCGGCCTCCCCGATCCCCTTGACGCCCAGCGGGTTGTACGTCGTCGGCGTGGCCATGTCGACCAGCTCGAAGCTCGGCACCTCGGTCGGCGACAGGATCGGGTAGTCGGCGAAGCTCGCCGTCAGCGGGTTGCCGTCGGCGTCGTAGACGACCTCCTCCAGCAGGGCCTGCGCGGCGCCCTGGGCGATGCCGCCGTGCCGCTGGCCCTCGGCGAGCAGCGGGTTGAGCACGGTGCCCGCGTCGTCGACCGCGACCAGCCGGCGCAGCACGGCCTGACCGGTCTCGGTGTCCACGGCGGCCCCCGCGACGTGCGCGCCGAACGGGAACGTCGCGCCCGGCGCGGTGAAGACCGTGTGCACGAACAGGCGTTCTGTCGAGGCCAGCGACGCGAGCGACACCGCGGCCTGGGCGACGCCGGCCACCGTGAACGCCGACCGCGACACGTCGAAGCGCAGGTCGGCCGCGTCGGCCTCCAGCGCGTCGGCGGCCCGCTCCCGGGCCACGTCGAGCAGTTCCTGGGACGCCTGCCGGACCGCGGCCCCGCCCTGCTGCAGGCTGCGCGAGCCGCCGGTGCCGCCGCCGCGCGGGACCAGGTCGGTGTCGCCCCACTTCAGCGTGATCTTCTCGACCGGGATGCCGAGCTCCTCGCTGGCCAGCATCGCGAACGCGGTCTGGTGGCCCTGCCCGTGCGGGGAGGCGCCGGTGAGGATCGTGGCCGAGCCGTCCGGATGCACCTCGATCGTGGCGTTCTCGTTCGGCGGTCCGGACTCGCCCCCGCCGCCGGTGATCTCGACGTAGCTGGCGATCCCGATGCCGAGCTGGACCACGTCGCCGCGGGCCCGGCGCTCGGCCTGCTCCTTGCGCAGCTCGTCGTAGCCGGCCGCTTCCAGCGCTTTCTCCAGCGCGGACGGGAAGTCGCCGGTGTCGTACAGGGCGCCGAAGCCGTTGCGGTGCGGCTCGGCGAACGGGGCGAGCAGGTTGCGCCGGCGCACCTCGGCCGGGTCCATCCCGATCTCGGCCGCGAACAGGTCCATCGCCCGTTCCACCGCGGCGGTCGCCTCCGGCCGGCCCGCGCCGCGGTACGCGCCGATCGGCGTCGTGTTGGTCACCACCGAGCGGGCGACCGACTCGACCTTGGCGACGTCGTACGTGCCCGGGGTCATCAGCCGGGTCAGCGAGGGCAGGAACGCGCCCATCCGCGGGTAGGCGCCGGCGTCCTGCAGAACCTCGAGCCGGTACGCGAGGACCCGGCCGTCCCGGCGGCCGCCGATCGTCACGGTCTGCACCTGGGCCCGGCCGTGGGTCATCCCGAGCAGGTTCTCGTACCGGGTCTCGCTCCAGCGCGCCGGCCGGCCGATGGCCCGGGCGACCCAGGCGACGAGCGCGTGCTCGGGGTCGGCGCCGAACTTCGCCCCGAAGGCGCCGCCGACGTCCGGGGTGATCACCCGCACCCGGTCCCGCTCGAGGCCGAGCATCTTCGCCAGCGTGGCCCTGCTGCCCTGGGCGCCCTGGTTGGGGATCCAGGCGGTCAGCCGACCGTCCTCGCCCCACACCGCCGCGGCCGCCCGGCCCTCCATCGGCGCCGGCGCCACCCGCTGGTTGCGGATAGTGCGGGTGACCACGACCTCGCAGTCGTCGAAGAGGTGCTCGTCGAGCTCCTCGCCGTAGCTGATCACGGTGTTGGTGCCGGCCGCGGGGAAGATCAGCGTCTCGTCCCGGGCCGCCTCCCGTGGGTCGACCACCGCCGGCAGCGGGTCGTAGTCGACGCCGACCAGCTCCAGCACGTCCTCGCCCTGGTACGGGTCCTCGACGACGACCATCGCGACCGGCTCGCCGACGTACCGGACCGTGTCCGAGGCGAGCAGGGTCGCGGTCATGCCGGCGGTGTAACCGGGCAGCGGCGAGATCGGGTCGACGTCGGTCAGGTCGGCCGCGGTGAACACGGTGACCACGCCGGGGGCGGCCCGGGCCGCGTCGAGGTCGATGCCGGTGATCCGGGCGTGCGCCACCGGGGAGCGGACGAAGAAGACGTGCGCCGCGCCGGCGAGCCGGTCGTCCACCAGGTCCTCGGTGTACTCGCCGCCCGTGGTGAGGAACTTCGGATCTTCGGTCCTGAGCACGCGGGTCCCGAGGATGCTCACAAGTTCCTCCCACCGATGTCGGCAGCGCTGCACCCGGAGGCGCCTCCGGTTATCACTATGCCATCCCGGGCGGCCGCGGAGCGGACGGGGACTGGCCGGGGACCGCCGGTCGGCAGGGTCGATACCCCAACCCGACCGAGGAGGAACCATGCGCCGCAGGTACCTGAGCCCGCGGCAGTGCCGCGCTCGCCGCGCTCGCTGATCGGAGCCGTCGTCGCCGCCGCCCCGGCGGCCCCGTCCGGCGGCGGGGGGGCGCATTGGTGTCAACGCACCCCGCCACCATGGTTCACCGCACCACCGCGGAGTGGACGGTGATGAGGCTCATCCCCGCACCGTCGCGGAGTAGACCGGGATGACGCCCGTCACCGGGATGTGATCACCACTGCACCCGGCGGTCCCACCTCATCGCGCGGTCCCATCTTTTCCTCAAGACCCAGCCGGCGACGAGCCCGACCGCGACCAGCACAAGCAATCCCGGGGCCCACACCGCCTCGGGGTGCTCCTGGGCGGCGAGCACCTGCTGCGGGGCTCCGGACTCAGCCATGGCCGCCTCCGATCCGTGTCGACCTCGAAGCATTCTCCACCGTCCGCGCGCGGATCATGATCGCGAGACAGGCACCGCCGACCCCCATCCATGCCAGTAGTCGCCATTCCCGCTGGTCAGCACGCCAGCGAAGCGCTCCGTCCGGATACGGTCGGCTGATCGGTACCGACCGACAAACTGATCGTGCCGTTGCCGCGCGGGGAGACTGTGGGCATGCGGGAGCTGACCGAGGACGAGGCGGCGATCGTCGCGCTGGTGCGGGAGTTCGTCGACCGGTACGTGAAGCCGGCGGTGCGGGAGCTGGAGCACGCGGACACGTACCCCGAGGAGCTCATCGAACGGATGAAGCAGCTTGGCGTCTTCGGGCTCGCTATCCCTTCACCGTGGGGTGATGCGGCCGTCTCCACGCCTTGCTACGCCGCGGTGACCGAGGAGCTCGCGCGCGGCTGGATGTCGCTGGCGGGCGCTATGGGCGGGCACACCGTGGTCGCGAAGCTGCTGCTCGCGTACGGGACCGACGAGCAGAAGGACCGCTGGCTGCCGCGGATGGCGACCGGCGAGGTGCGGGCGACGATGGCGCTGACCGAGCCCGGCGGCGGATCCGACCTGCAGGCCATGCGCACCACCGCGCGACGCGACGGCGACGGGTACGTGGTGACCGGGTCGAAGATGTGGATCACCAACGCGCGCCGGTCGCAGCTCGTCGCGCTGCTGTGCAAGACCGATCCGGCCGCCGATCCACCGCACCGCGGGATGAGCATCCTGCTCGCCGAGCACGGCCCTGGCTTCACCGTCTCCCGCGACCTGCCGAAGCTCGGCTACAAGGGCGTGGAGAGCTGCGAGCTCGCCTTCGACGACTTCCGCGTGCCGGCGTCCGCGCTGCTCGGCGGCGTCGAGGGCAAGGGGTTCGGCCAGATGATGCGCGGGCTGGAGATCGGCCGGATCCAGGTCGCGGCCCGGGCGGTCGGGGTGGGGCAGGCCGCGCTGGAGGACTCGCTGCGGTACGCGCAGGAACGGGAGAGCTTCGGCCGGCCGATCTGGGAGCACCAGTCGGTCGGCAACCTGCTCGCGGACATGGCGACCGGTCTGGCGGCAGCTCGGCAGCTCGTCCTGCATGCCGCCCGGGTGTACGACTCGGGATCGCGGGCCGACCTGGAAGCCGGCATGGCGAAGCTGTTCGCGTCGGAGACCGCGATGAAGATCGCGCTGGACGCGGTGCGGGTGCACGGTGGGTACGGGTACAGCACGGAGTTCGACGTCGAGCGGTACTTCCGGGACGCGCCGCTGATGATCGTCGGCGAGGGGACGAACGAGATCCAGCGCGGAGTGATCGCCCGCCAGCTCGTCGCACGCCACCCGGTGACCAGCCGATGACCAGCGGGGCCGGCGCACGTTCCCGCGCTGCCGCTCGTTCCTAGGCGGGCAGGGGTGAACTGTGGCACGTGGGGAGCATCCGGAGCGGACGCCGGTCTACGGCGGTGCGCTCATGGTCGGGGCCATGGTCGTGTCGACCGTGGTGACCGCGGTGGGCGTGCCGACCGGGGTCAAGGTCGCGGTCTACCTCGTCTCGCTGATGGCGGCGCTCACCGGGTTCGTGCTGACCTTCCGTGACTACGGCTAGTGGGCCGGGTCCGCCGGGCCGAACGTGGTCATGAACCGGTTGCGGAAGGTGTCCATCCGGGCGACCGGCGCGCTCGGGGCCGGGCGCAGGCCCGGCGTCCAGTTCCAGGACGAGATCCGGTTGAGCACCTTCGGGTCCCTGGCCACGATCGTGATCGGCACGTCCCGGCTCGCGCCCTGCCCGGTCACGATCGGTGCCGGCTGGTGGTCGCCGAGGAAGACCAGCACCAGGTTCGGGTCGCCGTAGTTCTCGACGTACGACACCAGCGCGTCCAGCGAGTACTGGATCGAGCGGATGTACGAGGCCCGCAGCTTGTCCGCGTTGCCGAGGATCGAGCCGGGCGGCCCGCCCTCCTGGTTGGCCGGGTTGTCGAAGATCGACCCGTCGCCGACCTGGTCCCAGCCGACCATCTTCGGGATCGGCGTCCACGGGCTGTGGCTGGAGACGGTGGTGATCTCCGCGAACACCGGCGCATGCCCGGGCGCCAGCTCCTTCCGGTGGAGCACCGAGTAGAGGTATTGGTCCGGCATCGTCGCGTACGAGAACCGGGAGCCCTGGTAGCCCAGGTTGCGCGCGTCGTAGTCCTGCTCGTACCCGAAGAACGTGCCTTCTGGCCAGGCCCCGGTGATCGCCGGCTCGACGCTGACCGTCTTCCAGCCCGCCTTCTTGAACGCGCCGGTCAGGGTGAGCCGGTTGCTCGCGACCAGCGAGCGGTAGCGCTGCTGGCTGTCGATGTAGAGCCCGGACAGCAGCGTCGAGTGCGCCAGCCAGCTGGCGCCGCCGACCGTCGACGAGCTGAGGAACGCGCTGCGCGAGCCGTAGCCGAGCGCGTCCAGCCGCTTGGTCGCCGCGTCGAGCTGGGCGTCCACCGGCGGGGCGAACCTCGGGTCCTCGACCGCGTAGCGCCCATAGCTCTCGATAAACGTGAGCAGGACGTCCTTTCCGCGCAAGCCGTTGAGTAGCTGGTTGCCCGGGGTGGTCTTGAACGGGTCGACCCTGGCCTGGGCCTCGAAGTCCGCCTGGTCGTGCAGGCTGTTGCGGATCGAGCCGAAGCGGTTGGCGACCAGCGAGGCGTCGGCCCGGGAGGCGACCGCGCCGCTGTCGGCCACCTGGACGCCGAACGTGGCGAGGGCGACCCAGACGACGGCGAGCACGGAGACCGCGCGCAGCGTCGCGGTCTGCCGAGCGGCGACCAAGCGGGTCACCCGCAGCACGGCCAGCGTCATCAGCACGAGGATCGCGATCACCAGCAGGCAGGCACCGATCACGACGAGGACGGCGCCGAGCGTGCCGATCGAGTCCTGCACGACGCCGGTGGCGTCGCCGAGCAGGATCCAGTCGAGGACGAGGTTGAAGTGCCGGGCCAGGATCGCGGTGAAGCCGAGGTCGACGATCTTGAGGATCGTCAGCAGCCCGAGGACGACGCCCAGCACGGCGGCGAGGATGAAGCGCGGGCGCCGTGGGAGCACGGCGAGCACCGCGACGCCGATAAGGGCTTCCAGCGGGATCCGTACGAACGAGGCGGCGTGCAGGGCGCCGTAGTCGTCCGGCACGACGAGCCCGAACAGTACGAGCGCGACGGCCAGCACGGTGAACACCGCGCCCACCACCACCCGCACCCGCTTCCTCGTCCTCCCCGACCCTCCCGCCGCCCCGCCGCCACCCTCATCGGCATCCGTATCCGGCCGGCTCCCGCCAGCCGCCCCCGCATCGCCGGTCTCGCCGGTCTCGCCGGTCTCGCCGGTCTGGCTGGTCTCGCCGGTCTCGCCGGTCTCGCCGGAGGTGTGGTCGACGGTGCGGTCGGCCGCCGCGCCAGCCTTGCTTCGGTGGGCCGCGGCTGCGTCTGGGGCGGCTGCGTCTGGGGCGGCTGCGTCTGGGGCGGTCGAGCGGCGCTCGTCGGTCCGGTTGTCGGCGGGCGGCCGGGGTCCGGCGGGCTGGTCGGCGTCGGCGCGGGGTGGGGTGGGGTCTACGGCGGGGGCTGACCCGCCGGGGTCGGTGGGGTCGGGGGTGGGGTGGTCCGCCGGGTCCGCGGGGCTAGTCTCCGCGGCGGACCGGCGGAGGCGGGTGATGAGGGACAACGGGGTGACCTTCCTAGCGGACCGGCGGGCGGGAGAGAGTTGCCAGCGCCGGCAGGCGCGGCACGGAATCGACCGCCGGCGGGCGCAGCCGGCGGATCAGCAGCACTGCCGCCCCGGGCAGGCTCGCCACCAGCACCAGCGCCCCGTACAGCAACGCCGTCGTGACGCCGAGACCCGCGGTGAGCCCGGCCGCCCCGAACGCCCACGCGGCCACGCCCTCCCGCGGTCCGAACCCACCCACGTTGAGCGGCACGGTCATCACGACCAGCGCCAGCAGCGCGAGCGGAACCAGCACGGACGGCCCGGCATGCACCCCGGCGGCGTGCGCGGCGATGAAGAACGTGAGCACGTGCCCGGCCACCGCCACCACCGAGGCGACCACGACCCGCGGGCAGACGCCGCGGGCGAGCAGGCCGGCGGAGACGTCGGACCGGGCGGTCCGCACGGTGCGGGACCACCGTGACTCCCCGCCGCGCGGCAGGACCACGGTCAGCAGCGACAGCACGGCCAGCAGCCCGAGCAGGACCCCGGCGACGACCGGCATCGCCGACCGCACCGGCGAGGCGAAGGTGAGCAGCACGACGAGGGCGAGCACCGACTGGACGATCTGCCCGGCGGTGCGTTCCCAGAACACCGCCCGCACGCCGCGGCCGACGTCGCCCACCTCACGGCCGTGATTGACCGCCCGGTGCACGTCACCGAGCACGCCGCCGGGAAGCGTCGCGTTGAGGAAGATCGACCGGTAGCAGTCGGCGATCGCCGTACCCAGCGGGAGCCGCAGCCGCAGACCGCCTGCGATCACGCTCCACCGCCAGGCCGACGCGCTCGTCGTCACCATGCCGATCACGACGGCGAGAACGAGAGCGCGGGCATCGATCTGGTGCAGGGCGTCGCGGAACGGACCGGTGCCGACCCGCCACACCAGGAAGGCGAGGATCGCGACGCCGCCGAGCGGTCGCACCCAGGCCCAGACCGCCCGCGCACCGCGGGGTCGATCGTGCTCCCGCGAC
>Ga0075423_10002414_pt1 | contig 16964 bp, 16 predicted proteins | sample SoiMethybrSBSTD2_FD_80114 | JGI IMG/M metagenome (GOLD analysis project Ga0075423, IMG submission 80114) | Bulk soil microbial communities from a Populus tree surrounding site in Tennessee, USA - Soil MetaG P. TD hybrid SBSTD2 | ecosystem: Environmental > Terrestrial > Soil > Tree plantation...
CGGCCTGACGATCAAGCGGGAGCTGCTGGAGCGGGCGATCGCTGCCGACCCCGAGCCCGACGCGTTCGAGGCGTGGCTGCACGAGCAGTGCCTGGCCGCCGGTGGCAGCGAGGGCGGCGTGCGAGCGATGGCGCTGTCGATCTTCGAGGAGTGGCGTCTGGCCCACGACGCGGACGCGTTCCGGAACTGGCTAGCCCGCGGGGCACCCTCGGACGACGCACTTTCTGATGAAGGGTCCACCACCGGTCGCTAGCTTGGGGGAAACCATGCACGTCGCTCAGCTCATGCGGGTTGCGGTTGTCAGTGGCATCGTGCTTACGCCGGTGGCGTGCGGTGGTGGCACCCGCCTAGCCGCTTCCGCCGGTCCGCCACCGGAGGTCCTGAAAGCGCTTCAGGCGCCCGAGACCGCGTATTCCCTCATCTACTCGCCACCGGTCAACCTGGCGAAAGCGCCGGACACGACGGCCCACGGGCGCAAGCCCCGGAGCTAGCGCCTCGACGGTGGCTGGTATCGACATCCGAAACCTGCGGAAGCATTTCGGAGATCTCCACGCGGTCGACGGCGTGGACCTCTCGATCCGCGACGGTGAATTCCTCGTGCTGCTCGGCTCCTCCGGCTCGGGGAAGACGACCCTGCTGCGCATGATCGCGGGGCTCGAGCGACCGACGTCGGGTGAAATTCACATCGGCGACCAGCGCGTGGACGGAGACGTGCCTCCCCGGGCGCGCGGGATCGCGATGGTGTTCCAGAGCTACGCCCTCTACCCCCATCGGACGGTGTCCCAGAACATCGCCTTTCCGCTCGAGGCGAGCCGGACGCCGCGCAAGCAGATCGAAGCGAAGGTGCGGTGGGCCGCTGAGCTGTTCAGCATTACCCGCTACCTCGATCGCTACCCGCGCCAGCTGTCCGGCGGGGAACGCCAGCGCGTGGCCCTGTGCCGCGCCCTGGTGCGGGATCCCAAGGTGTTTCTCCTGGATGAGCCTCTCGCGAACCTGGACGCGAAGCTGCGCAACACGGCTCGGGACGACCTAAAGCGATTCCAGCGCCAGATCCAGACCACGACCGTATACGTGACGCACGATCAGGTGGAGGCGATGGGCCTGGGCGACCGCATCGTGGTCATGGAGCGCGGCAAGGTGCGACAGGTGGGAACGCCCCAAGAGGTGTACGAAAACCCGGTCGACACGTTCGTGGCGACCTTCGTCGGCCAGCCGCCGATGAACCTGCTCGACGCGGGCGACGCGTCGCTTCCGCCCCGGACCCTGACGGGCTTTCGCCCCGAGCACTTTCTCCCGAAGAGCGTCTTCGGCTCGAGCGACGACCTGCGCACGTTTCGCTTCGCCGTGCGGCGCGTGGAGTACTTAGGCTCCGATCGTTACGTGTACGGCTCCGTCGCCGGGAGCGGCGCGGCCCCATCCGATGCGACGATCATCGCCAAGCTGCCGGCGACCATCGCGCTGGCCATTCCGGAAGGTGAGACGCACGAGTTCGCGGTGCCGCGGCGCGCGCTGCGCTACTTCGACGCCGACACCGGATTGAGCCGCAAGGCATGACGCTCCCCCCCCGGCGGACGTTCGCCGACCGCGAGGAGGTGCTGGGCGCCGTGATGCTCGGCCCCGCCCTCGTCTACGTGATCCTCCTGGTCGGCGTCCCGTTCGTGTTCGCGATTCTGCTGAGCTTCAGCAATGCGACCGCTGGCAGTCTCAGCTTCGGGTGGACGGGCCTCGGCAACTACGGCGCGATCCTCGGCGATCCGATCTTCTTGCGGGCGCTCCGCAACAGCGTGGTTGTAACCGTGGGCACTCAGGTGCTCGTGGTCATCCTCGCGACCGCCGCGGCTCAGGTTTTCCGGGCCACGTTCCGGGGCAAGCGCTTCGCGCGGTTCGTCCTGCTCTTGCCGTGGGCCGTACCGGTGTCGCTCGCGGCGATCGCGTGGACGTGGATCTTCGATTCTACGTTCAGCGTGATCAACTGGACGCTCAAAGCCGCGGGCCTGCTCCACGGCTGGCTGTATTGGCTGGGGGATCCCGCCCTCGCCCTGCTCGCGATCATCATCGTGCAGGCATGGCGGATCTTTCCCTTCGCCACGGTGATCGTGCTCGCGGGGTTGTCTTCGATCCCGCAGGAAATCGTCGAGGCGGCGATCGTGGATGGCGCCGGGTTCTGGCGCCGGTTGTTCCGGGTGGAACTCCCCCTGCTGCTGCCGGTGGTCGCCGTGGCGGTGCTGTTCGGCGTGGTGTACACGGCAACCGACCTGGGTGTCGTGTACATCCTCACGGGCGGCGGGCCGGCCAACACGACGCATGTATTGCCCACGCTCGCGTTTCAGCGCGGCATTCTGGGCGCCGATCTCGGACAAGGTGCGGCGATCGCCGTTTTCCTGCTCCCCTTCCTGATCGTGGTCGCCATCGCGATGCTGCGGCTGGCCCACCGCACTGAAGTTGGGGGGGCGCGATGAAACGCGTGGCGCTGTACGCGGCGGCGCTCGGCTTCGTGCTGTTCGCCGGGTTCCCGTTCTACTGGATGCTGGTCACGGCGTTCAAGCAGAACCGGGACCTCTACGTGGGCGCATCCGACCTCAGCCACATCCCCTGGTTCTTTAACGACCCACCCACGCTCGACCACGTGAAGCTGCTGCTCGGGCAAACGGACTTTCCCCGCTGGGTCCTCAACACCCTCGTGGTCGTGGTAGCCGTGGTTGTCATCACGGTGGCCGTCGCCGTGCCGGCGGGGTACAGCCTGGCCCGTCTCGTGGGCCGCTGGGGCGAGCGGATGGGCATCGCGATTTTTTTCACGTACCTCATCCCCCCGACCCTGTTGTTCGTGCCGTTCTCGCGCTTGATCTCGCTGCTCGGCCTCCAGGATTCGTTGGGGGCGTTGATCCTGATCTATCCGACCATGACCATTCCATTCTGCACCTGGCTCGTTATGGGGTTCCTGCGGTCGGTGCCCTGGGAGATCGAGGAGCAGGCGATGATCGACGGATACAGTCGCCTGGCCGTGATCCTGAAAGTGGCGCCACGGCTGATCGTTCCGGGGATCTTGACGGTCGTCGTGTTCACCTTCACGCTGGTGCTACAGGAATTCGTGTACGCGCTGACGTTCATCAGCTCGGTGGACAAGATGACCGTGAGCCTGGGAGTGCCGATCGCGCTGGTCCGGGGCGACGTGTACCACTGGGGGTCGCTCATGGCGGCAGCTCTGTTCACGAGCATCCCATTGGCGATCGTCTACAGCGCGTTTATGGACCGCTTCATCCAAGGCTTCACGATGGGAGCGGTGAAGGGGTAGTCGACGTGGTATGCACCTTTTTACGGAGGGGGTGTCATGCGAACGCGAATCGCATCGTTGTCTGTGCTCGCCGTTGCGGCGGTCGCCACACTGGGAGGCGCGCCGAGCGCTACCGCCCAGCAGGTCGTGAAGTTCGGTGAGGGACAGACGCTGACAATCAGCGGCTTCGTGAGCGCCACGTTCTTCATGAACCGCAACAAGTTCGGCGCGTTCGGGCAGGGGCAGAACGCCGAGTACGCCGCCCAGGTCGCGGACACAACAGACAGGTTCTTCACCGACGGCGACGTGCGGAACACGCGCATCAACTTCACGTTCAACAGCACCCCGGTACTCGGCAAGTGGGCGCCGAGAGGTGTGCTCGAGGCCGACTTCTTCGGGCAGCAGGGTGCGCCGCCGTTCGGCGACGAGCAACCGCAGCTGCGCGTCCGCTTCGCGTACGCCGACCTGACCAACGGCCGCACCACGATCCGGATCGGGCAGTACTGGTCGCCGCTGTTCGGGGAAACGCCCGTCTCACTGTCGCACCTCGCGTTCCCCATTGGATACGGCGCTTCGGGCAAGGTGGGCTGGCGATTCCCGGGCGTCTTCGTGTACCACGACCTCAACCCGGGGAAGCCGGTAGTCGCTCAGCTCCAGCTGGCGGCGTTCGAGGGGTCGGGCCCAGTCCGCTCGGGCAATGCTCCGGATTCGACCAACAGCATCGGCGTCGGTGAAGCATCCGGGCTCCCACAACTCGAGGCGCTCCTCAGCTTCACGAAACGGTCCACCAAGCTGAGCTGGAGCGCCTACGTCGTCGGCCACATCGACTGGAAGGACACGAGCGGCACGAATCGACCTGGTGAGAACCTGACGGGCACTGCGTTCGAAGGCGGTGGCAACATCACGTCAGGCAAATTCTCGGTACGCGGCAACGTCTACTACGGGAAGGCGATCGGACAGCAGTTCGGCCACATCACCCAGCAGGGGAACGTGCGGGGCTACGGTGCCTGGGCCCAGCTCGGCTACGACTTCACGCCCCGCTGGAGTTACTTCTTCTACTACGGCATCGACAATCCGGACGAGGACCGCTTCGCCCAGGACAACGGTGGCGCCGTTCTCGCCCGCAAAGAGAATCAAGATGCCGCCGCGCTGCTCCGCTTCCGGGCGGGCCGCTATGCGCTCGGGCTGGAGTATTTGCGCGCGATGACGCGCTGGAGCACGGGGCTCACCAACGCGCAGCAGTTTGCTTTGAGTGTGCTGTACATGCTGTGACGGCAGGGTGCTAGGTGCTAGGTGTCAGGTGTCACACCCCTGACACCCGGCACCCGACACCTGACACCGCTTCTTGAAGAGCCATTGGAGGGCATGTCCATGACGAAGCGTAACAGCATCGGCCGACGCGAGTTCGTGACCACGACGACCGCGGCGGCGGCGGCCGTCGCCCTGGGGCCGACCATCCGGATCAAGCGGCGCGAGAAGACCCTCAAGATTCTCCAGTGGAGTCACTTCGTCCCCTCCTACGACGCGTGGTTCGACAAGTACGCCAAGGACTGGGGGACGGCCAAAGGCGTCGAGGTCACGGTCGACCACATCGCGCTCGCCGATCTGGGAACGCGGGCCAACGCCGAGGTCGCCGCCCAGCAGGGGCACGACCTGTTCCAGTTCCTGTCACCGCCGGGTGCGTTCGAGCCGCAGGTGCTGGATATGGCGGACGTAGTAAGGGAAGCCGAGCAGCAAAACGGGCCGATCATCGATCTCTGCAAGCGCAGCACCTACAATCCTGTGACGCGTAAATGGTTCGGCTTCAGCGACAACTATGTGCCGGACCCCGGCGACTACTTGAAGAGCGTCTGGACCAACATCGGGATGCCCGACGGCCCGGTGACGTGGGAGGACCTGGTCAAGGCCGCGCCGCTCATCAAGAGCAAGCATCCGGAGATCCAAATCCCCATCGGGATCGGGATGTCGCAGGAGCTCGACTCCAACATGGCGGCGCGCGCCATGCTGTGGTCGTTCGACGGCTCGGTGCAGGACAAGAACGAGAACGTGGTCCTCAAGTCGGATCAGAGCCTTGCAGCCCTGGAGTTCGGCGTCCGGCTGTTCGCGGCGGGCATGAATCCGTCGGTGCTGAGCTGGAACGCCGCATCGAACAATCAGGCACTGAACGCCCGCCAGACGGGTTACATCCTCAATTCCATCTCCGCCTACCGCACCGCCCAGGACAACAAGCTCCCGGTAGCGGACGACATCTTCTTCGTCCCGGCGCTCAAGGGCCCGCGCGGGACGCGTTGGGCGAGCGAGCACGTGATGGGGATCTACGTGATCTGGAAGTTCGCGCAGAGCCCCGATGTCGCCCAGCAGTTCCTGCTCGACCTGATCGGCCATTACCGCGACGCGGTCCTGGGGAGCAAGCTGTACAACTTCCCCTCGTTCCCCGGCTCCGTCGCCGACCCGGGTGTGCCGGTGGGGCGGAAGCCCGACTCAGGGAGGAAGTGGCTGGAGCAGGCCACCGCGAACGATCCGTTCGGCTCGAACCCGCCGTCGAAGCTCAAGCCGATCAGCACGGCCCTCGAGTGGGCGACGAACATCGGACACCCCGGACCCGCCAACCCGGCCGAGAGCGAGATCTTCGATACCTTCGTGCTGCCGACGATGTTCGCCAACGCGGCGACGGGGCGGATGAGCGCGAAACAGGCGCTGGACGAAGCACACCAGCAAGCCAAGAAGATTTTCGAGAAGTGGCGTGGCAAGGGCCTGGTGGCGGGAGGCTCCGGCGATCGCGCGTGAGGGCTAACGAACCTGGACGGCGGCGGGGTGCCGCACGCTGCCGTCCACGGCCTTCGTCGCCACATCGAGCGAGTCCAGGTCCCACATCACCATCGTGACCAGGTCGGACGCGGCGGCGAACGTCCTCAAGTCCAGGGGCGACAGGCCGCGCTCCTTGAGCGCGCGCCCCGCCGGGTCGGCACGGTAGGGATGCGTGTGGAACGTGCCCACCACCCGCTCCACGCCCAGGCAGTCGCCGGCGACCGCAAACTGCAGCTGCTTCAAGTGCCTGGCGTGCACCAGGCGACGGACGAACAGCGTGTCGCCCGCCACATCTCCCACCAGGCAACCGAGGTACTCCCGCTGCGTCGGTTTGCCGCTGCCGAGCATTTGTGTCAGGGTGTTCTGGTCGGCCAACTCGTCCCAGTGGCGGTTGTTTTCGACCCACAGGGCGCTCATGAGGCCGCGCGTCTGAGCGGCAAGAATGACGACGGAGAACGTCGGCGACGGCTCCGTGCTCCCAAGCATCGCACCGACCAGCGCCAGAGCGACCAGGGCTCTCATCGTTTCTGCCTCGCGTAGGTCCCCATGAGCTGCGCCGTCCCGAGCACGTGGCCTTCCATCGCCGCTTCCACATCTTTTTTCTGGGCAGCAGGCTTGAGCTGCAGCGGAGCATCCAGCGCGTACAGTTTGAAGAAATAGCGGTGCGCGGAACCGGGCGGCGGGCAGGGGCCGCCGTAGCCCGGGCGGCGGAAATCGGTCCGCCCCTGACGCGCCCCACCCAGGTCGAGCGTTTCGACCTTGGCGATGTTTTCGGGGAGCTCGGAGACGGCAGCCGACAGATTATACAGGACCCAGTGTACCCAGGTGCCGGCGGGCGCGTCCGGATCATCGGCGATCAGGGCGAAGCTTCGAGTCCCCGGCGGCACGCCGCTCCAGGCGAGGGGCGGGGATACGTCGGCGCCATCACACGTGTATGTGACCGGGATAGCGGCACCGTCCTTGAAGGCCGTGCTGGAGAGTGAGAACGCCATGAAGGAGTATATACACACCAAAGCCAAACCCGGGGCTCGAACTGCTCCCCGGGTTGACCGGTCGGGCGAAGTGGGCCGTCGACACTTCGGCCACGACCCGGACTAGGGGGAAGGTACGCCGGGGCGCAGGCGTGCGGGTGACGGCGGGGTGGGAAGCGTGTCAGAGAACCGTCAGTTACCTTGAAACTCCCCGGCTTCCGGTGCATTTCTCCCGAGCGTCCATGAGCGATTCTTCCCGTCCGCCGCGTCCGCGCGCCCTGTTGGTGGCCACCCTGCTGGTGCTCACGCTCGTCCTGGCGGGCGCGATCGCGTTGCAAGCGTATCGCAACTTCCTCGGTCACAAGGCCACCGCCGAGCGGGTGTTGCGCGACTATGCGCGTCTCGCCGCCGCCCGGTTCGCCAACCGTGCCGAAATGGCGTTGTACTACCACGCCTTTTGGCCGGCGCTGGACGCCCTTTCGCGGGCAAAGGCCGGTCGACCGGACACCGAGCTTCTGGCGCCGAATCGACTGCCGGTGAGCAGCGAGCCCCACGCCGCGGACTTCCGCAAGCTCGCCCGCTACACCTTCCGGTACGACCTACGGAGCGGCCGGCTGGAAACGGCGGGTGGGGCGCCGTCGGCCGCCGTGCGACGGTGGCTGAGGGATACCCTGCCCGTTCACAGCCGGACGGTCTACGATCCGAAGGAGCGCCTCGGCGCGATCGTGCGCACAGTGGACGGCGTGTCGCGCGCGATCGTCTACACCGTGGCGAACGATAGCTCCGGGACCCCGCGCACCCTGGTCGGCATCGAGGAGGATCCGCGAGGCTTCGAACCGCTGTATACAGCCGACGAAGCCAAGTTTCCGTTGTTGCCGCGGCCGTTGACGGGGGGCGTGACCTACGATTCCCTGGGCTCGGCGATCGTCACCGGGGCAGACGGCGTAGAGCTGTATCGTACCTCCGTGCAATACGCGCCGTTGTTCGCCGCACGGGACTCGTTTCAGGAACCGATGATGGGCAGGCTGCAGGTTCAAGTCGCGCTCCGACCTGATATGGCGCCAAAACTCGTGATCGGCGGGATGCCGCGATCGAATCTGCCGATGCTGCTCTCGCTGCTCGCCCTGACGGCGGGACTCGTCGTCGCCGCGCTGCTGCAGCTACGCCGCGAGTACGAGCTCTCGCGGCTGCGCGCTGACTTCGTCTCCGGCGTATCCCACGAGCTGCGCACGCCACTCGCGCAGATCCGCATGTTCTCCGAGACCCTGCTGTTGGGCCGGGTCCGCTCGGATGAGGAGCGCGAGCGGTCGCTCGAGATCATCGACCAGGAATCGCGCCGGCTCACCCATCTCGTGGAAAACCTGCTGCACTTCTCACGGTCGGAGCGGCGGCTCACCCGACTGTCCCCGGCGCCGGCGCCGCTCGCCCCGCTCTTGAGGGAAGCGGCCGAAGGGTTCGCGCCGCTCGCCGCCGCGCGCGGCGTCAGGTTGTGCACCGAGCTCACCGACGGTGTGGTGGCGCCGGTGGACGCCGACGCGCTGCGCCAAATGCTCCTCAACCTGCTCGACAACGCGGTGAAGTACGGTCCGTCCGGCCAGACCGTCACGCTCGGCCTGAACGTCAACGACGGCCGGGCACTGGTGTGTGTGGACGACCAGGGCCCGGGCGTTCCCGCGGCCGACCGCGAGCGCATCTGGGACCGGTTCTGGCGGCTCGAGCGCGACCGCGGCTCGGCCGTGGCGGGCACGGGCATCGGCCTGTCCGTGGTGCGCGAGCTCGTGGCGCTGCACGGCGGTCGCACCTGGGCAGAAGACGCCCCGGCTTCGGCGCGTGGGGGTCGGGCGGGCAGCCGGTTCGTGATCGAGCTGCCGCTCGTGCCGCAAGCCCAAGCCGCGACCGGCGACGGGCCGGTTCGCGCCGACGCGGGGGCGCGCGCGTGACGCGGATCCTGGTGGTCGAAGACAACGCCGATCTGGCCTACGGCCTCCGCAACAACCTCGAGATCGAGGGCTACGACGTCGATGTCGTCGAGGACGGAACCCAGGGGCTGGCACGCGCGCGTGACGCCGGCGCCGACCTGATCATTCTCGACCTGATGCTGCCGGGTCTGGACGGCTACCGCGTGCTCCGCGCGTTGCGCGACGAGGGACGCCGGATGCCGATCCTCATCCTCACCGCGCGGGGCGAAGAGGCCGACAAGGTTCGCGGGCTGCGTTTGGGCGCGGACGACTACGTCACGAAGCCGTTCGGCGTGCTCGAGCTCCTGGCCCGCGTCGAGGCGCTGTTACGGCGCACCACGCCGCCGGGAGACGGCGCGGGAGAGCCGGAGGAGTTCGGCGCCGTAGAAGTGATTCCCGCTTCCCGCACCGTGCTGCGGAGCGGCCGGCCAGTGGCGCTCACTCCCAAGGAGTTCGACCTGCTGGTCGCGCTGCTGCGACGCGGCGGAGCCGTTGTCAGCCGCATGGAGCTGCTCACGGAGGTGTGGGGCTATAGCGCCGCGGTGCTGAGCCGCACCGTGGACACGCACGTGGCCGAGCTGCGGCGCAAGCTCGAAGCCGATCCCGCCGTGCCCCGGCACATCCTCACCGTGCGCAAGGCCGGTTACCGACTCGAGAAATAGCGCTACCTCAGCGCCCCACGACCAGGATAACGAAGCTTCCGGGCACGATGGCCGGCCGCGGGTGCGGCTGCTCCGGGGTGGGCGCGGGCGTGGCACCGAACTCCGCGGTCGCGACGAACACTGTGTGGGTCCGGGGATCGAGCGCGAGCGTGCGGGCGCCGCGTTGCGTGGGGACCGTGTCGACGACGGCGAAACTGTCGGGCGTCACCTCCCGCACCACGGTAAGCGTGCCCTCGCCGTTCGAGCTGAACGCCAGGCCGGTCCCTGCGTCGAACGCCGTGCCGTCAACCCCGCCGCCGATCGGCAGCTGTGCGACCACTCGGCCGCTTCTCGCATCGATCACCGCCATCAGCCGGTTCGAGCAACCGACGAACAGCCGGGCGTGCGCCGCATCGAGCGCGAGACCGGTGGGCTGCTCGCACGGGGCGAGGGGCCAACGAGCCGCGACGGCGAGGCGGCGGGCGTCGAGCACCACGAGCTCCGCCGTGTTCTCGATGTTCACGTAGATCCGGCCGTCGCCCGGCGCGACGGCGAACTCGGGTTTGCCACCGAGCGCCACGCTGCCGACCACCGTGCTCGCCATCAGATCGATCGCGGTCGCGTTCCGCCCCGCTCCGTTGAACGTGAACACACGATGGGTCGCGGGCTCGTACACGATGGCATCGGGATTGGCGCCGGTGGTATGCACGCGCCCCAGCGTGTCGAGCGACCGCAGGTTGAAAATCGTCACCGACTGATCGCGCCCGTTGCTCGTCGCACCGCGGCCCAGATCGGACGCCAGCGCGACGCCGTGCACGCCCGGCGTGTTGGCGATCTCGCCGCGCGTGATGCCTGAATCCGCGTCGATCACCACGACTCGCGTACCGCGGGAGACGTACAGCCGGCGAGTGAGCGGGTCGAGCAGCAGGTAGTCCCACGCGCCGTCGCCGCCCAGCGGGTAGCGCCGCACCACGTGGTAGCCGCTCGACTGGCGGGCGGGCGCGACGGCGCTCGCCCACAGCAAAACGGCGACGATCCTGAACCAACGCGACATGACGTTGCCCGGAGACAAGGGTAGGGTGAGATGGAATCGACGCGGCGTCAGGCGATCTGTAAAGGTGCGTTCACGACCGGAACGTTGTAGTGTTCTCCCCCATGACCGATCCCCGGCCTCCGGCGCGGTACAAACTCGGCCTGGTCCAGATGGCGATGTCCGCCGACCCGGACGCGAACGTGCAGCGAGCTGTGGCGAAAGTGACGGAGGCGGCGGCGGCCGGCGCACAGCTGGTCTGCCTGCCGGAGCTGTTCCGGTCACAGTACTTCGCGCAGCAGGAGGACGCCGCGCTGTTCGATCTGGCCGAGCCCATCCCCGGGCCGAGCACGGAGGCGCTGGGCCAGGTGGCGAAGCGAACGGGCGTCGTCGTGATCGCGCCCGTGTTCGAGCGCCGCGCCGCGGGGCTCTACCACAACAGCGCCGCCGTGATCGACGCCGACGGGCGGGTGGTGGGGATATATCGCAAGATGCACATTCCCGACGATCCCGCGTACTACGAGAAGTTCTACTTCACGCCGGGGGACCTGGGCTTCCGGGCGTTCGACACCCGCGTGGGACGGATCGGGACGCTGGTCTGCTGGGACCAGTGGTATCCCGAAGGCGCGCGCCTCACGGCACTGCAGGGCGCCAACGTGCTGCTCTATCCGACGGCGATCGGCTGGCACCCGCAGGAGAAGGCGACCCACGGCGCTCAGCAGCTCGACGCCTGGCGCACCATCCAGCGCAGCCACGCGATCGCGAACGGCTGTTACGTCGCCGCGGTGAACCGGGTCGGCCACGAGCGACCGGCCGGCACCGCCGGCGAGGGCATCGAGTTCTGGGGCTCGTCGTTTCTCGCCGACCCGTTCGGCGTCGTCGTGGCCGAGGCGCCCAAGGACCGCGAGGCGATGGTGCTGGGCGAAATCGACCTCGAGCGCATCGAGGAGGTTCGCCGCGGCTGGCCGTTCCTGCGGGACCGCCGGATCGACGCCTACACCGGGATCGGCAGCCGCTTCCTCGACGACCACCCGTAGTGCCGCCCCCTCCCACTCGCGCCGACACTCCGGCCGCCCTCGGCTTCCGCATGCCCGCCGAGTGGGAGCCACATCACGCGACGTGGCTCGGGTGGCCGCACAACGCCGCCGATTGGCCGGGCAAGTTCGCTCCCATCCCCTGGGTGTATGGCGAGATCGTGCGGGGGCTCGTGCCGGGCGAAATCGTCCGCATCCTCGTGAACTCCGCCGGCCACGAGCGGCAGGCGCGTCGCCTCCTCGCGCGCGTCGGCGTCGATCTCGCCCGTGTCGAGTTCTTTCGCTTCCCCACGAATCGGGGCTGGACCCGTGATTTCGGTCCCGTATTCGTCCGGCGTGCCACGCCGCAGCGGGAGCTGGCGATCGCGCGCTTCCGCTTCAACGCCTGGGCGAAGTACCCCGACTGGAAGAAGGACGACCAGGTCCCGGAGCGCGTGGCCGCGCGGCTCAAGCTCCGGCTGTTCCGCGCGCGGACCGGTGGGGGGACGGGGGCGCGCGACGTGGTGCTCGAGGGCGGCAGCATCGACGTGAACGGGAGGGGTACGCTCCTCACCACGGAGGAGTGTCTGCTCGATCCCGCTGTCCAGGTCCGGAACCCGGGCCTCGGGCGCGGCGAGATCGAGGCGGTGCTGCGCGACCAGCTCGGCGTGACGAATGTCCTGTGGCTAGGGCATGGGATTGCAGGCGACGACACCCACGGCCACGTCGACGATCTGTGCCGCTTCGTCAATCCGCGCACCGTCGTGTTGTGCCGAGAGACGGACCCCCACGACGCAAATTATCGCGCGCTCGAGGAGAACCGCGAGCGGCTACAGGGGATGCGACTCGAGGACGGGTCCAAGATCGAGGTGGTGGATCTGCCGATGCCGGCGCCGCTCAGCTTCGACGGCCAGCGCCTTCCCGCGAGCTATGCGAACTTCTACATCGCGAACGGGGCCGTCCTGGTGCCGACGTTCAACGACTCGAAGGACCGTGTGGCCCTGGGCGTGCTTGGGGAGCTGATCAAGGATCGGTCGGTGGTGGGAATCCACGCCGTCGATCTGGTGTGGGGGCTGGGGACGCTGCATTGTCTCACTCAACAAGAGCCGATCGGGAGTCCCGGCCGCAAGGCGCAAGTCGCAAGTGGTTGAGGATTCTTACCGGCCAGGTTGCCTTGGCCCATCGGGCAATCTGCGGAGCAGCCCGTACACCGTGCGAGCACATTCCTGCCGAGCAGCGTGGATCTGTGCGAGGTCTTCGGGACGGAAGTAATCGAGCGCAGCGACGAGATCCAGGATCGCTTCGACTTCATGAAGCGAGGATCGCGCGATGTCGAGATACTTCCGAAAGTCCTTGATGCCTCGGCGACTCGCACCTTCCGCAATATTGAGAGCAACGCTGTACGCGGCGCGTCTCCACTGGTCCGCCAGCGCGAATCGCTCTGACTCGGGAAGTCGGTCGATTGCAGTTTTCGAGAGGATGGCGAGCCTGCGAGCGTGCTGCCACGCCTTGAGATCCTTGAAGTTCCCCATGCGCGTAACGTGAGACCGGAGAGATTGAACCGCGGCACCAAAACAGCGCGAGCACGAGCATTCTGTCGCGCCTTGCGCGTCGCTCAGAGGCTTGCGGCTTTCGGCTTGCGCCTTGCAACTTGGATATCGTGACCGCTGCCACCCAACAATTCGGCCTGTCGAGCATCGGCCAGATCTTCGTGCGGGCCAAAGATCTCGACCGCGCCGTCCGCTTCTATCGCGACACCCTCGGCATGCCCTTTCTCTTTCAAGCGCCGCCGCAGATGGCGTTCTTTCAGTGCGGCGCGACTACCGTTTTGGTCGGCGTCCCGGAAGCGCCGGAGTTCGACCATCCCGCGTCCACCATCTACTATCTGGTGCCCGACATCGCAGCCGCGCACGCGACGCTGCGCGGCCGAAGCGTCGAGTTCATCAGCGAGCCGCACCTCGTGCACCGGGCGCCGGACTACGAATTGTGGCTGGCGGAGTTCCGCGACTCCGAGGGGAATGTGCTGGCGCTGATGGATCGGAAACGCCGCACCTAGACGCCGGCCGGGGCTTGGGGCTTCCGGCCCTGAGTATCGTTCGAAAGCCCCTCCGGGAGCCCGAGTCCAGTGAACCCCCAACACCGCCAGGTTGTCCTCATCGGCCTACTCGCCGCGGCGTGCCGCGGGGGCGGGCCGCGCGTCGAGCTGCCGCCGCCCGCGCCCGCTCCGGGTGACACGACGTGCATCCTCCCGCACGGTCGGGTGACCGCGCGCGACACAGTCACACTCGCCGTCTCCGACCCCGTGGCGCCGGCGCACGCTCCCATGCCCCGGAATGACGCGGAGCGGCTCGTGTTCGGGCAATTGTACGAGTCGCTGATCCGCCTGGATTGTCAGGGACGCCCGCTCCCGGGGCTCGCCAAGAGCTGGGACCAGGTCGAGGGGGATCGCTGGTCCTTCACCTTGCGCGACAACGGCCGATTCTGGGACGGGGCGCCGGTGACCGCGCGCGATGTCCTCGCGTCCTGGCGCGCACGCGATCCGGCGCTCGCGCAGAGTGCGACCGTCACGGACGATCACACGCTGAGCGTGCCCGGCGCCGGCATCCCGTTCCAACGGTTCGCCGACCAGGTACTCGCGGTGACCAAGGCCGCTCCGGGCGGTGGCGGCGCCTGGCCGATCGGGACCGGCGACTACTGGGTGACGAGCGGTGATCCGGATGCGCTGGTGGCGCAGCCGATGCGCTCGGGGCGCCCCGCCTTGAAGATCGTCACCGCGCCGGCGAGCGCTTCGCGGGACGCCCTGGACGCGGGCGCGGATCTGCTCCTGACGGACGACCCGGCGACGCTCGAGTATGCGCGGACCGTGTCGGGATACACCGACCTGCCGCTCGAATGGGATCGGACGTACGTGCTCCTCGCCCCGGGGCGGGGCAAGCCGCTGGTGGGCGACCTCCGGCTGGAGAGCCTCCGTGAGGCGGTGCGCGGCGATGCTCGCCCTGCCGAATGGTCGGGTCCGGGTCGCTTTTGGTTCGCGGACGTCGAGCGGTGCGGCATCCCGGCGGGGCGCGACACGGTCGGAGCCGGCGGGCAGCGGCGGCGCGTGGTCTACAAGCAGAGTGATCGGAGCGCCGCCGACCTGGCGGCCCGCCTCGTGGGCCTGGGGGCCCTGGGTCGGGGCGCCGTCGCGGCCGGCGTGCCGCCGGCGGCGTTCGAGTCCGCGCTGCGGGCCGGGGGCGATGCGGCCTACGTGCTCGAGCTGCCGCGCCGGGTGTACGATCCCTGCCGGGCGGCCCGCGAGCTGCCGTCCTGGGGCTCCGCGGGCACGGTAGAGCCGCTGCTCGACGTCCGCTCGCACGCGCTCGTGCGGCGCGGGCTCCCGCGGATGGCGCTGGACTGGGACGGCACGCTCCGCCTCGCCCCGCCATGACGTTTCGCGCCCGTCTCCTCCTCGGATTCGGCGCGGTGGTGCTCGTCCCCCTGACCGTGTTCGGCTGGCGGGTTCGCGTGGTGATGGCGAACCGCCTGACCGCGGAGTACCAGCAGCGGGTGGCCGCGCTCGCGACGGTCATCCGCGCCGACCTGGACCGGCAGAGCGCGGGGATCGCGCTCCGGCTCGCCGCCTTGCGGGAGGCAATCAGCCAAGACAATGCGTTCCGCAAGGCCACGCTTCAGGGAGGCGAGCGTACGTACCTGCTGGACTACGCCGGTGGCGCCATGCGGCTCGCCGGGCTCTCTCTCCTGCAGATCCAGGACGAGACGGGCCGCATCGTGAGCTCCGGGCACTTCCGCAACGAATACGATCAGTCGGACCCCGCGCTGCCGCGCCTCCTGGCGGCGGCGCCGGCGGGTAGCGCGCTGGTGGAGGCGCGTACCGCAGAAGCGCCGTTCCTCGCGCTGGCGCGGGTCGATTCCGTCCGGGTCGGCGGCCGACTGTTCAATCTCGTGGGCGGGATGGCGGTGGACTCGAGCTTCCTGGCGCGGTTGATGCCCGACTCCGAGTTGACCGTGGCGGTGGCGCTGCCATCCGACACGGCGGCCATCGCGGATCCGGCCACCAAAGTCGTGAGCAGTCTGGACGTGCCGTTCGTGACGGCCGGAGACTCGGCGCGGCTCCTCCCAGCGCGCATCGTCGTATCGCACTCCCTCGCCTCGCTCGATTCGCTGCGCCGTGGCGTCGCGCTGTCGTTCCTCGTCGCAGTGCTCGTCACCGGATTGATCGCGCTGCTGCTCGCCTCCTGGCTGTCGACGCGCATCAGCCGCCCGCTGACGGCGCTCGCTGAAAAGACCGCCGGTGTGGACATGGATCGGCTGGACATCGCGTTCGACAGCGATCGACCGGACGAGATCGGAGCGCTCAGTCGACTGCTCGGAGCCATGACCGAGCGGCTGCGCGCCGGTGCCGCGCGCCTGCGCGAGGCGGAGCGCCGACTGGCAATGGGCGACCTCGCCCGCCAGGTGAACCACGACATCAAGAACGGGCTGATCCCCATCCGCAACGTGTTTCGGCATTTCGGCCAGGCCGCCGGTGAAAGCCCGGACCGGCTCGCCGCCGCGTTCCGGGATCGCCAGGCGACGGTGGAGTCGAGCATCGCGTACCTCGAGACGCTCGCGAGCAATTACGCCCGACTCTACCCGCAGCCGGCCCGCGAGTCGTGCGATGTGAACGCGGTCGTGCGCGAGACCGTCCAGCGGGTCGGCGAGACGGGCCAGGCGGATCTACGACTGGAGCTCGCGGAGGGCCTGCGCCTCGTCCGCACCGACCCCCTCGTGCTGCGGCGCATCCTCGAGAACCTCATCGGCAACGCCATCGACAGCCTGGCGGCGCGCACAGGCAACGTCACCGTCTCGACCGGCGCAAACGGAGCGGCCGGCGTCCGACTCACGGTCGCGGACACTGGCAAAGGCATGACCCAAGCGGAGCTGAATCGCGCCTTCGACGACTTCTACACGACGAAGCCCGGCGGTACGGGCCTCGGTCTCTCGATCGTGCGACGCCTCGTACTCGATGCCAATGGCACCTTGCGGGTGGAGACCGAGCCCGGCGCGGGCAGCAGGTTCATCGTCGAGCTGCCGGGTGAAGGTGCGTGAGCGCTATCCTGGTCGTAGACGACGTGCCCGCCATGGCGCAGCAGTACGCGTACGACCTGAAGCGCGTGGGCGGCTATGAAGCGCTCGTCGCGCACGGCGGCCGGGAGGCGCTCGACCTGCTGGAGCGCGAGGCGGTGGACTGCGTCATCCTCGATCTGGAAATGCCGGGGATGGACGGCTTCGA
>Ga0075423_10002415_pt1 | contig 16954 bp, 22 predicted proteins | sample SoiMethybrSBSTD2_FD_80114 | JGI IMG/M metagenome (GOLD analysis project Ga0075423, IMG submission 80114) | Bulk soil microbial communities from a Populus tree surrounding site in Tennessee, USA - Soil MetaG P. TD hybrid SBSTD2 | ecosystem: Environmental > Terrestrial > Soil > Tree plantation...
ACCCAGAAGGTGTTTCCGCCTCTTGCCAGGTGAGGCAGCGTCTCCAGGTACTTGTAGGCCAGCACCTTCGGATCTGCGTTGTTACGGTGGACGGCCTGAAAAACCAGGTCGACGGCCCTGGCCTCACCGTCCGCCCGGAGGATGGCGGCCTGCTGGTCGCCCTGCGCCACCAGGATCTCCTGCTGGCGAGTCCCTTCGGCGGTAAGGATCTTGGCCTGCCGTTCCCCTTCCGCGTGCAGAATGGCTGCGCGCTTGTCGCGCTCGGCACGCATCTGCTTCTCCATGGCCTCCTTGATACTGTGCGGCGGGTCAATCGCCTTAATCTCGACCCGGTTCACCCGGATTCCCCACTTGCCGGTCGCCTCGTCCAGCACGGTACGCAGCCGAGCATTGATTTCCTCCCGCGAGGTCAGCGTCCGCTCCAGATCCAAGCTGCCGATAACGTTGCGCAACGTGGTGACCGTCAGCTGGTCGATGGCCTGCAGATAGTTCGCGACCTCATACGCCGCGGCCCGAGGATCAGTGATCTGGTAATACAACACCGTGTCGATGTTGACCACCAGATTGTCCTCGGTGATCACTGGCTGGGGATGCGATGAGTACACCTGCTCTCGAACGTCGAGCTTGTTGTTGATTCGATCCGCCAACGGGATGATGAAGTTCAGACCCGGCTGCAACGTCGTCCGGTAACGCCCGAAGCGCTCGACGTTGTAGCGGCGCGCCTGTGGCACGACCCGCACAGCCGATATCACCAGAAACACCAACAGAGCCGCCACGATGATGATCGGGACTAAAAGATTCAGATCCATATCTCCTCCACCGTCGTCTCAGCAGTGTGTGCTCACGGCAGCAGCTCCCGGGGATACACGATCGCGGTCGCGCCCTCGATCTCCACCACATCCACCGAGGCGCCCACCGGGATCACCTGGTCCTCATCGAGGGCACGCGCCGACCACACCTCCCCGGAGAGCTTGATGAGTCCCTGCGTACCGGTAACCTCATCGATCACCACCGCCTTCTTCCCGACCAGCGCGTAGCTGCCCTCGCGCACCGGCGAAGGATGGGTCATTTGCCGTTTCGCGATCGGCCGCACGATCAGGAGTCCCACCCCAGCCGTGATCGCGAAGGCGAGGACTTGCGCCAGCAATGAGCCGCCCACACCGGCGACGATCGCGGCGACGAGCGCTGCGGCAGCGAGCAACCCGAACGCCAGGGTGAGCGTGAAGGACTCTGCGACGCCCAACGCCGCAGCCGCTATCAACCACGCGATCCACTGCATGAAAGCGGCCTCCCGTCCAAAGCGGTTACCACGAAAGTACCTCGCCGGAATGCCGGATCAGCGGTGGACCGACCTGGTTGCCAATGACACGTAGGTGGTCGTCCGAGCCGTACGTGAAAGCACCTGTCAGCGAGTCGTTCCGGGCTTCGCCACGCCGCACGGTGTCACCACGGCAGTTGAGATGGCGCACATCGGAGACTGGCTGACGGAAAGATCGTCGAGCACTGGCCGTCCGGGAAGACCTTGCCCTGATGATGCAATTGGGCGTGGTCAAGTCAGGCAAGGGCCGCAAGACCGCGCTCCGCAGATCGAGGCCAGGCGGCCAGTCTGGAAGCACCATCGCATCACATTGGTCTCCCGGTAGCCGACCCTCCAGCGGTCGGACAAGGACCGCCAAAGAGGCACTCCAAGACAACAAGTACTGCTAGCAACCAAAAGCCTTTGCAGCTTGCGCAGATAGAAACACTTGTTGTTCGTGAGCAGCAAAGTAGTAGATCACCACGCTGCGCAGCCTGTCGTGGATGTTGGAGTTCGACGCAGCACTCCAAACAGATTCCTGCACATCGAGCACAAGAGGGCATGCATCCGCAGCACGGCTCCCTACGTCAATCGCGTCGATCTGTGGCTGACCGGTGGGACCACGCTTTGAGTGATGACGTAGATCGGCCGCCGTGCCCGTTGTCGACAAACGACCTGGAGACGGCATGCGAGGCGCAGGAGCGCCTTACAGAGTGCTGACGATCTTGCCGGCGTCCGTGGCCCTGCACCAGATACCGAATGGCCTCGGGTACCTCGCTCAATGGGAAGGTCCTGTCGATGATCGGGGTGACCTTGCCGGCTTCGATGAGCTCCCGCAAGACCTGCAGGCGTGCGTCCCTGCCACAGCAAGGCAGCAGCATCACTCGTCGGCGTTCAGGCCAGCAGGCCGGCAGCCACGACGCCCACGGCAACAACCAAGCCCTTCTTCATGGCAAAACCGCTGTGCGGCCAGACCGGCGCGTAACACCCGGTCGCGAACGCGAGCGAGGAGAAACACAGATCGGTAAGGCACGTCTGGATGGCTGACCCTGCACCCGGCAGCCGAACCTAGTCGACCTCGATGACGGTCATGGTGTCGTTACCGCTTCGCGTGCTGGATCCCGACTCCGGCGTCAAGTCCAAAACCTTTGTGCTAGTGATCAAGGGCTGAGCGCGCCTGTTTCAGGTTCATTGGTAGTTGCGCTCAGAGGTCACCAACACGGAGCGGCGGAGGCCGCGTCATGACGGGGAAATGGCGGGAGATGTTTGGGTTTGGCGCGCAATGACCACCAGGACCGAGATCCACCACGCCATCCAAAGCACGAAGAGCACGCCGAGCAGCACATCACGTACGAGACTGAGCCCCGCGACGTTAGCGGCGGCCCCCGGCTACTGCAGCCGCTGCCAGTGCCAGCGATAAATGGGATAGCCGAGGCCGATCAGCGCGGACGAGCCACCCGATCCCGAGCCACCAAGCTGCCAGCAAGATGGCGTCTAGGAATTGCCAGATGGCACGCCACACCACCTGCAGCACAACCGCGAACTGGGCGCCATCCCTGTACTGCAGTGCGAGGGTAAGGACTATGAAGATTCTCGGCGCCGTCGGGTTGACCCTGGTGACAATCTCGCACCTCATCCCGATCGCGATGGGCTACGAACTGGTGCCGGCCTACATCGCCGCAGACCCGGCAGGACAGGCCACGCTGGCGGCCACCGCCGACACCTTCGCCGCCATCGCCCTGGTGACCAACGCTGCCGGCAACTTCCTCGGCTTCGGCGTGGTCGTTCCGCTGTATGCGGTGGCCATCCACACCACAGGTGCGCTGCCGCGGTGGATCGGATGGTTGGGCCTGCTCGTGGGGGCGCTCGCCGGATGGTTGGGGCTGCTTAGCCCGGCGTCGTCGATCATCTCGGGTATTTCGAGCATCGGCTTTCATCGGCTTCTTCGTTTTCATGCTGAGCATAGGCATCGCGCGGCTCCGGCGCCGCTCCAAAGTCGACGGAGCAACCCAGGCATCAGCACAAACACCGAGCTGACAGCCCCGCACAGACAACCGCTTGAGCTGACCGATCCTAACCAACGCCGCCGTGTGCTGTACGGAGTGAGAGATGGCGCAGCGTCCGTTCCGCAAGTCATCTGGGCTTTTGGCTTCTCCTCTCGGCGCGCCTGGCGTATTTACGTAACACCGAGCGAAGATTTACCGCAAATGCTATTGATCTCGGATAAATCGCTGCCAGTATCTGGACATCTGGCTAATTTTGCGCGCTACTGGATCTGGGGCCGATACAGGGGAAGGGACTCCAGTCGGGGTGGCGGCCTAGGTCTGGGCCGGCTGGAGTCTTCCTGGACCTGCCTTCTCCTGTGGCTGGACATCAACCCGAAACACAGCCAAGATCAGCGCGACGCCAAGCAGGGCGGGCACCAGGACGCGAAACTGCTCGCCGCCTATGCGGCAGCTGATCGCGTACCGCGACGGCAAGGATCACAATTAGCAGGCCAGTGATAACGAAGGTCGCAATTTGGGCCCAACCGTACGGCCCGCGTGCCAGCGAGCTTGGCCACGGGACCCGCTCGCCGCCGACGAATTCCCAGCCAAGCTGATGGAGATAGTCAATGCTGGCCCAGGTGTTCAATCCGACCGAGATTAAGAAGAACGGTCCCGCCACGAGGCCAGCGATCGCTCCAGCGCGGCGAGTCGCATCTCTCCTCAACGCAGGTTGGGTGATGCTTGGCGGCACGGCCAAAAGCTAGTGCGACACGGATGCCTCGTCAATCGATGCCGGTCGAATCGGTGTCCTAACGAGGACTCGAGACGCTAGCGCCTGAGGGTTAACCTTCGCTATTCAGATCAGTATCTGATTCCGGTCGCTTGAGTCCGAGAACCTCGGGTGGCGATGGCGATGATCGCGCCAGCGAAGATCACTAGACCGGCCATGATCAGCAAGATGTCAGGCGGCGGTACGCCGAGGACGATCCGGCGCAGGCCCGTATCGGCTTGCACGCGGGAGCAAGCGGTTCTGCCGGGTGCGCTGACCGGTCAAGATCAACACGCCCGCGGCGACGATCGCGGTGAGGTTGATCAGCAGCTGAACAGTAGATCTAACGGTCCGACTCGGCACCAATAGGCGAGCGCCACTCGCATTGGCTGACGCACGAACTGTTGTGAAAGAGATCAGGACACCCACGACGGTGCCAGACTTGGTGGAGGTCAGCGGGTAAAGCTCCTGGACCCCGGCCCGGACTGCTCGCAGGGGCTAGGCAGCATCTCCCGTACCCGCTCGGCGCGTTCCCTGACCATGTCGGCTCGCGCCCCCGAGCCTGCCAAGAATGCAGCCGTGCCCCGCGCCGCCGCCACCACACTCGCGTGAGCGTATGACATCACGCTCGGCTCCCGCGCTCCACCTCGCGCAGATAGATGGCCCCACCGATCGGATCTGTATCTGCCCTGGGGAGGCGAGATGCGAGGTAACCGGCGGGGCAGCGCCAAACAATACTCCAAATGAGACGCTTCGGGGTGGAAGTCCTAGAGTGCTCATCCCAGTCAGGTGAAGACCTGCCAAAAGCCCCGGCGGCGTTTCATTCTCGGGGGACACTGAGGATGACCGGCGGGGGCGAGGCCCAACCGCAGCGAAACCCAACCCGCCCGGGGGCGTTCTTTAGTTCGCCGCATCTGGAGAAATCTGTGGACGGAAGCCTCAGGTTCAAGCGAGGTAGCGGCCTGGGTCAATCGCATCACCGCTCGCGGCGCCGCGGATGCTCATCCTCGCGGCGATCAGCTCATGCGACATGGGTGGCCGGTCTGGCGTACCAGGCTCCGGTCTCGAGGCACTGCAGTTCGTCTGAGTTTTACCCTTTCGGCATCCTTTGTTAACCTGCCTCTGGAACTGTCCCGTTGACGACGCCGTCAGGTCCGACCATGTCACGGCCAACGAATGCGTTGTCGGCGGGATTTGCTCGTGAGGCGGATCGTCGCAGCTGCCCTGACTGGCGCGCTCAAAACATAGTCGTAGAGCCGCTAATTCTATTTGCCATCGAACCCCTGATCTGAGTCCCCAAATGGACGAGGGGCGGTATGAACAATGACAATCTTGAGATACAAGTTCTTAGAGTTTGGCCCGAAATGGCAATTCCTGATAGCCGGAGGATCAGGGTGGATCATCGGATTGGTGCTGATGAAACTCTTCATCGGTGGAATGGGATTGCCTATTAAGACCGGAACAGCAATGATGCTGGCCATCACATTCGCCTACACCTATGCCATCAACCGGTATTGCACTTGGCGGGACCGCGAAGTGGACAGGGCGTGTCTGGCGAAGTACGTCACGACCCGCAGCTTCGTTGCGGCCGGAACATGGCTGGCTGTGCCTTGGCTGGTGGAATTGCAATCCCACGTTGAGCTTGGACCGCTGAATCTGGTAGTAATGGACTACTTGCAAGCCAACACCTTCTGTGTCTTGATTGGGATGGTAATCAACTGGGCCATCTGTGACCGTTGGGTGTTCACGTCAGGCGTGCGACCAAAATGGGCCCATGGTGACAGCCGACTGTCAATTTTCCTGGCCAAAACCGGACGGAGACTCGTCTGGGCACTAGCCGCGTTCATCGGCCTGGTGGATTCGCCTCAACTAACGGCACGACCGGCGGAAATGGTGAGACGCGACAACACCTACCGACACCCGGGCGGCAAGCGGCAGCGACTATTTGCGCGTCGTGATCGGTGGCTGCCGGCTTGGTTACCGAAGAGGCTCAAGACGGCCATCGCAATTTCGTTGCTCGTCGTTAGCGGCTTCGGCCTGATGATAGACGCGCGAGCGACATTGATAACAGCCATAGCGGTTTGGACTCTGCCGCTCACAATAATTTCATGGCGAAGCCTGGGCCGGACGGTCTATCGGGCGCGAGAGCCTTATAGTGCCGATTATTCGAGCAAGCGCATCACGGAGTTCGCCGAGCCAAAAACTCGGTTCGACTTCTATGTGCCTGCGCGCAAAGAGCTGATCTTGTTGCGTAACCTGCGCAATATCATGAAGCTCGCCAAAGTCTACCCGCCGCACCTGTTCCGCATCTATGTAGCTGTCGCAGAGGACGACCCGGACACTGAGGCCTTGGCCCGCAGGGCGAAGGATGAAGTGCCGGACAACATCGAAGTGGTGATTGTAGAGGGCAGCCGCAACAAGCCTGTCTCGCTCAACCACGTGTTGTTTAATGCCGATGTATCCGGCGAGTGGCAAATTACGCTCGATGCCGAATCCGATCCGTCGCCGTTATTGCTCAACTACCTCGATACGCTAATCCAGCGCAAGCCGGAAGTGGCAGTCTGGCAGTTGCCGGTGCATCTGATGAATATCGGAGGACGCCCCCGGCTGCGTCAGGACGGCAGTCCCTATCCGAAATGGCATCCCGGGTCCTGGCAACCGCTGGCCTGGTGGCAAGGCCACAACGGCCTGGAATACCGGGTGTGGTTCCTTTCGGCTCAGGATTACCAAGCCGACCGGGGGTACCTCACGTTCGCCGGCAACACGGTGGCCTGCCGCACGGACATCCTCAAAGCTGTCGGCGGCTGGCCTGAGATGTTGACGGAGGACGCAGCACTAGGAATAAAGGTCAGCAGCCTTCTGCATGAGTTGGGCCTGCAAATTCGGACCTTCTTCCTCGATGAGCTGGTAACACGGGAACAGACCCCACCTTCGCTATGGCGGTGGCTGCACCAGCGGATCCGGTGGCTGCAGGGGTTCATGGAAGTCAAGAAAATCGGTGACTGGCGATTGTTGCCTGGTTGGCGGCAGCGCCTGCTGGCCTGGGAAACCCTCTCGATGCCAGCGTTCCAGGCCATCTCGGGCGCGATGGTGCCCTTATCGCTGGCCACGGTTTGGGCGCTCAAGGCGTCTATGGCGATCGTGATGTGGACGTTCCTGCCGGCGATTGTCACCGGTGTCTACATGGCGGTGCTCGTGGCGTTCTTCCGCGAGTTCTGCCGAGCATTCCAGCTCAGAGCGGGGCCGTTGTACATGGCACGGTTCATCCTGACCATTCCGCTCTACCAATTGCTCCTGTCGATTGCGGCCGTATGGGCCAAGGTCCGTGACCTGCGCGGAATCAACAACTGGGTCGTCACGCCGAAGGACGACATCCATTTCACCGACGAGATACCACAGGGGGTGATTCTCCATGAGCCGGGTGTCGCTGAGGTGGCTTAAACCTCGCCTGTTCTGGTCGACGTTGACAAGACCGTTGCCTACTCCCGAACCGCAGTCCAAACCGGCCTTCCTGTCGGCGGCCTGGCGTCAGCTGCATCTGGCCAGCATCCTCATACTGGTCGTCGTTGCGACGATTGCGTTCTGGGCGCATTGGAAAGGCTTCATGGGGTGGCCGCCGCGAGGCAACGGCGACGAGGGGATCTATACCTCCCAGGCCTGGGCCGTGCAGACGCTTCACGCGCTGTCCCCCTTCGCCTACTTCTACGATCACCCTCCCGCCGGCTGGATCCTCATGTCAGGGTTCACCTGGCTGACCTCAGCCTTTGAGCGGTCGGCAACCACGTTGATCGCAACGAGGGAATTCATGGTCTGGGTGCATTTGGCGTCGAGCCTATTCCTCTTCGGACTGGCACGACGGATAGGCATGAAGCCGACTTTCGCCGGGTTGGCCGTGTTGTTGTTTTCTCTGAGTCCCTTGGGGCTGCAGTACCAGCGCATGGCCTTCTTGGACAACATCGTTGTTCTGTGGCTGGTGGCCGGTCTGTTCTTCTTAAGCTCACCGCGGCGGAGCGTGGCCTCAGGCATTGCCGCGGGCATTTGCTTCTCGCTGGCGGTACTAACCAAGGAAACGGTCGCCCCGGTAGTGCTGGCCGCGGCCGTCTTTTTCTGGTACTACACCGACCCTCGCAACAGGCGGGTCCGCGCCGTCTGCCATTACGGGTTTTACCTGATTATCGCGTCGTACCTGTGGTATGCCCTCAACAAGAACGAGTTGCTGCCAGGCCCAGGACACGTGAGCCTGTGGGGAACGTTCTTGTGGCAAATCGAAGAAAGGCAGCCTACCGGCAGCCTGCTCGATAGCCACAGCCAGACGTTTGCCATGGTTGCCAACTGGGTGCACGCAGATCCGGTGGTCCTGCTCGGTGGACTCTTCCTCCTGCCGTTGGCCTTCTTGGATAGGCGCCTGCGGGGCATTGTGGTGATGGCACTGGCCCACATTGCGCTGACCTTTCGCAACGGTTACCTGCCGTATGCGTATGTCACCCTAATCTTCCCGCTATTCGCGCTGATCATCGCAGGCGCCTTGAACTGGTGCTGGGAAGGCTGGACCAAACGGTATGCGGCCACATCGCCGCGCCGACTGCCAGCGTGGGTGCCGCGGGCTGCGACGGTGTCCCTGCGTACGGGCATGCTCGCCGCAGCGGTAGCGGCTGTATATGTGATCACGCCAATCTGGCGGCCAACGCTCCACCAGGCCACTGCGGCCGAGCCCGACCTGGCCGTACACCAGGCCACAGCGTATGTGCAGACGCACATACCCAAGGGAGCCATGATCGTTACGGACAACAACAGCTGGACAGACATCGCCCGATTGGGCCTGAACCCGGCGCCGATAGACAAGCTGGAGCTCGACCCCGCGGTACGGCGGAAGCTCACCGGCGGCTGGCAGGACATTGACTTTATCCTCAGCACTACGCTCACTCCGAGTGATGAGGTGACCTATCCCATCACGGCGCAGGCCGTCCGGAACTCCGAGGTAATCCGGTCATTTGGGTCAGGGGAGAGCACCCTCTACTTAAGGCGAGTAGTGAAACCGCAGACTTAATTAATGCGTGGATTCGGCTAATGCGCAACCGCCCTCATACCGAGAGATCTTGCCGGAGCATAATGGAAACGGCCGGGGAGAAATTCTTCTCCGCCGTTACTGTTGGGTGCGTGAGATCCTCCGGGGCTTTCGCACCGACGAGACTTAAAGTGGCGGCGCTCATGTGGGTGATCGGCATCAATCCTTACCAGCATCCGAACCGTTCATCTGCACCAATACTGCCGAACCGATTCTCGAAACACTCGGCAAATCTTGTTCGAGGAATCAGAGGCGAAGCAGAGTTACGGCCTGTCGCCTTGGCCGCAGGCGACCTTATCGCGGTTGGTGTCCAGGCCGAGGACGTCCTTCCCGGTGACCTTAATGCCCTTCGGTGTTAGCTTGCGGACCTGAGCGCAGTTCCACGGCATCGAGACCTCGTCCATGCCCATATCGGCGGCCGCGGGTGGCACCGCGGGCAGGCATGCGTCGCCTCGCCCGTAGTCGAGCAGACAGCCCTGGAGCGTGACGCGGTTGCCCCGTTTGTCGCGGAGTTGCTTCATCGCGGGGGCCGCCGAGGGGTCTCGAGTAGCGCCTTCGGGTGTCACGTCCCGCGCGCCAATGCCGTGTGGCCGCGACGCCGCCTCAGCAAGCGTGCGGCCGGTCGCGTTGGTAGTCGGCTGCGGACCCTTGTTGGGGGCGGCGAATGAGGCGGTGGCCAGCAGGCCCAGGAGTAGCACAAGCAGTGCGACGATCATCATGGGAAGCCGTAAGGTCATCGGGATCCTTTTCATGAGAGAGTGACCCACCGTGCCTTTGACGGGATGCCGTTGCTGTCGAGGACGCTCAACATGTATGGGCCGGGTGGCAGTAGGTTGGGATTATCGGGAATAGTCAGGGTCAGCGTGCCGTCGGCCCCGCGCACAAACGGCACGTCAACCAACCGCATGTTCGGGTCCGTCTGATGGGTAACCGACATCGGCGCTATCAGGTTGACGTATTGCACCTCGCCGGTGGCCTGGATCTGCGCCTCGCTGCCCCGATGCACTTGAGTGGGGGCATCGACGAGCGAGGGACGGGTGCCCTTGAAGAAGTATGGCGGTTCGTAGATCGAGATCCGCAGCTCCCAGCCGTTGTCGACTGGATTCCCACCTAGAGTGACTGCGCGTCCGTCGGGCAGCAGGACGGCAGACGAGTGGTACTGCCGCGGTACGGGGTTATCGGCCGCCGTGGTCCAGGACTCGGAGATCGGGTTGAACAGCGCGGAGGTGTTGACCTCGTCGGACCGGTTGTGGCGCGCGCCACCGGTGGTGAGCACCGTACGGTCGGGCAGGATCACGGTGTTGACATAGCCCTTGCCAGGACCCGGCATGTCCTGTGCGCCGTGGTAACGCGGCGACACCTGGGTCAGGTCGATCACATCTGTGAGCGAGATACCGGCGGCGTTATTCTCCGTGTCACCGCCGCCGAAGACGGCCACCCGTTGTTGCTGGGCCGGCGGCAACAACGCCGACCCGGCCTGGTCACGAGTTCCAGGCGCTCGCAGGCCCGGCACGTCCCCGATCACCCCTGTCGCGATGTCGTAGAGCGCGCTACCGGTGCCGATGTTCTGACCGAAAGTGTGCGCACCACTGTAGAAGAGCCGTCCGTCCTGCAACAAGATCATGTGGGGGTACGTGCCCCAGAAGTTCCACGTCTGATGTACTTCGCCGCCGCTGAGCCACCGATTCTGGCTAGACGAGTAGATTTCGGTTGCCACGGTGCCTTCGGCGTTCTCGTTCAGGCCGCCCGCAGCCCACACGTTCCCGTTGCCCAGCTTCGTCAGAGTCGGGTACCAATGACCGGTCTGCGCGTCGTTGATCTTGGTGAAGTGGTTGGTGTCAGGATCGAAGATGAAGCTGCTCTTCAGCCCCGTGAAGTTCTTGCCGGTGGCGGGGTCGGGATAGGACTTCGTGCCGCCCATGATCAGCACGCGCCCGTCGGGAAGCGTCACGTGGCCGCCGCACCACATGTCCTCAGGGACGTGCAGTGACGTAAACGCCCCGGTCGTCGGATCCCATACCTCGGCGCGGAAGGTGCCGGCGGCGAACTGGGAGCCGTCGTTACCCGAGCCGGCGATCAGCAAGACCTTGCCATTGCTGAGCAGCGTCGTATGGGTGGTGCGTGAAGGAAGGGTGTACGCCGCAGTTGACCACCAACCACGCACGCCCTCCTCGGTGGGCGGCGGCGCTCCCTCACTCAGCGTCATGGAGTAGTCGTCGGTGAGCAAAGTGCCAGGTGATGCCAGACTGACCCCAAACGACAGCCGGATGGTCCCGGCCGGCACGATCGGCGTTGTCGCCGCTCCCTTGCTCCAGCCCTCGGCTGCAGGTAAATCCCGGAGGTCGGTCCAGTACTCCCAGCCCGCGGTTGTCTGACGGAAAATCGTCAGCCCGTTGCTCGCCGCGGTGGAGCGGTACCAGACCGATACGTCGTAGCGCTTACCCGGAGTCACTGAAGGTGCGCAGTCCTCGCTCTCGCTGATCATCAGCTTTCGGTCCCCGGAAATGCGCTCCGTCATCTTCAGTTGCCACGACCTCGCCCCCGTATGTGCGTCGCTGGTGGTGGCCTCTGCCGTATACGTATTTGTGCCCCAGCCGGTGAGCTGGAAGCAAGACGGCAACGCCCCCCCGCTCTCGAGACTGCCGTTGGTCACGAGCTCGGGCGGTGCCGCGCTAGCCGTGCCCGCCGGCGTCGCCGCGCACACCACCAGGCCGGCGACGATCACGGCCGCAAGCCGACGACTCCGTCGCGTCCACATCATGATGCCCCCAAACACACGAAGGCCCGTGCAAATCCGTCGTCGGAATCTGCACGAGTCGAGCTCTCAGTTTCTCTTGGACGCAATATCCGCGCGCTTATTTCGGGGCAAAAAAGATAAAGATTAACGACCTTCGAGGTTACGAAAGCATTACCGTCTGATCTGCGGTGCATTTCGCGTTGTGACTTTGGTGGGTGAAAAGAACGGCGGAAATGGTGGGGCGGCGTACGCGGTGCCGACGGCCGTCAACAGTAGATCAGAGCTGCTGATCTTCGTCCGGCGGGCCGCCTGCTATCTGCCGTCATAGCGCGTCGTGGCACTACCGGTGGGTAGGCACGCAGACGATCCGGTGCGGCACGCCGATGGGCAAGGCGATGGCGCACCTGGGGTCGCGTACGCGGTGATCTAGCGCGACTTCATCCGAGCCGTACGCGGGAGGCGCTGGCCGTGCGACGCGACCACGGTGTCGTCCTCAAGGTCGACGCCAGACGACGTGGTGGCCCGCGTTGTGCGGGAGCGCACGGAGGGCAAGACCGCGTACGCCATTGCCCGCGACCTGAACAAGGACGCTGTGCCTTTGACCAAAACTTTGCCATTGTGGCGTACTGGCAGCGGTCGATGATCATCTCCGGCGAACCCCCGGCCGAGCTGAGCTCACTGCTGCGCCACGAGCAGCCCACAATCCCACCGCGCTCGCCCTGCCCGCGTGCTCTATGTACCAGGCTCCGATCCCAACGACACTGCAGGCGACTGCAACTATCTTGTGCTGATGTTGCACGACGGTTGCGTCCACCTGATCGACAAGGCCTGGGTCACGTAGCCCCCGCGTTCCTTCTGTGGCTTGCCTCTGTTTTGAGTATTTCCCACGCCGTCGGGCCTGGGGTGGCAGGATGCCTGGGCAATGGGTCGATGTTGGCGCGAGGAGGCTCATTGATGGAACGGCTTTGGATCCGAGAGGTCAGACGCGCCGCCCGGCGCGCAAGTGCCCCCTTCGCTCGGCAGGTTGCTTTGGGTTGCGCTGCGGCAGCCGTCGGAACGATCGCCGCCTCTCTACTGCCCACGCGATTGGGTGGCTCCCTGGCGCAGGCGGTGTGGGCCGGTGTGTGGGCAGTAGCCGGATACGTCGCGATCTGGACCGGACTCTTCATTTATCACCTGTGGAGGTATCGATCTAGCGGATTTCGCGACCACGATTGGTTTGCCGGACACGATGACTCCGATCCCAGCGGTGCTCTTTTTCTCGAGCTGGGTCGCAGGTCAGGCGGCAGCCCGCATCGTGGTGTTGGCCTGGAGCTATGGGTAAAGAGTCACGGCAGCTGGGTGGTTGTCGATGAGGACGACGTGGTGTTGATGCCGGACAAGGTGATCCGTTGCCGCTTTGATCTCAACCACGAAGTGTTTGCGGGCAGCTTTTATGACGTCCGCTGGTTCCGGGCCGACGACCGAGCGAAGTTCGTTGAGATCACCCGTGAGCGGTTCCAATTGCGGAAGCACCCTGTCGGCCCTCGGCGAGGATTGTCGCCGACCAATACAAGGTTGGCTCCCAAAGCGCTGCCTTCTAGCGAGGATGAGATCAAGCCACGCAGAGCCGTAGAGGCCCGCTAGCGTCGTCTGTTGAGCTGGCGGCGGACCCCGGGTTACCTCCGGACCCCAGCTTCAGGTGGCTTACCCGTGACTTGCGCGGGCCGCGCCGATCACGGCTCCTGACCAGGAGTCGCGGCAATGGCTTCCGTCGCGGGCGATTCTTGGTGTACTGCCACGGCGAGGTTGCCGGTGTCAGCCGGCATCTTGAAGGGGTACAGGAAGTCCTCGTCGGGCGGCTCGGATCACCGTGCCCCAGCACATGCTTGACACGGCCGACCCGCGTCCACCTGATGTTTGACAGTGGCTGCGTTCGGCTGGTTGATCAGCCCGGCTGGATCTGCCGAAACTCTTGGTCAAGGTACTGAACCGCACCTCGGTGGCACGGCCAGCCCCCGGGCAGCGGTCGGTCGCCCTCCGCACCTGATTGTGCGGCACACACGGTGGGCCGGCGATCCGGGAATGCCTGTACTGGTTGCCATGACACCCACCGCCACCCTTTCCAACACCGCAGACGTGCAGTCTGCAAGCCGCATCCGCAGGTTCGCCGTCCGCCACCCGGTCGGCTCCTACATGCTCTTGGCGTACCCGATCGCCTGGACCGTCCTGATCGGCCTGACCCGCATTGGCGCTCCCATCCCACTGTCGCTGCCTGCCGCCACCACCCTGGTCGGCATCGCCGGGCCGGCCGTTCTCATCACCTACTGGGGCAGCGGCCGGGCTGAAGTGCGCCGGCTCGGAACTGATGCGCGGCATGACCAAGGCAGCAGTGGTCCTCATCGCCGTTTGCTGCACGTTGGAAGATCGTGACGCAGACATACTGATCTTCAGTCGCCTTCCCTGATGGGTCGAGGCTCCGGGTACATGTCTGGATCAGAGACAGCGACCGGAGCGTCCACGGTCTCCCTGGCTCATCCGAGCCGACCCCTGGTGGCGATGATCACGATGGTAGCCGCCAGCAGGATCACCGCGCTAAAGATCAAGAATCTGGCGGTGTTCGACGCCGGTACGACATCGTAGGACAGCTGGTTGATTGCGCCGTCGAAGCTGGCATGGAAGATCGCCACCAGTAGCACGCTGAACGCTGTCACGTTGTAGAACCACACGAGAGCAGGCTTACTTCAGCCACGCGCAACGTGAAATCCAGAGATGGGCGAAGCGGAGCGCGCGGCAGCTGAGCGGCTCTTGGAGTCGCTGTAACCGACCGAGGCGAGCTACTCATGGCGCGAGGTTAGTTTCCGACAGCCCTCGGGTCGTCACCCGAGGGCTGCTTCATATGTGGGTCACCCCGCCGGCCCGGATCATATTGCCCGGGGGCGTATGACCTGGCGGGGCGACGCAACGCTACTGAGGCCGACGCGCCCGCACCGGGCAAGGCGACAGAATTAACCTGCTCGTCACACTTGCCACATTCCAGCTGTGCCACCCCCTGGGATGATGATCGGGCGCTGAGCCGTTGTGTCAGGCGAGCTTGAACCTTCGCCCACGTCTCGTCATCAACCCCCGCCTCGGCGGCCCACCGACCATCCGGCATATAGCCCTGACTGATCAGCCAGCCGGTGATCTCGCGCTGGGCGCCCCGCATCGACAGCAAGTCAATCTCCAATTCCTCGGTGGATTCGCCCCCGTAGACGACCTTGCAGCTGACGCTCAGGTTCCGTTGTCTGAGCCAAACCTCAATCGGGCTGGGCTTCTCACGGGCCGCGGTCACGCCTCTAGTGTGTGGCTATTACCAGGACAACCAGGGCGTTATGCGTTAGTGGGACGGCTGGCACTGGACGCCGCCCGTGCGGATCGGTATAATTCGCCCACCAAACCCCCGAATCGCTTGCGGAGACCACCGATGGTGAAGTGGGACATGAGCGGTGACTGGGAGCTGATGCAGTCGAATGGCCTCATCGTGAAGATGACGCTCGTCCACCATCTCGATGGCACCGTCGAAGGTTGCGGAGAATCCATCTCTGCGACAGCCGCTAGCGATACGGACGTGCGTTGGCCCGTGAACCCAGACCTCTTTCCGATTATTGGCAGCGTCACTCACGACGAGGTCTATTTAGAGGAGTTGCGAACGGCGCTTCGGCAGAGATACAGGGCGAAGATCAATGAGCACGGCAGAGTGGTCGGCGGCGTGACCACCGACGCTTTCAATCGTGCTTATTCGTTCACCGCGAATGGTAAGGCGCATCTGCGTCTGCCGATGGTCCACGCCCCCGGTGCGGCTCTAGACTCGCGCGGCGACGGAGACCCCGAATAGCCATATCGAGCTATTTGACGAGCCCGCACCTTGGTCACCGTTCCCCGTGTCGCGACATGGTGGAGAGACGGGCGAGAGGCACTCGCCCAGGAAAGGAGATCCGAATGACCACGCAGCCCGAATCGGGAAGCACGCAGCCTCAATCCAGCGAGTCGAAGGAAGTCCAGAGTGGGAGCGCACTGACTCGCTGGCCACGCGGTCTGATGGACCTGTGGAGTGGCTGGCCTTTCGAGGCGATGGCGCCGTTCCGAGATATCAAGGTCGAGGAATTCCTCGAGGGCAACGAGTTGGTTGTCCGCGCTGAGCTGCCGGGGGTCGATCCCGACCGAGACATCGATGTATCGGTCGACAACAGCGTACTCACCATCTCGGCAGAGCGTCGAGAGAGCAGTCGGGAGAAGGTTGATACGGGATTCCACAGCGAATTCCGCTATGGCAGCTTCGTTCGGCAGGTCCGGCTTCCGGCAGGTGCCTCACCCGAGGTGGTCTCCGCGACCTATAAGGACGGCGTCCTGGAAATCCGGATGCCCAAGCCGTCCGCCGAGGCGGTTTCCCGCCGCATTCAGATCCAGCGCGGCTGATACTTTGGTCCCGCGCACGGGTCTCCTTGGGCCCGTGCGCATTGCTGTCTGCAGTCGAGACACTTAGATCCTCCGTGGGCAAGGATGATCATGTCTCAGATGGCTAGCGAGACATCCGGCTACTTGATCAATCGACCGATCGCGTTCGAAGTTGATCAAGTCGACCTTGCCCCTCGGGTCAGCGGCAGTGCTGTGAAACTTCCTTAGTCGACATATGTGGAAAACCCTGGGGACGAAGCCATCAACCCCGGAGGACTCGACGGGGTTGGTACAGCTCCTCGTCGAGGTAACGCTCATAGACCTCGAAGCGGGTGATATCCAACGCTTCGGCCAGCCTGATGTCGCCCTCCTCGCGTGCCTTGTGCGCTGCCGCGCGGAGTCCTTCGACCCAGTCCGCCACCTCAGCTAGGTCGGCTCTTTCCCTTGCCGCCACGCCACAACGCTATCTTTTTGGCCCTACTGACTGTGCGCTGAAGGCAACGGCCCGGCATGGGGGCTCGGTGCTGCGCTCACTCGGTGAGCTCAACAAGTTCTGCCTTTGATCGAACTGGCAGACGCCTTGCTCGGAGATCGTTACGGTGCTGCCATGGAGTCGCCGTATACAGCACGGATGGCCGAGGCGGTCAAGGCGCTGGCAGAGGCGTCGGTGAGCGCCAGCCCG
>Ga0075423_10002416_pt1 | contig 16954 bp, 16 predicted proteins | sample SoiMethybrSBSTD2_FD_80114 | JGI IMG/M metagenome (GOLD analysis project Ga0075423, IMG submission 80114) | Bulk soil microbial communities from a Populus tree surrounding site in Tennessee, USA - Soil MetaG P. TD hybrid SBSTD2 | ecosystem: Environmental > Terrestrial > Soil > Tree plantation...
CGAACCCCACGCGCGCCCGCGGCCCCACGTGGACCCGCTTGTCCAGGATCACCTGGTCCAGCGCGGCCTCAGGTCCGATCCAGGTCTCCCCCATCACGATCGAATCCCGAACCACGGCCCCTTCCTCGACCACCGCGCCCGGGAAGAGGACCGACCGCTCCACGATCCCGTTCACGATGGTGCCGTGCGTCACGATCGAGGAGCGCACCTCCGCGCGGCCGCCGATTCTCGCCGGCGGAAACTCCGTGCTGGGGGTGAACACGTGCCAGCGCGGGTCCTCGAGCGGGAAGGGAGGATCCGGCTTCACGAGGTCGAGGTTCGCGCGGTAGTAGGAGTCCAGCGTCCCGATGTCCTGCCAGTAGCCCTCGTGCCGGAAGCCCAGCACCCGCCCCGATCGCACCATCGTCGGCAGGATGTTCTTTCCGAAGTCGTGCGCGGAATCGCGCTCCGCGTCCTCGCGGAGCACCGCGTGGAGGGCCGCGGTGCGGAAGACGTACACCCCCATGGAAACCGTCCCCGCGGGGGGTGAGGCCGGCTTCTCGAGGAAGCCCCGGACCCGGTCCTCGTGGTCCACGTCCACGATCCCGAACCCGCGCGCCTCCTCCTTCGGAACTTCCGTGTACGCGACCGTGGCGTCGGCGCCGCGCGCGAGGTGGGCCTCGATCATGGGGCGATAGTCCATCCGATAGACGTGATCCCCGGAGAGCACCAGCAGGTGCTCCGCCTCCCGCTCCTCGACCCGCGTCCAGTTCTGGTGGATGGCGTCCGCCGTGCCGCGGTACCAGTCGGTCTCGGCCCAGCCCTGGAAGGGCTGCAGGAGCTCCACCCCGCCGCGCTTCCGGTCCAGATCCCACGCGCGTCCGATGCCGATGTGATCGCGCAGGCTGAGCGGGCGGTACTGGGTCAGGATCCCCACGTCGAAGATTCCCGAATTCACGCAGTTCGATAGGGAGAAGTCGATGATCCGGTACTTCCCGCCGAAGGGGACCGCCGGCTTGGCGCGCTTCTCGGAGAGGATGCAGAGCCGGCTGCCCAGGCCTCCCGCCAGGATCATCGCGTAGGAGACGAAGCTCATCGCGCCCCTCGGACCACCTCCCCGGCCACGATGTCGCGTCCGGGGTAGTCCCGCTCCGAGACGCCGATCTCGATGACGGCGCCCTGCCCGATGCGCGCTCCGGCGGGGATCACGGATCCCTTGCCGACGACGCAGAGGCCGGCTCCCTCCGCCGCGTCTCCCACGATCGCGCCCCTGCCGACCGTCACGCGCTTGTCCACGATCGCGCGACCGAGGCGCGCTCCGGGAGCGACGCGGGAGTCGTGCATCACGATCGAATCCTCCACGACGGCGCCCGCTCCGACGTGCACGCCGGGGAAGAGCACCGACCGGCGTACGTCCCCCTCCACGCGCGCGCCGTGCGAGACCAGGCTCTGGGTCACCGCGGCATCCGCGCCGACCACCGCCGGGGCGCGGTCCTCGCTGGGCGTGTAGATGAGCCAGTCGGGATCGTAGAGGTTGAGCGGCGGGACCGGGCGGACCAGGTCCATGTTCGAGTCGTAGTAGGACTCCACCGTGCCGATGTCCCTCCAGTACCCCCGGTGCGGGTACGCGAACACCCGGGCCCCGTCGGAGATCATGGGCTGGATGACGTCCGCCACGAGGTCGGGCCCTCCTTCGGGGCGGCGCAGGCGGTCCATGAGGTCGCGCGCGCGGAAGGCGTAGATCGCGGCCGACACCACGCGGCCGCCGGCGCGCTTGGGCTTCTCCTCCAGCGCCGAGACGCGGCCGCTCCGGTCCACCTGCACGAATCCGTAGCGCTCCGGCTCGTCGCTCGGCGCCTCCACGGTGACGAGGGTCAGCGTCGCGTCGTTCTCCTCGTGAAAGCGGATCAGCTCCGCGTAGTCCATCTTGTAGACGAGGTCCCCGGAGAGCACGAGGATGTGCCGCGCCTGCGCGTCCTCGATCACGTTCCGGTTCTGGAGCAGGGCGTCCGCGGTGCCTCGATACCAGTTGGTCTCGCGCTGGCGGACGTACGGCTGGAGGAGACGGATGCCTCCGTCGCGCCGGTCCAGGTCCCAGGCGCGCCCGATCCCGATGTGCCCGTGCAAGGACAGCGGCGCGTACTGCGTGAGGATGCCGATGCGGGTCAGCCCGGAATGGACGCAGTTCGAGAGCGTGAAATCGATGACGCGGTACTTCCCTCCGTACGGGAGCGCGGACGCCGTGCGGATGCGTCCCAGGGCGAGCAGCGCGTCGCTCCGGCCCCCGGCGAGGACGAGGGTCAGGACGGGCGGAATGGCGGTCATGCCGCCGTCCCGCCGCTAGAAGCGGTAGGAGCCCGAGACGCGATGACTCGCGTCCAGGTCGCGGTGATCCAGGTAAGCGTAGTCGAGGCCCAGCCTGTGGTAGCGGAGGCCGGCCCCGGCGGTGAAGTTCTGCGCTTCGAACCCCGCGCGCAGGGCGAGCCGGCGGTCGTACCAGTATTCGATGCCGGGATGGAACTCGAACGTGACGCCGCCGAGGTGCGCCTGGCTGGAGAGCCGCTCGTCGGAGAATCCGACCTGCACGTCGAGCGCGCCGGTGACGAGATGCCTCCGGTCGCGGAACCCGTGCGTCTTGGCGGCCCCGAGGCGGAGCGACGGGGCGATGAACTCGCTCGTTCCCGTGTTCCAGAGGATCCGGGTCGTCGTCGCGTCACGGAGCGTCGCCCCCACGGAGAAGCCGCTGCGTCCGACATAGAGCAGCCCGAGATCGATCCCGAAGCCGTTCGAGCGGAGACTGTCGCCGAGCCACTGCCGGATGTACTTGAAGTTCCCCCCGAGGGAGAGCCCCGGGCGGAGGTCGCGAGCATAGCTGAAAAGGAGGGCGGCGTCGTTATCGCTGTCGAAGACGAACCGGCTCTCGTCCACCACGAGGAGATCCTCGGGGTAGTCGAACTTGCCGTTCCCGTTCTGATCGATGATCTGGAGCCCGCGCGTGTCGGGAATGTCGTCCACGCCCAAGCGCACCAGCGAGATCGAGAGCGCCTGGCGCGGCTTTCCCGCGGCCGCGATCGGCATCACGTAGGAGAGGAAATCGTACTGCACGATGGAGCCGAATTGCTCGGCGTGCATCGCGGTCAGCTGCTTCTCCGAGAGGGTGGCCAGCCCGGCGGGGTTCCAGTAGGCGGCCGTGCCGTCGTCCGCGAGGCCGACGAAGGCGCTTCCCATCCCCAGCGCGCGGGCTCCCACGCCGATGCGGAGGAACTCGCCGGCGTACCGCGTGGCCCAGGCGGCTCCCGGGAGGCCACCGGCGCCGAGCGCCAGGGAGAGGGCGAGAATCAGGCAGGTTTTGGACTTGAGGTCGAGCCGCATCAGACGCCGCCGGCCAGGGAACGAATGTCTTCGCTTCGGACGAGGGATTCTACCCCATTCCGGAGCCCCGGGTTCCTCAATGGGCCGCGGATCGCCTTCTGGCTCGGGGTGCGTCCTCGACGTCCCGGGCCGTGGTCACGCGCCGCATGGACCTCCACGCCACGTACTGCTCCACCAGCTCGCGGTCTTCCGCCGCCATGTCGGTGAAGCAGCAGGCCAGCTCGTACTGGCGCTTCTGTCGCGGCGCCTCCACCTCGGACAGGCGCACGATGACGCCCCGGCACTGGACCACGCGCCCGCGGCGCAGCCTCCTCCCGAACGGAGGCAGGAGCAGCGTGAGCGCCACCCGCGTCAGCGGCTCCAGCGCGATCTTGCTCTGGAACTGCAGCCCTCCGGAGGAAAGGTTGATGCTTTCGGTGGTGAGGACCGACGCGTCCTCGCCCAGGCCCGCGATCTGCATCGCGAGCTTGGCGATCACGCGCGGCGCCTGACGCCGCTCCTTCGTCGATTTCGACATGCTCCCAGATCCTCCCTGCGGCCCCGGATGCCGCCCCGTTCAGCGACGCCTCCCATGACGCCCCGGACGCGCCTTCTTCTTCCCGCGCTCTGGCTTGTGCCGTCGCGCGGCGCGCGTCCGAAGACCCAATTCGATTTCCCTGCGTTCCAGATCCGCGCGGGCGATCACCACGTCCACGGGATCTCCCAGCCCGAATCGATGCCTCGTGCGCTTCGAGCGGAACGAAAATCCGTGCTCCGCCAGCGTGAGCGAGGGATCGCCGATGGCCCGCTTGGGCAGGAACCCCTCGATCCTCCATCCCTCGAGGTAGACGAACAGACCGCCCGGCGAGAGACCGACGATGGTGCCGTGCGCTTCCTCGCCCAGGCGCTGCAGGGCGAAGCGCACCGCCTTCATCTTCACCACCGCGCGCTCGGCGTCGTCCGCCGTCACCTCCGTGGCGGAGATGTGCGACGCCACGCCGGCGCTCATCCATCGTCCCGCAAACGCCCAGGCATCCCCCCCGGGCTTGGAACCCTCCAGGAGGTACCGTTTCACGATTCGATGGTTGGCGAGGTCGGCGTAGCGGCGGATCGGAGACGTGAAGTGCGCGTACCCCCGCATCCCCAAACCGAAGTGGCCGACGTCCACGAGGTCGTAGCGCGCCTTCTCCATCGCCCGAAGCAGGTACAGATTCACGATCCGATCGCGCGTCGTCTTCCCCGAGGTCGTCCACCGCCGGAGCTGCTTCGCCTCCGTCACGAACGGTACGGCCCCCGAGCGGCCGAGATATCGAGCCGCTTCGAAGAACGCGCGCAGCTTATCATACCGGGGGCGCTCGTGGACCCTATAGAAAAACGGAAGCTCGCGCGCGAGGGCGCGTCCGCCGACGATGCGGTTCGCGAGCAGCATGAACTCCTCGACGAGCTCGTGCGTCGGCAGGCGCTTCTGCTCTTCGAACGATTGCGCCTCGCCCCGCTCGTCCAGCCGGGCGCGCACCTCGGGCAGGTCGAGGTCCAGGCCCCCCTCCTCCATGCGTCGTCTCTTGAGCCCGCGCGCGATCCGGTCGAGCTGCGCGAGCGCGGCCGGCACGCCCCCGCCTCCTTCCCTCACCAGCCGCGCCGCCTCGGGATAGGAGAGGGAAGCCGCGCTCCGCACGATCCCGTTCACGACGCGGCTCTTCCCCTGGTTTCCGTCCTCGTCCAGCTCCACGAGGACGCTCACCGTGAGGCGGTCCTTCCCCTCGACCAGGCTGCAGAGGCCGCCGGAGAGCGTTTCGGGAAGCATGGGATACGTGGCGTCGGCCAGATAGGCGCTGTTGCCCCGCGCCTGCGCCTCCAGATCCAGGGCCCCGCCCGGGGAGACGTAGTGGCTCACGTCCGCGATGTGGATCCCGATCTCGCGCATTCCGTGGGACGAGCCGCGCACGGAGAGCGCGTCGTCGTGGTCCTTCGCGTCCTCCGGGTCGATGGTGACGGTCAGGTCGTCGCGAAAGTCGGTCCGGGAGTGCGCCGCGTGCGCCACCGAGGACTCGCCGAACGCGGCCGACTCCGCGAGCGCCTCGGGGCCGAACTCGGTCGCGATCCCCTCCTCCAGCGCCGCGACCCAGCTGTCCTCGCGCGGGTCGTCCTCCCCCAGGACGGCGATCACCCGGCCCGCGAGAGGCTCCGGGGGCTTCCGGTCGAGACGGACGACGGCGCGGCGCCCCGCGGGGACGGAGCTTCGCCCATGCAGGGTGAGCAGGATCTCCCGGGGGTACTCGGGACGCTCGGGTTGGAGCAGGGTCTGCCGGCCACGAGGCTCGAGCCGGCCGACGATCCCGGAGGGAGCGCGCTCGAGGACTTCCACGATCTCGTGCGCGTCCCCTTCCCGCCGCGACTCGAGGAACGCGGCCACGACGAGATCCCCGTGGAGCGCCTGGCCCATCGCGAAGGGGGGGATGAAGAGGTCGTCCTCGCCTTCGCCGACCCTCACGAAACCGTAGCCGAAGCGGGTCCGCTCGAGGCGGCCGACGCGCGGACGTGCGGTCACGAGTGGTGGGGCGGGCGCGAGGTGAAGCGGCTAGCGGTTCTTCTTCTTGTGGCGATCGCGGCGGAGGCGTTTCTTCCGTTTGTGGGTCGCAATCTTCTTACGCTTGCGTTTCTTTCCGCTTCCCATCGCTCTCCTTCGGGTCCGGGCGCCGGCTCAGCCGCGCACCGCCCCTTTGAGTTCGTTGGACGCCTTGAAGACGGGAACCAGCTTCGCCGGAACCATGACCTCCGCCCCGCTGCGCGGATTGCGCGCCTTGCGGGCCTTGCGCTCGCGGACCTTGAACGTGCCGAATCCCCGGATCTCGATGTGCTTCCCTTCACTCAGCGCGCGCGAGATCGCGTTCAGCAGCTGATCCACGATGGTGGCCGTTTCACTCTTGGAGATTCGAGTCTTGCCCGAGATCTCGTCCACCAGATCTGCCTTGGTCACGGTTCCTCCTTGGCGGCTTCCGACCGCCGGGTCATCGCGGGCGGCACTCTAGCACCGGTCCGCACAAACCGTCAATCAACGCAACCGGTACTCGAGGCGCGGGCCCGACTCCGTGAGGCCCGGCACCAGATGCAGCTTGTCCTGGAAGAGATCGAGAAACGAGACGCGGCGGCGCTCCTTGCGCACGACGACCGGCCGGCCCCGGATGTGCGCCATGTTGGCCGCGACCTGGATGGCATCGTTCAGGTCGCCCATCCGATCCACAAAGCCGAGATCCATGGCCTGCCTGCCGGAGAAGATCCGGCCGTCCGCGTACGGAAGGATGTCGCTCTCCTCCATTCCCCGGCCGTCGGCGATCGCCCCGACGAATTGCTTGTAGACGCTCGAGAGGACGCCGTGGAGCAGCTCCTTCTCCTCGGGCGTCATGGGCCGGGAGAGCGATCCGATGTCCTTGAACTTCCCCGTCTTCACGACTTCGAAGCGCAGCCCCACCTTCCGGAACAGCTCCTCGGTGTTCGGGAAGCTCATGATGACCCCGATGCTCCCGGTGAGCGTTCCGGGATTGCTCACGATCGTGTCGGCGGCGCAGGCGATGTAGTACGCCCCCGAGGCCGCCACGCCGCCCATGGACGCCACGACCGGCTTGTCGGCGTCGCGGACCTTGTTCAGGGCTTCGTAGATCTCCTGCGAGGCGGCCACCCCTCCGCCGGGGCTGTCCAGCCGCACCACCACCGCCTGGACGCTCGAATCCAGGCGCATGTGCTCCAGCTGCTCCACGACCGCGTCCGAGGACTCGATGTCGCCCAGGATCTCGACGAGTCCGACCCGCTTGCCCAGCGAGCCGAGGGCCAGCCCGTCACGGTCCAGGGAGAGGTTCACGACGAGGAAGGCGAGGGTGACGGTCACGAGGGTGCCTACGAGGAGGACGATACAGCCCACCAGCCAGCGCTTGACGGCCATTCGGTCTCTTTCGGTCCGCTCCGGTCCCGCGACTTCGAGGCTGCACGTACGCTAGCAAAGCCCCAGGGGGAGGGAAACGAAAAACGGGACGTCCGTGAAGGACGTCCCGTGCGGCCCGAGGGCCAAGGAAGTCTGTTCCCCGCCTGTGTCGTGCGCCTAGTGCCAGTGAAACTGCGTCGTCTCGTCGAGGGGATCAGCTCAGGACCAGGCGATTCTCGCGTGCACCGCAGGGAACATATCGCGCAGTGCGTATGTGCGTCGGAAGAAGAGCAATCGGTGTACCTGGGTGTGCGTGCGGAAGCTGTCGGCGGGACGAAATGATCGAGGCAAATCCGCGGGGCTGTAACTTACCTATTTATAATCTGTTATGGTGCCACGCTCAGGATGTGTCGAGAGAAGCGACCGGCCTTTCGCGCGGCAGCCGTTGCCCGATGCGACTCCCGTGACGAGCGGCGTGGGCCGGAACGCTCAATTCCGGGGGGCAATTACCCCAGCAGCCTCGGCGACGAGGAGAGAGCGCCCCGTCATCTCCGGGGGCGCGGGAAGACCCATGATCTGGAGCAGCGTGGGCGCCACGTCTCCCAGGATTCCGCTCCGGAGGGTGTAGCGGCCAGGTCCCACGACCAGGATCGGGACCGGGTGCATGGTGTGGGCGGTGTGCGGCCCCCCGGTCTCGTAGTCGATCATCTGGTCCGCGTTCCCGTGGTCCGCCGTGACGATCACCGTGCCGGAGCGACTGCGGACCACCTCGATCAAACGGCCCAGCCCGCGGTCCACCGTCTCGACCGCTTTCACGGCCGCCTCGATCACGCCCGTGTGCCCGACCATGTCCGCGTTGGCGTAGTTCAAGATGAAGAAGCCGTAGGTGCCGTCCCCGAGGCGCTTCACGGCCTCGTCCGTCAGCTCGTTCGCGCTCATCTCGGGCTCGAGATCGTAGGTGGCGACCTTGGGCGAAGGGACCAGCACGCGATCCTCCCCCGGGAACGGCACTTCCTCGCTTCCGTTGAAGAAGTAGGTGACGTGCGCGTACTTCTCCGTCTCGGCCATCCGGACCTGCTTGATACCGGCCCGGCTCACGACTTCCCCCAGCGTGGCGTGGAGCGGCTCGTCGGTGAAGAGCACCGGATAGGGGAACGTCTCGTCGTACGAGGTCATGCAGAGAAGACGCAGGTCCAGCGGCCACCGGCGGCGCGGGAAGGAGTCGAAGGAAGGATCCGCCAGGGCGCGGATGATCTGGCGCATCCGGTCGGGCCGGAAGTTGAACGCGAGAACCGTATCGCCGCGCGCGATCGACGCGTCGTCGCCGGAGCGCGTGACGACGGTCGGCTTCACGAACTCGTCGTTTTCCCCACGGGCATAGGCCCGCTCCAGCGCCTCGACCGCGCTCGAAGCCGTGAGGCCCTCCCCCTCGACCATCGCGCGGACGGCAAGCTCGGTGCGATCCCACCGCTTGTCCCGGTCCATGGCGTAGTAGCGCCCCGCCACGGTCGCGATGCGGCCCCGGCCGATCTCGCGCAGGACCGACTCCGTCGCCTCCAGATCCGGGCGCGCGGACCGCGGCGGCACGTCGCGCCCATCGGTGATCGCGTGCACGCGGATCCGCTCCACGCCGGCCGACGCGGCCAGACGAAGGAGCGCGTGAAGATGACGGAGATGGCTGTGGACTCCGCCCGGGGAATGGAGGCCGACGAAATGGAGGGCCGCGTTTCCCTTCCGGGTCGCGTCGAGCGCCTCGTGGAGGACAGGATTCTTCTTCAGCGATCCGTCTTCGATCGCGCGGTCGATGCGGGTCAGATCCTGGTACACGATCCGCCCGCCGCCGAGGTTCATGTGCCCGACCTCGGAGTTCCCCATCTGGCCGGGCGGGAGCCCGACCGACTCACCCCACGTGACGAGCTTCGCGTGGGGACATTCGCGCGTCAGAGCGTCCATGACGGGCGTACGCGCCATGAGGACGGCATTGCCTTCGCCGCTCGGATTCAGCGCCCAACCGTCGAGGACGATGAGCCCCGCCAGCGGCACCGCGGATCGAGTCATGTCGCCGAGGGTAGCACACGGGCTCCCTCGCGACGGAGGGCCTCAGACTTTCGTCACGTTCGCCGCTTGTGGTCCTTTCGGTCCCTGGGTCACCTCGAAGGAGACCTCGTCTCCCTCCTTCAAGGTCCGGAACCCGTCACCCACGATCGCGCTGTAGTGGACGAACACATCGGGGCCGCCTTGTCGCTCGATGAAGCCGAATCCCTTCGCCTCGTTGAACCACTTCACCTTCCCTGTTTCCGCCATCGGATCCTCCCACCGGTTCGAGACAAGACCTGCGCTGAGACCGCGCAGGCGATCGCGGCCAGGCACGCGGACCACACGGGGGCGATCCACGGCCGGGGCACGAGAAACACCAGGTCCAGATCGGTCAGCCGAGCCGGGAACCCGGTCCAGAGCCTGAGAAACACATAGTAGAGAAGGTCCCACAATCCGAACACCCAGAGCCCCCGCGCGAGCGCGACCCGGAAGACGGGCCGGCCCAGCGCGGCGACGCTCGCGATCATGACGAGGGTCGCGACTTCACGCCATTGCTCGAGCCGGAGCCCCGGCTCGGGGATGGGGTGGAACGGCGCGACCCACCCCTCCGGAAAATAGAGCTGCTTCAATACAACGACGCACGCGGCCTCCACGAGCGCCATCGCGGCGGCATAGATCGTCAGCGCGACGAAGCCGGCTCGCACTCCTCGATCCCCACCGTCTCGAAAGGCGCCTCGATCCAGCGGACGTCGAAGCGCGCTTCCACCTCGGCCGCGAGCCGCTCCGTGATTTGCTCGCCGAGGGCCTGGACGCGGACATCCGCGCCCTCGAGCCCCAGGAGCTCTCCCAGCGATCGGGCGTTTTGCTCCAGCGTCTCCGCCTCGAGATCGGGCTCGGAACGGAACCGCGCGACCGAGCGCGAGCGAGCCGTGAGCGGGATCGAGGCGTGGCAGAGCGCCCCCCCGCGCCCGAACCGGGACGCGATCCCGGCGACCTTGTAGGCGCCCGCCAGGACCTCTCCCGGCGCGCTGCGCGCGAAGCAGAGCCCCGCGCCCGGGGCCTCCCCGCGGGGCTTCCCCGCGTCCTGAACCCGGGAATCATCGATCCCACAGCCCTGGAGCGCGCCCGACAGAGCCTCCGCCGCGGCCGCGGCGAATCCGCGCGGCGTGAGCCTCCAGGGTCCGGGAATGCTCGCGGCGAGCGCGAACGTGACCTCCTCGACGTGGAGGACCGCGCTTCCTCCCGTGGGGCGGCGCACGACCTCGACCCCGGCGCGTTCGACGGAGTGCCGGTCCCATCCCTGGGGAAAGGGCTCGCTCCTTCCCAGGCTCAGGGTCGGGCGCTCCCAGCCATACGTCCGGAACACGAGGCGGGCGGGAGCCTGCGAGACCCAGGCGAGGAGGGATCGGTCCGCGTCCATGTTCCAGGATCCGGTCGCGGTGCGGTGCGGGAGACGATAGAAGCCGTGCAGCGAACGCACTGCCAAGAACACTCCTGCTAGAGGTGCAACACCCCCAGCCAATCGTGGAGCAGGAACATCACGCGGCCGATCAAGAGCGAGATACGAGCCATGACGGTGTACCCGTACGAGGCCCCGAAGCTCACCATCAGGAAATAGACGCCCACGCGGGCCGCGCCGCCCAGCGCCCCCTTGTGCTCCTTGGAGAAGAAGAAAAAGATCAACGTCGTCAGGAGCCCCACCACCAAGATCCAGTTCCCGATCGTGGCGCCCGGATTGCCGGCGACCCAGAGCGGAAGCATGGTCCCGTGGATCTGCTCCACGAAGTCCCCTTGCCCGAACCCCGTGATGCGGAGCGCCGGGTAGACGCCGAGGATGAGGGCGATCGACCAGCGGGAGAGCCAGTCTCCCTTCGGGAAGAAGCGCGAGAAGAGCAGGATCCCGAGTACGAGGGGAACCAGGAGGAAGAAGTCGCGGCCACCGTGGCCGTCGCCCTGGACCAGCGGATCGAGCAGGTTTGGCCGGACCACCGAAAAATAGTTGAGCACGACGTAGTACCCGGCCGAGACCCCGACGAACAGGTGCTCGCAGAGCTTGTACGCCGGGTTGTCCTTGTAGAGGAAGCTGAAGATGCCGAGCGTGAGGAGCGCGGAGATCCAGATGCCGAAATCCGTGGTCACGTGCACGCTACTTCCTCCCCGCCGGCGCCCGCTGTGGAAGCGCGGCCAGGTTGCCCAGGAGGATCATGAGCGCGATGAAGATGTGCGCCAGGGACTGGGCGTCCATGCCCCGCGTGGCCAGGCCAGGCGCCTTCACCAGCACCTCGTACTCCGCCGCGCCGGCCATTCCGCCAAGCAGGCCCTGCAGCTGGCCGGCCTGGAGGTAGGGATAGTACTCGGGGGCGCTCACCGCGGTGACGCCGGCCACCATCGGGACGTGGTAGCGCGACACGACCTGCTGCACCCACTCCTTGGTGCCGGGATATCCCGCGCTGATGCTCACGAGGAGCGCGATCTGGCTGAAGTTCTCGATCCCCTTCATGACCGGGATCCGGCCTACCGGCTTTCCGCTCCGGTCCGCCGGGAACGTGATGGGAATGCTGCTCCCCATCTGCGACATCACGGCCTCGTTCCCGGACTTGAATCCCAGGTTCACGTAGTCGTAGCCCTCGCGCTTGTGGAACTCCTCGCCGACCAGGTGGAGCACGCGGTCGGCGAGGGGAGGTCCGCCCGGGTAGAGCTCGACCGCGACGATCTTGACGTTCCGCGACATGAGGTGGCGCACCGCCGCCAGATGCATCGGATAGTTCTCGGCGATCGTGCCCGGATCGTAGTCCCCCGCCAGGAGCACGGTGGCGCCCGCGGGGACCTTCTCGATGGCGTCGTAGAAGCCCTGGGCGCGGGATCCGGGTCTCACCGGAGCGATGTGGAACCCCGTCAGGAGGGGCACGACGACCAGGAGACCGATCGCGAGGAAGATCCAGCGACGGTCCAGCTTCGCGAGCGACGCGAAGATGCTCACGAGCCGCCTTCCGAGCCGTAAGTCCGCTCGATGCCGAGGATGATGCGGAAGCCCGTGGCCATCACCCCGAGGGCGGCTCCCATGAGGATGCCTCGCTTGGCCGCGTTCTGCGGCACCTCCATGAGCCAGTCGGCCGCCTGGGGCAGCACCGGATGGATGAGGCTTCCGATGGGCACGCGGCCGAGCATGAGGATGAACGCGGCGATGGCGAGCAGGAGCGCCTCGACGGTCCGCACCCGGAAGGCCCGGAACGCGGCCGAGGCGATGAAGAAGGCGAGCAGCGAGAACATGGTCGACGACATCGCGGAATAGAACGTGTTGTAGATCCAGGTGAAGCCGGTGCCGTCATCCAGATAATGGCTCCCGTTCTGGAACCCCACCGCCATCGTGGCCAGGCACGCGACCACCAGCGCGATCTTGTAGGGCCAGTCCTTGGCGCGCCTCTGGATCTGGTCGAGATTCAGCTTCATCAGATTCGCCATGCCCAGCACGTAGGTGAACGCCACGACGACGATGACCCACTGCTGGATCTTGTCGTACCCGGTCCGGACCAGCGGATGAGGCACGAAGAACCCGATCAGCACGAAGATCCCGGCGGCCATCGAGATGATGAGTGGGACTTCGCGCTTCACGGTCTCGTCCTCACTGGGTGGCGAAGAATTCGGCCAGACCCCGCTGGCCGATCGTCAGGAGAAGGCAGCCCAGCGCGATGGTGATCACGAGGAAGATCTTGATCGTGTCCGAGGCCTTGAGGCTTCCCAGGAGCCGCGCGTCCTTCGAGAGGTACGCGCTCGCCGCGTAGTATTCCTCGCCGATGAGCGTGTAGTCGCAGGCCACCACGAAGAACGGAAGCTGGTGGACGTTCGCGGTGCCGGCGATCTGGATGGCTCCGATCTCGTGCCCGGTCTCGGCCAGGAGCAACGACTCCGCGAAGAAGGCGCCCAGGAGCAGGTTCGCCGCGGGCCGCTCGCGGAGCATGATCCCGTTCACCGCCGCGACGTACGCGAACTGCTCGGTCGTGATGTAGCGGACCATGTCGGAGCGGTAGGCGTCCACGCGTCCGACGTCCGAGTACCCGCCCTTCACCACCTCGTCCGCCACGGTGTAGACCGCCGGCGACGGGGTCGGGACGTTGAGCGGCGTGTCGTACTTCGCGGTCATGCGGGCGACGTTGCCCAGGATGATCATGCTCGCGATCGTCTGGATGTCGTCGATGTCCTGCACCCCGGGGATGTAGAGGACCCCCTTCCCCATCTCCGTGGAGCGGCCGATGGCCTCCTCGATCGCGGTGAGGCCGGCGATGGGACGGAAGTTCCAGGCCTTCCCGCGCTCCGCCTGCCGGATGTAGTAGAGCACGAGCGCGAGAAAGATCGCCGTGACGATGAAGACGTTCAGCTTCCCGGTGTCGAACCAGCTCGCCTGCGCGGTCGCGGCGCTCGAGACGTCGGACCGGAGGGCGGCGTCGTCGGGCAGCGGGATCAGTCGGTATTGATAGGGCGTCCCGTTCCGCACGGCATGGTCGTCGGTGAAGGCGGTCAGCTCCCCGCTGACGGTGTCGACCGGGGCGAAGGGCTTCCCCGGCTCCGCCCGGTAGACGATCCATTCAGCCGGCGGCTTGGGAGGCGGAGTCCAGCTCAACGAGATGCGGGCGCCGCCGTCGTTGGGGGTGTCCTTCGCGACAAGGGGAAATGCAGGAGCCAGAGACGGGAGGAGGCCAAGGGTGAGGACGAGAACCCAGGCTGCGGATTTCACGCAGAGGTGATCCTCATGAGGTGGTACCGGCTAGGTTTCGTTGGGGGACGGTAGGCGGAGGGAGGGCGGTTGTCAAGCCGCAAGCGGCCTCACGACTCGATCATTTCCACGTTGGCCCGGGGCAGCAGGGTGCTCGAGCCGCCCCCGAAATCCACCTCCAGGACGCGGACCTTGGCCTCCGTCTCGAGGGGCATGAGCTCGGGAGGAAGGGCCGTGACCCTGCCGATCTTCCCGAAGTAGGGCTGGCGGATGACGCGAACCAGGTCCCCGGGCTTGAGGCCGCCCTCCACGGAGCCGTCGCTTCCTTCCCGTCCGGCCGCGCCGTCCATGGAGGCGGCCACGATCTCCGGGCGCAGCACGCCGGCCCGGATCTGCGTCGCGCCGCTCACCGAGACGCGACGGCCCTCGCAGGAGCGGAGGAGCTCGAAGGTCCGCGCCGCCATCGGGATCGAGCCGAACCCCTCCGTGACGATGAGCGTGATGCCCAGCTCCTCGGAGCCGGTGATGGCCACGCCGAGGTCGTAGCCCAGGATCGAGCGCAGATCCTCGTCGTCGAATCCCCCCACGACCACCGCCTTGATCCCGTTCGCGATCGCCTTGCGGAGGGTGGCCGCGGTCACGTACGCGCCTCCGACGACGATCTTTCCGCGCGAGGAAGCGTCGATGGCGCGCTCCTCCAGCGGCTCCGAGGGACCGGAGACGAGGACGTGCAGCTCCCCGCACGTCTCTCCCCCCACGCCGAAGATCCCCTGGATGAAGGTGCCCTGCGTCTCGATGGTGACGCCCGAGCGCGGATGCACCTCGACCACGGTGCCGTCGACGTAGGCGTCCACTTCGACGGGAATCGGCTCCTCGCGCAGGAGCACCTGCCCCGTGACCTTGGAGACGCTCTCGACGGTTCCCTTCACCGGGGAGTGGCACTTGGACTTGAAGAGGCCGAAGAAGGAGCGGCTCTCGGCGAAGGTCTCCCCCTTTTCCACCGCGGAGCCGACCGGCTTGACGAGGCATTCCTCCACGTCTTCCGGAAGGACGCCGAGCACGTTGGCGGCGTTCACCGTCTGCACGTTTCCGGGGAGCTCCGTTCGGGCCACCACGGTCTCGGCGGTGACCGGCTGCCCCAGCGTGACGAGCACGTCGCCCGGGAGCGGCAGCTTCCGCTCGCGGCGGAGCTTGGTCCAGGCCGAGACCTTGAGGCCGGGAGTGTAGGAGTGCGCCATCGGATCAGGCCCTCGCCTCGACGGGACGAAGCTCGGCCACCGAGACCTTGGAGGCCTCGCGCGGCGGGTAGATGCCCAGCGCTTCGTTCCACTGGTTCAGCTTCGCGATCCGCGCGGCTCGATCGTCGGGGAGCTTGAACGGCTGCCGGCCGCGGCAGTCGAAGATCAGCCCGACCACGCCACCCTTCAGGTCGACCACCCGCTCCTTGCCCTTTCCCTCGCCGACGTCGAACGTCTTCTCCGGTCGAAGCGTCGCCTTCGCGGTCTCGCCCAGCGGGAGCGGCACCAGGCGCAGGTAGCCGTAGGGAATCGAGAACTCCTCCCGCTTGCCTCCCGGCATCTCCAGGGCGACGCGGAGCGCGGTGGCCCCGTCCTTGCCCGGCCCCGTCGGGGCCACGGTGCTCCCGAGGCGGATCAGACAGTCCTTCTCGAAGACCTCCTTGGCCGCGCGCGGGTGCACGGTGGAGAGCACGCCCAGCTGCGGCGCCATGAAGATCGAATCCACCGCGAGCTCCGTGATGTGCTCGGGGAGGAAGGCGTCGAGCATCATGAGCGCGGCCTGCGACCGCCTCGGCGCGTGCGACAGGACGCCGCCGCTTCCGACCAGGAGATCCAGATGGTCCAGCCGCACCAGGGTCTCGCCGCTCGCGGTCTGATCGAACGTGTCGGAGATGGTACGTTCTTGCTGCACCCCCTTGAGGCCCACCGCGAGCGACTTGTGCTGCTCGAACGCGAGGCGCAGCGCTTCGCGCGAGATCGCCTGCTCGATGATCAGCTCCTCCAGGGATTGCGGAATCGTGGTCGGGCGGATCATCTTGTTCTTGATCCGGTTCCTGAGATCCCGCTCCCCCATCTCGAAGGGCACCCAGCGCATGATGTTCGAGAGACCGGTCTCCGCCAGAACGTTGGAGACGCTGTAGCTCATCCCGAGGTTCGCGCTCACGGTCCGGTTGAAGACGCCCTGGAAGACCGAGAAGACGTCCGTGGTCGCCCCACCGATGTCCACCCCGATGACCTGGATTCCTTCCTCGCGCGCGATCGTCTCGATGATGAGCCCGACGGCGCCGGGCGTGGGCATGATCGGGACGGGCGTCCAGGTCATGAGCTTCCGGTATCCGGGCGCGTGCGCCATGACGTGCTCCATGAACAGGTCGTGGATCTTGTCGCGGGCCGGACCCAGGTTCTCCCGCTCCAGGACCGGCCGGAGGTTCGGGGTGATCACCAGCGCGACCTTCTTCCCCAGCCGCTCCTTCACGATGTCGACGGCGTCCTTGTTCCCGGCGTAGATCACGGGCAGCTCGTACCCGACGCCGAGGCGCGCCTTGGGATCGGCCGCGGCCAGGAGCTCGGCCATCTCGGCGACGTGCGCCGTGGTCCCGCCGTCCACGCCTCCCGAGAGGAGGATCATGTCCGGACGAAGGTGGCGGATGCGCTTGATCTTCTCGTGCGGGAGCCGCCCGTCGTTGCTCGCGATCACGTCCATGACGATGGCGCCCGCGCCCAGCGCCGCCCGCTGCGCGCTCTCGCCGGTCATGCTCTTCACCACGCCCGAGACCATCATCTGGAGCCCGCCCCCCGCGCTCGAGGTGGAGAGGTAGAGATCCACGCCCTCGGAGCCCTTCTGCGGCGTGATGATGCGCTCGCCGTCCAGGATCTTCCGGCCCGCGAGCTCCTCGACCTCCATGATCGCGTTCAGCACGCCGCGCGTGACGTCCTCGAACG
>Ga0075423_10002417_pt1 | contig 16950 bp, 17 predicted proteins | sample SoiMethybrSBSTD2_FD_80114 | JGI IMG/M metagenome (GOLD analysis project Ga0075423, IMG submission 80114) | Bulk soil microbial communities from a Populus tree surrounding site in Tennessee, USA - Soil MetaG P. TD hybrid SBSTD2 | ecosystem: Environmental > Terrestrial > Soil > Tree plantation...
CGCCGACCGGGAGGGCTACATCGTGTACGGAAGTCCCGCCACCGTGCGCGACAAGCTCCGTGTATTCTCGGACGAGCTCAAGGCCGGCATCGTCTGCTCGGGGATGAACGGAGGCAGCCACGACGCCACTTTAGAGATGATGCAGTTGTTCTCCGAAGAGGTCATACCATTCTTCCGTGAGGATGCGGAGGTCGACGAGACGGCCGGCGTCGGGCGCTAGTCTTGCCTTGACGTGGACTGTCAAAAGATGATTCCATGCTGCTCTCCGTCCGTCGGGGTCCAAGTGTGGAGGCTGTGGCTGTGGAGGGACGCATGAGAAGTCGCAGTTGCATCGGGTTCGTCGCGAGCCTCGTGCTCGTGGCCGTGGCGGCAGGGCCGGCACTGGCCGTGGACATGGGGATCGTCACCGGTGGCGAGAAGGGGACGTACTACCAATTCGGGCTGAACCTTCAACGGCTCGTAAAGCCGCATGGCATCAATCTCAACGTCGCGACGTCGAGAGGCTCGGTTGAGAACGTCTTTGCCGTCTACCAGCGCCCGAACACGCAACTCGGAATCGTGCAGTCCGACGTGCTCGCATTCGTGGCACGCGTCGAGACCGATCCGGTGCTGCAGCGCATCGCCAAAAAGATCCGGATGGTCTTTCCGCTCTACAACGAGGAAGTCCACATCCTCGGCCGCAACATCGCCGACTTCGACGATCTGGCGGGCAAGCGTGTCGCCATCGGCCGCGAGGGCAGCGGCACGTATCTGACCGCGCGCCTGATGTTCAAGGTCGCCGAACTCGAGCCGAAGCAGATGGTGAACATCGACACGGACGAGGCGCTGGCAGCGCTGAAGGCGGGCCAGATCGACGCGATGTTCTACGTCGCTGGCGCGCCGGTGAAGCTGTTCGCCGAGTCCGTCAACGACACCGACAACCTGTCGCTCGTCACCGTGACGAACAAGAGCATCACCGAGTTCTATCCGACCGTCGAGATTCCGGCCAACACGTACCGCTGGCAGAACAAGCCGCTGTCGACGGTGGCCGTCAAGTCGGTGCTGGTGTCCTTCGATTTCCGCCGTCTCGACTGTGACAACGTCGGCCGATTCGCCAAGATCCTGTCCTCGAACGTGGGCTGGCTCGCCGACAACGGGCACCCGAAGTGGAAGTCGGTGAAGCTCGACTACCCGCTCAAGGGTTGGGAGCAATACGACTGCGTGCGTAAGTACCTCGCAACCTCGACGCCGGCGCAAACGTCCGCGCCGCCGCCGTCGGCAAATCCGGTCCAGGACGCCATCAGGAAAATCCTCCGGGATTAGCGGTAGGGCATTGGTCGACCCGGAATCGTCTCCGGTTGCGCTGAGTTCCGAGCGCAGCATGGGCCTCGCCGCATCGATCGTCGACGAGCGGTATCGCCTCGGCGCGGTCATGGCGGTGAGCCGTGATGTCGTCGTCTATGCGGCGGACGACACCTCCGCCGACCGCCAGGTGGCGCTCGAAATTCTCCGTGACGAGGTCGCCGCCGACGCCGACTTCGTCGCCGCCGTGTGGGAGCAAGCCCGCAAGCTCGCGAGCCCCGCGTGCGCGCATCGGGCCATCGCGCGCGTGTACGACACCGGCGTCACCGACGCCGGTGTGCTGTTCGTCGCGGTGGAGCGCGTCGTGGGCCGCACGCTCCGCGAAGTTCTCGACGCGCGCGGACCACTCGATCCCTACAACGCGTTGCGCATCGCGATCCAGGTCGGCGAGGCCCTGGAGGTCCTGCATCACCGAGGGGTCATTCACGGGGAGCTGCGGCCAGAGTCAGTCATCCTCGTCAGAGGCGAAGGCGTGAGCGAGCAGGCGAAGCTGGTCGGCGTCGAGCTCGTGGCCGGGCATCGCACGGCCATCGGCGTGCGCCGACGCGACCCGACGCTGCTGGCCCACCTCGCCCCCGAGCAAATCGAGCGTGCGCAGACGACGGAGGCTGCGGACGTGCACGCCCTCGGCCGGCTGCTGCACGACCTGCTGACGGCCGAGCCCTCACGCGAGAGCCGTTCCCCGCGGCCGTACTCACCAGTGGTGCCGGCAACGATCGAGAACATCATCGCGAGCGCGCTGCACGAGCGACCCGAGGAGCGCTATTCGGACATCACGCTCATGCTCAACGACATGTGGGGCGCGCAAACCGAGTTCGAAGCGCCGAAGCCGCGGCCGCGCGTCGCGCAGCGCGCGACACTGCCCCAGGTCGAATGGCCGCGCATCCGCCTGCCACGCGTGCAATTGCCACGCGTGCAATTGCCACACGTGCGATTGCCACACGTGCGATTGCCACGCGTCCAATGGCCACGCGTGGGCCGCCGCGAGCTTAGCATGGCGGGTATCGGCGTCGGTGGGATGGCCCTGGCCGCGGTCGTGTGGGTCACGGCATCGCATGGACTTCCGAACCTTCGCTTCCGCGTTCCCGCGCCCGCGTTCACGGCCGCGCCGGTCGAGCGACAACCGGCGCTTCCGTCGCCGTCGACGCTGCCCGCGGGACCGGCGCTCGTGCCGGCGCAACCGGCTCCTCCGGCGGAAACGCACACCCCCGCGCCTCCACGTGTCGAGCCGCCCGCGCCGACCGCACGCGTCGAGACGCCTCCGTTGCCGGAACCCCGGCGCCCCGCACCGAGTGTGCCGAGCGAAGCTGCAGCGCCGAAACATGTCGACGTGGGCAAGGCCATCGAGCCCACCGCGCCGCCGAAGCGCGTCGATGTGCCGAAAGCGGCCGAATTGTCGACGCCGAAGCGCGCCGATGAGCCGAAGCGACCCGAGGATCTGACCGCCGCCGGTGCGCGTCGTCCGAGCGAGGCTCGCGCGCCGGCGACGCCGCGACTGCCGGCCTCAGGCGATCAGTCCGCAACAGATGGGGACGGCGCCGCCATCATCGACTGGCTGGTCAAGGGCCGCCGCTAGTAGCTCTTCGGAAGTCCCAGCACGTGCTCGGCCAGATGGTTGAGCACCATCTGCTGCGAGACGGGCGCGATCTTGTAGAGCCGAACCTCGCGCCACAGCCGCTCAACATAGAACTCCTTCGCATAGCCATAGCCGCCGTGCGTCTGCAGCGCGGCGTCGCACGCCTCGAAGCCCGCCTCGGCGCCGAGGAGCTTGGCGGCGTTGGATTCGGCGCCGCACGGCTGGCCATGGTCGAAGAGCCACGCCGCCTTGAGGCACATAGCCTCGGCCGCTTCGAGCTTTGCCCACGCCATGGCGAGCGGGTGCGCGATCGCCTGGTTCTGGCCGATGGGCCGATCGAAGACGACACGCTGCTTGGCGTACTCCACCGCCCGGTTGAGCGCAGCGCGCCCGATGCCGACCGCCTCGATTCCGGTCATCACCCGCTCGGGATTGAGCGAGTCGAGGATGTGATAAAACCCGCTGCCCACCTCACCGACCACGTTCTCCTCGGGAATCTCGAGGCCATCGATGAAAATCTCGTTGCTGTCCACGGCCGCGCGCCCGAGCTTCTCGATCTCCTGCACGGTGATCCGCTGACGATCGAATTCCGTAAAGAACAGGGTGAGGTTTCTTAGCGGCTTCTTCAGATCGCGCTCGCCGGTGCGAGCGAGCAACAGAACGTGCGTGGCGTTCTTCGCGTTCGTGTTCCAGACCTTGCGGCCGTTGACGACGAACCGATCGCCCTGCTTGACGGCCCGCGTCTGGATCCGCGACGTGTCGGTGCCGACGTTGGGCTCAGTGACTCCGAAGGACATGACGATCTCACCGGTCGCCATCTTCGGCAGGTATTTCCGCTTGAGAAACTCGGCGCCATGCTTGATCACCGGCATCGGCGGAAACATGTAGAAGTGAATCGGCGAGGCGCCGCTGGTCCCTGCCCCGGCCGCGCAGATTTCGTGCAGCAGGATCGCCGCCTCCGTCACGCCGAGACCCGATCCGCCGTATTCCTCCGGGATGATCGCGCCGAGCCAGCCGGCCCGCGCGAAGGCCTTGACGAATTCCCAGGGGTATTCGTGCTTGCGATCCCGCTCGAGCCAGTAGTCGAGCGAGAACGAGCGCGCCAGCGTAGCAACTTCCTTGCGAATCATCTCCTGCTGCTCGGTGAAGGCAAAGTCCATGGGCGGATTCTAACGCAGGCGCCGAGCGCGCGGGGCCGCGTCCTCCGGCGTGGTCGCCGCCGCGCGCGGGTGTAGAATCGCGCGGCAATGGCGGTCAAGGGGCTCTATGCGCTGCAGAATGGCTTCATGGGCGCGCAGCGCTCGCTGCTGTTCTATGGCGAGTACTCCGAAGCGCGCACGCAGATTCCGATCACCTGCTATCTCGTGCGCACCTCGGACGCGGTCATCCTGTTCGACACCGGCGTAGCGCCACGCGCCGTGCCCGGCCTGCTGCGTAACGATTCGCTCGCCCGCTTCACCGACGAGGATCTCCTGGTGCACCGCCTCGACGGCCTGGACCTGCAGCCGAGCAACGTCGACCTGGTCGTGATCTCGCACCTGCACTACGATCATGCGGGCGGCGCGGCGCTGTTCCCGAGCTCGGAGCTCGTCGTGCAGAAGGACGAATACGCGTACGCCCACTACCCCGCGGCCTTTTTTGCGCCGTTCTATTACCGCAAGAACTTCGACCTTCCGACGTACAAGTGGCGCCTCCTCGAAGGCGACACGGAGCTGGTGCCGGGCGTGACCGTCCTGCGCAGCGACGGACACACACCCGGGCACCAGTCGCTGCTCGTCCACCTGCCGGAAAGCGGGCCCGTCGTCCTGGCCGGCGACTCCTGTTATTGGCAGGAGCACATCGACCAGGAACGCGTGCCGGGCGTCGTGTGGGACCCGACACGCGCGCTGCACTCGATCAAGAAGCTCAAGACGATCGCCCGCCTCACCGGCGGACGGATCTTTCCGAGCCACGACCCCGCCTTCTGGAAGACGGTGAAGCAAGCGCCCGAGGCGTATCGCTAGGAACGCTTGCGCCGGCCGCCGCGGCGGCGCCGCGGAACTTTCGCGCCCCTCTTGCGCGCCTCGTTCAGGCCGATCGCGATCGCCTGCTTGCGACTGGTTACGCGCTTGCCGCTGCGCCCGCTTTTGAGCGTCCCACTCTTGCGGCGCCGCATCGCCGACTTCACCGACTTGCCTGCGCCTCTGCTGTACCGCGCCATGTCGTAGCCTCCCTTTACCGCACGCCAGGTCGCCACACGTCGTCACGGCTCCGTCGCCGTGGTGTGCAAACAGCGTGCACACGGCTCGTGCCATGGCACAGTAAGCGCGTGACTGACCTCGGCAAGCGGCTCGATGCTCTCGACTGGTCGGCGATCGAGCGCTCGATGTGGGAGTACGGCTACGCGAAGACCCCACCGGTGCTCACGCCCGGGGAATGCTCAGACCTCATCGCGATCTACGACGACGAGCGGCGCTTTCGCAGCCGCGTCGACATGGCGCGCTACCGTTTCGGCGTCGGCGAGTACAAGTATTTCGCGGCGCCACTGCCGCCGCTCGTCGAGACGCTGCGCGAGCGTGCTTATCCGCCGCTGGCGGCGATCGCCAATCAGTGGCAGGCCGCCTTCGGCGATCCCGACGTCTTCCCCAAAGAGCTCGCCGCGCTGCTGCGGCGCTGCCACAAGCGCGGCCAGACCGAGCCGACACCGCTGCTCCTGCGGTATGAAACTGGCGGGTACAACTGCCTGCACCAGGATCTTTACGGGGACGTTGTGTTTCCGTTGCAGCTCACGTGCTTCCTCAGCCGCCGCGGCGTCGATTACGAAGGAGGCGACTTCCTGCTGGTGGAGCAGCGGCCGCGCGCACAGTCACGCGGCGAGGCGATTGCCACCGAGCAGGGCGAGCTCGTCATCTTCACCACCCGCTACCGGCCCGTGGAAGGCACCCGCGGCGTGTATCGCACTGCCATGCGCCACGGCGTCAGTCGCATCACGCGCGGCCTGCGCTACACGCTCGGCGTCATCTTCCACGACGCGAAGTAGCGGACAGACCCCGCTCAGGCTTGTAGTGTTGGCCTCCGCCAGTCTGCGGCGCGCTCGTACGCTCGAGCGACGCGGAGCACCGTCGCCTCGTCGAAGGGCCGGCCCACGATCTGCAGCGCCAGCGGTCGACCGTCGGCCGTCCAGCCGCACGGGACAGAGATGGCGGGTACGCCGGCGGCGTTGAGCGGGCGCGTCAGCCGTGAGAAGCGGCCCATGCGCGCGACGATTTCTTCGACGCTGCCCGCCTTCGCCACGGCGTACGCCGGGGCGGGCTCCGGGATCGTCGGCGTCAAGAGGACATCGGCGTCCGCGAACGCGGTCGCGGCGAATTCTCGCGCGAAACGCGCGCGTATCCGCTGCGCCTCGAGATACCGCACCGCCGACACGGAGAAACCCGCCGACGCTCGCGCGTATACGACGGGCTGGACTTCGTCGCGCCGATCGCGCAGCAGCACCGTGTGCTCTGTCGCCGCCTCCGCGGCGACGATCGGAGTGCTGCACTCACGCGACAACGACGAGACGTCGGGCAGCTTTACCCGATCCACGCGGACGCCGAGCGACGCAATCGTCGCGACAGCGGTCCTTACGGCCGCTTCGACGTCTGGGTGCAGCTCGTCGAAGAAGTGTGCTTCGGGAACTCCAGCGCGCAGTCCCGCGAGCGGCGCCTCCAGGCCGCCGGCGACGTCGCCGACCGGCAGCGAGCTCGACGTCGGATCCGCTGGGTCGTGCCCTGCCATCGCGCTATAAAGCAGCGCGGCGTCGGCGACCGTACCGGCCAGCGGCCCGATGTGATCCATCGTCCACGACAGCGCCATCGCGCCCGCTCGGCTCACCCGTCCATACGTCGCCTTGAGACCGACCACGCCACAGCACGCCGCGGGCAGGCGGATCGAGCCGCCCGTATCGCTGCCGATGGCGCCAGCGACGAGCCCCGCCGCGACGGCGGCGCCCGAGCCGCTCGATGATCCGCCCGACGCGTGCCCCGACTTCCACGGGTTCTGAACGTCGCCGTGATGGGCGTTGTCGCCGAACGGCCCCATCGCAAGCTCCGTCATGTTCAGCTTGCCGAGCACGATGGCCCCCGCGGCGGTCAGCCGCGCGGCCGCGGTGCACGGCGTCTCGCTGGAGAGGTAGTCGCGCGTGCGAGTGCCGCACGAGGTGGGCAGGCCCGGGATCGCACAGAGATCCTTGTGCGCGACCGGCACGCCATGCAGCGGCCCCCGAAAACGGCCGGCGGCGACCTCCGCCTCCAGAACGCGCGCGGTAGTGAGGGCGCCCTCGGCATCGACGGTGATGAAGGCGCGAAGTGCGGGGTTGCGGCGCTCGATGCGCGTCAGACATTCGCGCACGAGCTCGACAGGTGAGACGCGCTTGTCCCGCACCGCTGCTGCCAGAGCCGCTGCCGTGAAATCCATCGTCGCAACCTCGCGTGGAATTTGAAGCGGCGCCCACGCTATCCGGTCGGCCCGGTCCTGTCAACGACGCGCGCGTCTTGACACAGCCTCGCGTGAATGATGCGATGCGGGCGACATGGCGGAGATCTTCGATCTCGTGATCAAGGACGTTCGTGTCGTGCGCGCCACCGTGTCGGGCGTCGAGCGCGCCGACATCGGCGTGAGAGATGGCCGCATCGCGCGTGTGGCGCCGAAGATTCCCAACGCGGAGGTCCGTCGCAGCTACGATGGTCGCGGCCAGCTCGCGTTTCCCGGCGTCGTCGATGCACACACCCACGTGGGCATCTATGGCCCGCTCGCCGACGATGCCGTTACGGAAAGTCGCGCCGCGGTCTCGGGTGGCGTCACGACGATGCTGACGTACTTCCGGACGGGTCAGTACTACCTCAACCGCGGCGGCCGCTACGCGGATGTGTTTCCCGAAGTACTCAAAACGTCGGACGGTCGGTACTACTGTGACTACGGCTATCACCTCGCCCCGATCGCCACGGGCCATCTCGACGAGATGGAGGCGCTCGCCACCGCGCATGGCGTGCCGTCGTTCAAGATTTTCATGTTCTATGGAGGTTACGGCCTGCACGGCCGCGCAGGCGACGACGAGCAGCGCCGGTTTCTGATGATCGGCCCCGAGGATCACTACGACCTCGCGCATTTCGAATTCGTCATGCGGGCGGCGGCGCGCATTCGGGCGGCACACCCGCGCCTGGCGGAGCACGTCAGCGTGAGCCTGCACTGCGAGATGGCGGACATCCTGAACGCCTACACGCGGATCGTCCAGAAGGACGCGTCGCTCACCGGGCTCGCGGCCTATAGCGCGGCACGGCCACCGCACGCCGAGGGACTGGCCGTCGCGGTCGCCGCGTATCTCGCGCACGAAACGGCGTGCGTCAACGTCAACCTGCTGCACCTCTCTTCGCGCAAGGCATTGGAGACCGCACTGACGATGGCCCGTGCGTTTCCGCACATCAACTTTCGGCGCGAGGTCACGATCGGACATCTCCTGCTCGACGTCGAGACGCCGAGCGGTGCGTATGCGAAGGTGAACCCGCCGATTCGTTCGCGTGAGGACGTGGAATATTTGTGGACGGCGGTCCTCGAGGGTCACGTGGACTGGATCGTCAGCGACCATGCATGCTGCGCCGAGGAGACGAAGGCGGCGGGCAAGGGCACGGGCGACATCTGGCTTGCGAAGTCGGGATTCGGCGGCACGGAATATTTGCTGGCCGGTGTGTTCAGCGAAGGCCGCCGGCGTGGGCTGCCGCTGCACCGCATCGCGGCGTTGACGTCGTGGAATCCCGCGCGGCGCTACGGGCTGTCGACGAAAGGCGATCTGACGTCCGGCTTCGACGCCGACATCGTTCTGCTGGATCCGGATCGCGCGTTCACTGTGCGCGCGGCTGACTCGCCTTCGGGCCAGGGTTACACACCGTTCGAAGGTCAGCGGTTGACGGGCAAGGTGACGGCGACGTTCCTGCGAGGCGAGCTCGCGTGGGAGGAGGGCCGCGTCCTGGGCCCGCCGCGCGGACGGTATCAGCGCCGACCGACGACTACACCAACGATATAGAGGAGTCGCCCGGGTTCCCCGGGGGGCTCCGAACATGTGCCCGGGCGCCGGGGGGGGAGGGGGCGTAGCCCCTTCGCTCGGATAAGCTGGGGTCATTTCGGAGCCCCAGCTTCAATCAGATCGCAAGGGCGAGCTGCTCGGCCGCGGGGCGAGGCTCGAGCGGGCGAGCGCGCCGATCGGCCACGTCGAAACGCTTCTTGAGCTCGGCGACGAGGCTCTTCACCGGATCCGTCGTCGTCGCACGATCCGGATACGGCCGGCGATAGAGCGCGAGGTAGCTCGGCACCAGCTCCGGCCAGTCCCGCGCCAGGTGCTCCATGAAATGCTCGCGCGTGCCGGGCTGCAAATAGAGCACGTTGCACCAGACGTTGGTCGCGCCCGCGTCCCGCGCCGCCTTGACGACATCGGCGAGCAGCGCCGGCCGGTCGGAAATTCCCGGCAGGATCGGCGCGATCCCGACTCCCGTGTCGATGCCCGCGTCGATCAGCATGCGGCGCGCGCGCAGCCGCTGACGCGGCGGCGCGGTGCCCGGCTCCGTGCGCCTCCAGATCTCGGGATCGAGGGTCGGGATGGAAAACGTGACATCCACATCGGCGCCCGTCGCGGCGCGCCGCAGGACGTCGAGATCGCGGACGATCATCGGACCGCGCGTGATGAGGCTGAAGGGGCTCCGTGCGTCAGCCAACGCCTGCAGACACGCGCGCGTGAGGCGATAGCGTCCCTCGGCGGGCTGATACGGATCCGTCGCCGCACCGATCGCGACCACTTCGCGCTTCCACGACTTACGCGCCAGCTCGCGTCGCAGCACCTCGGCCACGTTGATCTTCACGCGCACCGAGCGGCCGTACGCCTCGCCGGAGGGTCGATCAGCGCGCCGCTCGAAGCCGCGCACGTAGCAGAACGTGCAGCGATGCGCGCAACCCATGTAGGGGTTCAGCGACCACTTGAACGGCATGTTCTGCACGCGATTGAGCGCGTTGCGACAGGGCTCCTCGCGGAATTCCACCGGCATGACAGTCAGTATACGATCGAGTCCAGGTGTCGCTCCCCGTCTCGTCCGGCACGCTGCTGCTCGGCATCCTGATCTGGCTGGCCGCGACCGCCGTCACTCTGACCGTCGCGGCGCTCATCGTGGTGAGGCTGCCGCCGACCTATTTCTCCGAGGACGACGCGCACCACGCGGACCGCGTGCTTCCGTGGCGCTCGCCTCGGGCGCTCGCGCAAAACTTCTTCGGTCTTGTGCTCGTCGTCCTCGGTTTGTTGATGTCCATTCCCGGGGTCCCCGGACAGGGGCTGCTCACCGTGCTGATCGGGTTGATGCTCCTCGATTTTCCGGGGCGCCGACAGCTCGAGAAGGCGCTGGCGCGCCGGCCCAGCATCCTGGCCGCGATGAACCGCATCCGCGCCCGCTTCGGGCATCCGCCGCTGCTGCCACCGCGCGACTGAGCGGATCAGGAGCGCGTCGGGTCGGGACTCACCTTTACGAGCATCTTGCCGGTGTTGCGGCCGCGCAGCAGCCCGATGAACGCCTCTGGAGCGTGGTCGAGCCCATCGACAATGTCCTCGCGGTACTTCAGCCGGCCCTCACGCACCCAGCGAGCGCAGTCGGCGAGGAACTGCGGCATGCGATCGACGTGGTCGCTGACGATGAAGCCGCGGATCGTCACGCGATTGACGAGCACCGGGGCGAGGTTTGGGCCGGCGGGCAGCTCGGTGGCGTTGTATTGCGAGATGATGCCGCAGAGCGGGATGCGCGCGAACGGGTTGACAAGCCGCAGGACGGCCTTGAGCACGTCGCCGCCGACGTTGTCGAAGTACACGTCGATTCCCTTGGGACAAGCGTCGCGGAGCTCAGCCGCAAGATCGGGCGTGCGGTACGACACACAGGCGTCGAATCCGAGCTCGCGCACGACGTACTCGCATTTGTCCTTCGAGCCGGCGATGCCGATCGCGCGACAACCGCGGATCTTCGCAAGCTGCCCGACCGCCGAGCCGACTGCGCCCGCGGCGGCCGAGACGACGACCGTTTCGCCAGGCTTGGGCTGGCCAAGATCATAAAGGCCGACGTACGCCGTCATGCCCGGCATGCCGAGCACGCCGAGCGCGGTCGAGATCGGCGCGGCTTTAGGATCCAGCTTCATCGGCCCGAACGCCCCCACCCGCGCGCCCGCGCTCTTGGCGGCGTGATACGTCTGCCAGCCGCCGTAGCTCAGCACAAAGTCCCCGGGTGCAAACGCGGCGTCGCGCGATTCGACGACCTCGCCGACCGTGCCACCGACCATCGGCTGGCCGAGCTCGACGGAGGCCGCGTAGGACTTCACGTCGTTCATTCGTCCACGCATGTAGGGATCCAGCGAGAGCCAGATCGTCCGCACGAGAATCTCGCCGTCCTGCGGCTTGGGCGCGGGTGAATCGGCAATCTCGAAATCGGTCGGCTTGGGCTCCCCGACGGGACGGCTCTTGAGCAGCACGCGGCGGTTCGTCATGCGCGCGATTGTCGTTCACCCACCCGTGGCTTGCAACCGCGCGGACGCTCCGTTATCGTGCGGGCCATGACGGCCACCACCCGGCTCGCTGAATTCGTCGTGAAGACCTCGCTGCGCGACTGTCCCGACGCCGTGCTCGCGCAGACGCGCCGCGCGACGCTGGATTCGATCGGCGTCATGCTGGCGGGAGCCGCGGAGCCCGTCGCGCAGAGCGTGCGCGCCGTCGCGCGCGCCGAGGGCGGCATCGCCCTCTGCACCGTGCTCGGCACGTCGATGCGTACTCCGCCGGGATGGGCGGCGCTGGCGAATGGCGCGGCCGGTCACGCGCACGATTTCGATGACACGAACTTCGCCCTCATGGGACATCCGAGCGTTCCGCTGCTGGCGGCGGCGCTCGCGGCGGCAGAGGCGGAAACGGCGGACGGCGCGGCCTTGGCGCTCGCGTACATCATCGGGTTCGAGATCGACGCGGCGCTCGGTCTCGCGCTGAACCCCGCACACTACACGCGCGGCTGGCACGCGACCTCGACGATCGGCACGCTCGGCTGCGCGGCAGCGGCGGCGAGACTGCTCGCGCTCGACGTGACGCAGACGCGCCACGCGCTCGGCATCGCCGCCTCGATGGCGTCCGGGCTCAAGGAAAACTTCGGCTCGATGACCAAGCCGTACCACGCAGGCCACGCAGCACAGAGCGGTGTCCGCGCCGCGCAGCTCGCCCGTGAGGGAATGACCGCGTCCGACGCTGCGCTCGATGGCCGCCAGGGCCACGTCGCGGCGTTCTCCGGCTCGACGCTGCCGGCGGCTGCGTTCGATCGTCTCGGGAGCCGCTGGGAGCTCACGGCGTCGGGGATCGCGGTGAAGCCGTATCCGTCGTGCGCGCTCACGCACTCGGCGATCGATGCGCTCCTCGAGCTGCGCACGCGACATCGCATCGAGCCTGCCGCCGTCGCGGCCGTTGAAGTCGGTGTGAACGCCGTCGTGCCCGACGTGCTGCGTCACAGCCGTCCGTCGAACGGACTCGAGCGGAAGTTCTCGATGCAGTACTGCGCCGCGGCGGCGCTGGCGCGCGGGGCCGTCGGGCTCGCCGACTTCGAGGCCGGTCCGGTGCGCGACGCCGCCACGCGTGAGCTCATGGAGCGCGTCACGATGGTCGTCGATCCGGCCCTGCCACACGACCTCGAGCAGCACGCGTGGAGCCGCGTCAGCGTGCGGCTGACCGACGGCACCATTCTGGAATCCAAGCCGCGCGGAGCATCCGGCCATCCCAGCACGCCGCTGAGCGACGCCGAGCTGCACGCCAAGTTCCTCGGCTGCGCGACCGCCGTGCTCGGAGCCGACACCGCCGAAGGCGTGGCCGCGCAGATCGGCCGCCTCGAGGACATTCCCGACGTCCGCGTGCTCACCTCGCGGCTCGTCGCGGAGCGGGAGTAAGCCATGGGCGTGATGGATGGGATCAAGATCCTCGAGCTGGCGCGCGTTCCGCCTGCCGAGATGCCGGCGATGATGCTGGCCGACATGGGCGCCGACGTGCTGAAAATCGACTCGCCCGATCCGGAGAAGCCGACCGGCGAAGAATGGGTGCGCCGCACCATCCACTCGTTCACCAACCGCAACAAGCGGTCGATGACGCTGAACATGAAAGCGCCCGAGGGGCAGGCGATCTTCCGCAAGCTCGCCACGACGGCGGACGTCATCGTCGAGGGCTTCCGGCCGGGTGTGATGAAGCGTCTCGGCGCCGACTACGAAACCATCCGCGCGCTGAACCCGCGCATCGTCTACTGCTCGCTCTCGGGCTTCGGCCAGGACGGGCCGTACCGGGACTACCCGGCGCACGACATGAACTACCTGTCGCTCGCCGGCGTGCTGAACCTGATCGGCGACGCGGGGAGCAAGAAGCCGGTGATTCCGCTCAACCTCGTCGCCGACTACGCCGGCGCCAGCCTGCACGGTGCGCTCGGCATCGTGCTGGCGTTGTTCGGGCGCGAGCGCACGGGGCGCGGGCAGCACGTCGACGTCTCGTATCTCGACACCACGCTCTCGTTGCTCGCGGCCACGCCGAACATGCGCTTCTTCTTTTCCGACGGTTGGGCGCCACGGCGCGGCGAAGGCTTCCTCGGCGGATCGTATCCGTACTATGCGATCTATGAGACGCGCGACGGCAAGCTGCTGACGATCGGCTGTACCGAGCCGTGGTTGTGGGCAAACTTCTGTCGCGCGATCGGCCGGCCCGACTTCGAACGCTTCGCGCGCCAGCCCGACCAGCTCGTGCGCGCCGCCAACCGTGAGGAGCAGGCCGCGCGCGAGGAGATCGAGAAGATCATCCGCACGCGAGACCGCGACGACTGGTACGAGCGGCTGGTGAAAGCCGACGTCTGCGTCGGCAAGGTCTACGACGTCGAGGAGATGACCCGCGATCCGCAGATCAACCATCGCCAGATGATCGTCGACGCCCAGCATCCCACGCACGGCCGCGTTCGGCAGGTCGGCATCGCGATCAAGCTGTCCGAGACCCCGGGCACCGTCCGCTCAGCCGCGCCGCTCCCCGGCGAGCATACCGACCTCGTGCTGAAGGATCTCGGGTTGTCGGCCGGGGACATCGCCGCGCTTCACGAGAAGAAGGTCGTCGAGTAGACCACGTGCCCGAGCGCTGGCGGCAGCTCGCCGCGCTGTCGCTGGCCGAGCTGCTCGCCTTGAGTCTGTGGTTCAGCGCCTCGGCAGTCCTGCCAGCCCTCCAACGCCAATGGCAGCTCGGCGCGGGCGGCAGCGCCGGCCTGACGGTGGCCGTGCAGCTCGGGTTCATTGCGGGCACGCTCGCGAGCGCGCTCGGCAATCTTCCCGACGTGTGGTCGCCGCGCTACCTGATGGCGGGCAGCGCGCTGCTCGGCGCTGCCGCCAACGCCACGTTGGCGCTCTGGGTCGATGCGCTTTCCTCCGCTCTCGCGCTGCGCTTCGTCACCGGCGTCGCGATGGCAGGCGCCTACCCACCCGCGATGAAGATCATGGCCACGTGGTTTCGCGAGGGCCGCGGGCAGGCCATCGGCATCCTCGTCGGCGCGCTCACCATCGGATAGGCGATGCCATGGCTCATCCGCGGCCTCACCACGCTGCCGTGGCGGCAGACGCTGCTTGCCGCATCCACTCTTGCCGTGCTGGCCGCCGTCGTCGTGATCGCGCTCGTACGCGAAGGGCCGAACCGGTTTCCCTCGGCGCGCTTCGATCCGCGCATGGCGCTCGCCGTATTCCGCGAGCGCGGCGCTCGACTCGCCTGCTTCGGCTACTTCGGTCACATGTGGGAGCTCTACGCGATGTGGGCGTGGATCGGCCTCTTCCTGCTCGAAAGTGCACGGGTCGCCGACACGGCGGGCTACGCCACGATGTCGCCGAGCACCACGACCTTTGTGGTCATCGCCACCGGCGCCCTGGGGTGCTGGCTCGGTGGCGCGGTATCGGACCGGTGGGGTCGCACGACGGCAACGATGGCGGCGATGGGGCTCAGTGCATTGTCGGCGGCAACGATCGGGCTGACGTTCGGTGGTCCACCGCTGCTCACGCTGACGGTCGCGATCGTGTGGGGAATCACGGTCATCGCGGACTCGGCCCAGTTCTCGACGGCGATCACCGAGCTGTCGCCGGCCCCGTACGTCGGCACGGCGCTGACGATGCAGACCTGCGTCGGGTTCGCGCTCACCAATGTCTCGATCTGGCTGCTGCTGCCCGTCGTCGGCGCGATCGGATGGCGCTGGGCATTCGCGACGCTGGCCATCGGTCCCGCGCTCGGCGTGGTCGCGATGGCGCGACTGAGGGCCGCCCCCGAGGCGCTACAGCTCGCCGGCGGCCGCCGCTAGTCGCTCCGTTCCCGTAACCCCGTTGACATGCATATCGGCCGGGCATAGGGTCGACCTCTCACGCGCGGGCCGCTCAGCAACCGTCCGAAATGCCATCGACCAGGGCACGGAGGGAAGGGGCATGGCTCTCATCGAAATCGGCAAGGTCAATCGCATGTTCGAAGACGCCGTGCGCGCACAGGATCCCGATCGGCTGGCATCGTTGTATACGGGCAACGCGATGGCACTCCCACCGGATGGTCCGATCGTCCGTGGCCAGGACGGGATCCGACAACTGTGGGCGTCAGTCATGAAGGACATGGGACTGCGCGACGTAACGCTCAAGACCATCGATCTCGACGTTAGGGACGACAGCGCGTGCGAGGTGGGACAGGCGACGCTGACGCTCGATCCGCCGGGCGGTCAGCGCGCGACGGTGAGCGTCAAGTACGTGGTCGTCTGGCAGCGCTTCGGCAGCGAATGGCGGCTGCACCGGGATATCTGGAACGCCGTTCCCGCATAACCGCCGCGGCGGCGCGCGGGCGCGCGCGGCGTTCGGTCCGCGGGCTCAGCACTCTTCGGGCGACTCGAAGTCGATCTGGACGAACTGGCCGTCATCGTCGCGCTCGAACGCCGAGCCGGGCGGCGCATCGAGCAGCGGGATCACGTCGGGATCGTAGTTGGCGATCGTGTTGACGTCGTGCAGCCCGACGTTCGCGAGATCGTTCACGTACGCGTCGGTCTCGAGCCCGCTCAGGAAACGCCAGCCGCTGTCGAACTCGGTGTCCGGCTCGTCGCGATACATGAAGCCGACGGGGAGCCCGTCAACGGTGATGTGATCGCTGGCCAGACAGGAGCCGCGGCCCCGCGCGAGCGGACGGATCTGATCGGATGCGAGCCGGTAACGTTTGCTCAGGCTTCCACGATAGCATCGCTATGCTTGCGCCTGACTCACCTTCCGACGTACGGTAGCCGAGCGTGGATCGCTACGACCTGGTGGTGATCGGCTCGGGCCCAGCCGGAGAAAAGGGCGCCGCGCAGGCGGCCTACTTCGGCAAGCGAGTAGCTCTCATCGAGCGCGAGCCGCATCTCGGTGGCGCCGGCATCAACACCGGCACCGTTCCATCCAAGACGCTGCGCGAGACGGCGCTGTACTTTTCCGGACTGCGTCAGCGCGGACTCTACGGAGTCGATTATTCGGTAAAGCCGGATCTCACCGTCCACGACTTCATGTACCGAGAGCAGGAAGTCGTGCGCTCGCTGCGCGAGGTCGTCAACGCCAATATCGCGCGGCACGAGATCGAGCTCGTGCGTGGCAGCGCCGTCTTCGAGGATCCGCACACCGTCCGGGTCGGCGAGCGACGACTGCACGGTGACGTCGTTCTCATCGCCACCGGCTCGGTGCCGACGCGTCCCGCCGGGGTGCCGTTCAACGATCGGCGCGTGCACGACAGCGACGAGATTCTGACGATGACACGGCTGCCGCGGAGCCTGGCGGTGGTCGGCGCGGGGGTGATCGGGTGCGAATATGCGACGATCTTCGGCGCGCTCGGCATCCGCGTGACGCTCGTCGATGGGCGCGAGCGACTCCTCGCCTTCCTCGACGGCGAGGTCGCCAATCGCCTGCGCGAGGAGATGCAACGGCTCGGGATCGACGTCCGCTTGAGCGAGCGCGTGATCCACTAC
>Ga0075423_10002418_pt1 | contig 16946 bp, 13 predicted proteins | sample SoiMethybrSBSTD2_FD_80114 | JGI IMG/M metagenome (GOLD analysis project Ga0075423, IMG submission 80114) | Bulk soil microbial communities from a Populus tree surrounding site in Tennessee, USA - Soil MetaG P. TD hybrid SBSTD2 | ecosystem: Environmental > Terrestrial > Soil > Tree plantation...
CCTGAAAGGAGTGCTGCGCACGCCCGCACTTCGTACATGGGCTCGGTCGTTCGCTGCGCTGCTGCCGCGACCTTTGCGGTTTCTTGCCGTTGGTGGTCTCGGCCTTGCGACCAACGTTGCGGTTTTCACCATCGTCTGGATGTTTGGCATCCCCTCGCTGACTGCCGGCCTGCTGGCGCTCGTTACGGCGACGATTCTCACCTGGCGGCTCAATCGCGCTTTCACCTTTGATCGCACAGGGCGTCCCCAGCGCGAGGAAGCCATGCGCTACGCCGTTGTAACGGCGCTTGCGCAAGGCACCAGCTATGCGGTGTTTGTTGTGCTCGTGCTGACCGTGCTGGCGCGGCTGCCGCAGGCTGCGATTGTCGCCGGCGCGGCGGTCGGCGCGCTGATCTCCTACAACGGCCACCGCCTGTTCGCGTTCGCGCCTTGCCACGCCGAGGCGTCGGGCACAGCCGGTTCTTCGGGCTTCGTGCAGTCATGACGAAACATGTCGATGTCTTCGTCATCGGTGCGGGACCGGCCGGTCTCACAGCCGCCTATTGCTTGAGCAAGGAAGGATCGTCGGTTCTCGTCATCGAGAAAGATCCGGTCTACGTGGGCGGCATTAGCCGTACCGTTCGCTACAAGGATTACCTGTTCGATGTCGGTGGCCATCGCTTCTTCTCAAAATCGAAGGAGGTGGTGGACCTCTGGCGCGAGATTCTTCCCGATGACTTCATCGAGCGTCCGCGTCTGTCCCGTATCTTTTACGGCGGCAAGTTCTATTCCTATCCGCTGAGCGCACTACAGGCGCTCACCAATCTCGGCCTCTTCACTAGCGCGGCCTGCATGCTGTCCTATGCGTACGCCAAGCTGCGCCCGATCAACGAAGCGCGCACGTTCCATCAGTGGGTGCGCAATCAGTTCGGAGAAAAGCTGTTCTCGATCTTCTTCAAGACCTACACCGAAAAGGTCTGGGGAATGTCGTGCGACGAGATCTCTGCCGATTGGGCGGCGCAGCGGATCAAGGGTCTCAATCTCGGCGTTGCGGTCAGGAATGCATTGGTCCGCGCGGTCAGGCCTTCCGGTCGCGCGCGCCGGGATGGTGAACCGGTCGTCAAGACGCTGATCGAGAGCTTCCAGTATCCTCGCAAGGGCCCGGGCATGATGTGGGAGGCCGCGGCCCGCAAGGTCGAGGAGCGCGGCGGCCGCGTTCTGATGGGCCGTGAGCTGCGCCGGATGGCCTACGATGCCGACCGAAAGATCTGGGCGATCGAGGCAGCGACCACCGACGGCCGCGTCGAAACCTACACTGCCCGACATGTCATCAGCACGGCACCTATGCGCGAGCTGGTCGAGAAGATCGTGCCGCGGCCGATCTCGATCTTCCATGCCCGTGCGCTGCGCTATCGTGATTTTCTCACGGTGGCGCTGATGGTGCGCACGCCGGATATGTTTCCTGACAACTGGATTTACATCCATGATCCGGCGGTCAAGGTTGGTCGGGTGCAGAATTTCCGCTCGTGGTCGCCCGAGATGTTGCCCGCAGGCATGAACTGCCTGGGGCTGGAATATTTCTGTTTCGATGGCGATGAGCTCTGGACTATGGCGGACGAGGACCTGATCGCGCTGGCCAAACGCGAGGTCGCGCATATCGGCCTCATCCACGAAGCCGACGTGCTCGATGCCTGCGTGGTGCGGCAGCCCAAAGCCTATCCGGTCTACGACGAGGGCTACCGCGACAACGTTGCGATGGTCCGGCGCGATCTCGAGCTCAGCTATCCGACGCTGCATCTCGTCGGACGCAACGGCATGCACAAATACAATAATCAGGATCATGCCATGATGACCGCCATGCTGACGGCGCGAAACATCCTCCAGGGCGAGCGCGCTTATAATGTCTGGGAGGTGAACGAGGACGCCGAGTATCACGAGGCCGGCTCTTCCGGCGCCCGGGATGCTTTGCAAAGCGAGCGCAGCGTGCCGCAGCGCGCGAAGCGGGCTGCAATCGGCAGCTGATCGCTGGCGCGCGCGAAGGGGATCGCAATGACGGTCGTCTCTTCCAGCCCGCGCGCCGATTGGCCGCTGACACGGGCCTTCGAGCTGGGTTGCATCGCGCTCGCGATCGGACAGGCCATGTATCTCGCAGCCTCGCTCGTACAGGGCCAATGGCTGGCCGACTCCAGCGGCCGGCCGATCGCGACCGATTTCGTCAATGTGTGGGCAGCAGGTCGCCAGGCGCTCGCGGGAGTGCCGGCGGCAGTTTACGACGTCGCTTTGCACAAGGCCGCCGAGATCACAGCCGCCGGGCATGACTTCGAGGGTGAGTATCCCTGGCTCTATCCGCCAACCTTCCTGTTTGTCGCTGTGTCTCTTGCGCTTCTGCCGTATGGGATGGCCGCGGCAGCCTGGCTGGCGCTCACGTTCTCGGCCTATCTGGTGGTCGTGCAAGGGATCATTCGCCATCGCGCCGGCCTCTTGCTGGCGTGCGCCTATCCGGGTCTTCTGGCCAATGCAGTCGTGGGGCAGAATGGATTCCTAAGCGCCGCACTGCTGGGCGGAGCGCTTTTGCTCCTGCCGGGGAGGCCGCTCATCGCTGGTTGTTTGATCGGGCTACTCGCGTTCAAACCTCATCTTGGGATTTTGCTTCCTGTTGTTCTGATTGCTGGAGGGTATTGGCGCGCCATTGCGGCGGCCACTGTAACTCTTGGGCTTATTGCGCTGTTGTCGTGGGCAGCTTTCGGCCCCGAAGCCTGGACCGCGTTCTTGCAGAGCCTGCCGGTGGCATCGCAGTCGACGCTCGAGCAGGGCCGAGCGGATTGGGGCAAGCTGCAAAGTGCCTATGGCATCGCGCGCATGATTGGTGCGGCGAGTGCGATCGCATGGGTGGTGCAGGGCGTGCTGGCGGGTGCGGTTGCCGTTGCGCTCACTGCGCTCTGGCGCAGCAAGACATCTTTCGACCTCAAGGCCGCAGCGCTCGCGGTCGGCACTGTCATGGTCGTGCCCTACATCTTCCTGTATGACCTCGTCATTCTGGCAGTGGCGATGGCCTTTCTGCTGCGCGCCTGTGGTGAGGCGGGCCCGACACAGGGCGAGATGCGCGCACTCGCGCTCGCCGGCCTCCTGATCGTCATCTTTCCTTTAGTGAAGGCACCAACCGGATTTGTGGCCACACTGGTGGTCACGCTCGTGGTTATGCGGCGAGCAGGGATTATTCCGACGCGGATAGGCTCCATGCCCTTATGGACATAAAACCAAGGCGTTTGATCAGCCATGCGTTTGCCGCGACCCACCCCTGCGGCAACTACTAGTTCACGCGGCGGTCAGCGGGCGGCGCCAGGAATGATGAATCGAAAATAGCTTCAGCTTTTGGCTTGGCTTTGAACGTGTTGGTCAGCGCAAGTTGGTTGATGCTTTCCTCAAGCCGCGCATTGTCGACCGCTCCGAAGCCGTTGGTGCGAACCTCGGGTGTGATCAGGTTGTCACGGATCGCCATGCGCAGGCGTTCAAGCTCGACCTCTTTCTTGGCGCTCTCGTCCCGCTTGAGCAGCGCGTCAATGGCGCTGCCAGGGTTCCGGATCGTATCGCGCATTCCATGGAGGCTTGCCCGCAGGAATGCGCTGACCGCTTCAGGCTTTTCGGCAGCCAGCTTGCCGTTCACGATGATGGCGCTGCCATAGAGCTTCAGGCCATAGTCGGGCATTTGAAGCAGCACGATGTCGTCAACCGGCACACCCCTGTCCTTCAGGTCGACATAGACCCGGAACGAATAGCCCAGCGCCGCGTCGATCTGTCCCGCCGCAAGCATTGGGACGCGCACTGGAATGCCAATCGGCTCGACAGAAACCTTACTGGTGTCGATGTCGTTGAGCTTGGCGAATAGCGGCCATTCACCCAGTGTCGTGCCGTTCGGCGGTATGCCGACTTTCTTGCCTTCCAGGTGTTTGGGCTCGGTAACGCCGCGGCTCTTGCGCGAAACGATCGAATAGGGCGGCCGGTTGTAAACCATGAAAACCGCCTTGACGGCCGCATTCGGGTTCTGGTCGCGGTACCTGATCAGCGCATTGATGTCGGCAAAGCCGATGTCATGGCTGCCCGACACGACGCGGTTGATCGGGTCGAGCGGGACGGCTCCTTCGTCGATCACAACGTCGAGCCCTTCCTCGCGGAAATAGCCACGATCCTGCGCGACGAGGAACATCGCCAAAGGGCCTTCAAGCCGCGAGTCGAGTGACAGTCGCAACGGTGCAGGCTGGGCTTGCGCAGATGCGACAGGGGCAAGTGCGACATTGAGGAGTGCGACGCTGACGAGCAGGGCCGCCGCGAGCGCCGCGGCGGGTCGACCGTGCCTGAGGAATTGGCTCAAGGTCGACATGCGTTCCTCTGTCGTCCTCTTACACTGTGGTCGTTGCCCCGGTCCGCATGACAGGTCAACAAAAGAACATCATCGCGCAAAGCGCAAGCCCAGATCGCAACTCGGCTGCATATTCGTTACGATCATTGCAACGCGGACACGATTGGTTGGGCTCCATCAAGTTGTGGTGTTAAGAATTTCTCAAGGCCCTCGGCGTGCGGGCTGGTAGAATGCCAGCCGATTATGCGCCGGAGCGCTCGTTATGGCTAACAGACCTGAACATCTGTTCAGCGCGCCCTATGCGCCGCCCGACGAGACTGTCGCGCAGGCGCTGCTGGCCGGCACGTCGCGCGCGGTGGGGGCCGAACTACGCATCGATCAGCGTGCAAGTCGGCTGATCGCAGGCATCAGGGCAAAGGCCGGAGGCCTCGGCGGGATTGAAGACTTTCTTCATGCCTATTCTTTGTCCACCAAGGAGGGGCTGGCCCTGATGGTGCTGGCGGAGGCGCTCTTGCGCGTGCCCGACGCGACCACCGCAGACCGCCTGATTGAAGACAAGCTCGCGATCGGCGACTGGTCAGGGCAGGAAGTCAAGTCGAACGCCTTCCTGGTCTCGGCCTCGGCCTGGACGCTTGGCATCACCGCCCGCATCATCCAGCCGGGCGAAACCCCTGATACGATTCTTGAAGCGCTGATCAAGCGTCTCGGCCTGCCGGCCGTGCGCACCGCGACCCGGCAGGCGATGCGGCTACTTGGCTCCCACTTCGTGCTGGGCCAGACCATCGAGGAGGCGCTCGATCGGGCCGCCGACCATCGAGACAGCCGCTACTCTTTCGATATGCTCGGCGAGGGTGCCCGCACCGCCGCCGATGCAGATCGTTATTTCGACGCCTATGCGGCCGCCATCGCGGCGATCGGGGCTTCGGCTGGCGAGGCGGCGCTGCCCAACCGGCCGGGCATCTCAGTCAAGTTGTCTGCGTTGCATCCGCGCTTCGAGGCGATCTCCCGGGCGCGCGTGCTCGAGGAGCTTGCGCCCAAGCTCTTGGAACTTGCCCGCAAGGCGCGCGACCATGACCTCAACTTCACGGTCGACGCCGAGGAGGCGGACCGTCTGGAGTTGACTCTGGACGTCATTGCGGCGGTGCTTGTTGATCCCTCGCTGCGCGGCTGGGAAGGCTTCGGGCTCGCGGTGCAGGCCTATCAGAAGCGGGCGTCCGCGGTGATCGACTGGCTGGCCGAGGAGGCGCGCCTGCTCCACCGCCGCCTGATGGTGCGTCTGGTCAAGGGCGCCTATTGGGACACCGAGGTCAAGCGTGCGCAGGAGCGGGGGCTCGCCGACTATCCGGTCTTCACCCGCAAGGCGATGACGGACCTGAGCTATCTCCACTGCACGCGTAAGCTCCTGGCTGCGCGCGAGCAGCTCTATCCGCAATTCGCCACCCACAATGCCCTGACCGTTGCGAGTGTGATCGAGGACGCCGGCGGCGTCACTGGCTACGAATTCCAGCGCCTGCATGGCATGGGCGAGGTGCTCTACGAGACACTGATGGATGACCGGCCGGAAGCAGCCGTGCGGGTCTATGCGCCGGTTGGCGGCCATCGCGATCTGTTGGCTTATCTGGTGCGCCGGCTGCTCGAGAACGGGGCGAATTCCTCGTTCGTGGCAGTCGCAGCCGATCCTTCGGTGCCGATCGAGACCATCCTGCGGCGGCCACAGAGCTGGATCGGCGACGCCTCGCATGCGCGGCATCCGAAAATTCCGCTGCCACGCGATCTGTACGGCTCCGAGCGGCGCAATTCCACCGGCGTTGAGTTTGGCGACCGTGCGAGCTTTGCGGCCTTTGTGGCCGAGGTCCGTGGCGCTGATGCGCTCGCCGAGGCCACCCCTGTCATCGACGGCTCCTCGCAGGCGGGCGTCGAGCGGCCGGTCCTGTCGCCGGTCGACGACAGCGTGGTCGGCCGAGTGCGTGAAGGCGATGATGCGCTCGTGCGCGTCGCGATGGCAGCCGCACAGGCGGCCTTCCCGTCATGGCAGGCGACAGTGGTCGAGGAGCGTGCGGCCAAGCTCGATCGTGCGGCCGATCTTCTGGAGCAGCGGCGTGGCCGCCTCGTCTCGCTGATGCAGTGCGAGGGTGGCAAGACGCTCGACGATGCGCTCGCCGAGCATCGCGAAGGGGTCGATTTCTGCCGCTACTATGCGGCGCAAGCGCGCCAAGTGCTATCGCCCGAGGCAATGCCCGGTCCGACCGGGGAGAGCAATGACCTGCGTTGCCGTGGCCGCGGCGTGTTCGTCTGCATCAGCCCCTGGAATTTTCCACTGTCGATCTTTCTCGGCCAGGTATCCGCGGCGCTGGTCGCCGGCAACACCGTGGTGGCGAAGCCGGCCGAGCAGACACCGCTCGTTGCCGCCGAAACCGTACGCATCCTGCATGCGGCGGGCATCCCGAAGGGTGTGCTGGCGCTGATGCCGGGCGACGGCAAGGTCGGTGCCGCCCTTGTGGCCGACGAGCGCGTCGCCGGTGTTGCCTTCACGGGCTCGACGGAAGTGGCGCGCGCAATCAACCGTGCGCTCGCCGCCAAGGATGCCCCGATCGTGCCGCTGATCGCGGAGACCGGCGGCATCAATGCCATGATCGTCGATGCTACTGCGCTCCCGGAGCAGGTGACCGACGACGTGGTCGCCTCCGCCTTCCGCTCTGCTGGCCAGCGCTGCTCGGCGCTCCGGCTTCTGTGCGTGCAGGAGGATGTCGCCGATCGCATCGTTGAGATGATCGCCGGCGCCGCGCGACAATTGAAGCTTGGCGATCCGCGCGATCCCTCGACTCACGTCGGGCCAGTGATCGATGCTGAAGCCAAGGATCGCCTCGACCGCTGGATCGCTGCCATGAAGGGCCGTGTGCGCTTTCGCTGGGACGCGGCAGGCGCGATGCCTGCGGCCGGCACGTATGTGCCGCCCACGATCGTCGCGCTCGAGCGCGCTCGCGATCTGAAGGAAGAGGTGTTCGGCCCGATCCTGCACGTCGTGCGCTGGAAGGCCGATGGGCTTGAACAGCTCATTGACGACATCGCGGCCAATGGCTACGCGCTGACGCTCGGCATCCACTCGCGTATCGATACGACGGTTGAAGATATCGCGGCGCGGCTCCCGCACGGAAATGTTTACGTCAACCGCAACATGATCGGCGCCGTGGTCGGCACTCAGCCGTTCGGCGGCACTGGGCTTTCCGGCACCGGGCCGAAGGCTGGCGGCCCCAACTATCTACGCCGCTTCGTCACCGAGCAGGTCGTCACCATCAACACAGCGGCGGCTGGCGGCAATGCGAGCCTGCTGACCGCGGAGGAGTGATTTGTTGCGCCGATCCAATCTCGGCGTCGTCCCCGCGCAAGCGGGGGTCCCGTAATCACCGGCCGTCATGCTCCGCATCACAACAAAATGCGTTGGGATATTGGGTCTCGCTTGCGCGGGGACGACAGGAAGGTGAACTAGACGGCTCACACCGTCTGCGCCACGCTCCCCTCATCCCGCCAGCGCCCGGGCGTTACGCCGGTCACGCGTTTGAACGCGCGGTTGAACGCTGCTTCCGACTCGTAGCCGACATCGGCCGCGATGCCGGCGATGCTGTCGTGGCTGCCGCGCAGCCGGTCGGCGGCAAGCTGGAGGCGCCAGCTTGTCACATATTCGATTGGTGGCTTGCCGAGGATCGCGTTGAAGCGCTCGGCCAGCACGGTGCGCGAGGAGCCGGCCTCGCGCGCCAGATCCTCCGCCGTCCAGCGCCGGGCCGGCGCGGCGTGCACAAGCTGCAGCGCGCGGCCCACGACAGGATCATTCAGCGCCGCCAGCCAGCCGGTGGAGTTGGTCGGCAGGCGTGCAACGTGTCGTCTGAGAGTTTCGACGAAAAGCAGCTCCATCAGGCGGCCCAGCATCATCTGGCTGCCTGGCATAGCGGCGTCGACGAGCGCCACGATCTCACGCACGGTCGAGGCGATCAGCGCGCCGACCTTGTCGTCGTCGGTGCGATGGACGAGGAGCGGCGGTAACGTGCGGAACACCGGCGCGAACAGGCACTCGGAGGATTCGAGGTAGCCGCACACAAACCGCGTTTCCTCGCCGCCCCCGCCATAGCGTGCCGTCACCATGCCCTCGATCGGGCCGGGATTGACGATGTCAGGCGCATAGGCGGTCTCGGCTGGGTCGCCGTTAAAGAACCTGTGCTGGTCCGCGAACGGCATCAGCAGCATGTCGCCGGCCTTGATCTCGCGTCGCTCGCCATTTGCAAGCTCGAACGTGCAGGCTCCGCCGACGATCAGATGAAAGATGCTGATGTGGCGCAGATGCGCCATGGGCGTACCTTCGTCCCAGCGTTTTGGGCTGATCACGCAAAATGGCGCCGTAAAGGAGCCGCCGAAGAAAACTGACCCGCTGAGCCGCACGGCCCGCAGCATTTCTGACAGCACATCAGACCCGCCCGCCCGGGCGGGACGGGCCGGTGTCTCGGCAAATGAAGGCGGCGTTCCGGTCATTGTCGATAGGGCGCTCGAGGAGGATAACCACCCCCAGTCCTAGCGGTTGGCCTGGGCGGTTTTGGGATGCCTGCCGCGACGATAGAGCAATTCAATAGGAGGAGCATCCCATGTCGATTCATGCCTTGAAGAAGCCCGTTGAGACTAATTGGCGCAGCGTACTGGCCGAGATCAGCCCGCTCTTGGCCGAGGAGGACCGTCGCTGCGACGAAATGAATCAGTTCGCAGGCGCGAACTTTGCTTTGCTGCGTGAGCGCGGGTTTCTGGAGCTTGCCGTGCCCGTGGAGCTTGGCGGCGCCGGGCTCACGCGGACCGAGCTTTCCGAGATGCTGCGGACGCTGGCGCGCCATTGCGGCTCGACCGCGCTTGCGCTCGCGATGCACACGCACGTCCTTGCCGCGACCGTCTGGCGCTGGCGCAACCAGAACGCGCCGGTCGAAGCCCTGCTCAAGAGAGTGGCGACGGAGCGGATTCAGCTTCTGTCATCTGGCGGCTCGGACTGGCTCGACGGCTCCGGCAAGGCCGTGAAGATCGAGGGCGGCTATCGCATTTATGCACGCAAGATCTTCGCCAGCGGATCGCCGTCCGCGAACCTGTTCATGACGGGCGCCATCGATGAGGATGCGCCTGAAGGCCCGATGATGCTGCAATTCGGCATCCCGATGAACGCGGCCGGCGTGTCGATCAGGGAGACCTGGGACACGATGGGCATGCGTGGCACCGGCTCGCACGATGTCCTGCTCGACGATGTGTTCGTGCCGGATGCCGCCATCGGGGCGCGCCGCAAGCCGGGCATGTGGCATCCGCTCATGCACATCGTGTCCATGGTGGCGTTTCCGCTGGTCTACTCGGTCTATACAGGTGTTGCGGAAGCCGCGCGTGATCTGGCAGTGGCGGCTGCGGCCAAGCGGCGCGATCCCGCTGTGATCGATCTGGTCGGCGCGATGGACACCGAGCTTGCTGCGACTCGCATTGCGCTTGAAAGCATGGTCGCGTTCAGCGAGAGCGCGCAGCCAGGGCCGGAGACGACGAATACGATCTTCATGCACCGCACGCTGATCGCGCGTAGTGCAATCAAGACCGTCGAACTGGCCCTCGAGGTGGCGGGTGGCGCGAGCTATCACCGCCGCAACGGCCTCGAGCGGCTGTTCCGCGATGTGCAGGGCGCGCGCTTCCATCCGCTACCTGAACATCAGCAGCGCCGGCTGGCCGGCCGTCTGGCGCTCGGCCTGCCAATCGACGGGTAAATTCGCTACTTGGCGGCGCGCACGAACAGGTCGTAGAGCGTCACCAGGATCTCGACCACGATCAGCGCCACGATGATCATTTCAAGCCGCACGCTGCGCTCGGCGTCGATAATGTCGCTGAGTGCGCGTGCGGTTTCGTTGATGACCGAGAGCTTGCGAGCAAGCCCGATTGCACGCTCCTTGAGCTCGTACTCATCGGCCAGCCTGGCGTAGAGCCGGTCGAGCTCGGGATGATCCCACAGGATGTCGGGCTTCTCCTCGATCTCGAGCCGCCCCGACATGCGATGATGGGCCAGCAGAGCCTGGCCGATGGTTCGCAGGATCTCACGCCGGTTCGAGGGCGAGCGGCCGCTGCGGGCAAGCGCCGCGGCAAACGGCTCGACGACCTCGATGACCTTCGCGACCTCGCGCTCGTCGTGCGACAGCGCCACATTCTTGGCCAGCACGTCGGCGATGACGAGAAGACGTGGCGGCGACAGGTCGCGCGTTGAGATCGGGCCGCCCGGAGCGATCTGATCGTCGCGGTCCGGCGTGATCTCGATGGTGACGCTTTCATCCTCCGGGCGGCTGAAAGCGCCGACGATGCGCGGCTTGAGGCCGCGGACCAGCTCGTCCTCCTCAACGACCGAGAGGCCGATCAGCACCAGCGCGCCATAGCGAAATAGAACCGCATAACCCTCGTGCCCGGCCCGAAATGCCAGTGGTGTCGTTGAAATGACGTCGCTGCGCTCCAGGCCGGCAACGTCAATGCGCTCGCCGAGCAGGAGCGCGCGTGCCGTCATCTGACGCTTCGATGTGGCTGTGGTCGATGCGATGCTGGCTTCGGCCATGAGTCCTCTATCGCTGGGGCTGCGACACAAGGTAGCCGAAGGGCAGCGACATTTCGAAGGGATCGCCGCTGCGGTGGTTCGTTACCAGCTATGCGAGCCGGATACACCGCTCTTGCAACGAGGCAAGTCTTTCAGGAGCAGACAGCCCAAGATTTCGCAAAGAATCCCGCGAAGGATTTATCGCGGTGACACCTCGCCGCTTGCGCTCTCCACTCCGGAATTTGCGGGGCTTGCCTGCAGTGTGGGAGCAATCCACGCCTCGTGCGGCTGCCATCTATGCGTCTGACCGCAGGCCGGGCATCGCAGCGGAATGGCGACGCGCGGGAGGCTGCGCAAAAAAACCCATTCGGTCTTGAGCCCGGTTGGAACCGGCGTACCGGTCCGTGGGCACTGAACCACAATATCAGCCACTGGAAACTCCTTGCTCGTCTACTCAATGAAGGCCGGCCCGTTGGACCGGCCCGCAGGCCAGCGGCGTGATTCGCAATTGTTGCGATGCGGGAGTCCAGAGCTTTGTTGACGGTTAGCCAAATATACCTGTGGATAACTCAAGATCTGAGGTTGTCTGGTGCGGAAGGCGCTTGCGTTCCCTCACGTCATCAGCCTGTCGCTGATCCATCATAGAAAGAGGGACTCCAGTTTGGTCTGAAATGCTTCGGTCTGAAGTGCATGGCCTTCCTGAAACGTACGTCCAAGGGTTTCCACTCCGATCTGAGAAGTCTCGCTGGCTTGGTTGCCGAGATGGGCGGATGCGCCGAGCGGCAGCTCGCTGAAGCGATCGAAGCGCTCACGCGGCGCGACAATGAGCGCGCGCGAGCCAATGTCGCGGCGGATGCGGCGATCGACGTGATGCAGCAGACGATCGAGCAGCGCGCCATGGACATTATCCTCACCCGGCGCCCCGTGGCTGAGGAACTGCGGCAGGTCGTCGGGATCGTCCGGATTGCAAACGAGCTCGAGCGGATCGGCGATCTCGCAAAGAACATCAGCAAGCGGATCATCGCGATCAACCATCAGGACATCCCGATCCGATCGTTGCGCGGCTTCACCCATATGGCGACTTTGATGATGACGCTGCTGCGCGATGTGCTCGACAGCTTCGCGCGTCGCGATGTCGCTAAGGCGCTTGATGTGTGGACGCGCGACTTCGATATCGATCGCCTGTGCGCGAGCCTGTTCCGCGATTTCCTCGCCTTGATGACGGAAAATCCGCTCGCCATCACGCTGAGTGTCCATCTGCTCTTCTGCGTCAAAAATCTCGAGCGCATGGGCGATCATGCCACCAACATGGCCGAGGCGATCTACTACATGGTCAAGGGAGAAGCGCTGTCGCGCGAGCGCCCGAAGGCGGACGTCATCAGCGGGCTATCACTCGCAACGGGTGAGCCTGGCGAAGATTGGCTTGCTACCGCGGCCGCTCTGGCGAGCACTGGCTAAGTGGAGCCGACCGGTCAGCCCGCATTAACTATGATTGTTTCAGAGTGAACCCCTTCTATTAGTATACTTTCATCGCAATCGCGGTATGGTCGGGCATGGCTGATTCGCTCGACCGACTCTATGAAGCCGTGCAGGCGGCCCGCGATGGCGATCCCGCCACGTCGCGGACGGCGCGCCTGCTGCAGGCTGGTCGCGGCAAGATGGCCAAGAAGATGGCTGAGGAAGCGGTCGAGGTCGTCATCGACACGGTGCACGGGGATACCGCCGCGGTGGTCCGCGAAAGCGCCGATCTGATGTACAACCTCGTTGTGCTCTGGGTTGCGGCCGGTGTCCGTCCGGAGGACGTCTGGGCCGAAATGGATCGCCGCGAACGGCTCCTGGGCATCGCCGAGAAAATTCCAAAGCGCATGCTGGCATCGGCGGAGCCGGCGCCACGGCGCAAGGTTGTGGCACTCGCCACCCAGCGTCTGCGCAAGCGGCGCTGAACGGCCGGCGCGCCAAGCGTCCAAGCCAATCCGGCCTGCAGGCCGGAAAACCGGTTTCCCCTCCTGCCGAAATGCTCTAAGAGCAGGGCACTCTTCCACTCGTCTTGCCCGCGCCTATCGCGGGCATCCACGTCTTAGGGCCGCATGCGCTCCCGCATTTGGCCGAAGGCGCGGATGACCGGAACACGCCGGCTTGACGCTGCATAACATCATCCAGCACCGTGTAACGCGCCCCATGCTGAGAAGACTGTACGACTGGTGCGTCGCCGCCGCCAGCAAGCCGTATGCCACTTGGCTGTTGGGCATCGTATCGTTCGTGGAAAGCTCGTTCTTTCCAGTGCCGCCCGATGCCATGCTGATCCCGATGGGGCTTGCGCGGCCGGACCGCGCCTTCACCTATGCCACGGTCTGCACGCTCACCTCGGTCGCGGGCGGCCTCCTCGGTTATCTGATCGGCGCCGCGCTGTACGATACGGTCGGACAGTGGCTGATCCAGCTGTACGGCTATGGCGCCAAGGTCGAGCAGTTTCGCGAGGCCTATCGGGAATGGGGTGCCTGGATCATCTTGCTCAAAGGGATGACACCGATCCCCTACAAGATCGTCACCATCACGTCGGGCCTCGCCGACTATCCGATCATTCCGTTCATCCTCCTTTCGATCGTCTCACGCGGGATGCGATTCTATCTGGTCGCATTTCTGATCTATCGCTATGGCGATCGGGCGCGTGCTATCATTGAGGAGCGGTTGGGGTTCTGGGTGACGCTGGCCGGGATCGTGGTGGTGGCGGGGATCATCGCGGCGATTTACCTTATCTGAATGGGTTTTCGCGCGCACGACAATCTCATTTTCGCCAAACCAAAATGCCACTTTGACGCTTGCAAATGGAATGCCTGGAGTTCCATGACGGGGCAGTGCAACGCGGTTACTGACAGGAAGCTGACGACTGCCGGGTGCGCGAGCCTCGTGGCGGCGTTGCTGCTCGTCGGCTCTGCGGCTGCACAGGAGGTCCCTGAGCAGCCAGAGCCGCCACTCGCTCGTCCTGGGATATTTGATGTAATCGAGCGCTGGTTCGAGGATTCCAAAGCCCGGATCGACAACCAAGTCAAAGGCACGCAGCAGGCGATCGAAGATGCCGCCAAGGATGCTGCCAAGGCCGGACAGGCGGGCGGCGCCATGCTTGGCTTCCCGGGCAGCAAGGTGGCGCGTGGCCGGGTGCGCTGTGCGGTCGCGCCGAACGGTGCGCCTGATTGCGTAGAGGCGGCCAATGCGCTCTGCCGCTCCAAGGGCTATGGCCCCGGCAAGAGCGTTGAAATCAATACCGCCGACAAATGCCCGACCTGGGTCTGGTTGTCGGGCCAGCGCGCGCCCGAGGGCACCTGCACGACTGAGACCTTCGTGCTGCAGGCGACTTGCCAGTAACGGACGCCGCAGCGATTTTGTAAGGCATCTGATCGGGCGCAGGGCCGCGAATGCATGCGTCCGCGTTCCACCCTGAGCGCGAGGTCGCCCCGTGAATCTCCACACCATGCTGCTTGCGCGTGAGGCGCAAGGCCGTCCGGTGACTGTCGGCGTGATCGGGGCCGGCAAGTTCGGCACCATGTTCCTGGCGCAGGCACGCACGACCCGCGGCCTGCATGTCGTCGGCGTCGCCGATCTCGATGTCAGCCGCGCCCGCGCACAGTTGCGTGCCGCCGGCTGGGATGAGGCGGCCTATGCGGCATCTTCGCTGGGCGACGCTTTTCGACAGCAACGTACGCACGTCACCGCCGACACCGAAGCGCTGCTCGCATTTCCGGATATCGAGGTGATCGTGGAGGCAACCGGCGTGCCGGCCGTCGGCATTCGCCATGCGTTGAGCGCAATCGCGCATGGCAAGCATGTCGTGATGGTGACGGTCGAGGCTGATGCCCTGGCCGGGCCGCTCATCGCCGCGAAAGCGAAAGCCGCCGGTGTCGTCTACAGCCTCGCCTGGGGCGATCAGCCGGCGCTCATCTGCGAGCATGTCGACTGGGCGCGCGCCTGCGGTTTCAAGGTTGTGGCCGCCGGCAAGGGGACGCGCTACGAGCCGCACTATCACGCGTCCACACCCGAGACGGTGTGGGACATCCTCGACAAATATCTGCACATCGAGGATCGTGCCTCGATCAATCCCAAGATGTTCAACAGCTTCATCGACGGCAGCAAGTCGGCGATCGAGATGACGGCAGTGTGCAACGCGACCGGGCTTGCGCCGCAAACTGACGGGCTCGCCTTTCCGCCAGCAAGCCGGTTCGAGCTCGCGGACATATGCAAGCCGAAGGCCGACGGCGGCACGCTCGAGCGCACGGGCGTCACCGAGGTGGTCTCCTCGGTCGATCGCGCCGGACGCGATCTGCCGCATCATCTGGCGCTCGGCACTTACGTCGTGATCGAGGCCGACAGTGACTACGCGCGCGAATGCTTCCGCGAATATCACATGCTGCCCGATCGCAGTGGGCGCTACGCGGCGCTCTACCGGCCGGTCCACATGATCGGGCTCGAGCTCGGTATCTCAGTTGCCTCGGCGGCGCTGCGCAAGGAGCCAACCGGCGTGCCTGGCGCGTGGCGCTCCGACGTGGTCGCGGTCGCCAAGCGGGCGCTGCGCGCGGGCGAGGTGCTCGACGGCGAGGGTGGTTTCTGCGTCTGGGGCCGGCAGGGGCCGGCCGAGCGCTCGCTCGCCGAGCGTCTGCTGCCGCTCGGGCTCGCTCACAATGTGCGGCTCACGCGCGACGTGGCCGCGGGTGCCTCCCTGTCCTATGCCGATGTGGCGCTCGCGGCCGACGACCCCGCGCTGCGGGCGCGCCGTGAGATGGAAGTGGCGTTCGGCCGCGACAACGCGGGCTAATTCGCCCGATGGACCGGTGGCGCTCGGGTGTTACACTGCCCCCGACAAACCATTGATCGGGAGGACATTATGATCCGCAGCACCAGACGTCAGGCCATTGTCGGTGCGGCCGCAACCGCCGTGACTGGAATGACCGGGAGAGCCTCGGCGCAGACGCCGCTCAAGGTCATTGTCTTCCCCGGGATGTCGAACCTTGCGCAGTTCGCTGCTCTTGCGCAGGGCTTCTACACCAAGCGCGGTCTCGCGGTTGACCTCGTTTACACGCCGAACTCCACCGAGCTGCGCGATGGCCTGGCGGCCGGGCGCTACCAGATCGCGCATGCCGGCGTCGACAACGCGGTCGCGCAGGTCGAGACCGCGAAGGTCGATCTCTTCATCTTCATGGGCGGCAACAACGGCTTCAACAATCTGATCGTGCAGCCGGAGATCAGGAGCTACGAGGATTTCCGCGGCAAGGTCATGGCGGTCGACGCGGTCGACACCGCGTTTGCGCTTCTTCTTTATAAGATGCTGGATCTGAAGGGGATCAAGCGTAGCGAATACGACGTGAAGCCGGTCGGTGGCAGCCTCTCGCGCTATCAGGCGATGGTCAAGGACAAGACCTATGCGGCCTCGATGCTCAACCCGCCGTTCTCCTTGCAGGCGCTGCACGGGGGCTTGAAGGATTTCGGATCGGCCGTCAGCGTGATCGGGCCTTACCAGTCGGATGGCGGCTGGGTGTTGCGGTCGTGGGGCCAGGCCAACGGCGATCTGCTGACCCGCTACATCCAGGCGAACATTGAGGGCATCCGCTGGGCGCTCAATCCGGCCAACAAGGCCGCGATGGTGGCGATCCTGGCCGAACGGCTCAAGCTGACGAACGAGATCGCGACGGAATCGTTCACGTTCTCGCAGAACGGATTTGCGGCCGACGGCAAGTTCGATCTCGATGGCTTCAAGAATTCGCTGAAGCTGCGCGCCGAGATGCTCGGCACCTGGGGCGGCACGCCGCCCGCGCCCGACAAGTATCTCGATTTCAGCTACTACCAGCGCGCGCTCGCCAGCATGTGAGCCGTGTTGCTCTCAGCTCGTCACGGAGAAAATCACATGAAGAAGACTGTCTTGGCTCTCGGCGCAGGCGCGCTGCTGGCCGCCTGGTCGGCCATCGCGATGGCGGCCGATGTGCCAAAGTTCGAGGTCGATCCGTCCTGGCCGAAGCCGCTTCCAAACAATTGGGCGCTTGGTCA
>Ga0075423_10002419_pt1 | contig 16945 bp, 12 predicted proteins | sample SoiMethybrSBSTD2_FD_80114 | JGI IMG/M metagenome (GOLD analysis project Ga0075423, IMG submission 80114) | Bulk soil microbial communities from a Populus tree surrounding site in Tennessee, USA - Soil MetaG P. TD hybrid SBSTD2 | ecosystem: Environmental > Terrestrial > Soil > Tree plantation...
AACGTGAGCGTGCCGTCGCGATTCTGCAGCACCGTGCCGAAGCCGGGCGGCGCGGTCGACGGAGCTCCTCCCAACCCGACGACCGCGCTGCGGCCGCCGAACGCCTCGGTGTCGTGCGCGTAGACGTGCGAGTGGGCGGTGAGGATGAGCGAGTACTTGTGCCGCGCGATGGTCTGCACGATGCGCGGGTTGCCGTTGCGCTCGCCGCCGGTGACCGGATGGTGGCGGGCGACGATCGTGTACCGGGCGGTCCCGTCCGCGGCGGCGAGCGTGCTCTCCAGCCACTCGGCCTGCGCGGCGTCCCACGAATCGTCGGCGATGACGACGAATCGCGCCTTGCCGAGCGAAGTCTGCACGTCGGCGAAGTAGTAGGGCAGCCGCCGCTTCAGCGCCGCCATGTACGCCGTGAAGTTCGCGTCGCCGCGGCCGGCGAAGCACGTGTACGGCGGCGCCTCGTTGCCGCATTCGTGGTTGCCCATGGTCATCCACCACGTCGAAGGTCCCTCCGCCACCGCGTCCATGTAGAGGCGCATCTGCGCGTGCGCCTCGACCAGCGACTGGTTGCACACGTACATGTGGTCGCCGAGGTCGAGCGCGAACTGCACGCGCAGCGCCTTCATCGCGCGAGCGATCTGCGCCACCGTCGCGGAGGGATAGTCTTCGCTGTGGCCGCAGAATCCCGGCCGCGTATCGCCCGTGGTGGCGAACCAGAGGCGGTCCGCCACGCCTCCGTCGAACCCGACGTTCCCTGCCGGGACTTCGCCCGGATCGGGCGTGCCCGGCAACGCGCCGCCGTCCGGCTGCGCACCCGCGCACGCATCGACCACGTCGCCCGGCGGCGCCTCGCAGCGCGCTTCGTCCGAGGAAGGAAGGCACCGCGCCGCCCAGATCGCGACTGCGCACGCGAGCACGGCTGCGGCGGAACGGCGGTGGCACACCGCGAGACGGTACCCCGCCGCTCCTCGTGCGCGCGTCGGTCGGCCGCCCGACCAGCGGCATTCACTCCAGCACGCGCACCGGCAGGATCACCATCGCGAGGCCGGCGAACTGCAGCCGACGCTGGATGACGTAGGCGGTCTCGTTGTGCAGGAGCCTGTCCCACCACCGTTCCCGCTCGAAGATGAGCTTCCCGGCGAAGAAGATCGACCGCTCGTACTCGCGCGCCACCTCGCTCGCCAGCCGTTCGCATTCCGCGACCGCCTCCGTGCCGAGGCTCATCCGGTAATCCGCGGGGATGCCCATCCGGCGCGCCAGGTCCACGTACTTCTGCAGGGCCGTCTCGGTCTCCTCTCGCACGCGGTCGACTTCCTCGACCCCCTGGAACGTCGCCGAGTCCACCACGGCCACCGACATGAACACCACGTTGTGGAAGTAGCGCGGGAACAGCTTCACCACGGTGAGCAGCGAATGGATGCCCAGGCCGGAGAAGCCCGCCACCAGAAGCACCATGGTCGGCTTGCGCTTCTCGAGGTGCAGCTCGCGCACGGGTCCGCTGGTGGGGAGCGCCTCGAGGATGGTGTCCAGGCGCTTCAGCCGGGCGAAGACGCCGCGGTAGTGCCGCTTGATCAGGAGGCACAGCGCGATCAGCGCTCCGGTCACGACCACCGTGAGCCAGGCTCCCTCGAAGAACTTCTCGTAGACGTTGATGACGAGGATGAAGCTGCACAGGATGAAGCAGACGACCGCGATCGCCATCGAGGAGCGCCAGGTGGGGAACCTGCGCTGCGTATCGCGGCGCAGCCAGTACTTGATCATGCCCGCCTGGCTCAGCGCGAAGGTGACGAAGACGTTGATCGAGTACATCACCACCAGGGCGTCGACCGAGCCGCGCGTGTACACGAGCATGAAGAAGCTCGCGCCGCTCATCAGCAGCACGCCGTTCTGCATGGTGAGGCGGTCGGACAGCGCGCTGAGCCGGTGGGGCAGGTACGAGTCGTGGGCCAGGTTGGCCATGACCCGCGGCCCGGCGATGAAGCCCGCTTGCGCGGCGACGAAGAGGAGCAGCGCCTCGGACGCGAGCGTCGCCACCACGAACCAGCTCCCCACCGGCAGATCGAAGAACCGGACGCTGCCCGCCAGCATCTGCGCCAGCGTCCAGTTCATCGTCTTGCCCTCGATGTGGTGCACGTTCATCAGCAGGTAGCCGAGGATGATGCCGCCCGCGGTGATGGCGAGGCTCGTGGACATGTAGACCATCGTGCGCTTGCCGGTCTCGACGCGCGGCTCCCGCATGATGGAGAGGCCGTTGGAGACGGCCTCGATGCCCGTGTACGTGCCCGCGCCCAGCGAATAGGCGCGCAGGAACAGGAGCAAGACCGCCATCACCCCCATCGTGGAGATGTCCCGGTGCAGGCCCGTCCCCACTTCCTGGGCGACGACGTGCATCCGCCCGAGGTGCAGCCCCACGCTGCCGGCGATGAGGGCGGCGTGCGTGACGACGAAGAGCAGGAAGATGGGCAGCAGGACCTGGATGGACTCCTTCACCCCTCGCAGGTTCAGCACCGTCAGCAGGACGAGGACGACAACCTCGACAGGTAGCTTCCACGCGTGCCAGTCCCCGGGCAGGTTGCTGAACACCGCCTCTCCGCCGGCAGCGACCGAGGTCGTGGTGGTGAGCACGTAGTCGATGAGCAGGGCGGAGCCGCTGACGACGCCCGCGCGCGGGCCCAGGAGGCGGGAGGCGACCGCGTACCCTCCGCCGCCCAGCGGAAAGTGCTCGATGATCTTCGTGTACGCACCGGAGATGACGAGGACGGTGATGCCCGTCGCCAGCGCCAGGAAGATCGCCAGGTACTGGTGGTTCCCGAGGTTCTTGAACGCTTCTTCGGGCCCGTAGGCCGACGACGAGAGCCCGTCGGCGCCCAGGCCGACCCAAGCGAAGAACGCCGCCAGCGAGATATGCTCGAACAGGTGCGGGTCGTGGACGTCCTTGGGTCCGCCGAGAAGGGCCCGCTTGAAGCGCTGCCACGAAGTGGCCGGCAGCGGCGGCTCGGGCTCGGGCGGCGAAGGCGGTGGACTGGAGGGCGCCGGCGTGGGCGCGGGGCGGTCCATGGACGTTAGGCCGCTTGTCCTAGCATGAAGCGCGGCGCCGGGGGCGCCAACGCGGTCCGCGCTGCGTCATTTCAGCAATTCTTCCGCGGTATTGCGTCCGTCGCGAAGGCACTCCAGGACGCCCACTCCCCGGTACCAGGCGCCGGTCAGGCGGAGGCGGGGATGAGCGCTCGTCAGGCGCTCGATCTCGGCGACCCGCGCGCCGTGACCGGGCTCGTACTGCGGGATGGCCTGCGACCACCGCACGACCCGCAGCAGCTCCGGAGGCTGCGGCAGGCGCAACTCGTCCCGGACCAGGTGCACCAGCTCCGCGTCGCCGAGGGCGCCGCTCGCTGGGTGGCGCGCGCCGCCGACCAACGCAGACAGCAACGCTTGCCCCTGGGGTGCGCGGTCGGGCCAGAGCGCGGCCGGAAAGAGCGCGCCGAGGACCGCCTTGCCGGGCCTGAGTAGACCGAATCCGCGGTGCAGAGGCTCCACGTCCTGCGGGCGCACGGCGAGGTGCACGAGTGAGATCGGCGCCGCTTTCAGCGCTCGCAGGCGCTCCGCGAGCGCGACGTCGGAAGCCTCGAGCAGGTCCGCGGCGCGCGGCGCAGGGATGGCGAGAATGACGCGATCGGCTTCGATCTCGGACGGCCGGCCGCCGCTCTCGATCTGGAGGCGGTACGCGGTGCCGGCGCGCCGCAGCGCCCGCACCTTCGTCCCCAACCGGGGCGCCGTGCGCCGCGAAAGCGCGTCGACGAGCTCCTGCATCCCTCCTGCGAACGAGGCGAGCCTCGCGCGCGGCTTCTTCTCTTTTCCCTTCCGGCCGGCGAACGCGCCGCGGACCAGGCTGCCGCGGCCGTTCCGGACCAGGGACGCGAGGGTCGGGAATGCCGTTCGCAGCTCCAGCCGGTCCGGGTCGCCGGCGTGGATCCCGGTCTGGATCGCATCCCCCAGGAACCGCCCGGCCGGCCCGAGCCGGTGGGCGAAGAAGTCGGCGACGGTACCGTCTTCCGGCGCCGGGCCGCGGAAGGGCTCGCCGAGGATCCCGAGCTTCTCGCGCATCGTGAGGAGGCGCGTGCGGAACGCTTCGCCCGGACCGCGCGGCAACGGGTACACGGTCCCGTTCCGCTCCAGGAACCGCAGTGAGGCCGCCGCGCTCGCGGGCCGGGGCGCGATCCCGAGCTTCGCGCACAGCTCGGCCAGCTCGCCCGATCGATCCAGGATGCCCAGCGCCGCGTGCTCGAGGAGGAAGCCGCGGTGCGACTCGGTGCGGAGCTTGCCGCCGGCGCGGTCGTCCGCCTCGAGGAGGAGCGGGTCCAGCCCCCGTTCGCGCAGCGCGAGCGCCGCGCCCATCCCGGCGGCCCCGGCGCCGACCACGACCACGGCGTGGGACATCAGCGCGCTCTCGCTTCCGCGGCGCGCACCAGTCCGGCCAGCGCGCGGGCATAGAGCGCGCAGTCGTTCAGCGCATTGGCGACTTCGTATCGCTGGATTCCGGCCTTCTCCGCGATGCCCCGCAGCAGGATGCGCTGCTCGTGCAGCGTCTCGATGTGCTCGGAGACGAAGGCGACGGGCACCACCAGGACGCGCGAGACGCCCTGCGCCGCCAGCGCAGGAAGATGGTCGGCGGTCGCGGGCTCGAGCCACTTCACCGGGCCGACCTTGCTCTGCCAGGAGAGCGACCACGGCTGTCCGGACGGAAGGCGCTCGAGCACGCCGCGCACGGTGGCGCGGACCTCGCGCTCGTACGGATCGCCCTTCTTGATGATGCTGACCGGCACGCCGTGCGCGCTGAACAAGACGTGCACCTGCCCCCGCTCGGCTGCGTCGAAGCGACGCAACCCTTCGCGCACGGTGCTGGCCAGCGCCTCCAGGTAGGTCGGGTCGTCGGGATACCGATCGACCTCGATCAACGGCAGGCGGCGCCGCGCGGCCTCCTGCCGCAGGTCGTGGAGCACCGAAGCAGTCGTCGCGCTGCACCACTGCGGAAAGAGCGAGACGCCGACGAGGCGCGCGCAGCCCTCCGCCTGCGCCCGTTCGACCGCGTCGCGGATGTAGGGCGTCCAGGCGCTGAAGGCGACGTAGCAGCGGTACGAGGGTCCCAACTCGGCTTGCAGCATCTCGCCCTGCTTGCGGGTGATGGGCTCGATCGGGCTCCGACCGCCGATCTCCGAGTAGAGCTGGCGCACGTGAGGCGCGCGCTTCCGCGCCACCCATTGCGCGAACTTGCGCCGCGGCCACCCGCGCAGCGGGAGCCGGATGAGGTAGGGATCGCTGAACAGGTTGACGAGATACGGCTCGACCGCATCGAGCGAATCCGGACCGCCCAGGTTGAGCAGCAGCACGCCGGTGCGCGGCGCCGCGACGGGCGAACGGAGCGGGATCACGGCCCCGTTTGTAACCCAATCCGGCGGGCGGCGAGCGGCGCGTCGCGCTCGCCGCCCGGGAGACCTACTTCGCGCTGGCCGTGTCGCGCGTCTTGTTGAGGATGTCGTTCGCCATGTCCTCGTGCTGCTGCAGCGTCGGCAGCACGCGGTCGAGGAACGACTTCAGCTCGGGCTTCGCGGTGTTCCGCGCGTCCTTCACCATCTCGATGGCCTGGCGGTGGCCGTTGACCATCATCTGGGCGAAGCCGCGGTCGAAGTCCTTCCCGGACATCTTCTGCAGCTGCTCCATCTTGTTCTCGTGCACCTGGCGCTTCGCCTGGTGCTCGGAGTCCATCTTCTTCGCCTCCAGGTCGACGTTCATCTTGCGCGCGAGGGTCGTCACGTCCTGGTCGGCCTTCTGGTGGTCGCGCACCAGCGTTGCTCCGTAGCTCTTCACGTCGCGCGAGGTGCCCTTCTCCTGCGCGAGTTGGCCCGCCTTGATCTCCGCCTGGTTGGTGTGGTGCAGCTTCCGCAGCACCTGGTCGTCGGTCAGTTTCTCGCCGTGGTCCATGTCGCGGTGACTGGCCGAGGTGGACGCGGATGGCGTCTCGGGCATGCGCGCGCCGGGCTGATCGTTCGTCGTCGGATTCGTGCGGATGTCGCCCGACGTCTGGGTAGCGCGCGTGGTGTCGCTCTTCTTCGCATCGTCAGCGCGAGCAAACGCGGGTGCGAGCGCGAGCGCGCCGGCGAGCAGCGTGGCTTGCAACGTCATGGTCGTCTCTCCTTCGACCGGGTGGTCGTCGCAAACCTGCGCGCTCCTCGGAGGTGGCGTAAGTGCGGCAGATCGTGCGTGCTGCCGGGGCGGTGCCCGCGCGCTCAGCGGGCGGGCAGGCCGCGGTGCACCAGGTCGACGGCCAGCCTCGCGTGGTCGACCGGCGTCGACGGCAGGATTCCGTGCCCCAGGTTGAAGACGTGGCCCTGCCCGGCGCGGCGGGCTTCCTCGAGAACGCGCAGCACGCGCTTTTCCAGCTCCGGCGCGGTGAGGAAGAGCGAGGCGGGATCGAGGTTGCCCTGCAGCGCCACGGCAGGACCGACCCTGCCTCGCGCCTCGTCGAGCGGCACCCGCCAGTCGACGCCCACCACGTCCGCCCCGGTTGCCGCGAGCTGCCCCAGGATCTCGCCGGTCTCGACGCCGAAGACGATGACCGGCTGTTTCTTTTCTCGCCGCAGTCGCTGCACGACTCGCGCGATGTACGGGGCGCCGAGCCGGGCGTAGTCGGCCGGCGCCAGCGCGCCCGCCCAGGAATCGAAGATCTGCACTGCGTCCGCGCCGGCGTCGAGCTGCGCCTGCAAGTAGAGCACGAGCGCTTCCGAGATGCGCGAGAGCAGATCGTGGGCGAACGCCTCGTCGCCCAGCAGTGTCGCCTTGGCGCGCTCGAAGCTTCGCGAAGTGCGCCCTTCGATCATGTACGCGGCCAAGGTCCACGGTGCGCCGCAGAAGCCGATCAGCGGGACCTTTCCGGCGAGCTGCTTGCGGATGAGTCGGATGGCGTCGACGACGTAGCGCAGCTCCTGCTCGGGGTCGGGAACGCGCAGCCGGCGCGCGGCGGCCGGGTCGCGCAACGGCTCGGGAAACTGCGGCCCGCCGTCGTCGAGGATGAGCCGCATCCCCATCGCCTCGGGAACTACCAGGATGTCGCTGAAGAGGATCGCGGCGTCGACGCCGACGATGTCTACAGGCTGGATGGTGACCTCCGCCGCGAGCTCGGGCGTCTTGCACAGGGTCAGGAAGGGCACCTTGGCCCGGACCGCGCGGTACTCCGGCAAGTACCTGCCGGCCTGCCTCATGAACCACACCGGGGTGCAATCCGGCTGCTCCCTGCGGCACGCCTTGAGGAACCTGTCCGCGCGGCTCATGCCGCCTCTCTAGCACGTCCGGTTCCGGGCGCAGCCTCAGGAGCGGCGGGCGACCTGCTGGAGCTCGAGGACGGCTTCGCCGTCCTTGAAGACGCGGACCGTCCCCGACGACTGGGACACGCTGATGGAGATGGCCCGGGTCTCGACGGTGATCGCGGCGGAGGCGGCGTGGCGCGCGCCCAGTCCGAGGGGAAGCTCGATGCCCTTGCGGTCGGCGGTCGGCCCGACCTGCAGGTAGCGCCCGGCGGCGAGCACCACTCCGTCCTCGCGGATGACGAACGCGCCGTCCAGCACCGCGAAGTTCTTCAGCGCCTCGCGGATGTTCGGGTCGAGCACGTTGCGCTCCGCCTCGGAGATGCCTTGGAACGGATTGATGGTGAGCTGCTTGCTCTGCTCCATCACCGCGGTCGAGTCGCCCAGCACGAAGATGGTCCCGATGGGATGCCCCTCGAATCCTTCGTGCCCGATGGCCATCGCCAGCGAGACCAGCGCTTCGACGACCTGCGGGTTGAACTCGGCCCCGAGGCCGATGGTGTCGATCGCCGCCTTCTCCTCGAACCCGCGGCCGATCTGCAGCCGGATGAGCGTGTCGGGCATGCGCGCGCCGCTGCGGCCGGTCAGGCAGAGGACGTTCTCGCCGTCCGCGAGCACGTTCGCGGTCATGGCGGAGACCAGCGCGACCTTGACCTTCTCCACGCGCGAGTAGTCGTAGGGGGGTACGGTGACGCACTGGTACCCCTGCCGCCGCAGGGACTGCGCGAGGCGCTCCTCGCTGACCGCATAGACGAGCTTCTTCTTGAGGGGCCTGCCGCGCAGATGCTCGGCGGACAGCGGGACGTCGGAGACGAGCAGCAGCCGATCCACTTCCGGCTTCGCCGCCAGCGAAAGCACCGTCCGGAGAAAGTCGCGGTCGAGCTTGGAATCGGCCATGCGCGGCTTGACTCGACTCTATCGTGTCCATAGACTTCCGCCTCTTTTTTCGGCCGGGACGGCTCCCGGCGGCAGGGGCGAGGGAGATGGCCAGCAGCTCGGAAGCGGCGCAGCGGCGCGGGGGCGGCAGGGTGAACCAGAAGGACCTGAAGCGCTTCAAGAAGATCCTGGAAGAGCAGAAGCGCGCCCTCCTTCAGCAGGCGCGCAAGACCCTCACCGAGGAGGCGGCCTTCGACACCGACGATCTCCCCGACGAGATCGATCTCGCCTCGTCCGAGTACACGCAGAGCATGGTCTTCCGCCTGCGCGACCGGGAGAAGTTCCTGCTCAAGAAAATCGACGACGCCATGGCGCGTATCGAGAACGGCACCTTCGGCATCTGCGAGATCTGCGAAGAGGAGATCTCGGTGAAGCGCCTGGAGGCCCGTCCCGTCACCACCATGTGCATCCGCTGCAAGGAAGAGCAGGAGAAGCAGGAAAAGTCGTACGGGTGAACCCCGGTTTGCGTCGGTCGGCCGAAGTCTACGATTCGCGGCGACACCCACGGTCGCGCCGGGCAAGCGCATCGATCATCCGGAGCGATGCGAGCCCGGGTGGCGGCCCCAGCGAACGGCGCAGGCCCGTACTGTGCCCAGTCAAGTTGCCGTCGGGCGAGTTGGCTTCCGAGCAACGCCCGCTCAACGCCAGCGGGCGCGCAGCCGTCCGATGGAGGCTTCGAGCGCGTCGGCGTCAGGGTCGCTGAAACTGCCTCGCACTTGGAGCGCTCTTTGGGCGGCTCCCCGCCCGCGACGATGCTGGCGAATGTACATATTGAGCGCCCGTCGAACAATCGTTGACAGCTCCGTATCCCCGTCCTGCGCGGCGAGCTTCAGCAGCTCCTTTGCCTGACCGTCCTCGATCTCTATCGTCATTTTCATCGTTCGTTGTTCTACACGGGCTAGCTCGGGAGCGGAACGTCTGCAGTCAGCGTCGCTGAGACACACTACCCATCCGGCTAAATGTGCGACATGGACGGCCGGCGGAAGAATGTCGGACCCCGGTCGTACTGTGCTCAATCAAGATGAGGCGCAAACCGAAGCAGCTGGAGATGGACCTCCGCGCGTGGGTAGGGGCGAGGGATGGTGCCGGCAGGAAGCCGAATGGCGATCGAGCTGGCGTTTCACACCGCGCACGTCCGACCCTGTCGCGACATCATCCCGTCCATGTGACGTGGCGGATGTTGCGGCACGTTTGGAACCTTCGCAGCCGGCGGTGCTTTACGGTGATTGCCGCCACGCTGTTGCGGTTTCGCGATCGCGAGAATTTCCGGATCACCCATTTTTCGATTCAAGGAAACCACATTCACCTGATCGTCGAAACGGTCGATGAGAAGGCGCTTGCGCGAGGGCTTCAGGGGTTCGCGGTCTGGTTTGCCCGGCGGCTCAATGCGGTGATGGGGCGGCGGGGCAAGGTGTTTGCGGACCGCTACCACGCGCATCAGTTGCGGTCGCTCGCCGAAGTACGGAACGCCGTTCGGTACGTGATCGGGAACTTCGACGAGCATGCGCGCCGGCGAGGTGAAACCATCACGCGCAGTGAGCCGGATCCGTACAGCTCCGCGAATGCGCAAGAGCCAGCGCTCGTCAGGGATGCAGGCACATGGCTCTTGCGCACGGCCGCGCCCAAGTAGGGGCGCCGCCGACACGTTTCATCGAGAAGCGGTGTGACCCCCCTTCAAGAACGAGTCGATTTCCTCGAAGAAGCGGAACCGCTGTGTCTCGAACAGGATGAAGTGGGTCGCCTTGGGGATCGTCACGTGCTTCTTCAGCGGCGCGTTGATGAGGTCGCGCATCAGGCCTTCCCGATCCTGCACGAAGCTCCAGGTATCGTCCTCGCCCGCGATCGCCAGCGTCGGCACGGTGATGTTGGCGGCGTTCCACATGCGGCGGCCGGTCGCCTGGTAGAAGGAATCCTCCAGCACGCCGTTCGCAGCGCGTAGCGAAGGAGGGTTCCGCGTGTTGCTGGTCGGATCCGTCGCCAGCGCCGCCTTGTTGAACGCTTCCTGCACGGCGGGGTCGCGGTACTGGTTCTTGTCCTCGATCGGGATCTCGCCGTCCCAGCGCTTGTTGTTCGCCTCGCCGCTCCCCAGTCGATAGGCGCCCATGGCAGCGTTGAACTCCCACGGCACGCGCTTGTTCTGCAGCCCGCTTCCGGCGCCCAGATTCGTGTGCAGCGGGTTGTCGTAGAGCGGCGCGTACAACACGAGCTTCTGCACCTTCTCCGGGAATAGCGACGTGTAATAGCCCGCGGTCATCGCGCCCCATGACCAGCCGATCAGCGTCACCCGCGCGATCTTGTTCTTCGCGCGGATGTGATCGACGACCGCGCCGATGTCGCGGATGACGAGATACGAGCGCGACAGCGGCTTGTTCGCGGCCGGCGGCTCGTCCATCGCCTTCTCGCGCGTGGAGAAGCCGTAGTTGCGCTTGTCGAACATGTAGACGACGTACCCGTGGTTCACCATCCAGTCGGCCCACGAGTAGTCCTTAAACTGGAGATCGAAGTCGGGCGTGGACGGGAACGTCGCGCCGTGGATGAACAGCACCACGTTGTCCTCGGTCGGCCGCGCACTTTGCGCGATCTTCTCGCGGACGAACAGCTTGATGCCGGGATCGACCGCGTCGATGTGGTAGTCGCGAGAGTTGATCTTCGTCTGCGCGCGGACAGGCAGCGAAAGCGCCAGCGCCGCAATGGTGAGCAGGGCGGTCTTCATGCGGTGGCCTCCTCAGGGGGGAGGCGCACCGTACAAAGTTTTACAAGGCCTTTCCAGCGCCCTCAGGCCGACGCGCGCCGGGGCGCCACCGCGCAGCTCGCCTCGGTGTACTCCGGCAGGAGCTCGCGCATCGGGTGGTCGCCGCACGCCGGGCACTCGCGATCCCGCGCGTACTTCACCTCGCGGAAGCGCTGCTCGAGCGCGTCATACAAGAGCAGCCGCCCCATGAGGGGCTCGCCCTGGCCGAGGATGACCTTCAGTCCTTCGACCGCCTGGATGAGGCCGATCACGCCCGGCAGCACGCCGAGGACGCCCGCTTCCTGGCAGGAGGGCGCCAGCTCCGGCGGAGGCGGCTCGGGGAACAGGCAGCGGTAGCAGGGACGCCCGCCGCCCGGGATGAACGTCGTCGCCTGGCCGTCGAAGCGGAAGATCGACCCGTGCACGTTCGGCTTGCCGAGCAACACGCACGCGTCGTTCACCAGGTACCGCGTCCCGAAGTTGTCGCTGCCGTCGATGATCAGGTCGTAGGGCCGGAACAGCTCGAGCGCGTTGTCGCGGTTCAACCGCAGGCGATGCTCGTCGACCGTGACGTCGGGGTTCAGCTTGCGGATGGTCTCGCGCGCCGACTCGGTCTTCGGCATGCCGACGCGCTCGGTGTCGTGGAGGATCTGGCGCTGCAGGTTCGACTCGTCGACCACGTCGTCGTCGATGATGCCGAGCCGCCCCACGCCCGCCGCCGCGAGATAGAGCCCGGCCGGCGATCCGAGCCCGCCGGCGCCGATGAGCAGCACCTTCGCCTTGAGCAGCTTCGCCTGACCTGCCTCGCCGACCTCCGGGATGAGCAGGTGGCGGCTGTAGCGGTTCCGCTGCGCGTCGGTCAGCCGGAACGGCACCTCGACGGGAAGCCCGGCGTCCTTCCACGCGCCGTACCCGCCGCGCAGGCTCCGCACCTTTCGGTACCCCATCTCCTGCAGCGTCCTGCCCGCCAGCAGGCTCCGCGTCCCGCCCGCGCAGTACAGCACCACGTCAGCGTCCCGATCGGGCACCGATTCCTCGATGCGCAGCTCGAGGAACCCGCGCGGTACCTGCTTGGCGCCCGGCAGGATCCCCTGGTCGGTCTCCTGCTTCTCGCGCACGTCGATGACCACCGGCCGGCGCGACTGCAACTCCTTCGCCAGCTCGGTCGGAGTCACTTCGGGCACTTGCGTCCGGGCGACCTTGAGCAGCTCGGACTTGGTCTTGGCTTCTGCCATTGGAACACCTGGGATGCGTTGGACGGTAGGCGGATTCTATCCTGCCCGACGTCCGGTGCAGCTGGCCAGCCGTACGGCGGGGCGGTCCATCGTCCGGCGATCCAGCTGTTGCCGATCGAGCGGTCGCGCCGCAGGGTTGCCGGAGGGGGGTCAGGAGGCCTCGTTGGGCGGCGGCGTCTGGCTGGTCCTGCACCTCGACGCGAAGAAGCGCGGGTCGATGGAGCAGCAACTCGTTGCCGTTGCCCGGTGGCTCGCTCGCGAACGCGTCCCCCTCACGATGGTCTTCGCAGCCGAGCCGGCGCCGTTCCCCGGCGACGAATTGCGCGCCGCGGGCGTCGACGTTCGCGCGCTCGACTTCTCCCATCCCGCACGTGCAACCGCCCGGCTGGCCGCCTGGCTGGCGGTCGCCCGACCGGAGCTGGTCCACTTCCACTTCGTCGACCCGTACAGCGGGTACGTGCGCGTCGCCCGCCTGTCCGGCGCGCGCGTGTTCGTCCACGATCATCTGTGCCCCGCGCCGGGTTCCGGCGTCCGCGGCGTGCTCAAGCGCGCGCGTGGAGCAGTGCTCAATCCGTTCGTCGACGTGCGCGTCGCCGTCTCCCGCTACGTCGCCGAGGCGGTCGCCCGGGCGCATGCCGTGCCACCGGAGCGGATCGCGGTGGTCGAGAATGGGATCGACGTCTTGCGGTTCCGCGGCGCGGACGGCGCGCGAGTCCGCCGCGAGCTCGGACTGCAGCGCGAGCCGCTCGTCACCTGCGTGGCGAGGCTGGACGCGGAAAAGGGCGGCGAGACCCTGGTCCGGGCGATGCCGCTCGTCGGCCGCGGCGCGCATCTCTTGTTCGCCGGAGAGGGTCCACGCCTGCGCGATTGGAGGCAGTTGGCCGCCGTTCTCGGCGTAGAGGGGCGCGTGCATTTCCTCGGGTTGCGCAACGACGTAGAGCAGCTCATGGCTGCGTCGGCGGCGGTCGTCGTGCCGTCGGAGTACGAGGAGGCGTTCGGACTCGCCGCCGTGGAGGCCATGGCCTCCGCGCGACCGGTCGTCGTGGCGCGGTCCGGAGCGATGCCGGAGCTCGTGGGCGATGCGGGATTGGTCGTCGAGAAGCGGGACCCGCTGGGCCTCGCGATGACGATCAACCGCCTTTTGGACGACGCGCGGCTCGCTGCCCGCCTGGGCGCGGCCGGGCGCGCGCGCGCCGACGAGCGGTTCGGGATGGATCGGTTCGTCCAGCGTACGCTCGACCTGTACGAGCGCGCCCGGGCGATGCCTTCGCGGCGCGCGGCGTAGCTTCAGGCCGCCAGCGGCGTGTCCGCGGCGGGTACGGCTGCGCGCCTGCGGGGAATCCAGCTGCGTACCGGGGGAAGCTCGCCAGTCGCGCGCAAGGCGGCGAGGTACGACAGTCCCATCGCCATCCCGCAGAGCATGAGCCTGAGCAGCGCGGGACCCTGCGTGAGCCGCAGCGCCAGGGCGCCGACTGGCGACGCGACGGCCGCGGCCAACGCCTGCAGCGAAAGCGTGCGCCACGGCAGGAGGTAGCGCATTCCGCCGAGCAACCGCCCCGCGCGCAGCAGCAGTATTCCCCGCGTGATCGCTTCGGCGGACACCCAGCCGCCCATCGCGCCTCGCAGGCCGAACAAGTGGAACCCGGCGACGACGAGCGGGACGGTGAGGGCGAGCTTCACGACCGAGACCGCCAGCATGAAGCGGTTCTGGGCGCGCGCCCGCATCACGCCGTCGAGCGGCAGCGCCGCGAGCGGGATGGACAGGATCGCCAGACGGAAGATCGGCACCGATTCGCGGTACCGCTCGGTGAAGAGGAAGGTGATCAACGTGGTGCCGCAGACGTAGAGCAGCGCCATCGTCGGGATGAACACGAACGCGAGGCGCGCGACCGCCTCGCGGAAGAGACGCGCCGGCCCTTCGCGATCGCCGTCGCGGTCGTGCTCGGCGATGCCGAGCTGCAGGATCTCCGACACCGGCGTGTAGAGCATGTCGACGATGGGCAGGTTGAAGCAGCCGACGTTGTAGATGGCGAACAGCGCCGCCCCGACGCTGGCCGCCACGAAGTACTGGTGGAACTGCTGCTGCGGGACGATGATCGCGAAGGCGACGCCGAAGGGCAGGGCATACGCGAGCTGGCGCTTCAAGTCCTCGCGCGAGACGTGCAGCCCGTGCTCGTGCAGCACCATGACCCAGCAGGCGATCGCGCGGAAGCCGGTCCCCGCGACGATGCCGGCCAGCGCCCCCTCGAGCGAGCGCGTGATCGCGGCGCCGGTGACGATCCCGATCGCCTGCGTCACCTCGTACCCGAAACGCAACGCGGCCGCGAGCTTGATGTGGCCCTGCGACATCGGGATGGAGTCCATCGTGCTGCCGGCCAGGAACAGCGTGGTGAAGAGCGCGACCCAGTGCATGTGCGTCGCGAGCTCGGGGTTCCGCATGCGGACGGCGAGCTCGGGACCGAATCGATAGAGCAACACGCCGACGCAGAGTCCGAGCACGGTCGTGACCAGCAGCGCGTGGGCGATGAAGTGGCGCCGGCGCGCGGGCTCTCTCGGGACGAAGTAGATGAGGCTGGGCGTCAGCCCCATCGGCAATACGGTGCCGAGCGTGATGCACCACAGCCACGCCAGCTTGAACGTCCCGTACGAGTTGCGCTCGAGGACGCGGGCGAGGACGAGCGGCGTCGCGACGGTGACGACGGCGATCGCCAGGCGCGCGATCATGAGCGGACTGGCGCGCCTGAGGATCGATTGTTGGCCGTTCACCTGCCCTCCCGGCCCGATGGTGGGCAGTGATCCGCGGTTCCGCAACGGCACGCACCACCACTACTGTTGCAAAAAGAAAGGCCGGGGCCCGTGAGCCCCGGCCTTCGTCGGACGTGCGGCATGCCTCGCTTACGCAGTGCGGCGGCGGCGCAGGAGGGCGAGACCGAAGAGCGGCAGCAGCATCCAGGCGCTCTGCGGCCCGGAGCTGGCGCACCCGCCGCCCGGGAACGACATGCCTCCCTCCGCGATGCGCGGGACCACGCCCGAGGACGCCACCGACGGGCCAGCGCGCTCGCCGGTGGTCGGCTGGGTCGCCGGAACATCCTTGCCCAGGGCGTGGAGGATCATCTGCGCGAGCTGCGCGCGCGCGGAGTCGAGCGCCGCCGGGCTGGTCGTCGCCTGGAACGTCACGGGGTAGACGCCCTTGGCGATCTTCTTCGCCTGGTCGCCCAGCCCGAGCTGCTTCGCCAGCGCGAGCAGCTCGTAGTCCTCCATGCCGTCGCGGATCATCTTCATGCGGAACGACTCGACCGGGATCTCCGTCTGCCCGCCGATCTTCCCGCTGGTGCCCGGGTAGAAGAGCGTCCCGTCCCCGGAGCCGCCGAACGCGGTCTGGTTCACCCACGGATCGCCGCCGAAGTAGGCCTGCGTCGTCTCGTAGTAGAGCTCGCCGGTCATCTCATAGCTGAAGCTCATCCACTCCATGGCGCGGTTGCGCGTGGCGTCGCTGTCGATGGCGTACGTCGGCCAGCCCGAGCCGCCGGTGTAGTCGTAGCCGGCGCCGACGCCCGAGCAGCCGAAGCTCATGCAGCTCTGGTACCACCACACGTTCGCTCCGTACTTGGCGCGCTGGGATCCGGCGTGCTGCGAGCCTGGGCGGTCCTCCATGAAGTTCACCACCGGGACGAACAGGTCGATGCCGCTGATGCCGTGCGCGTTGGCCTCGTCCGTCGTCGTCGTCACCAGCGTCGGCATGCTCGGGTCGCCGGCGCGCGAGGCGCCGACGCGCACGTTGATGTCGCCCCACTGGCAGGTGAGAGGCGGCTCGTCGCAGACGTAGTTGAAGAGGGCCTTCGTCCAGCCCTTCGCCTTGAAGTGATCGGACCACGCCTTCACCACCGGCGTCTGCGTCCCGTCGCCCTCGATCTGCACGGCCGTCAGCTTCGCTCCGGCGAGGCGCGTGTTCGCGGTGCCGTCGAGGAACGGGCCGGCGTAGGTGTCGTAGTCACCCCAGCCGCCGCTGCCGTTGCGGGCGATGGGAGAGCTCAGGGCCGGCAGCGTGATGCTGATGCGGTTGTCCAGCGCGGCCTGCATGTAGCGAGCGCGGAGCTGCTGCTCGGCGGCGAAGTTCGTGCAGCCGCCGTCACCATGGCCCTTGCAGGGGCCGTTCCACGTCATGCCGAAGGCGCTGCGGAGCGTCGCGGTGGACGGGATCTCGAAGTCCCACACCGTGAGCGTCACCGCGACCTGCGCGGTCGCGCCGCCCGTCACGTTGAGCGTGCCCTTGTAGGTGCCGGGCGCCGCGTTCGCGGGCACATGGACGTCGACCAGCACGGTGCGGCTCTCCCCTGCCGGAACGTCGAACGGGAACGCGTTGCGCTTTTCGCCGACGATCGGATCGACGTCGGGTACCAGCGCGTCCGGCCACACGCCGGCCGCGCCGTCGCCGCCCGTCTGCACGGGAACGTTGATGAGCGCCTCGCGATAGAGCGTCACGTCGCGCCCGCTGATGCTGTGGCCCTTGCCGTCGCCGAGGCCCTCGAGGCTCATCGACACGCCGGCGGCGGGGCCGGTCACCACCACCTGGAAGGATTCGAACTCGTTGCGAGCGGCCGCGATGACGGCGGTCGTCGGCGCGCCCGCGGCGGGCTGCGCCTGCGGGCGGACCTTCACGGCGGCGGGGGCCGTCCAGACCTGTGCGGCTTCCG
>Ga0075423_10002421_pt1 | contig 16944 bp, 13 predicted proteins | sample SoiMethybrSBSTD2_FD_80114 | JGI IMG/M metagenome (GOLD analysis project Ga0075423, IMG submission 80114) | Bulk soil microbial communities from a Populus tree surrounding site in Tennessee, USA - Soil MetaG P. TD hybrid SBSTD2 | ecosystem: Environmental > Terrestrial > Soil > Tree plantation...
GCCGCCGCGGGCGAGGCGGGCTCGATCCGGACCGCGTCGAGGCGCGTGTCGCCGGCGCGGACGGCGAGCGAAACCAGCAAGGACGCGAGGAAGATTCTCGGCATGCCGCAATTGCGCACGGGGCGGCACGGAGTGCGCAAGTGCCGGTACTGCGCCGCGGTGCGCGCGTGGACGAGGCTGAGCGCACTGGTCGCCGGCCTGTGCACCCGGGCTTTCATTCGCGCCGAAGTTTGGCTAGGTACACCGCCACCATGAGACGAGCCGCGCTCTTGTTCGTGCTGGCCGGCGTGGGCTGCGCGACGGTGCTGCCCGGTCCCCGGGTCGACGCATCCGTCGCGCCCTCCCCGGCGCAGCGGTGGGTCCCTCCACAACCGCCGGCCGCTCCGCGCCCCCCCGAACCCGACCCGTCGCTCCTCGCGCAGATCAAGCCCGGCACCAAGGTCACGCTGCAGCAGCTCCTCTCGTATGCGCTGGCGAACAATTCGCAAACGCGATCGGCGTGGCTCAATGCGCGCGCCGCGGCCGCTGGCGCGGCGTCGCGCAGGTCCGCGTACTACCCGACCGTCGAAGTCGACTTGCAGGCGGGATTCACGCACCAAAGCATCGCGAAGGGCGCCCTGGTGTTCGAGCAGTGGGCGCTGACGCCCAGCACGCAGCTCACCTGGCTGCTCCTCGACCTGGGAGGCCGCTCGGCGGACATCGAGGAGGCGGACAGGCTGCTCGAGGCGGCGAACCTGAACCACGGCGCCACCATCCAGGACGTGCTGCTCCTCGTCGAGCAGGGCTACTTCAATTACCAGGGAGCCAAGGCGCTGCTCGCCGCCGCGCAGGTCAGCGTCAAGGAGGCGGAGACGGCCTATCGGGCGGCCGAGGAACGTCGCCGCGCGGGAGTCGCGACGGTCGCAGACGTTCTGCAGGCGAAGACGCAGCTTTCCCAAGCGGTGCTGGCGTTGCAACAGGCCGAGGGAAACGTCGCGACCGTTCGCGGAGCGCTGGCGACATCGCTCGGTGTTCCCGCGACGGTCCCGGTCGACGTCACCGATCTGCCCGAGCGCCTCGACGTCCAGCCGCTCGGCGAGGAGATCGACAAGCTGATCGAGCGCGCCGAGGCGCAGCGTCCCGATCTCGGGCGCGCGCGGGCGCAAGCCGAGGCAGTCGCCGCACGCGCGGACTCGATTCGCGCGCGAGGACTTCCCAAGCTGGTCCTCGGGGCGAATGCGTCGCGCAACTACTTCCTCGACGAGCCGTGGGTGCACGGCGACAACTACAGCGCCGCGGTCACCCTCCAGATCCCCGTGTTCAACGGTTTCAAGGACACTTCGGATCTGCTGCAGGTGCGCGAGCAGGCGAGGGCGGCCCAAGCGGACGCGGAAACCCTGGAGCAGCAGGTCATCCTTCAGGTCTGGACGAGCTACCAGGCGGTCAAGACCGCGGAGAAGCGCGTCGGTTCCGCCCAGGACCTGCTGGCGGCCGCGGTCCAGTCGGCGCAGGTCGCCGAAGGGCGTTACAAGGCGGGCGTGGGGAGCATCCTCGATCTGCTCACGGCGCAATCGGCGCTGGCCAACGCGCGTGCCCAGGACGTGCAGGCACGGTCGAGCTGGCTGCTCGCCGTAGCGAGCCTCGCCCACGACACGGGCACGCTCGGCGTGCCGGAGGCGCGGCAATGAGGAAGGTGCTCGCTCTGTGCCTCTGCATCGCGTTGGCGACGTGCAAGCGCGGCGGAGCGCAGCAGCGACCGCAGCAAGGCGAAGGCGTGCCAGTCACCGTCGCGCAGGTCGAGAAGAAGACCGTCCCGCAACTGGTCACCGCCATCGGCACCGTCGAGCCGATGCACACCGTGCAGGTGCGCGCGCAGGTCGGCGGTACGCTGACGGGCGTCCACTTCCGCGAAGGGCAGGAGGTCAACAAGGGGGACCTGCTCTTCACCATCGACGCCCGGCCGTACCAGGCCGCCCTGGCTCAGGCGGAAAGCGCAGTCAAACGCGACCAGGCGAAGCTGGCCGACGCCGAGGCGAACGCGCGCCGCTACGAGGACCTCGCAAAGAAGGAGTACGTCACGCAGCAGCAGGCGGACAGCGCACGCGCCGACGCAGCGTCGCTGAAGGCCACCGTCACCGCCGACCAGGCCGCGGTCGAGCAGGCCAGGCTCAACCTCGCTTACTGCACCATCCGCGCGCCCGTCACCGGCCGCACGGGGAGCGTGCTCGTGCACGCCGGAAACGTGGTGAAGGCGAACGACGCCGCGCTCGTCGTCATCGATCAGATGCAACCGATCTACGTGAGCTTCTCCGTGCCCGAGCGCGTCCTCCCGCAGATCCGCGCTCGCCATGGGGATCAGCTCCCCGTCACCGCGCGGCTCTCGGACCAGAAGCCCGGCGAGGTCCCCGAGTCCAGCGCGATCCGAGGCGAGGCCGAGCAGGGCCTGCTCACCTTCGTCGACAACGCGGTGAACGCGGTCACCGGGACCATCCTCCTCAAGGCGAGCTTCGAGAACAAGGACGAGGCGCTCTGGCCCGGGTCGTTCGCCATGGCCACGGTCACGCTCGGCGAGATCCGCGACGCGACCGTCGCGCCCAGCCAGGCGGTGCAGCGCGGACAGCAAGGGCAGTACGTCTTCGTCGTGAAACAGGACGGCACGGTCGAGTCGCGGCCCGTCGTGGTCGCGATGCAGGACGAGCGGATAGCCGTCATCGAGAAGGGCCTCGCACCCGGCGAGGTGGTGGTCACCGACGGACAGCTCCGCCTCGCGCCGGGAGCGCGGGTGCAGATCAAGGGCGGAGCTGCGACGGGGAGCGGGTCATGAACATCTCCGAGCCTTTCATCAGGCGGCCCGTCATGACCACGCTGGTCATGTCGGGGCTCTTGCTGTTCGGCATCCAGGCCTACCGGCTGCTGCCCGTCTCCGACCTGCCCAACGTGGACTTCCCGACCATCCTCGTCGGAGCGGCGCTCCCGGGCGCTTCTCCGGAGACGATGGCGAGCGCGGTGGCGACTCCGCTCGAGCGGCAGTTCACCACCATCGCCGGGCTGGACTCGATGACGTCCACCAACCAGCTCGGCGCGACGCAGATCACGTTGCAGTTCAGCCTGGAGCGCTCCATCGACGCGGCCGCGCAGGACGTGCAGGCGGCCATCGCCCAGGCGCAGCGCCAGCTCCCGCCGGAGATGCCGACGCCGCCCTCGTACCAGAAGGTGAATCCGGCCGATCAGCCCATCCTCTATCTCGCGCTGACCTCGCCTACCCTGCCGCTCTCCTCCATCAACGAGTACGCGACCACCTTCATCGCGCAGCGCATCTCGACCATCAACGGCGTGGCGCAGGTGCAGGTGTTCGGCCCGCAGAAGTACGCGGTGCGCATCCAGGCCGATCCGCGCGCGCTGGCGGCGCGACAGATCGGCGTCAACGAGCTGTCCAACGCGATCAAGGCGAACAACGTCAACCTGCCCACCGGAACGCTGTGGGGGCCCCACACCGCGTATACGGTGCAGGCCAACGGACAGCTGCTGGACGCGAAGAGCTATCAGAACCTCATCGTCGCCTTCCGCGATGGCCGCCCCGTGCGGCTCAACGAGGTCGCGACCGCTCAGGACAGCGTCGAGAACGACAAGAACGTGGCCTGGTACGTCGACGAGCGCGCGGTGGTCCTCGCCATCCAGAAGCAGCCCGGCACCAACACCGTCGCCGTAGCGGCGGCAGTGAAGAGCCTGCTGCCGGTCATCGGCCAGCAGCTTCCGGCCTCGCTCTTCTTGCACGTCTTGTTCGACCGATCGGACTCGATCCGCGCCTCGGTGAACGACGTGAAGTTCACGCTGCTGCTCACGCTGTTCCTCGTCATCCTCGTGATCTTCCTCTTCCTGCGCAACGTCTCCGCGACCGCCATCCCGAGCGTGGCGCTGCCGATGTCCATCGTCGGCACCTTCGTCGTCATGTACTTGCTCGGGTACAGCCTCGACAACCTCTCGCTGATGGCCCTGACGCTCTCGGTCGGCTTCGTCGTCGACGACGCGATCGTCATGCTGGAGAACATCGTCCGGCACATGGAGATGGGCGAAGGGATCATGGAAGCCGCCTTCAGCGGCTCCAAGGAGATCGCGTTCACCATCGTCTCGATGACCATCTCGCTGGCCGCGGTCTTCATCCCGGTGCTCTTCATGGGCGGGATCATCGGGCGCCTCTTCCACGAGTTCGCCGTCACCATCGGCGCCGCCATCCTCGTCTCCGGATTCGTCTCGCTGACGCTCACGCCCATGCTCGGCAGCCGCTTCCTGCGGCACCAGAAGAAGGAGCACGGAAAGGCGTACCTCGCGCTCGAGCGCGCGTTCGACGGCATGCTCCACGTCTACGAGCGGGGCCTCAAGTGGTCCTTGGATCACCGCCGCACGACGATGGTCTTCTCGCTCCTCGTCCTCGTCGCCATGGTCCCGCTGTTCATGTTCGTACCGAAGGGGTTCATGCCGAGCGAGGACATGGGCGGAGTCTTCGGCATCACCGAGGCGCGCGAGGGCATCTCCTTCCGCTCCCTGGTCGAGCACCAGCTGCAAGTGAACCGCCTCGTCAAGGGCAATCCCAACGTGGAGTCGTTCTTCTCCAACGCCGGCGCACGCGGCGGAGGCGGCGGCAACCAGGGATTCATCTTCATCCGCCTGAAGCCTCGCGACGAGCGCGAGCTGTCCGCCGACCAGGTGGTGCAGGACCTGCGGCCCAAGCTGGCGCGCGAAGTCATCGGCATGAACGTCTTCCTGCAGCCTCTGCAGCCGATCCGCATCGGCGGCACGCTGTCGAAGAGCCTCTATCAGTTCACCTTGCAGGACGCGGACACCAAGGAGCTCTACCGCGTCGCTCCCGAGATGGAAGCGCGCATGCGGCAGCTGCCCGGACTCCAGGACGTGACGACCGACCTGCTCATCCGCAACCCGCAGGTCAGCGTCGACATCGATCGCGACAAGGCGGCCACGCTGGGAATCACGCCGCAGGCCGTCGAGGACGCGCTCTACACCTCGTACGGCTCGCGCCAGATCTCGACCATCTACGCGCAAAACGACGAGTACCAAGTCATCCTGGAGCTGAAGCCCGAGTTCCAGGGCGACGCCAACGCGATGGCCATGCTCTACATCCGCTCGCAGGCTGGTCAGCTGGTGCCGCTCAGCTCGGTAGCGACGCTGCGGAGCACGGTCGGGCCTCTCTCGGTGAACCACCTGGGGCAGCTGCCGGCGGTGAACATCTCCTTCAACCTGAAGCCGGGCGTCTCGCTGGGCGAGGCGGTCAACGCCGTCAACCGCCTGGCGCGCCAGACGCTGCCCGCCACCGTGAGCACCTCGTTCCAAGGGACGGCGCAGGCCTTCCAGTCCTCGCAGCAAGGCCTGGGCGTCCTCTTGCTCATGGCGATCCTGGTCATCTACCTGGTTCTCGGGATCCTCTACGAGAGCTTCATCCACCCGATCACCATCTTGTCCGCGCTGCCGCTGGCCGGATTCGGCGCGCTGGTCACGCTGCTCCTCTTCCACACCGAGCTGTCCATCTACGCCTTCGTCGGCATCATCATGCTCGTGGGCCTGGTGAAGAAGAACGGGATCATGATGGTCGACTTCGCCATCGAGGCGCAGCGGGCCGGCAAGACGGCCACCGAGGCGATCTACGAGGCGTGCGTGGTGCGTTTCCGCCCCATCATGATGACCACCATGGCTGCGCTGGTGGGCACCCTGCCGATCGCGATGGGCTACGGAGCGGGCGCCGAGTCGCGGCGGCCGCTGGGCCTCGCCGTGGTGGGCGGCCTGCTCTTCTCGCAGATGCTCACCCTGTTCGTCACCCCGGTGACGTACACGTACATGGAGCAGTTCCGCGAGTGGGCCGCCCGCAGGCGCGCCAAGCCCGAGCACCCGCCGGTCGTGGTCCCCTCACCGTGAGAGGAGCCGATCGATCTGCGGCTGCGTGAGGCCGAACAGCCGGCGCAGGACGCGCAGTACGCGAAACTCCTCGAGGGCGATCACCCGGTCCGCCTCGAGGATGCGGACGCAGCAGGTGAACGCGAGCTCCTGGTCCTCTGGCGTCTGCAAAGGCTCTGCGATCTTCGCCACGGCCGGGTCCACGCCGAGCTGATCGAGCGCCTCCTTCGCCGCGTCGGCGAGGCCGGGCTTGTCCGGTAACGCCGCCAGCTCGGGCACTTCGCCCAGGATCTCGTGCTCCTCGAGCAGCTCAGCCGGGTGGAGATGCGCGTCCGCCCAGGCCGTGAGGACGAGCAGACCGTAGATGCTCTCGGCGCGCTTCTCGTGCATCGACGCTCCGCTGCTCAGAATGCCGGAATTCCCGTCTGCGCGCGCCCGAGGATCAGCGCGTGCACGTCGTGCGTCCCCTCGTAGGTGTTCACCGCTTCGAGGTTCATGCAGTGGCGGATGACGTGGTACTCGTCGGACACGCCGTTCGCGCCGTGCATGTCGCGCGCGACCCGCGCGATCTGCAGGGCCTTGCCGCAATTGTTCCGCTTGAGCAGCGAGATCGCCTCGGGCGCCGCCTTCCCCTCGTCCATCAGGCGCCCGAGGCGGAGCACCGACTGCAGGCCGAGTGCGATCTCGGTCTGCATGTCCGCGAGCTTGAGCTGGACGATCTGGTTCGCGGCGAGCGGCTTGCCGAACTGCTTGCGGTCGAGCACGTACTGGCGCGCGCGGTGCCAGCAGAACTCCGCCGCCCCGAGCGCGCCCCAGCAGATTCCGTAGCGCGCCCGGTTGAGGCACCCGAACGGTCCCTTGAGGCCCGTCACGCCGGGCAGCAGGTTCGACTCCGGCACGCGCACGTCGTCCATGACGATCCGGCCGGTGCTGGAAGCGCGCAGGCTGAATTTCCCGTGGATGGGCGGCATGGACAGTCCCTGCATCCCGCGCTCGAGGAGGAAGCCGCGGATCTCGCCGGCGTCGTCCTTCGCCCACACCACCGCTACATCCGCGATCGGCGAGTTGGTGATCCAGGTCTTCTCGCCTCGCAGCACGTAGCCGGAGCGGTCCTTGCGTGCGCGCGCCTCCATGCTGCCCGGATCCGATCCGTGGTTCGGCTCGGTGAGGCCGAAACACCCGACCAGCTCTCCGGTCGCAAGGTGAGGCAGGAAGCGCTGGCGCTGCTCTTCGGTGCCGTACGCGTGGATCGGGTACATCACCAGGCTCGACTGCACGCTCATCGTCGAGCGATATCCGCTGTCGACGCGCTCGATCTCGCGCGCGATCAGGCCGTAGGAGACGTAGTTCACCCCGGCGCAGCCGTACCCGTGCAGGGTCGAACCGAGGAACCCCAGCTCCCCCATCTCGCGCAGGATCTCCCGGTCGAACCGCTCGTGCCGGTTCGCCTCGAGCACCCGCGGCATCAGCTTGTCCTGCGCGTACGACCGCGCGAGGTCGCGGATGCGCCGCTCGTCGTCGGAGAGCTGGTCGTCGAGAAAGAGCGGATCCTCCCACGAGAACCTGGCTTCTGCGCTCATGGGCGTGGCCTACCGCACTTCGGGCAGGAATGCACCGGGAAGGGCCGCTGGGGGACACCATCGAGATGGTGTCCCCTCCCCGGCGGCGCGGCGGAAACGAGCCTTACGCCTGTTGTGGGGCCAGCGTGACGCGCAGATCGCCCAGCTTCTCGATGCTGGTCACCACCACGTCGCCTGGCTTGAGCCACACCTGCTCCGCCTCCGGCTTGCCGAGGATCACGCCCTCGGGGGTCCCGGTGAAGAAGATGTCGCCCGGCTTCAGCGTCCAGTGCTGGGACGCGTAGCTGACGATGGTCTTCACGTCGAAGATCATGTCGTCGGTGTTCGAGTTCTGGCGGACCTCGCCGTTCACCACCGTGCGGAGCCAGATGTTCTGCACGTTGGGGATCTGGTCGGCGGTGACGAGCCAGGGTCCGATGGGGCCGAACCCGTCGGAGGTCTTGCCCAGCATCAGCTGCGGCGTCTTGAACTGCAGGTCGCGGGCGGAGAAGTCGTTGCCGACGGAGTAGCCGAACACGTAGTCGAGCGCCTTCTCGGGCGGGACGTCGCGCGCGGTCTTGCCGATCACCACCACCAACTCCACTTCGTAGTCGAACTTCTTCGCGACCTTTTGCGGCAGATTGATCACGCCGCCGTGCCAGTTGAGCGCGTTGTTGTACTTGTTGAAGAGCACGGGAGACTTGGGCATCTCCCTCTTCGTCTCGATGACGTGCTTCTTGTAGTTGTACCCGAGCATCATGATCTTCTCGGGGTTCGTCACGCACGGCCCGAACGGCACCTGATCCTCGGGGATGAAGGCGGCCTTCGCGGTGCCGTTGGCGAGCGAAGCCTCCACCAGCCCCTTGAGCGCGGCGGCGTCCGTGCCCTGCAGCACCTCGTCGATGGTCGACGGAGCGGGCCGCTTGAGCGCCCTGCCCGCCTTCTCGACGTCGAGCACACCGCGCGGCGTACGGATGCCGAGGACGAACCGGCCGTCGCGCCGGATCGTGCAGAACGTCATGTTCTTCGGCATCTCCTTCGGTCCGCCGCCGTTCCCGCGCGCAGCCACCGTGCGCGCCTTCTGACCGGCCTCGAGGCCGCGCGATGCGGTGGCGGCGCCGAGACCGGCCGCGCCTGCCAGCTTCAAGAAGTTCCGTCGGGAATGGCCCATGTCCCCACCTCCTGGGGTGAAAGGACGCGCATCCTACCTCCGTCTTGCAAAACGTACATCCCCCGCCAACGATCGCCGCTGACGGCATGCCGTTTTCTTGATTGCTGAAGCTGCGTGCTTGCAGCATCGAGCCGTGGAACTGGGGGCTCTTGCTCGCCGATCCCGCGGCGCCGCCCGCGCGCTCGGCCTTACGACCGTGCTGCTTTCGGCGGCCGCGGCGGCGCAGCCCACCGGAATCATCTCGGGGGTCGTGCTCGACGCGACGACGAGAGCGCCCATGCAGGGCGTACGGGTGACGGCCCGCAGCCCCGCCCTGCTCGGAGAGCAGAGCGCGGTCACCGACGGCAGCGGCGAATTCGAGATGACCATGCTCCCGCCGGGTATCTACGCGCTGTCCGTGCAGCGCGAGGGGTTCCTGCCGTTCGCGCCGGAAGGTCTGGTCGTGCGCGGCGGCCACAAGAAAGTTCGGCTGCAGCTCGTGCCGGAGCCGCGGCCGGCCCCGCCTCCGCCCGCGCCGGTCGCAGTCGAGTTCGACGACGCGAAGATGACCGTCCCCGCCATGCTCTCCGGACCGGACCCGGAGTACACGCAGGAAGCAGTCGAGCGCGGCGTGCAGGGGCAGATGACCATCCGCTGCGTGGTCGCCCACGACGGATCCGTGCGCAACTGCCGGGTTCTCAAGGGACTTCCGTTCATGAACTCGGCGGTTGTCGAAGCGTTGCAGAGGCGCCAGTACCGCCCGGCGACCGCGCAAGGGAAGGCGCTCGACGTCTTCTATACGTTCAACCTTCGACTGACGCTGCCGCAGTAGACTCAGCGGCCGTTCCGCCGAGGACGGATCGGCGGTAAAGCACCTCGGAGTGCGTCACGCCACATCACGATTTGCAATCGCCGGCGAGCTCGCCGCGCTGATCGCGGCCGCGGCCTGCGGTTCGGGATCGCAAGCGCGGTCGACGTTTCCCGCTTCCTGCCGGGGCACGCTCTTGCCGGGCGAGACGCTTTTCGAAAACGCGCAAGTAGAACCTTTCGTCGCCATCGATCCGACCGATCCCAACCACCTCATCGGCGTCTGGCAACAGGATCGCTACTCGAGAGGCGGCGCGATCGGCGTCCTCACCGGAGTGTCGTTCGACGCGGGAAAGTCCTGGATCACGGCCGCGGCGCCGTTCTCGCGCTGCACGGGTGGCACCACGGCGAACCGTGGCGACTACGAGCGCGCCAGCGACCCGTGGGTGAGCATCGCGCCGGACGGAACCGCGCACCAGATCGCGCTCACGTTCGACGTCGGCGCAAACGCCGCAAACCGGGCGGTCCTCGCCAGCCGCTCCAAGGACGGTGGCCGGAGCTGGAGCGCAGCGCAGGTCCTGCAGAGCGACACTTCGGTCGCGTTCGCGCTCGACAAGGGATCGATTACCGCCGACCCGAACGACTCGAAGCTCGTGTACGCCGTCTGGGACAGGCTCACCGATCAGGACGTCGAGGATTCGACCAACGTTCACGGGCCGACCTGGTTCGTTCGCAGCCTCGATGCCGGCGCCACCTGGGAGCCGGCGCGGAGCATCTTCGATCCCGGCGGCGATGCGCAGACGATCGGAAACGTCGTCGCCGTCCTGCCCGGCGGGACGCTGCTCGCCGCGATGCTGCTCCTGCGGGACACGACCACCGCCACGACGGCCGACATCGCCGTGCTGCGCTCGACCGACAAGGGACAAACGTGGTCCGCGCCCGTCACGATCAGCCCGGTGCGCAACGTGACGGTGTTCGACGCGAAGACGAAACGAGCGGTACGGACGGGCGGGCCGCTGCCCTCGATCGCCGTCGACGCGTCGACGGGCACCGTCTACGTCGCGTGGGAAGATTCGAGCTTCAGCCAGGATGCCCGGAACGGCATTGCGATCTCGAAATCCGCGGACGGGGGCCTGCACTGGTCCCACGCCGCACAAGTGAACCGCTCGCCCCAGACGCCCGCCTTCACTCCGGCGGTGTCTGCCGGCGCCGGCAAGGTCGCGGTCGCCTACTACGATTTCCGCGCCGACGATCCGGCCGACGCGGCGCGGTTCCTCGTCTCGTCGTGGCTGGCCGTCTCCGCCGACGGCGGCGCGACTTGGCAGGAGAGCGCGCTGGCCGGGCCGTTCGATCTCCACACCGCGCCGGTCGCGCAGGGATATTTCCTGGGCGACTACCAGGGGCTCGCCTGGGACGGAGCGGCGTTCATTTCCTTCTTCGCCGCACCGAGCTCCGGCGACGCGTCCGATCCCGCGACGATCCTCTTCCGCCGGGTCGTGCCGTCCGCTCCCGCGCCGCAGGCTCTCCTCCAGAAGGCCCTGCTGCGAAGGCTCGAGAACCCGCGGCGTCACCAGGTCGCGCCGCGCTCGAGCAACGCGCGCGCCATCGCGCCATCCACCGGAGGCGAGAAGAAGTACCCTTGAGCGCCACCGCAGCCCACCTCGCGCAAGAAACCGAACTGCTCGGCGGTCTCGACCCCCTCGGCGACGACGTCCTTCCCCAGCTCTCGCGCCAGTGAGACGATGGTGCGGACCAGCTCCGGCGCCTGGCCGCGCGGCGATCCTCCCGTGAACAGCGACTTGTCGATCTTCAGCGAGTCGAGCTGGAACCGGTACAGCGCGTTGAGCGACGAGTAGCCCGTCCCGAAATCGTCCATGAACAGCCGCACTCCGCGCGCGCGGAGCTGCGCGAGCCGCGCCGCGGCCTGCTCGTTGAACTGGAAGGCGCTCTCCGTCAGCTCCAGCACCAGGTCGCGCGGCTGCAGATCGTTCGTCTCCAGCACCTTGTCGATGTGCTCGAGCAGATCGTTCTGCAGGAGCTGCTTGGAGGACAGGTTCACGTTGAGGGTGAGCGACCCCGCGCGAGAAGCGCGCCTGCATTCCTGGAACTGCTGCCCGGCTTGATCGAGCAGCCAGCGGCCGATGGGCACGATGAGGCCGGTCTCCTCGGCGAAGGGGACGAAGTGCTCGGGCGAGACGAGCCCGCGCTTCGGATGCGCCCAGCGGATGAGCGCCTCGAGCCCTTGGATGCGGCCGCTCGCGACCTCGATGATCGGCAGGTAGTGGACGCGGAACTCCTCGCGCACCAGCGCCCGGCGCAGGTCGGCCTCCAGGTCGAGCAGCTGCGGCGCGCGCTCGCGCATGGTGGCGTCGAAGAGCACGGTGCGCGCCCGGCCTTGCGCCTTCGCGCGATACATCGCCGTGTCGGCGTCGAGCATCAGGTCCTCGGGTCGCGTGTACGTCGGCGCGGAGAGCGCGATCCCGATGCTGGCCGTCGCAAACACCTCGTGTCCCGAGATGGCGAACGGCTTGGTGGTCACCTGGTGGATCCGATCGGCCACGACGGTCGCGTCGTTCGCCTCGCGTACGTCGTCGAGAAGGATGGTGAACTCGTCGCCGCCCTGCCGCGCCAGCGTGTCTCCCTCGCGCAGGCAGGTGTGCAGCCGCGCCGACATCTGCACGAGCAGCTCGTCGCCCGCGGCGTGGCCGAGGCCGTCGTTGACCGCCTTGAATCGGTCGAGGTCGAGGAACAACACCGCGAAGCGGTACCCCTCCCGCCGCCGCGCCCGCGAGAAGGCGCGCTTGACGAGGTCGAGAAAGAGCGCCCGGTTGGGCAGCCGCGTGAGCGGGTCGTGGAGCGCGTCGTGCAGCATGCGGTCGGCCACCGCCTTGCGCTGCGTGACGTCCATCAGCGATCCGGCCACCCGGATCGCCTTGCCGGTGCGGTCCTTCACCGCGGCGCCGCGCGCAAGCACCCAGCGCCACGAGGCATCGCGGTGGAGAAGGCGATGCTCGTGCTCGAATCGTTCCGTTCGTCCCTCGATGTGGGCCGCGAACGCCGACTCGAAATGCTCCCGGTCGGCCGGGTGGATGCGATCCGTCCACGCCGAGGGTTCGTCGCCCAGCTGGGCGACCCCGGCGATCGCGCGCCACGAGTCCGACACCCACAGCCGCTTGCTGCGCAGATCCCAGTCCCAGGCGCCGTCGCCGGACGCTTCCAGCGCCAAGGCGAACCGGTCGCGTCCCGCGAGCGGTTCCTGCAGTAGCGCCGCGACCCCGGCCACCTCGCCGCGCCGGTTCCGCAGCGGCACCAGCGTCCACTCGCAGGTCCACTCGTCCCCTGCGCGAGTCACGGCGGGGCGTAGCCAGCGCTGCGGCTCCCCTTTGGAGGTGAGGTCGCGCAGCTCGTCGCGCGCCGCCGCCCGATCCGCCTCCGGCAAGAGGAGGGCGGCGATGTCGCGGCCCACCGCCTGCGAGGCGGAAAACCCGAACAGACGCTCGGCGGCCGCGTTCCACGAAGTCACCTCGAGCGCGGTGTCGCAGACGACGACGCCGAACGGCGCCTGCTCGAACAGGCGGTGCATCGACTTGGAGAAGGCCGGCGCTTTCGCAGCCAGGGCGCCCGCCCGCGGCGCGAGCACCGACTGCCGCTGCGCCAGGTCGGCGAGCAGGGAGAGCGCGCGCTGGAGCGCTTCGCGATCCTGATCGGCGCGCCGGTACTCCGCGTCGATCTCGCGGAGGAGCTTCTCCATCCGCGGCGGCGCTTCGGCGCGGGACCCGAAGTGCGCGTCGAGTTGGCGGCGCAGCAGCCGGTGCATGCTCATCCCGGAGGATGTCGCCGCGGACCGGGCGCCGGCCGGGCGATGAGGAACCCTTGCACGAAATCGGCGCCGCGCGCCCGCGCCCACTGCAGCTCGGCGCGGTGCTCCACTCCTTCGACGATGGTCTGGATCCCCAGACCGCGGCCGATCTCGAGCAGCTTGCTCGCGATCAGGTCCTTCACCGGATCGCGGTGAACCTGGCGGATCAGCTCGCGATCGAGCTTGATGAAGTCTGGCCGCAGGCGGTGGACGAGGGTGAGGGTCGACCAGCCCGCCCCGAGGTCGTCGAGCGCGACGCGGAACCCGTCGCGGCGGTAGCTGTCGAGCACGCGCTTCAGATGCGCGGCGTCCTCGATGCGATCCGCCTCGATGACCTCGAAGACGAAGCGGTCGTGCTCGAGCCCCGCGGCGTCGATGGCCGCGACCGTCTCGCGCAGGCAGCTCTCCGCGTCGTCCATCATCCCCGGCGAGAAGTTGATGAAGACCGTGACGTCCGCGTCGAGCAGCGCGGCCTCGCGGATGGCGGACCTGCACGCAGCCAGGTCCAGCTCCGCCATCAACCCCGCCTCGCGCGCGAGCTGCAGGATGGACAGCGGCTCGAGCGGCTCGCCGTCGCGTCCCGTGCCGCGCAGCAGCGCCTCGTGGGCGAACACGCGCGTGGTGTCGCCGACGTGCACGATGGGATGGAAGTGGCTGGTGATGCGCCCGTGCTCCAGCTGCTCGAGGAACCAGCCCGTCTGCGCGACTACGTGCAGCTCGTGCAGGCTGGCGATGCGACCGAAGTTGTCGAGGCAGGGGACCTCGTCGCCTTGCATGAACAGCGCACGGGTCCGCCGCGTGCCCGGAACGGCCATCGCGCTGCCCAGGTCGAACAGGCAGCCGTCGAACTCCGCCTCGCCCAGCACGACGCGCACGCAAGAGTCCGACAGCTCGAGCTTGCGGCCTGCGCGCCGGAGCGCTCGCAAGGCGCTGGTGCGGAGCGCCGCGTCAGGAAACCACAGGTAGAGGACACCCGGGCCGGCGGCGTTCGGCGACGGCGATTCGAGCGAGAAGTCCTGGCGAGCTTGTCTGTTCGGAAGGTGCGCCGCCACCGCAGATCACCCTACCCTGGGGGATCGAGCGTGCGCAACAAAACAAAGCGGCCCGTTTCAGCGCGCTAGCGGAGTTCCGGAGCGCAGCTCCTCCACGGCAGCGCGGACCTCGTCGGCGTCCGGCGCCGAAGGTTCGAGCTCCAGGTACCGTTCGTACGCGGAGACGGCGAGATCGTCGTCCTGGTGCGCACGGTAGGCGTCGCCCAGCCGGCGCGCGGCGACGGCGAGCGGCGGCTCGTTCTCGAGCGCCTCGCGGAAGGCGATGACCGCCTCGAAGAAGCGGCCCTGCTTGAGCGAGTCGTCGCCCAGCTGCAGCTTCGCTCGCGCGGGCGCCCTGGCGTCGGCGACCGCGGAGCGCCTGCGCAGGTTTCGCAGCGCGCGCGGCGCCGCTTCGGCCGGCCGCGGCGGGTACTCGGGCCGGACGGACGCCTCAGCCGCCGGCAGAGGTGCGGCGCGTTCGACGCGGCGGGCGTCCGCGACCGCGGGCGGCGGACGCGACGGGGACATCTCGGGAGGCGGGAGCGCGATCTCCGGAGCGATTGCGGCAGCGGCGGGTGCAGGGGCCGCCACCGGAGGCGGCTGCGCGCGCATCAGCAGGGCGGCGACGACCAGCGCGATCGCGGCGAACCCCGCCACCATCAGCCATCGGGCGGGCACGGGCTTTTGGGCCGGCATCGACGGCTCGGTGATCTCGGCCGACGGATCGATGGCAACGGGGAGCGATTCTTCGGGTGCCGCGCGCGGCGGCGGCGGCTGCACGGCGGGCCTCGCGGGCGGAGCGGCAACAGGGAGGCGGAATTCCCGCGCCTTGGCCATCAGGGCGGCGATCGCCATGCGCCGCTCGATGTCGGTGGGCGGAGGAGTCCCCGACAGCAGCAGCTCCAGCTCGAATGCATCGCGGAGGTGGCGCAGCGTCGGGAACCGCTCCGGCGCGGTCTCGGATGCGGTTCCGAGCGCGAGCGGCGGCTCGAGCTGCGCGGCGCCGAACAGGCGGGTCGCGAGGCGGCAGGCGGCGCGGACGCGACCCGCCGCATCGAGCGCCTCTGGCGTAGCCGGCTTCGCGTACGCGAGCGTGCCTTCCTCGCCGAGCAGGGCGGAAGCGGCCTCCGGCATGGCGTCCGCGGCGGCGGCGACACGCAGGGCCTCGAGGAACACCGAGACGGCTTCGTGCCGGGCGATTCCCCCCGCCACGCGCTCGATGGCCTGCTCGAGGCTGAGCTGCTCCGGCACCCTCATGGCGCGAGTGTACGCCAGCCTGCGTGGACGTCTCCAAATCTGCTCACCGCTGCCCGTTTCCGAACGGAACGAGAGGTTTCGAACCGGGGAGGGAGCAGAAGAGACTCAGGCTGCCGCACGCGGCGGATTCGGGGCCGGCGCAGCGGACCGGCTGCGCGACCAGGACCAGGGCTCCGGAATGCCCAAGAACATCAGCGCCGAGCCCAGAAGCGCGAAATTCTTCATGAAGTGGATCATGTCGTTCATCTTCATCATCGGGTCCTTGTCCGCCCAGAACGCATGCATCTTGAGCGTGACGGGCAGGAAGAACACGACCAGGGCTCCGACCCCGAGCGCCGGCTTCCACCCCGTCAGGATGCAGATCGCCGCGAGGATGAGGAGCAAGTGCGAGACCACGACGGCAGCGGCCGGCGCCGGAACGCCCTTGGACGCGGCGAAGCCGCTCATCATCCCCACGTTGAGGAGCCCGCTGACTCCGCTGAACAGGTAGTACAGCCCGACGATGACGCGGCCGATCGCGAATGCGACATGCATCGAAGCCTCCGTTTCCCTCGAATCCCATTGATGCCGCAGCGATCGTACGGAAGCTTCTCTCGCAGGGGGTCGACCATGGTCCGAGTCGCGTTGCTCGTCCGGCTGCTCGCGAAGACGGGGAAGGAAGGCGAGGTGGCGAAGTTCCTGGAAGGCGCGCTCCCGGCCGCGCAGGCAGAGACCCGCACGCCCGTCTGGTTCGCCCTGCGGCTGAACCAGCGGGAGTTCGCCATCTTCGATGCATTCGCGGACGACGCAGCGCGCAAGGCACACCTGTCCGGACAGATCGCGGCGGCGCTGATGGCGAAGGCGTCGGAGCTGCTCGCGGAGCCGCCGCGGATCGAGCAGGTCGACGTGCTGGCCGCCAAGGTGAGCGGCGGCTAGGCCATCATCCCGCTGGCTTGGCTGCATTGCTGCGCGCCACGAGGACGCGCAGGAGCAGGTCCGGATCGGCCCCGAGCGAGGCGCCGTGCCTCGCCCACAGGTCGCGCGCCTGGGCGGCGTTGCCCTGCGCGATGGACCCGAGCATGCCCGCGGCGACCAGGTAGCGCTTCGACGACGCACCGAGGTCGGGCTCGGCGGTGAGGATCCGGCGGGCGGCCTCGGCTATCCGGGCGCCGTCGCGCCGTCCGACGGCCTGGAGCAGCGCCACCCAGTCGCGGTCCTGCGGCGAGAACCTCCGCGGGCAGCCGCTGGAAGCCAACGCCCACCAGACCTCGTCCAGATCGGCGGGCGTCAGGTCGGCCACCATCGACTGGAAGACGTGGACGATCGCCGCCAGCGGGACCGGGCGGCTGGCGCAATCGGCCAGCCACCGTGACACGGCCTCCGCATCCTGGCGAAGGTCGGGCGACTCGACGAATTCGA
>Ga0075423_10002422_pt1 | contig 16942 bp, 24 predicted proteins | sample SoiMethybrSBSTD2_FD_80114 | JGI IMG/M metagenome (GOLD analysis project Ga0075423, IMG submission 80114) | Bulk soil microbial communities from a Populus tree surrounding site in Tennessee, USA - Soil MetaG P. TD hybrid SBSTD2 | ecosystem: Environmental > Terrestrial > Soil > Tree plantation...
CAGCCGGGAGTCGATTCCCGACGTCGCGCGGAATCTCGAACGGATGGTCGACCTGATCATGGCGCGCACGTTCAGCCACGAAACCGTCGTCCAGCTCGCGAAGCACAGCCGGGTTCCGGTCATCAACGCCCTGAGCGACTATTCTCACCCGTGCCAGGCCCTGGCCGACTTCCAGACCCTGAGAGAGACGCACCAGGACCTCCGCCGCGTCAAGCTCTGCTACGTGGGGGACGGGAACAACGTGTGCCATTCCCTGCTCTTTGCGGCCGCCAAGTGCGGAGCCGCTCTGACCGTCGCCTGCCCGGCCGGCTTCGAGCCTCGCCAGGACGTCGTGAATCTCGCCCGGGAGGACGCCCGTGAGACGGGCGCCGCGCTGCACATCGTTCACGATCCCTCCGAAGGCGTGACGGGGGCGAATGCGGTCTATACGGATGTCTGGGCCAGCATGGGTCAGGAGGCCGAGACGGAGAGCAGGGCCCGCGTCTTCCGCCCCTTCCAGGTGAACGAGGCGCTGATGGCCAAGGCGGAGCCGGGCGCGCGCTTTCTCCACTGCCTTCCGGCGCATCGGGGCTGGGAGGTTACCGACGGCGTCGCGGACTCTGCCGCATCGGTCATCTTCCAGCAGGCGGAAAACCGGCTGCATGCTCAAAAGGCGGTCCTTCACCTCCTGGCTCAAACTCAAGAAGCTTCTTGACAAGTCACGGAGGTTGTTGTAAAAATTGCGCTTCTGCGCTCAAGCCTGAATGCGGGTGACCCGCGTAGGACCCGGAGGGAGTTGATGCGGACGTACGTTCCCAGGAAGGAAGATGCTCAGCACCGCTGGCTGCTGGTGGATGCCGACGGCCTCACGCTCGGGAGGCTCTCGACGTTCGTCGCCACGCGACTCCTGGGGAAGCATCGCCCGCAGTGGTCCCCGGCGGTCGACACGGGCGATTTCGTGGTGGTCGTGAACGCGGAGAAGGTGAAGCTCACCGGCCGCAAGCTGGAGAGGAAAGTCTACCGCTGGCACACCGGCTATCCGGGAGGGCTGCGCCAGGTCGCCGCAGGGAAGCTGCTCAAGGAGAAACCGACCCGCGTCGTGGAGATGGCCGTCCACGGTATGCTCCCGAAGAATCGTCTCGGCCGCAAGATGCGCATGAAGCTGAAAGTCTACGCGGGCCCTGAGCATCCGCATCAGGCTCAGAAGCCCGAGCCCGTCAAGATCAGCGCCTGAAAGAGGGGGAGAGCGGGTGGCATCCATCCAGTATTACGGCACCGGGCGGAGGAAGCACGCGACGGCGCGGGTTTTCCTGCGGCCGGGCGCCGGCGAGATCAAGGTCAACGATCGCACCGTGGACGACTATTTCAAGCGCGAGAGCCTCAAGCTCATCATCCGGCAGCCGCTGCTGCTCACCGAGACGGCGGACAAATTCAACATCCATGTCCGCATCGAGGGGGGTGGCATGGCGGGCCAGGCGGGAGCCATCCGTCACGGCCTTTCGCGGGCCCTGGTGGACTACAACCGGGAGCTGCGTCCCAAGCTGAAGGAGGCCGGGTTTCTCACGCGGGACTCCCGCGCCAAGGAAAGGAAGAAGTACGGGCAGCGCGGGGCGCGGGCCCGTTTCCAGTACTCGAAGCGCTGATTCCCTCTATAGAAGAAAGGAGCGGCTATTTGATTTCCGTGTCGATGAAAGAGCTTCTGGAGGCGGGCGTCCACTTCGGGCACCAGACCAAGCGGTGGAATCCCAAGATGAAGGAATTCATCTTCGGGAAGCGCAACGGCATCTACATCATCAATCTCCAGAAGACCCTGCGCCAGTTCCAGCAGGCCATCGATTTTGCCACGCGCCTGGGAGCCGAAGGCAAGCAGGTCCTCTTCGTGGGAACGAAGCGTCAGGCCCAGGACGCGATCGCCGAGGAGGCCGGCCGCTGCGAGATGCACCACGTGAACCAGCGCTGGCTGGGCGGCATTCTCACCAATTTCAAGACGATCAAGCGGCGCATCGATCGTCTGCGCAAACTGGAGGAGCTCACCGCCACCGGAGAGGCGGTCGGCTATACCAAGAAGGAGTTCAGCCAGCTCCTGCGCGAAAAAGCCAAGCTCGCGCGCGTGCTCACCGGGATCAAGCGGCTCGAAAGAGTGCCGGAGGCCCTCTTCGTGGTGGACCCCAAGAAGGAGCAGATCGCCGTCTCGGAGGCTCGCAAGCTGGGGATTCCCGTCATCGCCATCGTCGACACCAACTGCGATCCCGACGAGGTCGATTACCCCATTCCGGGGAACGACGACGCCATCCGCGCCATCCGCCTGTTCACCTCGCGTGTCGCCGACGCTCTGCTGGAGGGTTCCTCGCTGAGGTCGAAACAGGACAGCGGAGGCGAGCAGGAGGTGGCGACCGGCCCGCTCACCGCCGTTGACGCGGAGAGCCTGGCCCGCGAAATGATGGAGGCCGCCGAAGCTCCCGCCGCCGGCACGGAGACGCCCGCGACTCGGAAGACCCGCCGCAAGGCCGCCACTTCCGCGGAGACGCAGGAGGAGGCTGGCGCCGTGACGGTCAAGAACGCGGCCGTCTCGTCGGAATAAGGGCCCCGGAGAGGGGGCTTCCTTCCCGCCCCGGGGGGAAGGAAAGGATGGAAAGCGACCCGGAGCCTTTCCCTCCGAACGGTCACTCAAGACCCTCGCAATCGAGAACGCAACTCACCTGGAGGCAGTCGGGATGCAAATCACCGCGGAGATGGTCAGGAGCCTGCGCGAGAGGAGCGGCGCCGGAATCATGGAATGCAAGACCGCCCTCGCCGAATCGAAAGGGGATCCCGAGCAGGCTTTCCAGGTTCTCCGGAAGCGCGGTCTTGCGAGCGTCGCCAAGCGATCGGGGCGCACCACCTCCGAGGGAACGGTGGCCTCCTACATCCACCCCGGTGGGCGGGTCGGCGTCCTGCTCGAGGTCAACTGCGAAACCGACTTCGTCGCCCGCACCGCGGAATTCCAAGAGATGGTCCGCAATCTGGCCATGCACATCGCGGCCTCGCAGCCTCGTTTCGTCGCCCGTGAGGACGTTCCCGAAGCCATTCTGAGCAAGGAGCGGGAAGTCTATCTGGCCCAGGCGCGCGCTTCGGGTCGGCCGGAGGCGGCGATTCCCAAGATCGTCGAAGGGAAAGTGGGCAAGTTCTATCAGGAATCGTGTCTGCTCGAGCAGCCTTACGTGAGGGACCCGAACCAGACCGTAACCGACTATCTCAGCGCGGTCATGGCCAAGACGGGCGAGAACATACGCGTCCGGCGCTTCGTACGCTTCGCGCTGGGCGAATCGCTGCAGGCCGACGCCGGTAGTCCCGCTCCCGCCGATGCGGAGCAGGCCTGAGTCGAGGAGGCGCTCCTCCGATGACCCCCCCATCCCCGCCGACCCCTCGCTACCAGCGGGTTCTGCTCAAGCTCAGCGGCGAGTCGCTCATGGGAGAGCAGGGCTTCGGGATCGAGTCCCGGGTCGTGACTCGTCTCTCGGAAGAAATCCGGCAGATTCGCGAGATCGGCGTCCAGGTCGCCTGCGTCATCGGAGGGGGAAACATCTTCCGGGGGCTCGCCGCCAACGCCTCCACGGGGATCGACCGGGTCACCGCCGACCACATGGGGATGCTCGCCACCCTCATCAACAGCCTGGCGCTGCAGGACTGTCTCGAGCGCATGGGGGTGCACACGCGGGTCCTCTCCGCGATCGAAGTGCGCCAGGTCGCGGAACCCTACTTGCGACGGCGGGCTGTCCGTCATCTCGAGAAGGGACGCGTCATCATCATCGCCGCCGGCACCGGGAATCCCTTCTTCACCACCGACACCGCGGCCGCGCTGAGGGCCATGGAAGTCAAGGCGGAAGTCATCCTGAAGGCGACCCGCGTGGACGGCGTGTACAGCTCCGATCCCGAAAAGGTCCCCGACGCGGTCCGCTTCGACGAAATCACCTACCTCCAGGTTCTGGAGAAGGGCCTTCAGGTGATGGATTCCACGGCCATCTCTCTGTGCATGGACAACAAGGTGCCCATCATCGTTTTCAACTCCAGCATCCACGGAAACATCCGCCGGGTGATCATGGGCGAGAAGATCGGCTCGCTCGTCCGCGGGTGAGGCCGGCCTTCTAGGATCGCGAGATGTTCAAGGAAACCTACGCCGCCGCCGAAAAGAAGATGAAGCACTCCCTCGACGTCCTGAAGAAGGAGCTGGCCTCGATCCGGACCGGCCGGGCTTCGCTCGCCATCCTGGACGGGATCCTGGTCGACTACTACGGAACTGCCACGCCGTTGAATCAGGTAGGAACTCTCGCGGTCCCGGATCCCACGCTCATCACTATCCAGCCTTGGGACGTCAGCCTGGTCAAGGCGATCGAGAAGGCGATTCTCCAATCCGAGCTCGGGCTGACTCCGGCCAACGACGGGAAAATCGTCCGGCTTCCCATCCCGCCGCTGACCGAAGAACGACGCAAGCAGCTGGCCAAGAAGGTCCATCAGGTGGGAGAGGAATCGAAGACCATCATCCGACAGCACCGCCGCGAGGCCAACGACGATCTGAAGGCGCTGCTCAAGGAGAAGAAGATCTCGGAGGACGACGAGAAGCGCGGCCTGGAGCAGATTCAGGAACTCACCGATCGGTCCGTGAAGCAGATCGACGAGCTGGTGCACCACAAGGAGAAGGAAATCCTCTCCGTCTAGGGTTGCCTCGGTCGCGTTCCAGGGGTCCTCTCCTGCCGGGATCCCCTCCTCGGAAAGCGAGGTCATGGACTCCTCCCCGACGTCATCCTCCCTCGCCTCCGGCTGCGTCGCGATCCTGGTGGCGGCGGGACGGGGCTCGCGTGCCGGAGCGGGCGAGCCGAAGCAATTCCGGAGCCTGGGCGGGATACCCCTTCTGGCGCGAACGGCGAAGGTCTTCGCCGGATGCCCTGCGGTGAGCCGGCTCGTCCTGGTCGTGCCGGATCCGGAGGATGCCAGGATCCGCCTCAAACCCCATCTGCCCGGAACTCCCATCACCTTCGCCCGAGGCGGAGCGACCCGACAGGGATCCACCGCGGCGGGGCTGGAGGCGGCCGGAGACGCGGAGCTCGTGCTCGTGCACGATGGGGTCCGCCCCTTCGTGGGGCCGGAATTGATCCTGCGCGTCATCGAGACGGCGCGCGAGGTCGGTGCCGCCGTCCCGGTGCTCCCGGTGCGGGAGACGCTGAAGAAGCTGGATGATCGCGGCGGGATCGCAGGGACGGTTCGCCGCGAGGAGTTCGCCCTGGCCCAGACTCCCCAGGGATTCCGTCCCGAGATCCTGAAACGGGCGCTGCAGTGGGCGCGCGAGAACGCATGGGAGGGGACGGACGAAGCGGAGATCGTCGAGAAGTCGGGCCTTCCCGTGGGGCGCGTCGAAGGATCCGAGGGGAACTTGAAGATCACCACGAGAGCCGATTTCGAGACGGCCCGGCGAATTCTCGAAGCCGAGAGCGGCGCGGGCGGGATCCGGGTCGGAATTGGATACGACGTGCATCCTCTCGTCCCCGGGCGGCCCCTGATCCTGGCCGGAGTCCGCGTGCCGCACTCGTCGGGGCCCGCCGGACACTCCGACGGCGATCTGATCTGCCATGCGGCCACCGATGCCATCCTGGGGGCCGCGGGGCTGCCCGACATCGGGCAGATGTTTCCCGATTCCGATCCCGCCCTGCAGGGCTCCGACAGCCTCCGGCTGCTCTCCGAGGCAGGCCGCAGGGTGCGGGATGCCGGCTTCCAGGTGATCAATCTGGACCTGGTCCTGGTGGCGGAAGAGCCGCGCATCGTCCCCCACCTGGAAGCCATGCGCACGAACCTGGCGCGGGCGCTGGGCTGCTTGGAGCCGCGCCTCGGGATCAAGGGAACGAGGGGAGAAGGGCTCGGGTTCGAAGGGAGGCGGGAAGGGATGGCGGCGCACGCCGTCGCGTTGCTGGGGCCGGGCGGCGGGGGTTGAAGGGCGTGGGAATCCGGACCCGGTTCGCGCCCTCTCCGACCGGCTATCTGCATGTCGGAAACGCGCGCACCGCGATCTTCAACTGGCTGTACACACGGCACGGCGGCGGGACATTCATCCTGCGGATTGAGGATACGGACCAAGAGCGCTCGCGGCCGGAGTACGAAGCGGCGATCCAGCGCGAGCTGAGATGGCTCGGACTGGACTGGGATGAAGGCGTCGTGGCCGGAGGGCATGGTCCCTATCGCCAATCGGAGCGCCATGCGCAAGGGATCTATCGGGACGCGCTGGAGCGCCTGCGGGCGACGGGCGACGTCTATCCCTGCTTCTGCGACATGGAGCAGCTGCGCGCTGATCGCGACGCGTCGCTGCGCGCCGGAAAGCCGCCGCGTTACTCCGGGAGGTGCCGGGCGATCCCGGCGCAAGAAGCGCGGCGAAGGTCGGAGTCGGGGGAGCCGGCCGTCCTGCGCTTCAGGATTCCGGAGGGCAGCATCCGCTTCGACGATTTGCTGCGGGGATCGATCCAGGTGGATCTGGAGCAGGTCGGGGATCCCGTCGTATTCCGGAGCGACGGCTGGCCGACCTACAACTTCGCCGTCGTGGTGGACGACATCTCCATGGAGATCACGGACGTGATTCGCGGCGAGGATCACATCTCGAACACCCCGCGCCAGCTTCTCTTGTACCGGGCGCTGGGGGCCGAGCCGCCCCGCTTCGCCCATCTCCCGCTGGTGCTGGGCCCCGACCACGCGCCCTTGAGCAAGCGACACGGCGATACTTCGCTCGCGCAGTTCGCCGAGGCCGGATTCCCCGCGCCCGCGGTGCTGAACTACCTCGCGCTTCTGGGCTGGGCTCCGCAGGGAAAGGAGGACGTGCTCTCCGCGCAGCAGCTCGTCGGACAGTTCGACCTGAAGAGGGTCGGGAGATCGGCCGGAGTCTTCGACCGCGTGAAGCTGGAATGGCTCGGGAACCAGCACCTCCGGCGGACGCCCTCCGAGGATCTGATCCCTCGGGCGGTCCCGTACCTGCAGGCGAGCGGGGATTTCCCTGCGCAGGTCGGAGGGGACCACCGGGCGTGGCTGGGACACCTCCTCGACCTGCTGAAGGAGTCGATTTCACACCTTTCGCAGGTCCCCGACACGGACGCGTTCCGCATCGTCCTGCACTTCGATCCCGATGCCTGCCTGCGCGATCCCGAGGTGCGTGCCGACTTGAAGGATCCCGCCTGCCGTGAGGTAATCCGCACGTTCGCGAAGCTCCTGCCCCGGGAAAGGCCGCTCGATCTGGAGACCTATCGGAAAGCGGCGCAGGAGACGGGAAGGCTCGCGGAGGTGAAGGGAAGGAGTCTTTACCATCCGATAAGACTGGCGCTGACGGCCCGGGCGTCCGGGCCGGAGCTCGTGCGTCTGGTTCCACTCATCGAAGAAGCCGCGGGAATCCCCCTTCCGCTCGGAGTCCCGGGTTGTGCCCAGCGCGCGTGGAAGATTGCGGAGCTCATGGAAGGCGAAGCATGAAATCTGAGAAGACGGAAATTCTTTACGGGGTCCACCCGGTTCTCGAGACTCTCAAGAGCGGCCGGCGCAAGGTGGAGCAGATCCACGTCATGGTGGGGCGCCAGGACAGGAAAGTGAGATCGATTCTCGCCCTGGCGCAGCGTAAGAACGTCCCGATTGTCCGCATCCCGAGAGAGGATCTGGAACGTCTCAGCGGAGGCGGCGTCCATCAGGGCGTGGTGGCCCGGGTGTCGGGGAGCGGTCCCGTCACGGTGGAGGAAGTACTCGCGACCTCGGGAAGCCGTCCCTTTTTCCTGGTCCTGGACCGGGTGGAAGACCCCCGGAATCTGGGTGCCATTCTCCGCTCGGCCGCCGCGGCACGCGTTGACGGGGTTTTCCTGCCGGAGCACGGAGCCGTGAAGTCGGGACCCGGAGTGGCGAGGGCTTCCGCCGGCCATGCCGACAAGGTGCGTCTCGCGATTGCCGGGAACCTGGTGAGTCTCCTGGAAAAGCTGAAGGAAAAGGGGATCTGGGTCGTGGGATTGGACCAGGAAGCCACCACTTCCTGGACCCGATTCGACTATTCCCTGCCCGTGGCCATGGTGCTGGGTGGAGAGGAGGGGGGAATGCGGCGGCTGGTCAGGGAGCGGTGCGACGTCCTGGTCGGCATTCCGCTCGCCGCCGGGGTCGACTCGCTGAACGTTTCGGTGGCCGCCGGGATCGCGCTGTTCGAAGTTGTTCGCCAGCGGGGAGAGCGGGGCCCCGCCTGACAAAATTTTGAAAAAATATCTATTGCATCTAAGTGGTTGCTTTGCTAGCATTACGGGTTCGCATAAGCTGGCGTAGCTCAGCAGGTAGAGCAGCTGATTTGTAATCAGCGGGTCGGGGGTTCGAATCCCTTCGCCAGCTCCACGGAAGAAGAGGTTCCGCGGAGCCTGGAGGAGAAAAATCGCGGCACTGCGGATGCCCCCCGGTGCCCGCATGGATAGGGAGCGCCGAGTGGGGACGGAGGAAGCGACCGTTCCCGCGTCACGGCTCCCAAGTGGGGAGATTCCCGAGCGGTCAAAGGGAGCAGACTGTAAATCTGCCGCCGTAGTGCTTCGGAGGTTCGAATCCTCCTCTCCCCACCAAACGCACGGCGAAGATGCTTCGAGGCCCTCCCGTGAGGGCGTCCGGGCGCCGATCAAAACTCGAGCGGGAGTAGCTCAGTGGCTAGAGCGTCAGCCTTCCAAGCTGAGGGTCGCGGGTTCGAATCCCGTTTCCCGCTCCAACTATCCGGAATCGCGCCGTAGAGCCTACCCAGCCGGGCGGCAGTGCTCCCCGTCCGGCGAGTCCGGTTTCGCCCACGTGGCTCAGTGGTAGAGCACGTCCTTGGTAAGGACGGGGTCACCGGTTCAATCCCGGTCGTGGGCTCCACCTGTTCCGCGCAACTCCGGCGGCGGCCGGGACGAAAGGTGAGAGATGTCGAAGGAAAAATTTGATCGATCGAAGCCGCACGTGAACGTGGGGACCATCGGTCACGTGGATCACGGGAAGACGACGCTGACCTCGGCGATCACGATGGTGATGGCGAAGAAGTTTCCGAAGGTGGTGGTGCGGTCGTTCGACAGCATCGACAACGCTCCGGAGGAGCGCGAGCGCGGGATCACGATCGCGACGGCGCACGTGGAGTACGAGACGGACAAGCGTCACTACGCGCACGTGGACTGCCCGGGTCACGCGGACTACGTGAAGAACATGATCACGGGGGCGGCGCAGATGGACGGAGCGATCCTGGTGGTGTCGGCGGCGGACGGACCGATGCCGCAGACGCGGGAGCACATCCTGCTGGCGCGTCAGGTGGGGGTGCCGCGCATCGTGGTGGCGCTGAACAAGGTGGATGCGGTGGACGACAAGGAGCTGCTGGACCTGGTGGAGCTGGAGGTGCGGGAGCTCTTGAAGCAGTACAAGTTCCCCGGGGACGACATTCCGGTGGTGAAGATCTCGGCGCTGAAGGCGATGCAGGGGGACGACGAGGCGCAGAAGGGGATCGTGGGGTTGATGGACTCGGTGGACAGCTACATACCGATTCCGGAGCGTCCGATCGACAAGCCGTTCCAGATGCCGATCGAGGACGTGTTTTCGATCTCGGGACGCGGGACGGTGGTGACGGGCCGGGTGGAGCAGGGGAAGGTGAAGGTCGGGGAGGAAGTGGAGATCGTGGGGATCCGGCCGACGCAGAAGAAGGTGGTGACCGGCGTGGAGATGTTCAAGAAGCTGCTGGACGAGGGGATGGCCGGGGACAACATCGGGGTGCTTTTGCGGGGTACGGAGCGGACGGACGTGGAGCGCGGTCAGGTGGTGGCGAAGCCGGGGAGCATCACGCCGCACACGAAGTTCAAGGCGGAGGTGTACATCCTGACGAAGGAAGAGGGGGGACGGCACACGCCGTTTTTCAACGGGTACCGGCCGCAGTTCTACTTCCGGACGACGGACGTGACGGGAGTGGCGACGCTGCCGGAGGGGGTGGAGATGGTGATGCCGGGCGACAACGTGGCGCTGAGCATCGAGCTGATCACCCCCATCGCGATGGACAAGGGGCTGCGCTTCGCGATCCGGGAGGGCGGCCGCACCGTGGGGGCCGGAACCGTCACCGAGATCCAGGCATGAGGCCGGGAGAAAGGGTGCGGGAGAGAGCATGCTGAACGAGAAGATCCGGATTCGCCTGAAGGCGTACGACCATCGGATCCTCGACCAGTCGACCACCGAGATCGTCTCGACTGCGCGCAGGACCGGCGCGCGCGTGGCGGGACCCATCCCGCTGCCCACCGGGTGCAACCGCTGGACGGTGCTGCGCTCCCCGCACGTCGACAAGAAGTCCCGGGAGCAGTTCGAGATCCGCACCCACCGCCGCCTCATCGACATTCTGGAGCCGACGCCCCAGACGGTGGACGCGCTGATGAAGCTGGACCTGCCGGCCGGCGTGGAAGTCGAGATCAAGGCGCTGGGCAAATAGAAAGAGACGGACGCGAAGATGATCGAAGGGATGATTGGAGTGAAGCTGGGAATGACCCAGGTCTTCTCCCCCGAGGGGGGCGTGATCCCGGTCACCGTCTTGAAGGCGGGGCCTTGCGTGATCATCCAGAAGAAGAACAAGCAGACGGACGGCTACGAGGCGGTGCAGGTCGGCTACGTGGAGCCGACGGCGGAGCGCAAGCTCAGCCGCGCCCTGCTCGGGCACCTGAAGAAGTCCAAGGTCTCTCCCACCCGGCGCATCCGCGAGTTCAAGATCCTCCCCGAGGGGGAGGCGCTGGGCGTCGGCGATCAGATTACGGCGGGCATGGTCTTCAAGGTGGACGAGAACGTGGACGTCATCGGGATCAGCAAGGGGAAGGGGTTCGCGGGCGTCATGAAGCGCCACCACTTCCGCGGCGGCGCCGCCACCCACGGATCGATGTTCCACCGGGCCCCGGGATCGGTGGGAGCCTCGGCGTTTCCCTCGCGGACGTTCCCGGGGATGCGCGCCGCGGGTCACCTCGGCGCGGCCCGCGTGACCGTCAAGAACCTCCAGATCGTACGGCTGGACGTGGAGAACAATCTCCTGGTCGTCCGCGGAGCGGTGCCGGGAGCGGACGGGGGCTACCTGATCATCCGGCGCTCGCCGGCTCCGCGCAAGATCCGGCAGGCGCGGCAGGCCCCGGCGGCTCCCAAGAAGGGCGCCAAGACCGCGGCGAAGGCGGCCCCGGCGGCCAAGAAGAAGTAGAGGAAGCTGATGGACGCGCTCAAGATTGTGAATCTCGAGAATGAGACAGTCGGGGAGCTGGCCCTCGAGGAGGAGGTCTTCGGCTATCCGCTCAAGCGGCACCTGATCTACGAAGCGGTCAACGCCTACCGGGCCGCGGGACGCGCGGGGACCCGGCAGACCAAGACCCGCGCGGAAGTATCGGGCAGCGGCCGCAAGCTGTGGAAGCAGAAGAAGACGGGACGCGCGCGGGTCGGCTCGATCCGCGGCTCGATCTGGCGGCACGGCGGCACGGTTTTCGGTCCCCATCCGCACCAGTACGAGAACACCCTCCCGAAGCAGATGCGCAAGAATGCCGTACGATCCGTCCTCTCCTCCAAGCTGCGCTCCGACAAGGTGCGGCTCGTGGAGAACCTCGATCTTCCGAGTCCCCGGACCAAGGAGATGACTCGTCTGCTCGCCAAGCTGGACCTTCCGGGAAAGGTCCTCTTCGTCGATCGCGAGGTGGGACGCAACCTGGAGCTGGCCACCCGCAACCTGCACAAGATTGGGGTGGCGCGCGCGTCGGCGCTGAGCGTGGTGGAGCTGCTGCACCACGACACGCTCGTGCTGACCCGCTCGGCGGCCGAAAGCCTCAAGGAGATCTACGCGTCATGAACCGTCCGGCCCATCAGATCATTCTCGCGCCCCTGGTCACCGAGAAGTCGACACGGCTGAAGGACGACCAGCGTCTCCTGTGCTTCAAGGTGGCGCGCAACGCCAGCAAGATCCAGATCAAGGGGGCCGTCGAGGCGCTCTTCTCCGTCAAGGTGGAGACGGTCCGGACCGCGCAGATGCACGGGAAGATGAAGCGGGTGGGCCGCAGCGTCGGGCGCCGCGCGGATTGGAAGAACTCTTACGGTTGTCGGGAAGCGGGCGAGAAGATGATCGAATACTTCGAGGGCGTGTAGAGGATTCCGATGCCGACCAAATCGTATCGTCCCACGTCTCCCGCCCGGCGCTTCCAAACCGGCTATACCTTCGAGGAGATCACCGAGAACCGTCCGCTCAAGGGGCTGCTGGACAAGCACAACCGGACCGGAGGCCGCAACAATGTCGGATGGCTGTCGGTCCGCCACCGCGGGGGTGGGCACAAGCGGCGCTATCGGATCATCGATTTCAAGCGAGACAAGGACGGCATCCCGGGGAAGGTGGCGGGGATCGAGTACGACCCGAACCGCTCCGCGCGCATCGCCCGGATCCACTACGCCGACGGGGAGAAGCGCTACATCCTTTCCCCGGTGGGCCTGCAGGTGGGGAGCATCGTCCTGTCGGGGGAGGAGGTCGACATCCTCCCGGGCAACAGCCTTCCGCTGAAGAGCATTCCGCTGGGGACCACGCTCCACAACATCGAGCTGAAGCGCGGCCGCGGCGGGCAGATGGTGCGCAGCGCCGGCGTCGGCGCGCAGCTGCTCGCCAAGGAGGGCAAGTTCGCCCAGGTGAAGCTCCCCTCCGGCGAGGTCCGCAAGGTGGACGTCGCGTGCCGGGCCACGGTGGGGCAGGTGGGGAACCTCGAGCACGAGAACATCTCGATCGGGAAGGCGGGGCGGAATCGCTGGCTGGGCTGGCGGCCCACGGTGCGGGGCGTCGCCATGAACCCGATCGACCACCCGCTGGGCGGGGGCGAGGGAAAAACCTCGGGAGGCCGGCACCCGTGCACCCCCTGGGGCGTGCGGGAGAAGAAGACGCGCAACAACAAGCGCACGCAGAAATTCGTCGTCAGGCGGAGAAAGTAGCCATGAGCCGCTCCATCAAGAAGGGCCCGTACATCGAGCCGTCCCTGAAGAAGAAAGTGGAGGAGATGAACCGCCGTAACGATCGCAAGGTCCTCAAGACCTGGTCGCGGCGGAGCACGATCCTTCCGGAAATGGTGGGCCACACCTTCGCGGTGCACAACGGCAAGAAGTTCATCCCGGTCTACGTCACCGAGAACATGGTGGGGCACCGGCTGGGCGAGTTCGCCCCGACCCGCATCTTCCGCGGGCACGCGCGCGCGGCCGCGGCGGAAGCGGCGGGCGCCGCGGGAGCGCCGGCGCCAGCACCCAGCGGCGGCACGACGACGGCGAGCTAGGGGAAGCGGAATGATCTCGAAGGCCAAGATGAAGTACCTCGGCAGCTCGGCGCAGAAGACGCGCCTGGTCGTGGACCTGATCCGGGGCCGCGAGGTCGGGGAGGCGCTCGCGACGCTGCGCGGCACCCGCAAGACGGTGGCCCGCGACGTCTCCAAGGTCCTCGCCTCGGCGCTGGCCAACGCCAAGTCGCTGCACGAGGAGGTGGACGTGGATCGGCTCTTCGTCAGCAAGGCTTGCGTGGACGTGGGCCCCTCCCAGAAGCGGATCCGTCCCGCCCCGATGGGACGGGCGTTCCGGATCATCCGCCGCTCCTGCCACGTCACCATCGAGCTGGACGAGAAGAAGCGGAAACCTCAAACGGCGAAGGCGGGGAGGTAGCGTGGGGCAGAAAGTTCATCCGTTGGGGTTCCGCATCGGCGTGACCCGGACCTGGCTGTCGCGATGGTTCGACGAGAAGCGGTATGCCGATCTCCTGCTCGAGGACATCCGGCTGCGCGACGAGCTGAAGAAGCGACTCTCGCACGCCGGCCTCGCCGGGATCGAGATCGAGCGGGCGGCCAACAAGCTGAAAATCAGCCTCCACACCTCCCGCCCCGGGATTGTGATCGGCCGGCGCGGCGCGGAGGTGGACAAGCTGCGGGACGAGCTGGCCAAGCGCACCGGCCGCGAGATCTTCATCAACATCGTGGAGATCCACAAGCCGGAGATCGTGGCGCAGCTCGTGGCGGAATCGGTGGCCCTCCAGATCGAGCGACGCGTGGCCTTCCGTCGGGCGATGAAGAAGGCGATCGAGTCGGCGATGCGCTTCGGCGCCAAGGGAGTCCGCATCCGCTGCTCCGGGCGGCTGGGCGGTGCGGAGATCGCGCGGACCGAGTGGTATCTGGAAGGGCAGCTGCCGCTGCACACGCTGCGCGCTGACATCGACTACGGGTTCTCCGAGGCCCGGACCACCTACGGCGCCATCGGCGTGAAGGTCTGGATCTATAAAGGAGAGGTCCGGACGCGTCCGGGGCTCGCCGACGCGGCGGGCGCGACCGCCGTGCCTCCGAGAACGGGGCTGTGAAATGCTGATGCCCAAGAAGGTCAAGTACCGCAAGCAGATGCGGGGCCGCCGGCGGGGGAAGGCCCAGCGGGGAAGCACCGTCAGCTTCGGGGATTATGGATTGAAGATCCTGGAGTGCGGCTGGATCACCGACAAGCAGATCGAGGCGGGACGCGTTGCAATGACCCGCTTCGTGAAGCGGGGAGGGAAGATCTGGATCCGGATCTTCCCGGACAAGCCGATCACCAAGAAGCCCGCCGAGACCCGCATGGGCAAGGGCAAGGGCGCTCCGGAAGGGTGGGTGGCGGTGGTGAGACCGGGGAAGGTGATCTTCGAGATGGAAGGAGTCGCCGAGGACGTGGCGCGCGAGGCGATGCGCCTCGCCTCGCACAAGATCCCGCTCAAAGCGACATTCGTTCACCGGGGGTACTGAGGCCATGAAGCAGCTGAAGGCGTCCTCCCTGCGTGAAAAATCGGTGGAGGAGCTCGCCAAGGACGAGGAGGATTTGATCACGCAGCTGTTCAAGCTGCGTTTTCAGAAGTCCACCGGCCAGGCGGAGGCCCCGCAGCGGATCCGCGGAGTCCGCCGGGACCTGGCCCGCGTCAAGACGGTGCTCCGAGAGAAGCGCTCGGCGCAGAGCTCGACGCCCTGACGACACGGAGGATTCATGACCGAGACACAGCCGACCCCCGCTCCTGACCGCGCCCGAGGCCAGCGCCAGGTCCTCGAGGGAGTGGTGGTCAGCGACAAGATGACCAAGACGGTGACGGTGCTGGTGGAGCGCGTGGTCCAGGACACCCGGTACGGGAAGTATGCGAGACGCTCCGCGCGGTTCATGGCCCACGACGCCGGCGGCGAATGCCGGATGGGCGACCGCGTGACGATCGTCGAGGACCGGCCCCGGAGCGCCCGCAAGCGCTGGAGCGTGCGTTCCGTGATCGTGCGCGCCGATCGGGCCTGATCCCGGGTCCCTGAAGGAGGACGAGCCATGATTCAGATGCGGACGATGCTGGAGGTCGCGGACAATTCCGGCGCCCGTCGCATCAGCTGCATCCACCCGCGCGGGAGGTCGGTGAACCTCGTCGGGCGGATCGGCGACGTGATCACCGCGGCGGTGAAAGAGGCCGTGCCGGAAGGGAACATCAAGAAGGGGCAGGTCGTGCGCGCCGTGATCGTCAGGATGAACAAGTGCCAGAGGCGGAGCGACGGAACCTGCATCCGCTTCGACGAGAACGCGGCGGTGCTCATCAACAACGACGGGGAGCCGATCGGGACGCGCATCTTCGGCCCGGTCGCCCGCGAGCTGAGGGAGAAGAACTTCATGAAGATCCTCTCCCTGGCTCCCGAAGTGCTCTAGGAGAGGTCCGATGCCCTCGCTGTTCGTCAAGAAGGAGGACAAGGTCCTCGTCCTCTCCGGCAAGGACAAGGGGAAGACGGGACGGGTGCTGCGGGTGATTCCCGACAAGCAACGCGTCCTGGTGGAAGGGGTCGCCTTCGTCAAGAGGCACACCCGCCCCAACCCGTCCAAGAACATCAAGGGCGGGATCGTGGAGCGCGAGTCGAGCGTGCACGTGAGCAATCTCAAGGTGATCTGCTCCGAGTGCGGCGAGCCGACCCGCATCGGGCGTACGGTTCTGGACGACGGCAAGAAGGTCCGCGTCTGCAAGAAGTGCAAAGGAATCCTGGACAAATAGGATCGAGGACGATGGCCACAGCTCCCCCCCGACTCAAGCAGCGATTCGAGAGCGAGATCGCTCCGCTCATGATGGAGCGGTTCGGCTACAAGAACCGAATGGCCGTGCCGCGGCTCAACATGATCGTCCTGAACATGGGGGCGGGGGATGCGATCCAGAACATCAAGATCCTGGACAATGCGGCCGAGCAGATGAGCCTCATCGCGGGACAGAAAGCGGCGGTGACCCGCGCCAAAAAATCGATCGCGAACTTCAAGATCCGCGAGGGGATGCCCATCGGCTGCCGGGTCACCCTGCGCGGCCCGCGCATGTACGAGTTCTTCGACCGGCTCTGCTCGATTGCGCTGCCGCGCGTGCGCGACTTCCGCGGCGTGCCCAACCGCTCCTTCGACGGGCGCGGGAACTACACGCTGGGCGTGAAGGACCAGATGATTTTCCCCGAGGTGAACTACCAGAAGGTGGATCGGGTCCGGGGGATGAACATCTCCATCGTGACCACCGCCAGGACCGACGAGGAGGCCAAGAACCTCCTTTCGCTCCTGGGGCTGCCGTTCCGCAAGGACTGATCGGAGGAACCCTTGGCCACGAGCGCCATGAGAGCGAAACAGGCGAGGAAGCCCAAGTTCAAGGTCCGCCGGTACCACCGCTGCCGGAACTGCGGTAGGCCCCGGGGGTACCTGAGAAAATTCTCCCTTTGCCGCATCTGCTTCCGCAAGCTGGCGCTGCAGGGAATCATCCCCGGAGTGGTGAAGGCGAGCTGGTAGGCCCTTTCGCTTCTGCGGGCAGGACTCAACGAGGAAGATAAGAAGCCATGAGCATGACCGATCCGATCGCCGACATGCTGACGCGGATCCGCAACGCGGTCCGCGCCGGACACCCCAAGCTGGAGATGCCGCATTCCCGGCTCAAGGAGCATCTCGCCAATCTCCTCAAGCGGGA
>Ga0075423_10002423_pt1 | contig 16938 bp, 19 predicted proteins | sample SoiMethybrSBSTD2_FD_80114 | JGI IMG/M metagenome (GOLD analysis project Ga0075423, IMG submission 80114) | Bulk soil microbial communities from a Populus tree surrounding site in Tennessee, USA - Soil MetaG P. TD hybrid SBSTD2 | ecosystem: Environmental > Terrestrial > Soil > Tree plantation...
CGGGCTCCACCGTGAAGCTCACGCCGTCCAGCGCCTTGATGCCGCCGAAGTTGATCTGCAGCCCGTCCGCCGCCAGCAGGGTCATCGCAGACGCTCCGAGCGCATGTAGGTCTTCTGGCGCCGGAAGGTGGCGTGCTTGTAGAGCGGAAAGGTACTGAAGAAGACCTGGATCTTCCGCCAGCGTCCGTAGATGCCCAGCGGCTCGAAGAGGATGAACAGCACCAGGATGAGACCGAAGATGCCGGGCTCGAGCCCCGGCTGCTTCACGAAGCGGTCGATAGCGAGGTAGACGGCGTTGCCGGCGTCCTTGCCGAGCAGGGCCCCGGCGTGGCTCACCCACTGCGGCACGTGGTCGCGCGCTTCGGAGATGAGCACCGGCAGCAGGGCCACGAACACGGCCCCATAGAGGGCGCCGTGCAGGCTGCCGAGCCCGCCCACCACCACCATCAGCAGGAACTGGATGGACAGGAGCACGGTGAAGATGTCGGGGGCGAGGAAGCCGATCTTGTGGGCGAAGAGGGCGCCGGCCGCGCCCATGAGCCCGGCGGAATACGCGAAGGCGAGCGTCTTGTAGCGCGCCAGATGCACCCCCATCGACTGCGCGGCGATCTCGCTGTCCCGGATCGCCACCCAGGCGCGGCCGGTGGGCGCACGCAGGACGTTCCCGGTGAGCCACAGGGTGACGATAAGCAGGGCCAGGCACAGGAAGTAGAACGCGGCGTCGGACGCGAACGAGACGCCGAAGATCACCGGCTTGTCCACCGGCCGCCCCTTGAGACCGTGCGTGACCCGCTCCCAGCGCGTGAACACCTCCTGGATGATCAGCGCGAAGGCGAGCGTGGCGATCGTGAGGTAGACGCCGGTCATGCGCAGCGCGGGCAGCCCCACGACCACGCCGGCGGCGGCGGCGAGCACCGCTGCCAGGGCCACCGAGACGACCCACGGCAGCCCGAGGTCCTGGAGGAAGTACACGTGGGCATAGGCCCCGATGCCGAGGAAGGCGGCGTGGCCCAGGCTCACCAGCCCCGTGTAGCCGGCCAGCACCATCAGCGAGACGCCGCAGATGCCGTAGATGAAGACCAGGCTGACGTCGCCGAGATATGCGGGCACGCCGAGGGGCAGCAGGATGACGGCGGCGAGGAGCGCGCCGTACCACCGGCGCTGCACCGGGTCCCGGAAGAGCCCCAGGTCCTGATCGTAGGACGTCTTGAATGGGATACGCACGCGGTCAGACCTTCTTCCGGCCTACCGTCCCGAACATCCCCTGCGGACGGACGGCCAGCACCAGCAGCAGCACGATGTACGCCGCCACGTCCTTCACGCCCTGCGGCAGGTACGCGCCCGAGAACAGCTCGATGAGGCCGATGGTGATCCCGCCCACCAGGGCGCCCGGGATGGAGCCGAAGCCGCCCAGCACCGCGGCCGCGAAGGCCTTGAGCCCGATGAAGCCCAGGTTGATGTCGATCAAGGAGACGGGCGCCAGGAGCACGCCGGCGATCGCGGCCACGCCCGCCGAGATGGCCCAGATGAGCGAGAACATCCGCTTCACCGGGATGCCCATGTAGTACGCGGCAAGCTGATTCTGTGAGGAGGCTTGCATGGCCACACCCACGCGCGAGTAGGTGAAGAAGACGTAGAGGAGCGCGCACAGGAGCACGGTGCCCACGATGATCGCCACGTACTCGTGGCTCACGCTGACGCCGCCCAGCCGCGTGGTCTGGGCGCTGAACGGCGTGGGCAGCGTGTAGATCTCGGAGCCCCAGGTGATCGAGGCGAAGCTGCGGAACATGGCCCCGAGCCCGATGGTGAGCATCACCACCGCGAACTGGGGCTAACCGATGACGCGGCGGAGCACCGTCGCGTCGAGCGCCGCGCCGAAGAGCCCGACGACGGCGATGGCCAGGGCGAAGGCTACCCAGTAGCCGACCCCATACCAGACCACGAACATATAGCAGACGAAGGCGCCCAGCATGAGGAGGTCGCCCTGGGCGAAGTTGACCAGCTCGGTGGCCTTGTAGATGAGGACGAAGCCCAGCGCCACCAGGCCGTAGATGCAGCCCACGGCGAGGCCGTTCAGGGCGAGCTGGAGGATCGTATCCAGGAGCGGCCCCCCACGTGACACCGGCGTCGCGTCCGCCGCGGCGATGCTGTCGCGGCGTGACGGTCGTGGGGAGCGTTATATCACACCCGACCGATCCCGCCCGCCCCCAGGCTGTCGCTCATGTCGAGCCCGGCCGCGCCAGCCGCGGCGTAGTGGGCGGCCGCCGCGTCCACCCCCGCCCCTGCTTCCGCCTTCCAGCCCTCGCGCCGCAGCACCTGCTCCAGCGCGGCCAGGCAGAGGAGCACGTTCTCCCGCCGCGCCGAGTAGCCCATGGTGCCGATGCGCCAGATGCGGCCCTGGAGCGGGCCGAAGGCGGCTCCGATCTCGAGGTTGAAATCCTCGATGAGCCGGCCGCGCACGCGGACATCGTCCACGCCGTCGGGAATCAGCACCGGCGTGATGAACGGGAGCCGGCGCTCGGGGGGCTCCGTGCCGAACAGGGTGAGGCCCATCGCGGCCAGTCCCGCGCGGAGGGCGTCGCCGTGGAGGCGGTGGCGGGCGAAGCGCGCGGCCAGACCCTCCTCCCGAATGGCGCGCAGCGCCTCCCGGAGGCCGTAGACCATGGTCGTGGGCGCGGTGTGGTGGTTGAAGCGCTGCGGGCTCCAGTAGCGCGCGAGCTGGACGAGGTCGAGATAATTGCTGCGCGGCCGCGTGCGGCGCGCGGCGAGCACCGCCTCGGCGCGGGCGTTGTAGGTGATGGGCGCCAGGCCCGAGGGGCACGAGAGGCATTTCTGCGTCCCCGCCACCATCACGTCCACGCCCCAGGCGTCGGTGTCCACCTCACAGCCGCTGAGCGTGACGACGGCGTCCGCCATGAGGAGCGCGTCGTGGGCGCGGGCGAGCCGGGCGATCTCCGGCAGCGGCTGGAGGACACCGGTGGAGGTCTCCCCGTGGATCAGCGCGATCAGGCGCGTGCGCCCGCCGGCCAGCGCCCGGGCGATGGCGTCGGGCTCGATGGCGCGCCCCCACTCCGCGCGGACCGGCACCACCTCGGCGCCGCAGCGCTCGGCAATTTCGATGAGGAGCAGGCCGAAGCGCCCGCACTCCCCCACCACCACGCGCTCGCCCGGCTCCACGAGCGAGACGATGGCGGCCTCGAGCCCCGCACGCCCGGTGCCCGGCACCGGGAAGGCGCACGCGTTGTCCGTCTGGAAGGCGAACCGCGTGAGGGCCATCACCTCGTTCATGATCGCGGTGAAGGCGGGGTCGAACTGGCCCAGCAGCGGCGCGGCCATGGCGCGCAGCACACGCGGGTCGGCCATGGTGGGCCCCGGCCCCATGAGGACGCGTGAGGTCATGGGCGAGACTCTACTAAGATCGCCTCCCATGGGAAAGCCGCTCGGCCGGCCCACGCGGGGCAAGACCGCCCCGAATCGCCTGCGGAAAACGGACACGTTCCTGGCCGTCGCGTTCCCGGCCTTCGTGCGCCACCTGCCCGGGCTCTACGTGGACTTGGGCTACGGCGCGTATCCGGTGACCACGGCGGAGACGCTGCGGCGCCTGCGCGCGGCCGACCCACGCGCGCGCGTCCTGGGCGTGGAGATCGATCCCGCGCGCGTGGCGGAGGCGCAGGCCTATGCCGAGCCGGGGCTCGAGTTCCGTCACGGCGGGTTCGATCTGCCGCTGCGGCCGGACGAGGCCGTGGCGGTGATCCGCGCGTTCAACGTCCTGCGCCAGTACGACGAAGCCGCGGTGGCGGGCGCCCTGGCGGCGCTGGGCGCTCGCCTCGCGGAGGGCGGTCTGCTCATCGAGGGCACGTCCGATCCGCACGGACGGCTGCTCGCATTCAATCTCTTCCGCAAGGCGGTCGTGCTCGAGCGCGTGGGCGTGGTGCTGGCGCCGCGGCTGGGCGCGGACTTCGCGCCGCGGGCACTCCGCGCCGTGTTGCCCAAGGCGTTCATCCATCACGCGGAGCCGACCGGCGCCATCGACCGCTTCTTCACGGCATGGGACACGGCATGGAAGCGGGCGCGGGGCGCCGCGCGGACTCACCGCCAACGATTCGTCGCTGCCGCGCTCGCCCTGTCAGACCGAGGCGGGTACGCGTTGGACCGCCGGGACGCGCTACTTCGTCGCGGCTTTCTCTGGCTCGGAGCTGACTGGCCGGACCGGTGATGCCCCCTCACCCTGCCCCTTCCCCCCTTGGCGGAGCGGGTGGGAGAGGCGCAGGCGGAGAAGATCCAGCTCCGCTGCCGCCCACAGGCGCAGCCCGCGCAGCGTCATCCGGAAGGGCGCCCAGTCCAGCGCGAAGTACGGCTTGAGGCGCCGGCCGTGATTGCGCCGGCCCTCGGCGCCCAGGCGCCGGCGCGCGAGGGCAATGGTCTTGAAGCGGCGGTTGTACGCGCGCATGAAGCGGTAGTTGAGCGACGCGCCGGGATGGCCCAGCACGGGCATCCAGGTAAAGCGTTTGACGAAGCGATACGCCGGGATCACCACGAAGAGGTAATACTGCGCGGTATCCATCAGGAACGAGGCCGAGAGTAGATCCTGCTCGCCCATGTAGTAATACTTGTCGCGGTACACCGACTGGAAGAAGCGATGGTACGAGCGCACGAAGGCGCCGTTGTGCTCGGCGATTCGCGCGTCCAGGGGCTCCCCCATTCGATCGTTCTTGATGACCTCGAGGGTCCCCTCCACCGTGAAGGCCGCATGGTCGAGCCCCGGCGAGTAGTAGGGATCCATGAACGCGGCGGCGTCGCCCAGCAGCGCCCAGCCGTGCCCCATGTACTGGCGGCTCACGTACGGGAGGTACGAGTAGAAGCGCAGATCCTCCACGCGGGGCTCCGCGCCGTCGAGCAGCTCGGCCAGCGCGGGAATGCCGCGCAGGAACGCGGCGAAATCGCGCATCCGGTCGCGGCTCTCGGATAGGCCGATCAGCCGCGTGTCGTAGACCACGCCGATGCTGGTCTCGCCGTGCCCGAGCGGGATCACCCAGATCCAGTAGCCGAAGCCCATGTAGTGATTGGTGCTGAGCCGGCGCGAGCCGAGCCCACGATGCGCGAGCCCCCCGCCCTGGCGCGCCGCGAGGTCGTCGATGTGGCGAACGTTCTTCCATCGGCACCAGATCGCGGCCGTCGGGTGCTCTTCATTCTTGTCGATCAGCCCGAGGCGCTTGCCGAGGAACGTCGCGCGCCCGGTGGCGTCCAGCACCCAGCGGCACGCCACCGTCTCCTGCTGGCCGTCCTGCTCGATGGTGACGCGGGAGTCGAAGTCGCCCAGCTCCACCTCGGCCACACGCGCGGGGCGCATCAGCGTCGCGCCCTCCGCCACGGCGGTGGCCAGGAGATGCTCGTCGAGGGCGTCGCGGCGGAGCTGGAAGGACGGCACCGCGCTGCGGAGAAAGCCCCCCGTCTCGGAGGCGTCCGCGTGGCCCTTCACGTGCTCGTTGCTGAACCAGTAGCGGAGACCTTCCTTGGGGAGCTGCTCGACCTCCAGGTGGTTCCACATTGCCAGACGCCGGGTGAGGAACATCGCCGACATCTCGGTGGTCGCCTCGCCGACTTTCATGTCGAAGGCGGGGGCGCGTTCCACGATCAGCACGGACAGCTCGGGCTGCTCGCGTCGCAGCAGGATGGCGGCGGAAGCGCCGGAGAAGGCCCCGCCCAGGATCACGACGTCGAAGCGCCGCATCGGCACGAGTGTCCTATGGAAGCCTCCGCGGGGGCAAGGGGCGGCGTGATAGCCTCGGGGCATGAGCGAGGCGGACAAGCCCCCGGCCTACCAGGTCGATGTCGCCGAGCGCGGCGCCGGCGGCAAGACCCTGGACCGCCGGCTCTTCATCCAGCTCCAGGTCTTCACCGGCTGCGCGGACCCCAAGCCCCTGGCGGTGGCGCTCGAGCGGAGCGGCGCGGAGGCGGTGCTCTACCGGGACCTCAACGACCCGCGTGGCGTCGGCGTGCTCGCGCTCTCGGAGGACCCCGCCTCCCTCGTCACCCGCTTCCGCGAGGTGCTGAGCGCCGAGCCGTTCGAGGCCCTCACCCATCGCCCCGAGCTCGCCATGGTGGGCCGCACCTACGCTTCGGGGTTCGAGCCCGACCTCGCCGAGTGGCTGCTGGAGCGTCCACGCCGCACCGTGCTGAACCCGGCATGGCCCTGGGCGATCTGGTATCCCCTGCGCCGCACCGGCGCGTTCGCCCGGCTGTCGCGAGAGGAGCAGGGGAAGATCCTGCACGAGCACGCCACCATCGGCCGGGCGTACGGCGAGGCCGATCACGCCCACGACATTCGCCTGGCCTGCTACGGCCTCGACATGAGCGACAATGACTTCGTGATCGGGCTGGTGGGCCGCGCGCTGCATCCGCTCTCCCACCTCGTCCAGGCCATGCGGCGGACCATCCAGACCTCGGAGTACATCGAGAAGCTGGGCCCGTTCTTCGTGGGCAACGTCCTCTGGCAGCGAGGACGGTAGGCGCGCCGGGCGGCGACAAAGGACCCGCCGCGAGGCCCCGGCCGGCTACGGGATCTTGATCGAGAAGCCGCCCTTGAGGTAGGGGCCTTCGACGTCGCGGTGGAGCACACCGCCGCCGACGGCCTCGGTGGGATCGGGATTCATCCGAAGGAAGCGATACTCGCCGAACAGCTCCACGCTCTTCGACACCTTCACCGCGATGCCCGCGCCCAAGTCCATGCCGGACTTCTGCGCTCGCGACATGTCCTCGTAGGGCACCCCGCTGTCGCGGATGCTGCTGTCCGTCAGGAACGTGGAGCCCACGGAGAGGTAGGGCACGAGGCGTCCGATCGCGCGGCTGTCCTCGCGGGGCACCAGCGGCACGCGAAGCGTGCTCTCGGCGCCGTCGCGCACCACCGAGAGATCGACGGCGCCGAGCGGCGACGGGCTGATGGCGGCGGCGGGCACGAGGTCCAGGAAGGAGAGCCCGGAGCTATAGTCGTCCCCCGCCCAGGCCGGCCCCGCCAGGAGCGTGCTCGCCAGGCCCAACCCCGCGAGGAAACGGCCCCGGATCCGCGGCTTCATCACGTCTTACAAGGTAGCACGGTCGTCAAAAAGAAGCCGGGGCGCCCCGATGCCGGCGGCGCCCCGGGAAACCGCGCTCGCCGACGGCAGCCCCGGCGGCCAAACGCGGGTCGTTGTCGGGGCTAGTTGGTCTTGGCCGGCGCCGGCTTGTCGGCGGGCTTGGTCTCGGTCTTCTCGGCGGGCTTGGCAGCGGGCTTGGTCTCGCTCTTCTCGGCGGGCTTGGCAGCGGGCTCGGTGGTCTTCTTGGCCTCCTGCTTCTCCTGTCCCTTGGCCTTGGCCTTGCCCTTGCCCTCGTCCTTCTTCGCGCCCTTGTCCGCGGGCTTGTCCATCGACTTCGCGTCTGCGGGCTTGTCGGCGGGCTTGGTCTCCGGCTTGGCCTCCGGCTTCGTCTCCGCCGGCTTCGGCGCCGGCGCGGGCGTCTGCGCGATGGCGGACCCGAGGGTCCACACCGAGAACGCCGCCGCCACCATGGTCGCCACGATGCGCGTTACCTTCATCGCTCGCTCCTCCTGGTTGAGTAGATCATTCGACTGCGCCACGTTCGTCCGTCGGCGCCAGTCGCCGCGTTCGATCCGTTCACCCGTGCTAACTGTCGCTCCGCGGGAAGAGTTCACCACTCCGAACGACCTCGCGCCGGCGGCCGGGGGCCGCGCCGCAAATGAAGTCCTGGCAATGCGTTTTCGCCAATGGGTGAGGGGTCGAAAAATCTGCGCGCCGGACGATTTGGAGGAATTACATGGCGCCGGTGTAAGGCTTACACGCCCGTGCTATCACTGGAGCGCATGGACGCCACGTCGCACGACGCCCTCGTCGTCGTCTCCTTCGGCGGACCCGAAGGCCCCGACGACGTGCTGCCATTCTTAGAAAACGTGACCCGTGGGCGCGCGGTTCCGCGGGAGCGCCTGCTCGAGGTGGCCGAGCACTATCATCACTTCGGTGGCGTGAGCCCGATCAACGCCCAGACGCGCGCCCTCGTCGAGGCGCTGCGCGCCGAGCTGGTCGCGCGCGGTCCTGCTTTCCCGGTCTACTGGGGAAACCGGAACTGGCACCCCTTCCTCGCCGAGACGCTTCGACACATGGCGGCGGACGGTGCGCGACGCGCGCTGGCCTTCGTCACCTCGGCCTTCGCCTCGTACTCCTCGTGCCGGCAGTACCTTGAGGATATCGCCCGGGCGCGGGCCGAGGTCGGCGCGGCGGCGCCCGTCGTGGAGAAGCTCCGGCTCTTCTGGAATCACCCGGACTTCATCGCGCCCATGGTGGAGCGGGTGGAGGCCGCGCTCGCCGCGCTCCCCGCCGCGTCGCGCGCGGGCGCGCACCTGGCCTTCACCGCGCACAGCGTCCCCGTGGCCATGGCGGAGACGAGCGCCTACGAGCGCCAGCTGCAGACGGCCTGCGGGCTCGTGGCGGAGCGGCTATCGTCCCCGCATCCGTGGCGGCTGGTGTATCAGAGCCGCAGCGGGCCGCCCAGCGTGCCGTGGCTCGGGCCGGACATCGGCGAGCACCTGGCCACGATCAGGGCTGCGGGCGCCACGGACGTCGTGGTGGCGCCCATCGGCTTCGTCTCCGACCATCTCGAAGTCCGCTGGGACCTCGACGTGGCGGCGGCGGCCCGCGCGCGCGAGCTGGGTCTCCACTTCGCGCGGGCGCAAACGGTGGGCGCACACCCGCGCTTCGTGGGAATGATCCGCGAGCTGATCCTCGAGCGCACGGCGGGGGCGCCGCGGCGCGCGCTCGGCGCGGAGGGCGCCGCGGCCGACGACTGCGCTCCCGGCTGCTGCCCCTCGCCCGCCCGTCCCGCGCCTACGCGCGGGGCTTGACCCAGGTCTCCGACCAGGCGAGGCAGGCGCTCGAGCCCTGCCGGTCCCCACGCATCTCCGCCCACACGCTCCCGGTGGCCACGCGGCCGTTCATCTCGATCTGCGCGCCCCGCGCGGGGAAGAAGGTGCTGAACACGCCGATGGGACGGTCGTTGAAGCCGGGCGGCGCGTGGAGCACGAACGGCGCGATGCAGTCGTACCAGGACAGCGTGATGCGCGTGTCCGAGGCCAGGATCATCTCCGTGGCGCTCGAGCGCGGCCCGCCCGCGCGCTCGAAGGCCGCCGACAAGACTGGAATGGCCGTATCGGCGAAGGCCGGGAACAAGAGCTTCTCGATGTTGGTCTGCAGCCACCGGGCCACCGCGATGTTGTCGCTGTAGATCCGCACCTTGCCGTCGGTGAGCGTGCTCTGGAGGAACAGCACGTGACCGGCGCCGGCGCCGCACCAGAGCACGCGCCAATGGCTCGCGCGATCGGACATGGTCTTGCCGCCGTCGGGACTCAGCCGGATGAAGGAGTTCTCACCGGTCATCATGGGCTCGTTGGGATCGACGGGAGGCATGGGCTCTCCTTTCGGAATTGGGCACGGGCCGCGTTCCGGGAGAACATAGAGGAAATGGGGCCCCGGGGCAAGCCACGCGCGCGGTGGGGGCGCCGTCTCCTCCTCGTCCTCTTCTTCGCGGCCGCCACGTGGGTCGCCTGGGAGCTGGCCACGTGGCCCGACGTGGCGCGCCTCGCCACCGAGCGCCCCACCAGCACGGCCTTCATCGACCACTACCGCGCGCGGCAGCGGGCGCACGGCAAGCCCGACCGCATCGCGTGGACCTGGGTGCCCTACGCGGCGATCTCCGCGGACCTCAAGCGGGCGGTGCTCGTGTCGGAGGACATCAACTTCTTCTCCCATCGCGGCTTCGATCTGGGCGAGGTACAGAGCGCCCTGGAGAAAGCGATGCGCGAGGGCGAAGCCCCGCGCGGCGCCTCCACCATCACCCAGCAGCTCGCCAAGAACCTCTGGCTTTCGCCGTCGCGGAGCCCGTGGCGGAAGGCCAAGGAGGCCATCCTCACGTGGCAGCTCGAGCGCACGCTGTCCAAGCGGCGCATCCTCGAGCTGTATCTCAACGTTGCTGAGTTCGGCCCCGGGGTGTTCGGCGCGGGCGCCGCGAGCCAGCGCTACTTCGGCCGCCCCGCCGGGGAGCTCGGTCCCGCGGAGGCGGCCGCTCTCGCCGCGGGCCTGCCCATGCCGGGCACGTGGCATCCTGGGGTGGACACGGCGGCGTATCGGCGGCGCGTCGCCGCCATCCAGATCCGAATGGACAAGGCGGCCTTCCTCGCCCGTCAGATCTGAGCCCGGACGCGGTATCATACGCGCCATGACCCCTTTCCCTCTCGCGCTCGACGGCGTTCGCGTGATCGATCTCTCCCGCGTCATCGCGGGGCCCTGGTGCGGCGCGCTCCTCTCCGACCTCGGCGCCGACGTCATCAAGGTCGAGGATACGGGCGCCGGAGACGAGTCGCGCACCTGGCCGCCGCACAAGGACGGCGAGGCCGCCGCGTATCTCCTCTTCAACCGCAACAAGCGCGCGATGACGCTCGACCTCAAGACGCCCGAGGGCGTCGAGGTGGTGAAAGCGCTGACGCGCAACGCCGACGTGGTGATCGAGAACTTCCGCACCGGCACCATGGAGAGCTTCGGCGTCGGCTACGACACGCTCGACGTCGAGAACCCACGCCTCATCTACTGCTCCGTGTCGGCCTTCGGGCGCACCGGGCCGCGCAAGGACAGCCCGGGCTACGAGGCGTTGATGCAGGCGTTCAGCGGCATCATGTCGATCACCGGCGAGCCGGGCGGCCAGCCGGTACGGGCCGGCGTGTCGTTCCTCGACCTCTCCACCGGCATCCTCTGCGCGCTGGGCGTTTGCGCGGCCCTGCTCCAGCGTCAGGCCACGGGCCTCGGTCAACGTGTGGACAGCTCGCTCCTGGAGACCGCGGTGAGCCTGCTCGCCTTCCACGCCGAGGGCTATCTCCTGACCGGCGCGCTGCCGCAGGCGCTCGGCTCGGGCCACCCCTCACTTTCGCCCTACCGGAACTTCAAGTGCAAGGACGGACAGTGGATCTTCATCGCCGCAGCGAACGACCGGTTCTGGGGCAAGCTCGCGCGCGCCATCGGCCTCGAGGCCATGGCCGCCGACCCTCGCTTCGCGAAGAACCAGGACCGCGTGAGGAACCGGGCGGAGCTCGAGAGTATCCTGGAGAAGACCATCGGCGCGCTCGACCGGGAGCCGCTCCTCAAGACTCTGGAGGAAGCCGACGTGCCCGCCACGCCGGTCAACACGGTGGACCAGGTCATGAACGACCCGCAGACGGCCGAGCGTGGCATCGTCCAGCGCGTGACGCACCCCACGCTGGGCGAGATCCCGGTGGTGGGCACGCCGCTGCACTTCTCGCGCATGACGCCGGGCGTGCGGCAGCCCGCCCCGCTCCGCGGCCAGCACACCGACGAGATCCTCGCGGAGGCCGGCTACACGCCGGCGCGCATCCAGGCCCTGCGGCACAAGAAAGTCGTTCTCTAGCGGCGGGCCCGCCCCGCCGAGGAGGCACATGATGCTGGGATTCAAGAAGCGGACGATGGTGAAGCCGGAAGAGGCGCTCCCCGGGCGTGCCGAGCGCATGCCGGTGCCCGCCACGCACTTCGTGAACGGCGCCCCGCTCGAGCCGCCGTTCCCCGCGGGGCTCGAGCAGGCGGTGTTCGGGCTCGGCTGCTTCTGGGGTGCCGAGAAGATCTTCTGGCTCACGCCGGGGGTCTACACGACCGCGGTGGGCTATGCGGGCGGCGTCACCCCGAACCCGACCTACGAGGAAGTCTGCTCCGGGCTCACGGGTCACACCGAGGTCGTGCTTGTGGTGTTCGACCCCAAGGTGGTGTCCTACGATGCGCTCCTGCGCGCGTTCTGGGAGGGCCACGATCCCACGCAGGGCATGCGCCAGGGCAACGATGTGGGCACCCAGTATCGCTCGGCCGTCTACACCTATGGCGATGCCCAGCAGGGCGCGGCCGAAGCCTCACGGGACATGTACGCGAAGGCGCTGGGCAAGGCAGGGTACGGCGCCATCACCACGGAGATCCGACCGGCGCCGCCCTTCTATTACGCCGAGGACTATCACCAGCAGTACCTCGCCAAGAACCCGTGGGGGTATTGCGGGATCGGCGGGACGGGCGTTGCGTGCCCGTCGGGGCTGGCCGCCGCCCGCTGAAGGCGAGGCGCTCTAGCGGGTGATCGCGCGCGACGGGCCGTCGGCCGTCGGCGGCTCGGCGGAGATCGAAAACGCGATCTTGAGGCCCTCGCGGTACTCATAGGACGCGCGCACACGCGCGCCCAGCGGCAAGTCTTTCAGCTGGACCGGTGTGCCGTTGACGTCGATTCGCGTCTTCGGCGTCACCACGAGAGTGGCGCCGAACATCCCCAGCAAGTCCGACGTCAGCTCCACCTTCGAGTCCGAGACGTCCACCCGCCGGAGCATCGCGTCCTCGATCTCGATGCGCAACGGTCCGCTGGGGGCCTGCGCGTCGACGGTCCAGCCCATGAGGTGGCGGATCGCCCGGTACCCGCCGTACCCGACGGCGAACGTGAAGAGACCGACGATGGCGAGGCTGATCAGTGGCCCTCGAACCCGCCCGACCATCGAGCCCCGCCTCACGCGGTGCGGCCCAGGGGATAGGGATGCGACCCCCGATGGTCGCGCTCGGCCCGCTCAGCGGCGCGGCGGCGATGCGTGTCGGATAGGGAGTACAAAAGGTGCCTCATGGCGTTCCTCCGGGAAGAACCAGGCCGAACCGACGCACGAGACGTGCCAGCGGACCCCGCCCCGGTGAATGGAGGGGAAGACTTGGCAAGCAGGCGGTCCGCCGTCGCGGAGCTGCTCCAATGGCGAGATGACGGCGCGTGAAGGGCGCGCACGGACGGCCGGACAAACTTACGCCCGTGTAGCCTTTACCTGGCAAGAGCTCAGTTCCCCATGACGAGGCCACCGTCGATGTTAATGGCCTGGCCCGTCATGTAATCCGAGTCCGGGCCCGCCAGATAGGCCACCAGCCCCGCCACGTCGTCCGCCGTCTCGGGCCGGCCCAGGGGAATGCCCGCAGTGCGCCGCTTCCATGCCGTGCCGGGCGCCAGGCCCTCGAGGGCAGCCGTCTCGCGGTCGATCTGCTCCCACATGGCGGTGTCCACCGCGCCCGGGCACACGCAGTTCACGGTCACGCGTCGGGGCGCGAAGGCCTGAGCGGCGGTGCGCGTGATGCTCACCACGCCCGCCTTGGACGCGGCGTAGGGCCCCACCAGCGGCCCGGCGCCCCGATAGGCGGCGATGGACGCGGTCTGGATGATCTTGCCGCGCAGCTCCGAGCCTTCCATGGGCGGCTGCTCGACCATGCGGCGCGCGGCCGCCTGGAGGACGAAGAACACCGCCCGTAGGTTCACGTCGAGCACGCGATCCCACTCCGCCGGCGTCACGTCGAGCAGCGGCTGCACCCGGATCACGCCCGCGTTGTTGAACAGCAGGTCGAGGCGGCCCCAGCGTCGATAGGCGGCGTCCACCATCGCCTCGATATCGGGGGCCTGGGTCACGTCGGCGCGCACCGCCACTTGCCCGAGCTCCGCCGCGAGCTTTTCCACGCCGGCCTCGTCGATGTCCGCGAGGACCAGACGCGCGCCCGCCCCGGTGAGGCGGCGAGCCGTGGCGGCGCCGATCCCGCGGGCAGCGCCGGTGATGAGGGCGGTGCGACCGGTCAAGGCGGTGGGGGGAGCGTGGGATGGGGTAGGCATGCCGGTAATCTAGATGATATGCTCGGTTACGAAAAGTGCCCTGCCATGCCGGGGCGGGGGCCAAGTCCATAGCGGGGAGGATCCATGTCGACCCAGTTCCTGTATAAGCTGCCCGTCGAGCAGACCCAGTGGAAATTCGAGGGCCAGACCACGACCTCGTTCACCTGGGAGTATGAGGACGGCGGCGCCGACCTCCTTCGGCTGTACGCCAAGGGCAAGAAGCAGCAGTGGGACGCGGCCGAGCGGCTGGACTGGTCGCTGCCGGTCGATCCCGACAATCCGATGGGGCTCGACGACCGGACCATCGCCATCTACAACACGCCCCTCTGGAACGGGCTCTCCGACAAGGACAAGGCCCACGTGCGGCGGAACCTCCAGGCGCACACGCTCTCTCAGTTCATGCACGGCGAGCAGGGCGCTCTCATCGCGACCTCCAAGATCGTCCAGACCGTGCCCGGCGTTCCCGCCAAGTTCTACGCCGCCACCCAGGTGATGGATGAGGCCCGTCACGTCGAGGCCTACGCGCGGCTGCTCCACGAGAAGGTGAAGCTCGCCTACCCCATCACCCGGACCCTCGGGCTGCTCCTCGAGAGCACGATCTCGGACCGCCGCTGGGACATGACCTATCTCGGCATGCAGGTGCTGATCGAGGGCCTGGCCCTCGCCGCTTTCCAGCGCATCCGCGACACGTCCTCCAACACCCTGGCCGCCGGCGTCAACGCCTACGTCATGCAGGATGAGGCCCGGCACGTGGCGTTCGGCCGCCTCGCCCTCCGCGACTACTATCCGCATCTCTCCGACCCCGAGCGAGACGAGCGCGAGGAATTCGTGGTGGAGGCCTGCTACCACATGCGCGATCGCTTCAATCAGGGCGAGGTGTGGGACAACCTCGGCCTGCCCGTCAAGGAGTGCGTCGACGCCGTGGAGAAGTCCGAGTACATGAAGCTGTTCCGGACCAGGTTGTTCTCCAGAATCGTCCCCACCGTGAAGGACATCGGGCTCTGGGGCCCGCGGGTGCGCAAAGCCTACGAGGACATGGGGGTGATGGAGTTCGCCGCCGTGGACGCGCAGGCCATGCTCGAGAACGACGGACGCGTGGCGGAGGAGTTCGACGCCAAGATGTTCGTCGACAAGACGCTCAACGACCGCTAGCCCCGTCCGGGCCCGCCGCCATGGAGCCGGACCCCGCCTGACTCTTGCCCGCGCCCGCCGCCCGTGATAGGTAGCGTAGCGGCATCGTCAAGGAGGACGGGATGCGCGCCGACTCATCGAGCGACCGGCTGGGCCGTAGACAGTTCCTGCGCTCCGCGGGCCTCGCGGGCATCCTCGCCGCAGGGCGCGCCCCCGCGTTCGCCCAGGGCACCTCGCTCCACGTCCTGCAGTGGTCGCACTTCGTGCCCGCCGCCGACACGCTGTTCGACGCGCAGGCCCAGGAGTTCGCCAAGCAGGCGGGCGTGACGATCCGCATCGAGCGCATCAACCAGAACGACATTCAAGCACGGATCACCGCCGCGGTACAGAGCGGCGCCGGCGCCGACATCGTCACGATCGCCAACAATCACGCGCTGCTCTACGACAACGCCCTCGTTGACGTCTCCGACATCGCCGACGAGGTCGGCGGCAAGCAGGGCGGCTGGTACGACTACGCGCGCGTGAACTGCGTGGCGGCCGGGCGCTGGGTGGCGGTCCCATACTTCATCATCTCCTGGGCGGTGACCTACCGGGAGGACTGGCTGCAGGCCGAGGGCCTCCGCTACCCGCAGACCTGGGACGAGTTCCGCGCCGCCGGCAGGACGATGAAGGCCAAGGGCAAGCCTTTCGGCCAGGCCTTCGGTCACAGCATCAACGACCCGAACAACTGGTGTTACCCCCTGGTGTGGATGTGGGGCGGGATGGAGGTGGACAAGGACGGACGCACCGTCGTCCTCAACCGCAAGGCCACCGTGGACGCGGTGAAGTGGAACAACGTGCTGTGGAAGGAGTGCTTCGACGAGGGCGGGCTGGCCTGGGACGACAGCAACAACAACCGCGCCTTCCTCTCGCAGGAGATCTCGCTCACCGGCAACGCCCCTAGCATCTACGTGGCCGCCCGCGGGAAGTTCCCCGACGTCTACAAGGGCACGAATCACGGGCACTACCCGCCGGGCCCGGCCGGGCGCTTCTACTGGCTCCCGGCGTGGAACAGCGCGGTCATGAAGTACAGCAAGAGTCAGAAACTTGCCAAGGACTTCATCCGTTACTACATGGAGCGAGCGCAGTACGACAAATACTTCGAAGTCATGGACACCTTCGGGATCCCCGGCACCCGCGGCTACAAGGATCACCCGCTCTGGCGAAAAGATCCCAGGACCGCGGTGTTCCCCGAGACGTTACAGTACGCACGCCAGGTCGGTCACGCCGGGCCGCCGGGCCGCAAGGCCACCGAGGCCCTGTCCAAGTACATCCTCGTCGACATGTTCGCCAAGAGCATCCAGGGACTGGCCCCCGAGGACGCCGTCAAGTGGGCCGAAACGGAGCTGAGGAAGATCTACGAGGCCTGACCACGTCCAGACTCACCCACAAGGAGAGGCCCCATGCGCGACTCCCGTCACGTTCCGGCTCGCTCCCGCTCCTCCCTGACTCGCCGTCGCCTCCTCGCTGGCATGGCCGCGGTGCCTGCCGCCGCCGGCCTCGAGGGCATCCTCGCCGCCCGGCGCGCCCCCGCCTTCGCCCAGGGCACCAAGCTCCACATCGTGCGCTGGGTGGACTTCATCCCCGAGGCTGACGTCGAGCTGAAGCGCCAGGCCCCGGAGGCGAGCAAGGCCCTGGGCGCCGAGGTGACGCTCGAGTTCATCAACGCCAACGACCTCCAGCCTCGCATCACCGCCGCCATTCAATCCGGCAGCGGCGCCGACATCATCCAGATGCTGTGGAACTGGCCGCAGCTCTATGCCAACGGGCTGGTGGACGTCTCCGACGTGGCCGAGCCCATCGGCAAGGCGCAGGGCGGCTTCTACGAGGTGTTCGAGTCGGCGGCGAGGGTCGGCGGCCGCTGGCTCGCGATGCCCCACGCCGTCATCGGGAACGCCGTCGCCTACCGGCGCTCGTGGTTCAACGAGGTCGGCGCCAAGGAGTTCCCGAAGACCTGGGAGGAGTACCGCGAGGTCGGCAAGAAGCTCAAGGCCAAGGGCAAGCCCATCGGCCAGACCCTCGGCCACACCTTCGGGGACGCCCCCACATTCGCCTATC
>Ga0075423_10002426_pt1 | contig 16934 bp, 14 predicted proteins | sample SoiMethybrSBSTD2_FD_80114 | JGI IMG/M metagenome (GOLD analysis project Ga0075423, IMG submission 80114) | Bulk soil microbial communities from a Populus tree surrounding site in Tennessee, USA - Soil MetaG P. TD hybrid SBSTD2 | ecosystem: Environmental > Terrestrial > Soil > Tree plantation...
GATCTACGCGACCACGCGCCGCTTTGGCACGATTCTCGAGAACGTCGTCGTCGATCCCGACACGCGCGCGCTCAATCTCGACGACGCGTCGATGACCGAGAACACCCGCGGCTCGTATCCGATTGATTTCATCGACAACGCCGAGATGTCGGGCCGCGGTGGGCATCCGAAGAACGTGGTGATGCTGACTGCCGATGCCTACGGCGTGCTGCCGCCGATTGCGCGTCTGACACCCGAAGGCGCGATGTATCACTTCCTGTCGGGCTACACCGCACGCGTCGCCGGTACTGAGAAGGGTGTCACCGAACCCAAGGCGGCGTTCAGCACCTGCTTCGGCGCGCCGTTCCTCCCGCTCAATCCGAACACCTACGCCAAGATGCTCGGCGAAAAGATCGCGTCGCACAACTCGCGCGTGTGGCTCGTCAACACCGGATGGACCGGCGGTCCGTACGGAGTCGGCAGCCGCATGAAGATCGCCTACACGCGCGCGATGATTACCGCCGCGCTCAACGGCCAGCTCGATCGCATCGAGTACCGTCGTCATCCCGTGTTCAATCTCGATATGCCGGCGACGTGCCCGGGTGTGCCGGATGCGGTTCTCGATCCGCGAAGCACGTGGCCCGACGCGGCGAAGTACGACGAGCAGGCCGCGCGGCTGGCGAAGATGTTCGTCGACAACTTCAAGACGTTCGAAAACGACGTCGCGCCGCCGGTGAAAGCGGCGGGACCAAAGGCCTAGCAGTTCCGAGTTCGAGGTTCGAGGTTCGATGTTCGACCTTGAACCTCGAACGTCGAACGTCGAACCTCGAACCTCGAACCTCGAACGTGGAACCTCACGCTTTCGAATCGGTCATCGGCCTCGAGATCCACGCCCAGCTGCGTACGCAGACGAAAATCTTCTGCGGTTGCCGCACCGATTTCGGCGCGCCGCCGAATACGCAGGTCTGTCCGGTCTGCCTCGGATTGCCCGGGGCGCTTCCCGTTCTCAATCGCACGGCCGTCGATCTCGCCATCAAGGCGGCGCTTGCGCTTGGCTGCGAGGTGCAGCCGGGATCGATCTTCGCGCGCAAGAACTACTTCTATCCCGACCTGCCGAAGGGTTATCAGATCTCGCAGTACGAGCGGCCGCTCGCGCTGGGCGGCGGGCTCGAGATCGCGATCGACGGTGTCGCCACGCACGTCAGGCTCACGCGCATCCACATGGAAGAGGATGCGGGGAAGTCGCTTCACGAAGGATTCCCCGATTCCGATCGCCGCACCTACATCGACTACAACCGCAGCGGCGTGCCGCTGATCGAAATCGTGAGCGAGCCCGACATGCGCTCGGCAGCCGAAGCGGCCGAGTTCTTCTCGCGGCTGCGCGCGATTCTTGTGTGGCTCGGGGTCAGCGACGGCAACATGGAGGAGGGCAGCCTGCGCTGCGACGCCAACGTGTCGGTCCGTCCGCGCGGACAGGAGGCGCTCGGCACCAAGGCCGAGGTCAAGAACGTCAACTCGTTCCGCTATCTCGAGAAGGCGCTCGAGTACGAGATCGAGCGCCAGGTCGAGATTGTCGAGGGCGGCGGCCGCGTGATCCAGGAGACGCGTCTCTGGGATTCGTCGACCGGCCGCACGTTCTCGATGCGCAGCAAGGAAGAGGCGCACGACTATCGCTACTTTCCGGAGCCGGATCTCCCGCCGCTCGTGATCGACGAGGCGCGCATCGCGCGCGTGCGCGACACCATGCCGGAACTGCCAGCTGCGCGCAGCCGCCGTTTCGTCGAGCAGTACGCCATTCCCGCCTACGACGCCGGCGTGCTGACGCAGTCGTCTGCGCTCGCCGACTACTTCGAGGCCACGGCCGCCGCGGTCAGCCCCAAGGCAGCGAGCAACTGGATCATGGGCGAGCTGCTGCGAACGATGAAGGAGCGCGGGCAGGAGATCGATCAGGTGCCGCTGCGCCCGGCGTCGCTCGTGGGTCTCATCGCCCTGATCGAGAAGGGCGCGATCAGCAATTCGGTCGGCAAGGACGTCTTCGCGAAGATGTACGACTCGGGCCGGCCGGCCGATGCGATCGTCGCCGAGGAAGGGCTCGCGCAGATTGGCGACGAAGGGGCATTGCAGCTCGTGATCGACGAGGTCCTCCAGAAGAACGCCGATGCCGTTGCCCAATACCGCGCCGGCAAGCAGCAGACGTTCGGCTTCCTCGTCGGCCAGGTGATGAAGGGCAGCAAGGGGAAGGCGAATCCCAAGCTCGCGAGCGATCTGTTGAAGCGCGTTCTGGGCTGAGCTCTCGACCTCGTGCTATTCTCCAGGCACACCTGAACCGTCTGCGTGATTGAAACGCATCACCTCTCGAAATTCTACAGTCGCGGTTTGTACGCGCTTCGCGACCTCACGCTCACCATCGACAAGGCCGAGTTCGTCTTCCTCACCGGGCCAAGCGGCGCCGGCAAGTCGACGTTCCTGCGCCTGCTTCTCCTTCAGGAGCGTCCGAGCGAGGGCGAGATCTTCGTCAACGGCCAGAACCTCGCCACCTTGAAGCGCAGCGAGATCCAGGAGTATCGCCGCGGCATCGGCTTCGTGTTTCAGGATTTCAAATTGATCGCGAGCAGGACGGTGCTCGAGAACATTTCCTTCGTGCCCGAAGTGCTCGGCGTGCCGCCCGCGCAGCAGCGCCGGCGCGCGTTTCAAGTATTGAAGTGGGTGGGGCTGCAGCACCGCATGAACGCCTACCCCCTCGATCTGTCGGGCGGGGAGCAGCAGCGGATCGCCATCGCCCGTGCCCTGGTCAACGATCCGGTGCTGGTGATCGCCGACGAGCCGACGGGCAATCTCGATCCCGATCTCTCGCTCGAGATCATGAATCTGTTTCGCGAGATCAACGCCGGCGGGACGACCGTGGTGGTGGCGACCCACGATCGCGAGCTGATTCGCCTCGTCGGACGGCGCACGATTACGCTTGATCAGGGCAAGATGGTCGAAGTCGGATGAGAGCGTTCGAATACGCGTTCAGGGAAGGAGCGGCGAGCCTCTGGCGCAGCCGCGGATCGAGCGCCTTCGCGGTGCTGGCGATCGCGCTCGCGCTCGTGGTCCTCGGCTCGCTCCTCGTCGTAACCTGGAACGCCGAACAGCTCCTCGCGCAGTGGGCGTCGGCCGCGGAGCTCTCGGTCTTTCTCCATGACGATGCGACTTCGGAGCAGCGCGGGGGCATCGAAGATTTCATCGACAAGAGCGGGGCAGCTTCGGGACGCGAATACGTCTCCAAGGCCGAGGCACTGGCCCGGTTCAAGCGCGAGTTCTCGGAGCTGTCCGCGCTGACGACCGGTTTCGACGACAACCCGTTTCCGGCCTCGATCGAAGTACGGCTTCGATCCGGCGCCGATCGCGACGGCCGCACCGACGCCATGCTCAAGGGGCTCGCCACGCTGCCCGGCGTGGCCGACACTCGCTACGATCGCGACTGGCTGTCGCGGGTTGGAGGCGGGCTGCAGACGGTCAGGAGCGCGGGGTTCGCGCTTGCCGTGTTGATGGCGCTCGCCGCCGCCGTAACCGTCGCGACCGTCGTCAGACTTGGATTACAGGGTCGTCACGAGGAGCTGGAAATCATGGAGCTCGTCGGCGCCCCAATGGCCTTCATTCGGGGGCCTTTTGTCGCCGAAGGCTTTTTGCAGGGCGGGGTCGGGGCCATCCTCGCGATTACCGCGTTGTGGTTGGGGTTCCTGATCGTCGCCGCGTGGTGGGGCCAGGACATCCGGGCTCTGCTCGGCGGGTCGACCTTACGATTTTTGCCGGTCCGGCTCTGTGCCTATCTCGTGGCCGGCGGCATGGCCGTGGGGAGCGCGGGGGGCCTCATCGCCGCCCGCCATGCAGGGTAGGGCCCCATCATGAGCGGCCGGCGCGTTGACAGACCTGCAGCGTGCTGGCTAGACTTGGATCGACCCTGGTTATGCCCGCGTTGCGGAAGCGACTTTCACGTTTCTTGACCGATTCGCGGCCGCCCTGCGATCCAGTGCTTCATTCCCTATCCAGTTTCTATCGCGAAGAGTTCGTGCGCTGTCAGCGCTGTCTCGATGCGCAGCGCGAGTACTACTCGGAGCGCACCATCCACGATGTTGAGGCCGCGCTGAGCAAAGTGATGGCCCAACTCGATCAGTTGTGCACCGACGGTGAAGCCGATCGCGTGGTCAGTCACGTGCTGCGGCAATTCGATCTCGCAACTGGCCTTTCTGCCTGGGCCGATCCCAGGCAAGTGAACTGACCCCGCCGACGTCCTCTTCCCCACCCAAGCTGCGTTCCCTTCGAACCGATCTGATGGCTGTACTGCGCGCGGCGATCGATGCCGTGCATGCGGGTCGTCTGGTTCGTGCTGCGCTCGATGATCCGACGGTGACAGACGCGACGCGACGCGCGTCGGCGATCGATGTGATTGCCGCTGGCAAGGCGGCATCGGCGATGACGATCGCGTTCGCGGACGCCGCCGACGTCGCAGTACGCACACGCCTCGGCATCGGACCCCGCCGCTCCATGAACGATCCGCCGCTTCCTCCACACACTATCTGGTTTGACGCCGGACATCCGTTTCCGGACGAAGGCAGTGTGGCGGGTGCCGGTCGGGCGCTCGAGATCGCCGCGACGTCACGGCACGACGATCTGCTGATCGTGCTGCTGTCCGGAGGCGGCTCGGCGCTGATGGCGCTTCCGGCGAAAGGGCTAACGCTTCAGGACAAGCAGTCGACGGCGAGAACGCTGATGGAAGCGGGGGCCGACATCAACGAGCTCAACACCGTGCGCAAGCACCTGTCGTCGATCAAAGGCGGACAGCTGGCAGCCTCGGCGCATGGATCGGTGCTCACGCTCGCGATCTCCGACGTGGTGGGCGATGATCTCTCTGTGATTGCCTCGGGACCGACGGTGCCGGACGACAGCACGTTCGCCGACGCGCTGGCGATTGTCGATCGCCGCGGCGGACGCGACCGGTACCCTGACGCGGTCGTTCGTCGTCTCGGCGATGGCGCGTCGGGGCTGGTTGCCGAAACGCCGGCGAGCGGCGACTCGCGTCTCTCGCGCGCGACCGCGCGTGTGATCGGCGCGCAGCGTGGTGCCGTCGACGGCGCGCGCCAGGCCGCCGCCTCGCTCGGCTATCACGTCATCGTCGTCGCCGAGCCGGTGACGGGCGAAGCGCGTGTCGCGGCCAAAGAACACGTCGACCGCATCGCCCGCGCGGTCGCGTCACAACCGCGTCCGCTCTGTGTGATCTCTTCAGGCGAGACGACGGTCACCGTCGCCGGATCGGGAAAAGGTGGCCGCAATCAGGAATTCGCGTTTGCGATGGCACAGGCGATCGATTCGCTTGGTCCGGACGTCGCCGCCGCGAGCGTCGGCACCGATGGTATCGACGGGCCGACCGATGCCGCGGGCGCGCTGGTCGATCCGACGACGTTTGCGCGCGCCCGCGCGGCGGGAATCGCCGATCCCGAACCGTATCTCCTTCACAACAACACATATCCGTTCTTCGATCGAGTCGGCGACTTGATCCGAACGGGACCCACCAACACCAATGTTGGTGATGTACAGGTAATTCTCATTGCATAGTTCAGAAGATCTTCTTCGTCTGGTTCGCGAGCACGTCCATCATCCGGCAACCGCTCGCGAACTGACGCGCACGCTTCGCATTCCTCGCGAAGAAGTAGCGGCGTTCAAACGTCAACTCAAAAGCCTCGTCGAGTCGGGCGATCTCTTGCGGATCCGCGGCAATCGCTTCGGCCTGCCCGAGAAGATGGACCTCGTGGTCGGCCGACTCACGGTGAACGCGGCCGGCTATGGGTTCGTGGCCCCAGAGCATGCTCCCGATGGCGACGCCGGTCAGCAGCGCGGGCAGGACGTCTATATTCCTGCGGCGCAAATCAACGAGGCCATGCACGGCGATCGTGTGGTGGCGCGCATCGAACGCCGCAGCGAACGCGGTCTCGAGGGACGCGTCATTCGCGTGCTCGAGCGCGCCCACGCCACCATCGTCGGACGCTATGAAGCCGGCGACGGCGGTCTCAGCTACGTGGTGCCGTTCGATCGCCGCGTCCTCGCCGACGTGCACGTGCCCTCGGGTCAATCGTCGTCCGCCGAGTCGGGCGACATGGTCGTCGTCGAGATCACGCGCTGGCCGACCGCGACACGTGGTCCGGCCGGCCGCGTGATCGAAGTGCTCGGCGGCATCGACGAGCCTGGCGTCGACACCGAGATCATCATCCGCAAGTTCAACATCCCAGACGAGCACTCCGACGCCGCGATCGACGAGGCCCGCCGCCTGGGCACGACCGTCAAGGAACGCGATCTTCGCGGCCGCACCGATTTTCGCGCGGTCACGACCGTGACCATCGACGGCGAACACGCCCGCGACTTCGACGATGCCATCACCATCGAGCGGCTGCCGAACGGCCGCTACTGGCTCGGCGTGCATATCGCCGATGTATCGCACTACGTCAAGGAGGGCAGCGCACTCGATGAGGAAGCCTACGACCGCGGGACCTCGGTCTACTTCCCCGAGCGCGCCGTGCACATGTTCCCTGCCGAGTTGGCCACGGGGTTGTGCAGTCTGAACCCGCACGTCGACCGCCTTGTGCAGTCGTGTCTCATGGAGCTCGATGCGGACGGCACCGTCGTGCGATACGAGATGCATGACGGCGTCATCAACAGCAACGCGCGGATGACCTACACCGCGGTGAACGCGATTCTCACCGATCGCGATCCGGCGGTCATCGACGAGTACCGCGATCTCGTGCCGATGTTCGAGTTGATGGGCGAGCTGTTCGAGGTCCTCAACACGCGCCGCCGCCGCCGCGGGTCCATCGATTTCGATCTGCCCGAGGCGGAGGTGATCCTCTCCGAGCTCGGTCAGATCGAGGACATCGTCGCCCTCGAGCGCAACGTCGCGCATCGCCTGATCGAAGAGTTCATGTTGCTCGCCAACGAGACCGTGGCGGCGGATCTCGTCGCCCACAATGTGCCGGCGCTCCATCGTGTGCACGAAAAGCCCGATGCGAAAAAGGTGGAAGACTTCGAGGTGTTCATCACCACGCTTGGCTACAGCCTGGCGAGTCGCGGACACGCGGTGACACCAAAGGACTTTCAAAAACTCATCGGCCGCATCCGCGGCACGCCGGAGGAGCGGCCGATCTCGGCGCTGATGCTGCGCACGATGCAGAAGGCCCGCTACGACGCCACCAGTCTCGGCCACTTTGGACTCGCGGCTGAGCACTACACGCACTTCACGTCGCCGATTCGCCGCTATCCCGATCTCGTCGTGCATCGGATGTTGCGCGAGTCGCGTCACACCACATTGAGCGATGCCCGTCGCGAGGAGCGTGCCGACGAGCTGACCGAGACCGCACGGCACACGTCGGAAATGGAGCGACGTGCCGACGACGCCGAGCGCGAGCTGCTACAGTGGAAGAAGGTCCGCTTCATGGCGGACAAGGTGGGCGACGAGTACGACGGGTACGTGACCGGGGTTGCTCCGTTCGGCCTGTTCGTCGAGCTCGTCGAGCACTACGTCGAAGGCCTTGTGCACATCTCGAGCATGGGCGATGACTATTACCGCTTCGTCGAGCAGCTCCACGTGCTCAAGGGCGAGAACACGAAAAAGGTGTACAGGCTCGGTGACCGCGTTCGCGTGCAGGTCGTCAGAGTGGATATGGAGCGGCGGCAGGTCGATCTTGGGTTGATCGAGATTCTCGAAGCGGTTCGGCGCGACGAGCGCGCGCGCGGACCGCATCGCAGCACAGTGTCGTGGAGGATGGCGCCGAAGAAGGAACGGCGCCGGACGACGCGTCCAGGACGTCGCGAGCGGCTGGCGAAGAAGCCGGGCCGCCGCCGACGCTAGGACTTCTCGGGACCCGCGCCGCCTTCTTTGGTGGCTTCTTTGAAATTGCGGATGCCACGCCCGATGCCGCGACCGATTTCCGGCAGCCGATTCGCGCCGAAAATCAGAATGATGATGGCCAGGATGATCAGCAGCTCGGGTATGCCTATGTTGCCCATGTCACACCTTCCGCGGCAATTGTACCACGTGGTTGGGCGCGTATCGGCCCTCGCCGGCGCCCTGGTCGTCCTGGCGGTCATGCTGCTGTTTCTGGCTGGCGCCTCGGAAAACGGCCTGTTTGCCCAGGAAAGAGTGCCTCAGTTCTCAACGGGTGTACAGCTCGTTGAAGTCTACGCCACCGTCACCGATGCCAGCGGCGGCCTGGTGATGGGACTCCAGCAGTCCGATTTCGAGATCTACGAAAACGATCGCAAGCAAACGATCTCCAACTTCACCGCCGGGGAGTTTCCGGCCACCGTCGTCCTCGGAGTCGATCGGAGTTTCAGCATGGCCGGGGAGCCGCTGCGATTGGCGAAGCTCGCGTCGCAGACGTTCTTGCGCCAGCTTCGGCCGACCGATCGATCGATGGTGGTGGCGATCAGCAACGAGGCGGACGTGATTGCGCCGATGTCGACCGACCGCGTCGCGCAGGCGCAGGCGATCGCCGGCCTCGATGCCTGGAGCAGTACCGCCCTTCACGATGCGATTCTCGTCACCCTCGATCGACTGGAGGACGAACCCGGCCGGCAGGCGCTGATCGTGTTTTCAGACGGGACCGATCGCTACAGCCATGCGTCGGCGTCGGACGTCATCGAACGGGCGCGGCGAAGTCACGCGCTGATCTATCCGATCACGTTCGCGAAGAACGAGAAGAATCGCCCGCCGCTCGCGGCGGAACTGGCGTCCATGACCGGCGGTCGATCGTTTCTGCTCCGCGATGCCAAGCAGCTCGATGCGACGTTGAGCCTCATCGCGCGCGAGATTCGTTACCAGTATTTGATTGGCTACACGCCGTCAGTGCCGGTGACGAAGGGCGGTCACGAGTGGCGGTCGCTGAGAGTCGCTGTGCGAAATCAAGCGCCCGGCGTTCGCGTTCGGGCGCGCGACGGATACACCGCCGAGTAACGTATCGACGGGTTATACGTGAGGCGTTTGTCGCCTGTGGCGGCCGAAAATGGCGTCAGGGGAGTCTAACGTCTTGAATCAGATTGATGCACGGGTGTGTGCCGCCGGAGGCACCCGTTTTGCAACTTGCCTCGGCTGGGTTCTGTCGGGGACAATAGGCATTATCTGAATCGTCCGAAACAACAACCATGGCGACGACCAAGGGCGGACAGCCAGAGCAGACGGCACACATATCGTCGCTGAGCATCCGTCCGGACGATCCGATCACCGTTCTCGGCGCCCTCGAGCAGCCCAACGCCCGCGTTCGCAGCATGTTGGGTGCGGGTGTCGTCACGCACCTGATTGCCATCGGCATTCTCCTGTTGATTGCTGCACTTCTACCGAAGCGCGCGTATCAAGCGATCCTCCCCGACTCACTCTCCGACAAGATCATCTGGCTGACGGATCCGGGCCCTGGCGGTGGCGGCGGTGGCGGCAACAAGATGCCCGACCCGCCCAAGAAGGCCGAGGTCAAGACCGAGGCTCCGAAGAAGATCTCAGTCCCGACTGAGCCGAAGCCCACGCCTGTGATCAAAGATCCGCCGCCGGTCGAGGCGCTCAACATTCCTGCGGTTCCGCTCGCTGCGGCGCCCGTCACGTCTCCTGGTGCCATCGAATCACCCGTCGTATCGAACTCCACGGGTTCAGGAACGGGCAGCGGGGCAGGACCCGGTCAAGGTTCGGGGTTGGGCCCCGGCTTCGGTGGTGGCGTCGGTGGCGGCGCGTATCGTCCCGGTAACGGCGTGCAGTTGCCTGTGCCGACTCAAGAAGTGAAGCCGCAGTACACGGCCGACGCCATGCGCGCGAAGGTGCAGGGCACGGTTCTGCTTGAATGCGTCGTTCTGCCCGATGGCTCGGTCGGCCCTGTCGAGGTCGTCCGCTCGCTCGACTCAACCTTCGGTCTCGATCAGGAAGCGATCAAGGCAGCCAAGAAGTGGCGCTTCAAGCCGGGCACCCGGTTTGGCGAGCCGGTCGCCGTTCTCGTCACGATCGAGCTGACCTTCACGCTCCGCTAACACGACACCACGGCCACCTCTCACGTGAGCTGCGTCGAATGACTGCCACGCCGTCGACGATGCTCGCGCTCGGCACGTCCCTGCCGTCATTTGTTCTGCCGGATTTCGATGGCCGATCGGTCTCGTCGGCCGACTTCGATCGCGCGCCGGCGTTGCTGGTCGCGTTCATTTGTCAGCACTGCCCGTTCGTCCGGCACATCAGAACGGAATTCGCGCGATTTGCGAAAGAGTACCAGGCGCGCGGCCTGGCTATTGTCGCGATCAATTCGAATGACATCGCGGCGTTTCCCGACGACGGTCCCGATGGAATGCGCGAGGAAGCGCGTGGCGCTGGCTACGTGTTCCCGTACTTGTTCGACAAGAGTCAGGCCGTCGCGAAATTGTTTCGTGCCGCGTGCACGCCCGATCTCTTTCTGTTCGATGCGTCGCGCCGGCTGGTCTATCGCGGCCAGTTCGACGACAGCCGGCCGCGCAACTCGACACCGATCACGGGACGAGACCTGCGTGCCGCTGCCGACGCCGTGCTCGCGTCGCGACCGGTGTCCGAGACACAGCGACCGAGCATCGGCTGCAACATCAAGTGGAAGCCGGGGAACGAACCCGATTACCTCTGACGCCGTTCGAACCGTGCTACTGCGTTCCTTCGTCAGCGGCCAGTTCCGCCTGCACGGCCTCGAGGCATGTCGGGCAGATACCGTGCGTGAACTTGGCGTCGCTGTGTTCGGTGACGTACACCTCGACGCGCTCCCAATAGTTCTCGTCGTTGCGAATACGCTTGCAGTACGAGCAGATCGGCAGCAGGCCGCGAAGCTGACGAACGTTATCGAGCGTGGCCTGGAGTTCCGCGACCTTCTTCGCGAGCCGTTCCTGCAGGGTCACCACGCGTACGCCGACGTGAACGCGGGCGCGCAGCTCGCTGAGATTCACGGGCTTGACGAGATAGTCGTCGGCGCCGGCCTCGAGTCCCGCGACGATGTCGTTTGGGCTGCTGCGCCCGGTGAGCAGCAGCACGTAGAGGCCGTCGCGCGACTGATCGCGGCGGATGCGCCGACAGATCTCGGGTCCGTCGAGACCGGGCATCTCCCAATCGATGATGGCCAATGCCGGCGGTGGGTCGGCGAGTAGATGATGAAGCGCTTCGTCGCCGTCGTGCGCGACGACCACCTCGAAGCCCCAGCCGGCGACGTTGGCCGACACCGCGGCCGCGGTCACGAGATCATCGTCGGCGATCAAGGCTTTCATCGGGCCTCTTTCCTCGCGGTGCTGACGGGGCCGTGCAAGCGCATCACCGCCGCGACCTCGTCCGAGACGCGTCTCCACGCATCGTCGAGATTATCCAGCTGACCCTCGCGGATCAACGTTTCAAGCGCCCTTGCCGCCTCGGCGACACCACGCGCGGCCGCTGTATCGGCGGTTCCCTTCAACGTGTGCACCACTCGGCGAATGTGGTCGACATCGTGGCGCACGATCCCCTGCCGCAGGTCCTCAAGCAGCGACCCACACTCGTCGACGAATATTTCGAAGACCTCGTGTGCCAGCTGCTCGTCTCCGTACAATCGCTGGACCAACGCGTCCTTGTCGACAGTCGCCGATGGCCGCGGTGCCGACGACACGTCGCGCTCGACTTCCGCGAACAACGATGCGCCGTCGATGGGCTTCGACAGGTAGGCATCCATGCCGCCTTCGAGGCATTTCTCGCGGTCGCCGGTCATGGCGTGCGCGGTCATCGCGACGATGCGGATGTGGCCACCGGACTTCGTTTCGCGCTCGCGAATCGCTGCCGTCGCCTCGAGTCCTCCCATCACCGGCATCTGCAGATCCATCAATACCAGATCGAACGTGTCGCGTTCGAGTGCCTTGAGTGCCTCGAGTCCGTTCGGCACCACCGTCACCAAGTGTCCGCGTTTGCTCAGCAACCCGACGGCGACGCGTTGATTGACGACATTATCCTCCGCCAGGAGAATGCGACGCGGCTGCGCCGCTTTCTGGTTCGCGACCGTCGCCGGCTCATCACCCTTTGGCACAGGGGAGGGCGTTCGACGATGGAGGACGCTGGCAATGGCGTGCATCAGCTCCGTTGAGGCAACCGGCTTGGTGAGACACACTTCGATGCCCACCCTGCGGCAGCGGATGACGTCGTCGGGATGGCCTGCGGACGAGAGCATCATGATGGCTGGATACTTTAGCTCCGGTCGAGCGGCGATCCGCTCGGCGAGTTCCAGTCCATCCATCCCTGGCATCAGCGCGTCGAGCAGGATCACATCGAAGCGGACGCCGTCTCGCGCCGCGGCCGCGAGCGTGTCGAGCGCGGCACGTCCACTGTCGACTGACGTCGGGCGTGCGTGCCATCGCTCGAGTTGCGTGACGAGGATGCGACGGTTCACGGCGTTGTCGTCGACGACCAGCACCCGCAATCCTGTCGGCAGCGACTGATCCGAGGGGGGTGGAAGCTCGCTCGCTTCCAGGAAGACCGCGGTGAAATGGAAGGTGCTTCCCTTGCCGGACTGGCTGTCGACCCAGATGCGGCCGCCCATCATCTCGACGAGCGTCGAGCAGATCGCCAAGCCCAGACCAGTGCCGCCGAATTTGCGCGTCGTCGAGCCGTCGGCTTGCCTGAACGCTTCGAAGATCGTCTCGCGATGCTCGGGCGCAATGCCGATGCCCGTATCGGTGACCGAGAAGTGCAGCGTCCCGGTTGGTGCCCCGGCCTCCCGCGCAACGGTCACCAGCACGTGTCCCTGCTGCGTGAACTTGATCGCGTTGCCGACGAGGTTCACGAGCACCTGACGCAGGCGCAGCGGATCGCCGACGATCGCAGCTGGGACGCCCGGGTCGATGTCGATCAGCAGTTCGAGGCCCTGCTGCTCGGCGCGCAGCGCCAGCGAGCGCAGCGCTTCGTTCACGGTGCTGGTGAGCGAGAAACTCACCGACTCGAGTTGCAATCGACGTGACTCGATCTTCGAGAAGTCGAGGATGTCGTTGAGGATCGACAGCAGCGAGCCTGCCGACGTGCGAACCGTCTGCAGGCAGTCGCGCTGCTCGGGCGCCAGCGGTGTGCTCAGCGCGAGTTCAGTCATGCCGATGATGCCGTTCATCGGCGTACGAATCTCGTGGCTCATGTTGGCCAGAAACTCGCTCTTCGCGCGGCTGGCTTCCATGGCCTTGTCGCGGGCGGAGATCAGATCCGAGTTGACGGCGCGCAGTTCGGCAGTCCGCGTCTCGACGGTGCGTTCGAGGCCTTCCTTGTGTGCAACCAGCTCGGCGTCTCGGCGATGAACCTCGGCCAGCATCTCGTTGAAGCCGTCGATTAGCTCGCCGATCTCGCTGCCGCCGCCGCGTTCGACGCGCAGGTCGTAGCGCCGATTGCGCGTGACCGTGCGGGTGACGTCGGTGAGGCGCAGCAGCGGTGCCGACACGGTGCGCTGGATGCGCGACGCCAACACCAGCGACAGCGCGCAGCCGCCGACCAACACGAGGCCGAGCACGAGTCCTGATGCAACGGCCTGCGCCCACAGGCTCGACAGGTCCGACTCGATCGTCACCGTCCCGATGATCTCGTTGTTGAGGACGATCGGCCGCGTCAAGCGCAGCGCGCCGTCGACGAACCCGTTTCCCTTATCGCCGGCCCAGTCAGTGAGGCGTTCGGCGCGAGCGTTCGCGTTCGTCTGGCTGTCACGATCGAAACGCGCTAGCTCTTGGCCATCGCGATCCCAGATCACCGCCGTGACGATGTCATCGTTGACCGCCACGCCGTGGACGGTTTCGGTGGCGGCTTTCGAATCGCCGAACGTGATCGCGGCGGTGCTGTTGGCGCCGACGACGTCAGCCAACATGCTGGTGTCGCGCACGAGGCGGGCCCGGGCGTTCGACAAGTCGAACACCATGAGAATCGCCGCCGCGACGATCAACGAGGTGGCGCTGGTGACGACACCGATTCCCGTGAGCCGCTTCGCGAGCGACAGCCCGCGATACCAGCCGGTGAAACGGTGCCAGGGGCGCTCAGGGTTCGACATGACGAAGGTCCTTTACGAGCTTGGCGAGAGTGAGAAGACGCGAGCTGAGGCGAACGCCGCCGCGCTGCGCGGCAGCGGCGTTGACGGCAAATCGCATCTTGCCGTCCTCCACAAACAGACCGATGACGCCGCCCCTGCGCGCGAACTGCTCGCCATCGCTGACCGTGAGTACGGGGGCGCCTTTGATCTCATCGAGCATGGCGATAGCGCCGTCGGCATCGGTGCCGCCGAAATATGCGAGGTGGCAAACGCGAAGGTGGTCGTGACCGGCGCTCTGTACCGCCACCGGCCGGCCGTTGACGACGCTGCCGCGCACGAGCTGCGACAGCGCATCGTCGACGGCACTGTCATCGATGACGCACAGGATGAGCGGACCGGTCGGCGCGGCTTCGGTGGGCCATTCGGCGAATTTCGCGAAGTTGTAGAGGAACGCCGCCTTGAGCGCCGGCTGGGTAACGGTCTGACCGCGCAGCGGCGCCTCGCCGATCGCCACCACCGCGAGCGCAGTGGCGACCAGCCGGGGCATCGATTGAAGCAACGTCCTCACGTCAGAATCGCCACGTCAACTGCAGCAGACCGCTCCGCGGGACGAGCGTCGATTGAATACTGTTGTAATGACCGTCGAATTCCTGATGCGCGCGCTGGAGCAGGTTCTGTCCAGTGCCGGCGATGGCGAACCGTGAGGTGAGCGGCCACTCGATGCGTGTGTCCAGCCGCGTGTAGGCCGGATTGTGCAGTTGCTCGAGCGTGCCGACGTGGAAGACATGAACGTCGGCCTGGCCTCGGCCGGCCAGCGTGAATGCCGAGTGCACACGCCACTGTGAGCCCGGCGCATTGCCGTCGAACGTCGCCGAGTTCGGATCGCGGCTGCCGTTCGGATGCGGCGTGACCTGGAACATGGAGTAGGTGCCGTCCATACCCCACATGCGACCCAAGTTGATGCGGCCGGTGAACTCGGCCCCCCTCGTGTCGGCGCGCAGCAGGTTCTCGCTTCGCGCGAGCACGCGGACCACCGGCACACCAAGCGGTCCCACGCTCACCTGCGGCGCCTGCGGCTCGAACGTCTGCAGATCGTCATAGCGGCCCACGAACCCGACGATGTCGATCGACGCCACGGACGCGACGTTGAATCGATAGCCGCCCTCGGTGTTCACGAGGTGTTCGCGTTCGAAGGCCTCAGTGCCGTAGGCGCCCGCCACCAGCAAGGTGCCGTTGGGCTGTGGCATCGGTGGGTACTCGACGTGAAGACCGCGATCGATCAGCGATGGCGTTCGTATGGCACGTGCAGCCGAGGCCCACACCCGCTGCGACGGCGTGATCGTCCACAGCAGTCTGGTCGACGGCTGCAGGCTCGACCCGGCGAAAGTGTTGTTCTCGAACTTCGCGCCGACTGTGAGCTCGAGCCGATGGTCGACGATCGTGATCGCATCCTGTGCGAAGCCGTTGACGATGATCGGCTGTGCCGCGTTGGGCGTGAAGAGATAGCCCCCGCGGCCGACGAGCGTTTCCGAAATCCAGCGGTAGCCGCCGCCCGCGACGACGTCGTGACGATGGGCAAGCCGTTCGTGATACTGCGCGTCGACGTCCCAGGTATGCCGGTGGTAGAGGCCGACGGTCTCGTCACGGGTCTCTTGGTCGAAGTAGCCTTGAAGTTGAACCGTCGACCCACCGGGTCTCGAAAACGTCCAGCGGCCGAGCACTGTCCCCACGCTCGACTCCGATACTGCATCGGTGCCGAGATCGCCGCGCGAGAGATTGGCCGGATCGAGGTTGAACCAGAGCGGCCGTTGCCGCCCGTTCGAGGCCGACGCCTCCAGCATGAGCGCGTGCGCTCGGCGCGACCAATCGGCGCGAACGCCGCTGGTAATCGTGTGCCAGTGATCGATCACCGCTGCCGTGCCGGACGGCATCGTGGAATCGCCGTGATCGGCACCCTGCGCGAACACGCGATACGTCGTCCGTCCGAAGGCACCGCCGTAGCGGAGGCTCGCACTCGCCGTTTCGAAGGTGCCGGTGCTCACGCGTGCCAATACGCCACGCGTGGCGGAGGACGGTTTCGTGATGATGTTGATGACGCCGTTGACCGCGTTGGCGCCCCACATTGCCGCGCCGGGACCGCGCACCACTTCGATGCGGTCGATGTCGTCGATCAGCAGATCCTCGGTGTCCCACAACACCGTGGAGAACGCCGGGTTGTAGATGGACCGTCCGTCCACCATCACCAGTGTCTTGTTCGAGGCGAGACCGTTGAACCCGCGAACCGACACCGCCCACTTGTTCGAATTCGCCTGCGCCACCTGCACGCCTGGCACAAGCCGCAGCAGATCCGGAATCGTGGTCATGCCGGATCGGTGGATCTCCTCCTGGGTCATGACGTACACCGCGGCCGGCACATCCTCGGCCCGCTGCTCGTGTCGGGAGGCCGATGTCACCTCTACGTGCATCAGCTCCTCGAGGGTCAGCGAAAACAGATCCGGTGTGCGCGATTGTGCATAGGCCCTTGTCGCGACGCTTGTCGCCACGGCGAGCGCGGCAAGCACACGTACGGATCGAGACATGCCCGTCCCGAGGGGCAAGAGGAGTGCCACGAAGTGGAAATCGGCAAACGGCGTCCGCGCGTGAGCACGAGGACGGAGACTGGCCGGGCACCCGACATCGGTGCCGGAAACCCGGACGCACCGCGTAGGTGGGGCCCGCCCTGAGCGGCCCCAAAAAGAAAAGGGCGGGCTCGAAGGAGCCCGCCCAGAACGTCGAACGTCGAACCTCGAACGTCGAACCTCGAACGTCGAACCTCGAACTAGTACATTCCGCCCATTCCCCCGGGCCCACCGTGCGCATGCCCGCCCGCCGCCTCTTTCTTCTCCTCGGGAATCTCGGAGACGAGAGCCTCGGTGGTCAGCAGCA
>Ga0075423_10002429_pt1 | contig 16909 bp, 11 predicted proteins | sample SoiMethybrSBSTD2_FD_80114 | JGI IMG/M metagenome (GOLD analysis project Ga0075423, IMG submission 80114) | Bulk soil microbial communities from a Populus tree surrounding site in Tennessee, USA - Soil MetaG P. TD hybrid SBSTD2 | ecosystem: Environmental > Terrestrial > Soil > Tree plantation...
AGCAGATGCGGCCGCAGGTGGTGACGGTGACGGCCTTGTCGTGGAAGGGGTAGTCGAGCCACCTCGGTCGCCTTGGCCATGAGACCCGCGGCGAGCGCCTTGCCGTCGATGATGCGAGCCGTCATCGATTGTCCTGAACTGATGATTTTTTCCAACATCGCCGCAAGCGCGACGCTGTCTCCAAGCTTTGATCCGCTTGAGGCAGCGGCGATCAGCTTGGCCAAAGTGGCGTCAGTCGCATCACGAAGCGTCGAGTCGCGCCGCGGCGATCGAGGGTTCCGTAGCTCAAAGCCGCCAAACCTCGATACCCAGCGGCCGCTTGAGCGGATCGAGTGCGCCTTTAATGTCCATGACAAGACCGCGGCCATCCTTCAGGAGGCGAGTGATCAGCGGCCAACCGGACGTCCGATAGGAATCATGCGCCACGGCGAGAACGACCGCATCGGCGGCGACAGGGTCCTTTTCCAGCATGATGCCGTATTCCTTGAACGCCGCCGCGGGATCGGCCAATGGATCGTGAACCTGTACTTTTATGCCGAACGATTGGAATTCGCGGATGATGTCGGCAACCTGTGAATTTCGAATATCGACGACGTTTTCCTTGAAACTTAGCCCCAGCACCGTCACCAGATCGACCCGCGTGCCCGCCTTCAAGAGTCGGCGCAGGCACTCGCGTGCCACCCGCACGCCGATCGAATCGTTGATCCGCCGGCCCGCGAGGATCACGTCGGGATGGTATCCGGCCCTCTCCGCGCGATGGGTGAGGTAATAGGGATCGACCCCGATGCAGTGGCCACCGACCAGGCCGGGGGTGAAATTGAGGAAATTCCACTTGGTGCCGGCCGCCGCGAGCACGTCCTTGGTGTCGATCCCGAGCTCGTGGAAGATGATGGAGATCTCATTCATGAAAGCGATATTAAGATCGCGCTGCGCGTTCTCGATCACCTTTGCGGCTTCCGCGACCTTGATCGACGGCGCTCGGTGCAGGCCGGCCATCACCACCGAGCCGTAGACCGCGGCGATGATGTCGAGCGTGCGCGCGTCTTGCCCGGCCACGACCTTTTCAATGGTCTCGAAGCGGTGCGCCTTGTCGCCCGGATTGATCCGCTCGGGCGAATAGCCCACCGTGAAGTCCCGCCCGGACGCGAGGCCAGAGGCCTGCTCGAGGATGGGCACACAATCCTCTTCCGTCGCACCGGGATAGACAGTGGACTCGTAGACGACGATGTCGTTTTTCTTCAGCGCTTGCCCGACGGTCTGCGATGCGCGCAGCAGCGCGGTAAGATCCGGCCGGCGCGCCTGATCGATCGGGGTTGGAACCGTCACGATGTAGAAGTCCGCTCCCGAGAGCTCAGTCGGATCCGAGGTGAACCGCAGACAAGGATGACCGAGATCGTGCGGCTCGACCTCGCGGGTGCGGTCGCAGCCGGACTTGAGCTCGGCAATACGCGCTTCGTCGATGTCGAAACCGATCACCGGTGCGCCTTGCCGGCCGAATGCGACGGCGACCGGCAGCCCAACATAGCCGAGGCCGATGACGGCAAGCTTTCGATCGTGCGGCACAACGGTCCCTTGCGCCCCAATGCCCCGGTTCACAAGGTTCGCCCATGATGCTAGCAGCATTCATCGGGCATGTCGCCCCTCTCCATGGAAGCACAAACGGAACTACAGCAGCGGGTGGACGCTGGCCTCCAATCCTGGGAAGGGTGGGGTCGCTCAGGCCACCTTTACTGCCTGGATGAGGGCGCTGCTCGTCGTCAGATCCTCGTCGGTTAGATGGCGGAAGCGCGGGGCGAGTTGCGCGCGCGTGATGGCGGATGGTCGCACGGTCCGTTCGTCGCAAACCACGCGGCACCCCATCCGCCGCAGAAGCGCGATGTGCGTTGAATGTGGTTCGCGGTTGAGCCTGTGCCGGCGCCTGCCCGCGGCCAAGCGCCAGAGTGCGTCCGAGCACGACCAATGGCCATTCCACTCCACGGTCATTCCGACGGACTTGAAGTCGATTTCATGGCTCATGATACCGCCAGGTTTCAACCAGCGGCACATTTCGGCGTAGATACCCGCCAAATCGTGCGGAAGTTCCAGCACGGTTTGCGAGAAGACGAACTCCACCGTGCCATTCTCGATCAGGCCAGGCTCCCACGGGGCGATGTAGTAGACCGGTCCGCGATCATGAAGGCTCGTCCCGGGATTGGCTACGGCAGCTCGGATCATGTCGAGTCGAGCCGGCGTGAGCGCAGCCTCAAGGCGTGTCGATGTAAGGAGGTCTGCCGGAAAGGCGTATGAGGCCAGCGGTGGCTGAAGGAGCGGAAATTCCGCTTGATCAGGTATCGGCGTACGGTGTCGAAAGAGTAAGATCAAATCCTCCAGGATTTGGAGGTTACGGGCGCTGGCCGCGTAGCGGACTGCATCGAGTGCAACGTACCGTTCTGCTCCCGATAGCAGTGCGGCCAAGCCCACCCCGAGCGAGTCGCCCGGACCAAGCTCGGCCACTGTCTCGAACGTCGTCGGTAGACCGTGCCGGTGTAGCAATGAAAGATGGCGCAACCAAACAGCATAGCAGTACCTGGCAGACACCGTACCACCCGTTTTCCTGCCCGTCAGGCTTTGCAACCCCGGAATGTATGTTGCCATCCCGACGATGAGTGAGCGCGTTTTGACTGCCACCTGTTTTCTCCATCAAAATAGCCGCGCTATTCCTTACGATCGCGCCATTACCAGTCCCCCTTTCTCGCCGTCGCGCTGCTACCCAGGGCGCCGTATGCGTTCAGCCGCGGGCGGATACGAGGATTCGACATCTCGCTTCGCGTTGCTTTGATTGATTGCAAATACCACGTTTGGCCAAGCAGCAAGGCGTAGAGCATAGACCCCTCAAGCGTCCAGATCCCCATCGTTGACAAGTTAAGCACGACAAATCCAATGTGGCACGATATCAGCATCCATCTTCCGTCGCCTCTCACGCGCATGGCCGCAAGGAAATTCGCGATCAGTAACCACATCAGGGCGGCGAGTCCAAATAGCCCCATCTCATACAAATACGATATGAAAGTATTGTGTGCGTAAGTGCTAAATTGCCCCACCCACGACTCGGGCCCGAAGCCAACAAGTATGTTGATGGCGTTCCCGTCCATATATGCGCTGATGTACTGGCTCCACAAAAACAGCCGGCTAGAGAACAGCTGCTTGTCCTGCCTCGTGAAATGCTCGGGCGGCTTGATCAGCGACGCACCTTTGTCGAGCGTGGTTCCAATATCAGCGAACCGTTCTTGTGCCAGGGTTGCGACGCCGATCAACACCAATACAGTCACAATACCTACAAACACGAACACGATACTGCGCTGCCTTGGGACGAATTTCACTACGATTTTCGACATTGCGAGGGACGCTGCTGGCGCAGCCGCCGCGAGTAGCGCTGTTCGGTAATTTGCCAGCGCAAGTCCAACCGCCACGATCGCCAATCGCCCGAACGATGCAATCACGCTCAAGGACGGAGAGAAGCACGTGGCATACAGGAAGGTTAGCAAAATGATCGAAAGGGCCTGCTGGTGCTGGTAGCCACCGATAAAGAAGCTCGACCCATCCTCGCTCGTTGTTTTCAGTCCCCAAGGGACCGAGAGCCATTGCAATCCGATCGGCCCGGCGAAGACGACGGCCAGCGAGCGGAAAACCCGTTCCGACCCGCGCCGCAGCATGGCCTCATGCGCTGCAAGTGCGAACACGATCAGATAGAGCCACTTGAACGTTACATTGATTGCTCCAATCCAACTTTGATTCGCGACGCCGCTTATCAGGACTACAATTATGATGCCGTAAATTGGAGTTAATCGTCGCAGCAGGAGATTACGACCGCCAACCACGACCAGGCCGATCACAATCACAATGATTGACGTCAGTGCGATGAATGACAAACCAAGTGTTGTGGACCCATACGTGTACTGGTGAAAAGCCGCGATGCTATAGCGGAACCATATGGCCAGAAGGAGGAATGTGGCGCAGGCGTCGCGTAAGTGCCATACCTGAACAAGCACTAGCAACAAGATGGCGCCGCAAACCGGTAGAGTAACGTAGATCGGGAAGGATGGGACTGCTTCTTCCATCGTGGATTCGTCCCGCCTCGCCACGCCCGGGCCGACACGCGACTGCTGCCGCGCCAAGGTGCGGCCCTCGAACGGGGCTCTCCCCGACCACAAGGCTTCTCAGTCGGTACCCTGCAGCGTCAAGAAGAATAAGCCTTGTAGTCGTAGTGACGCCCCTTATACGACTCGAGTCTCTTCAGCACGGTCGAGTCCGCGTTGTTTAGCACGGCTCCCAACAACTTCTCGCAAACGAGAGGCGCCGTATTCAGAACGTCGATCACAGCCTCGCGTGAGGTGCGCTCCCATTCAATAACCAGAATGAAATAGTCGATCAGGTGGGACGCCGCTTTGACGTCTGCGACAGGTGCGATCGGCGGGAGATCGAATATGACGTAGTCGTAGCGATCCCGCATGGACTCCAGAACCTTTTGCATCGCAACGATCCCAATGGGATTACTTGCCTCCATTGGCGAACCCGCCGGCAGGAACTCCAGATTGGTGTTTGGATCGCGCCACACCAACTCCTCGACGGCTGCCCGACCAGCAATGACGTGCATCAACCCAGCCTCGGCCTGCGGCGCGAGTTGCCGGGTCAGCCCCCGATTCCGCGGGTCGCCATCGATCAGAATGACCTTGCTGCCCGAGGCCGCTATCATCTCGCTCAAATTCGCGGCAACGAGGCTCTTGCCCTCGCGAGGCAGTGCGGACGTCACCCCGATAACCTTGGTGCGCCCGCTCGAATCGGCGATCTCCGAAGCAACCTTCAAAGATCGGATTGTCTCGGCAAAACGGGAGAACGGTTTATCAACGACAAAGCGGTACCGCCCAGCAGCGGTCGAAATGACCCGGTCGCCAGTCGCAGCTTGGGCTTGTCCGCGCGGATTATGCCCTTTTTTTATCCACCAGCGATGCCGCAGCTCTTTGGGAGTTGCCTGCGCGCGGCTGATCGTCGGGAGCACGCCGAGACAATCGATGCCAACCTTTTTCTCAACTTGGTCCGATGAGCGGAGTCCGTTATCGAGATACTCCCGCGCAAATGCAGCACCAAGGCCGGTGACAAGGCCGAGAAGAGACGCAACGCCCAAGACAAGAAGGCCTTTTGGCTCGCTTTTTTCAAGGGGTGGGGATGCTGGGGAAACGACACGTGCCTCGGTCGCCGGGAACGATTGCTGCTGGGTAAACTCCGCAACACGCTGCAAGAGCGCCTCATGAAGGGCGCGATATGTCTGCGCCGAGCTTTCCAGGTCCTTGAGGACGACGCGGCGCTGGCTGGAAAGATCAGCGAGCTGCTGCTCGTCCAGGCTTGGTGTGGCTGTACCAACCACGTTGTTCTTGGCCTTGTACTCGGCGACGGCGCGTTCCGTGTTCTGAGCCAGGGTCTTCAGTTCACTGACGCGATCCTGAAGCCAGACGTTTGCCCGACGTGCTGCCCGGTATTTTGATTCGAGTTCACCAGCGATATAAGCCTCGGTCACAGCATTGCTGATCCTGGCGGCCTTGTTCGGGTCCAGCGATCGGTAACCAACGCTTACGACATACGTCAAACCGACGCGTTTGATCGTCAGGTTTGCCTGGAACATGCGGACAAGGCGGCCCAGCTGATTGGATTGCGTGGGACCTTTGCTGGCACCAAGAACGGCTTTGAAGGTCTCCTGAATGAAACCTCGGATCGTGGCCAAGAGACCGCCGTCGTCAGGAGTGAATTCTGGGTCAGCCCGAAGGTTCAGATTTTCGATGACCGATCGGGCAATGTTTTCAGACCTGAGGATCTCCACTTGGCTGTCGACGAACGCCGAGTCTGCGGCCGCATTCGAGTTCCCCTGCTGTTGAAAGGGCTCAGTCTTCCGGACGTCGAAGAGCAACATCGTGGAGGCGGTGTAGCGCGGCGGCGTCGTGGCGAGATAGAATACCGCACCGGAAATGGCCAACACCAAGATACTCGCAATCAAAATCGCCCTGCGCCGGAGGGCGCGACACACCTCGACCAGATCAATAATCGGCTCCTCCGGAGCCGCTACTTGCCGATCATCTGCCCTCGTCGAGGTCTGCCAAGCGACTTCGTTCTGCATCTCTATCCCTCAAAAGGGAGCGAGCGGCCCCGCGAATGCCTTCGCTCCTGATGGACGCCAAATCTGTCCCCAACTTGGCGCAATCTCCGCGAACGCGACGCGCAGAAGCTCAGCAAATTCCTTAAAAGGAGCACTACCTCATTGCGCAGGCACGACGGCGCCTTGCTCAGGTCGCAAAGCAACCTCGACTACGTCACCTGGCTGAAGCTCGGAATCCTCCTCTGCGACAAAGCGTTCCCGGCCTTTCTCGCCCCTCCTGACGATGGTGATCTGCGGCTTGCCGCCAGTGCCACGTATGAGCTGCGACCGCATCAACGCCGTGTACTGAAGTTTCTCTCCCACGCCCTGCAGCTTTGCCCTGATTTGATTGAGCCTCACACCAGCGTCTTGAAGCTCCTGCAGTAAATTGATCCTGCGCTGATCGTCGAGCCTTTCCAGCTGCCTTGAAACATCATCCCGCTGCTTCCTTTGGTACATCAATTGCGCAGTCGTCTGCAGTTTTCGCGTCGAGGACAGCAACAACGCTCGACGCGCGTCCGTTATACGAGGCATCGGCACAGCACCTTTACCGAACAGATCGGTTACCCTCTGCAGATCCTGGGTGTCGGCTTGTAGCCCCTGTTCCTCCTTCTGCAGCTGTTCGGATAGAACCCCGATGTGCTCGTCGCCCTGTTTGATGCCACGCTGAAGAAATTCCTTCTCACGCAGGTAGTCATCTTGACGCATCTTCAATTGCTCGGCCTCCAAGCGCCTGATCTCTGAAATTGTAGAGGCCGGTATGGGCGCATCGCGCAAGACCTTTTGATCGAGCTTGCCCTCGTCCCCCAGTTCGGTTCTCAATCGCCAAATATGCGCTTGCTCTTTGGCGAATTCCGTCCAAAGCGACTCATATTCGCTTCGCTGGTCGGCCGACTCGAGAAACGGGTTGTTCATCCTGAAGCGCATGATCTCGTAGCCGCCTGACAGCGCCACGGCCTGCCGCACAGTCATCAGAGGACGATAGGGCTGCTCGCCCGGCCTGGACACGTCACCGTTGACGTAAATTGGCCGATACTCCACGACACTTGCCGTGACCTGATCGACCTCTATCACGACGACGTTTTCGCGTCCGTCCGGTCCCCTTTGTCGAAAGACCTTGGTCGGAAGGATGGCTCGAATTTTGGCCCGGACCTCCGATGTAGGCAGACCGGCTACCGCAAAGGTGCCGAGCAATGGGTACGAAATGGTCCCATCCAATTGGACCACGACGCGTTGCCGCAGATCCGGCACTCCTGCGACGGATATTTCGAGAATGTCTCCAACGTCGAGGCGATATTCGGCCCTCGCCGGAATGGCTAAACATATGAGGCCAAGCGACAGCACGCCCCATTTTGCGCAAAGGAGCGCGCTTTGAACACGTGATACAGCATATGTCATGGCAGCATCTGCGACCTGGAGCACCGGGTGGCAGAAATCTCATCATATCCCGCGGAAACGGCGCCCGCAATCCATTCGATGACAGGTAGTGTCCCACTTTGAACGTGCCGTTTTCTGCGGCAAGGCTGAGACACTACCGCGACAGCACCGGTCACACCTCGGGTTCAGGCAACGAGCCCGGCCGTCAACCGCGTCAGATAACTGAGCCGCAAGGACCGAACTGAAGCCGGTGCCTTCGGAGAGAGATCGCCTTGGTGTGACGATGTGTCATCGTCATATGTCGCGTTGCATCATAGGCGCGATCTGCCGCGGGGAATCGTCGCCTCGGAACAGCTCTTGTCGATAGCTAGGTTGCTCATCGCCTCCGATCTGCCATATTTCCGCCATCCCGGTAAATGACAGTACAATCACGGATATAAGTCTTACGGCTGCTTCCACTAAATAGTTGAGAACCCTGCCTATGTAGGTGAGAGTTCTCGCAGTTCTCGTAGTTCAGACTGCTAAGAGGTCTGAATGTGCGTACAACCGGTGGGCGTGGATTCCAGTTAAGGCCTGGGCGTGAGTTCCAGTTCGGCGCCCAGATGCTCGGCCATCTACGGCTGAGCTTGAACGCTATCGCGCTTCTCGCCGTGGTATCAGACGCGTGCGCCATTGTGGGCGCGAGCATGATAGCCGGTGGTGCCTACCACGCGGTCGTCTTCGGTAAGGTTGGAAGCTTCAATCAATTTTTCGCGATTGGCGCGGTCCTGGCGGCTTCAACGGTCGCGCTGATCAAGCTGAATGGCCTCTACACGCCCGACAGCGTGTTATCCATTCGCTCGCAAGTCAGGCCGCTGATACTCATCTGGACCGCCGTAGTTCTCTTCCTGCTGGGTATTTGCTTTGCGCTGAAGATCAGCGGTGACTTCTCGCGCGGTTGGATTCTGTCGCTTGCCATAGCCGGACCATTCTTTATCCTCGGCCAACGGCTCCTGCTCACGCGCACGATGGTGGCCGTTCTACAAAAAGGCGCGCTCAAGCGCCGCAATGTCATCCTCATTACCGAAGACCCAAAAGCGGCGCATCCCGGTGACGAAATGCTCCGTGCGTATGACGTTGCGCGGACGTATTTGCTGCCGCAGGATGCGGACGGCATTCGATCGGTGCTCAAAACGGTGGTGAGCAGCGCCCGCGGATCAGACATCAGCGAGGTTCATATCGCAGCGGAGTGGAACCGCTGGTCCGACGTCAAGCAGGTAGTCAACGAATTACGGGCACTTCCACTGCCGGTGCGGCTGATCGCAGACACAACCGCGCGCGAGATCCTCCGCCACCCCCAGGAGAAGCTGTACGGGGCGATAACTTTTGAAATTCAGCGCGTGCCGTTGACGCCAGGCGAGCGGGCGGCCAAGCGGGCGTTCGACATAGCCGTCGCAACGGCCAGTCTCTTGGCAATGGCACCGTTTCTGCTGGCGGTCACACTCGCTGTGTGGATCGACTCCCCGGGGCCTATTCTCTTCAAGCAAAGACGTGGTGGCTTCAACGGGCGCGCATTCGAGATTCTGAAATTCCGCACGATGCATGTGACCGAAGATGGCCCGACAATCACCCAAGCCACTCCACAGGATGGTCGTGTCACGCGAATTGGCCGGTGGCTACGCCGCTCCAGTGTCGATGAGCTACCGCAACTCATCAATGTACTGCGCGGTGACATGTCGCTCGTCGGACCTCGACCACACGCGCTGGCGCACGACGTTCAGTATAGCGGACTGATCGGCAGTTATCCCTATCGCCACCATGTGAAACCCGGGATAACGGGATGGGCCCAGGTCAACGGGTTTCGTGGCGAGACGTCAATGGTCGGCCAGATGAAGCAGCGGGTCGAGCTAGACCTCTGGTACGTCACCAACTGGAGCTTCTGGCTGGATCTTCGGATTCTCTTCTGGACCGTTCTCGAAGTTTGCCGTTCGCGAAATGCGTTCTGATGAGCAAATCAGAACGATCGAGACCGAGCTGATGACGTCGACCGCCTGACAGAAGCACAGGCCGGGGACGCGGCCTGCATTGGGCCGCGGTGGCAAGTTCAAGTTCACACTGTCAGCGGTATCGAACGAGCACGACACGCGACCCGTCGCCGGCGAACGCCGGAGGCTGCCATGAAAGTATGCGTATTGGGGTTGCGCGGCCTACCCTGTGTAATGGGTGGGGTGGAAACGCATTGCGAGCAGTTGTTCCCGCTCCTCAAGAAACGGCGTCCCGAAGACTCGTTCACAATTATCGCCCGAACCGCATATGTGTCCGAGCCGGCCTCGGAGTACCAGGGACTGCAGATCGTCTCGCTGCCTCACGCCAATGGCAAGCACCTCGAAGCGATCACAAACACGATCTACGGCCTGCTTTACGCGCGTTTCCTCCTGCATGCTGAATTGCTTCATCTGCATAGCATCGGGCCCGCCCTGATGGCACCCGTTGCAAAAGCTCTCGGCATGAAGGTCGTCGTCACGTATCATTCGAAGAACTACGAACACCGCAAATGGAACCTGTTCGCGAGGTTCATCTTAAGAATTGGGGAGCTGTGTGCTGTCAGGTTCGCAGACAGAGTGATAGCAGTATCCCAATGCCTAGCGACGGACCTGAAGCGGCGCTTTCCGAGGGCAGCGGCCAAAATCTGTTTCATTCCGAACGGCGCAAACCACGTCAATGAGGCCAAGTCAGAGGCGGGCTCTGGCGGTGACCTTCTCGCCAGATACGGGCTTGACAAAAACAAATATATTATCGCGGTGGGTCGACTTGTTCCGGAAAAAGGGTTTCACGACCTGATCGAGGCCTTCAAATCGGCCGATCTCGATTGCAAGCTTGTGATTGTTGGCGATGCGGATCATATGGACAGGTATTCGGATCATCTCCGGCATCAAGCAAGTGAGACAATCGTATTTACCGGGTTCGTGACCCACGATGTGTTGCAAGGTCTCCTGCAAAACGCATCGTTGTTTGTGCTTCCCTCCTACAATGAAGGACTCCCGATCGCTGCACTCGAGGCAGCTGTCGCGGGAGTTCCGCTCTTGCTGAGCGACATAGAACCGAACTGCGACTTGGGTCTGCGTCCGGAAAACTACTTTAGCACTGGCAATGTCGATGAACTGCGGCACAAGATCGTGCAAGATCACCGGCTTTACCGTGTAGATCGAGACAGGATCCTTCAGCAATATAACTGGGATTTGGTCGCCACCGAAACCGCAAAGCTCTATTCAACCCTGCAAGCGTATGTGGACAGGCGCAAACCTGGATCTGTGAGCCTCAAGCATAGGCTGTTCGCCGCCGGCTTTGGAGCCATCGCCGCCACCGGCGCCGATCGCTGGCTTCGCTCTCTCGCTCGGGGTCGTGGCGTGATCTTGATGTTTCACCATGTCCGACCTTGGCTGCCGCGTGAGTTCGCGCCGAACCGGGTTCTCGAAATCACGCCCGAGTTTCTGAACGTCGTCCTGACGGAGCTGCGGCGCGAGGGCTTCGACATTATTCCGCTCGATGCGGTCCCCGACCGGCTGCGCCCGGGTCCTCGCGGACGGCCTTTTGCGGCCCTGACCTTCGACGACGGTTATCGTGACAACCTCGAGCACGCTTGGCCGGTTTTGAGGCGGCACGGTGCGCCGTGGACACTTTTCGTTACGACGGATTTCGTCGATGGCCGTGGCCGCCTGTGGTGGCTGGAACTCGAGGACGCGATCGCTCGGCTCGACCGGGTGGTGCTCCCTGGCAATGGCGAGGTGCTGGATCTGCCGAGCCGCACGACTGTCGAGAAACAGGCCGCTTTCGAGGCTGTCTACCGGCACCTGCGCGCCGGACCGGAGGAGCGTTTGCAGGCCGTGACGGCGGCTCTCGCCGCGCAGGCGGGTGTGGATACAAGCCGGCTCGCCGTGGACCTCTGCCTCGGCTGGGACGAGGTTCAAATCCTCGCGCGCGAGCCCGAAGTGTCGATTGGCGCGCACACCCTCTCCCATCCGATGCTGGCGAAGTGCCATGCGATGACCGCCAGCCGCGAGATCACTGAGAGCAAGGCGCTGCTTGAGCGCCGCCTCGGACGACCGGTCCGGCATCTGGCCTACCCGTTCGGCGATCCGAGCGCCATCGGCGTACGCGAGTTCCGCCTTGCGCGGCAAGCCGGATATGCAACCGCCATAACTTCGCGGCCAGGCCACGTCTTTCCCGAACACGCCGCCCACCTGCACGCACTGCCGCGCGTCTCGATCAACGGATTGTTTCAGAACGAGACCGCGGTGCGCGCGCTTCTCTCGGGCGTGCCTTTCTGGGTCTGGAACCGCAGCCGCGCCGTGAAGATCGAAGCCTAGTTCTGTGATTTATATTCCGATAGATACACGGCCTCCACCCGCGCACTCCTTCGGAGCCGCCTCAAACTGCTGTTGATAAGGCCTTCCATTGGGCGGCCTCAGTATTGCTACACTGATGCCACGGTATTGCCATGATCTGAAAAGCGTGGTAGTATTTATAAAAGAGTACAACCTCCACAGCAATGCAGGGTAGAAGCTGGCAGCCAAGACCAACTTCAGGGGACCAACTTCAGGGGAATCCCAGCCAACTTTCAGGTCAAGTCCTGATGGTGCGTAACCGGGGGACGAACCAAGATTGCGCGACAAGTCGCGAAGCCGGCGGATGGCGCGCCAACCGCAGTTTCACGTGATTGTTACAAGCTCCTGATAGGATGAAGGAGCTCAGAGAAGGATCAATGCTTTTCATTGTGCTGATCGGTCTCGTCGGTGCTGGGATCAGTTTCTTTGTACTCTGGCCTTACGGAGCTTTCATTGCGTGTCTCGGGTCCCCACTTGGGGGATCGATCGCTGCGGGGCTCGCAGCCATGTGGTTGGGTTGGCGATCTGCAGCGCGCTCCTCGCGAAAAACGCCAAGCGTTTCCTCGGAGGAGACGATCAGTGCTGAAAGCCCTGCTTCTCGAATGAAAGTGAATTCACCGCCTGAGTGACATAAGAGACACGCCGATCTTTCATGCTCCTACGTGATGGGGGTCCCATGCGGTTGCGTTCTCATCATGGAGCCCGACCCAACGAATGCTGAATAAAGTTGCTGTCGCTATTTGGTTCGTGCGATTACCAGCGGACGATTCGACCCGCGCCGTTCAATCACCGTGACATTCGGGAAGCCGTTGTTGCGGACCAGTTCGATATTGAACGGAAGCGATGCCTTCGTGTAGGTCTCGGGGTTACTGCGTTTGATTGAACGTTCGTTATTGCACTGCAAGACGAGGGTATTGGTGAGCCTCGTCAAGTCGGAAACCGTCTTCCCCATCGCTGGAGTGCTCAGATAGTACAGCGTGCAGAACGCCGTAATCAGGTCGAACCTGCCGAGGTTCATCGAGCCGATATCGGCAGATGAGCCGTGAATATACGAGAAACAATATTCGGTGTTGTCGACCCATTCGAAAACGCGCTTCACGAACAAGCCCTGCTCGATGGCGCCAGCATCGATCTCCACCCCAATGACCTCATTCGCACCGGCGCGAAGCATCTGCAGGGCGTTAAAGCCATTGCTTGCTCCAAGATCGAGGACTCGTCCGCCATGTGGGACCGGCACGTGCTTGGCCAAGACATGGCGCCAACGCAGTACGCCAAGAGCGGGATTCCAAATCGCCCCCCACCAGATTCCGGCACCCGCGTAAATGGGGGACGACGTGGCGGTGTCCGCAGTCGACCGAAATCGTCGTAGCACTTTTGCTGTGAGTAGATTTGTCCCGAAAAGCCGATTGAGCTTGTCGGCATCGCGGTCTCTGAGATAAGTCGTGGTCGCACGTGAGAACTGACGCAACGGCAGTGCCAGCTCGCAATCGACGAAGTACGGATTGTTTGTCCTCGCTTCGATGATGACGTTGCCGTATTTCACGTCCTCCAACGTGTAACCGGCACGATGGATCGCCAGCAGGGCCTTGCCGATACGCGCGATGGTTTCGGGACCCAGGACCTGATCAACCAGCCGCCTTCCAGCTACACGCCTCTCGTGCTGAATCCTGCGGTAGGCAAGCGCGGTGCCCGGCAGCACGTCTCGATCCCGCATCGGGGCTCCGGCCTGAGCAAGCGCCTCGCGTACAACTGCGCCGTTGATGTAAGAAAACGTGATCGAGAGGCGTTCGAAATCCACGCCCAAGACGGCCGGGACATGGCAGCCCGCTGCCGCGAGGTCGAGAGCCGCCTCGAGCTCGTTCGCGAAGGCGATTTTGCTTCCGCGAAAATGTTTGCGCACCCCGACCCAACCATCCCGGTCCACGACCTCAAGTTCGAACCGGTCTCGTGGCAGAAACGCGTCCGCGTTCACACAGGGTGCAGCCCAGAACTGTTCGAAGCGCGGGCGGAGGAAACCATCCTGGTCAATACTGGCGAGGGTGATCTCCTCATCGGGGCGCCTGAGCGGGCGGCAGATCTCGTCGAGGTCCGGGCACAGTTCGGCCAACGCGACACGGTAGCCGACCGGCGGCAAAAATCGTCGTGTGATCCGAGCGCGCAGTAGCTCCATCCGCTGGTCACGGCCCCGCTGCCGGCGACGACGGACCTGCCAGCGCTGGAACTGATGCATCGGTCCGGCTACGCGGTGCGCCCATGGGGCGATGCCCACCACGTAGCCCAGCCAGAGCAAGTCTCTCGTGTCGTGGGAAAGGAGTTGCCTGACACGTTGAATTGCAGATGCCATCAACCGCGGCCTTATCTGGATAGAATATCGATGGTACCGAGCGGGTCGACGCCACGCGCCACAGGGATCTCGGCAAGATAAGCGAGTCTTTTGCGAGTCCAGGTTGCCCTCGGGGGTTCGCAGAACGCGGTCGGATCAACCTCAAGAAACTTGCGCTTGACTATTCCGTCCGCGACGTCGCTATGCGGCTTCGCTCTCAGAAGCTCGCTAGATCCGTTTGACCTGCAAAAGCGGGCAAGGAGTCGCTCCGTCCCCAGCCGTAGCGTAGCGAGCGGATCCTCACGTAACGCCCTGAGAAGTAGCCGGGCTCCAATCAATAAGCGTCCATCGCTAAGATAAGTCAGACCAAACTCCCGGTGTTGGTGTCCGCTTGCCCACCGAAAGAGTTTATCCGGCAATTCAGGGTGGCGCGCTCGCACCTCCTCGATCACGACTTTACGGGAGCGTAGCATGGCGTCGATGTTAGTGGACATGCTTCCCGCACGGACGCGGTATGAAAACAGGAACTCCGGAACGAGATCGAAGTCGAAGCGCTCCGCGATGTCGAGGTTGAACTTCAGGTCCTCGCAGCAAGTAGCTCCGCGGGACGGGAGTGTTGCATCATAGCCCCCTACCCGTTCGACGCAGCGTCTCCTGACCAAGGGTGCGCCACTGGGCAGGAAGTTTCTTATGATCAGAGCCGCATAGACATTGCCGCGCAGACTGCATGGCGCGACGTCCCAGAGCACCCGGTCCTGCTCATCGATAGCCCGCGACCAGCAATAAACCAGCCCAACCCGATCTCCCCTGTCCCGCATCACCGCCACTTGCTTTTTGATCTTTTCTGCATGCCAGAGGTCGTCAGCATCGATGGGGGCGATGAACTCTCCGCCTGCATGCGCAATTCCGTGATTGCGAGCTGACGCGAGACCGCCGTTAGCCTTTTGCAGAAGCTTGATCCTGGGGTCCACGTCCGCCATACGCTGGACCAGAAGGGCGGTCTCGTCCGTCGAACCATCGTCTACAACCAGCACCTCTAGATTTGAATAGGTCTGGTTGAGTGCCGAAGAAATCGTCCTTTCGACGGTCGCGGCGTCGTTGTAGGCAGGGATGATGACCGAGACCAGTCCCGCACGACCGGGGCTCCCGCGACGGGCAACACCGCGCGCAGCGGGGACATGCCGCTTTGACAAGTGCTGCCTTTTGGCCCCCGTGGCTTGCATGCATTCGGGCCCGTGAACCTAAGCGAGGTTCATCCAAAGATGGATTCTACCGTCGCATTGCGAGCGGATTTGGGCACCCAGTCGACCTGTAGAGCGCGATCTAGGCAGCCGAGTGAGGACGGATGCCTCCGGCTACTGCATCAGCGGCGTTTGCGTGAGCGCGAGATCATGATCAGCATCGGTTCAATTGCCGGCGCCGCTTGGACAGGGCATTCAAGTTGACCCGAGCGAGCGGCGCCTTGGAACGGATCCGACGCGCTAGCGGGAGCCCCAGAAGCCAAATGCCAGCCAGCGGGGCATCCAGTATTCGGCTATAGGCGGCGGCCAAGGGATCGGCAGTGGTCAAGGAAATCCTCACGTCAGGCCAAAGCTGCCCAAGCGTCGTGAGCGGGCCCGAGCCGACGTCAAGAATACTTATCTCTGATTTGCCTAACCGCGCGATGATCTGGCCCAACTCGGGATCAATCGGCCGCGTAGGATTGAGGCTGGATCGAAATTCTTCAGCCCACGCGCCGCCTTTGTGGCGAAGCAAGTCTGACCAAAACTGGATCTCAGACCCGACGCCTGATCGCCACCTACTGAGTTGCTCTTGCAAATGCCTTCGCCTGCCATCAACCCGTGAGTGCGTACCCAAGGATTGTCTAGGTTATCACGACCGCCGGGCTTCGGCGACCCGCTTGAACCGGCTCTGTCGCGTTTCCGTAGCGCCTCTTGCGCACCGCCTCGAATTGGCGCGGAGTAGCTGGGCTTTCGGCCCCCGTATCGCCCGTCCTCCAGGCAACTAGTTCAGCCCGACGGAGTTGCGAACCGGGGCATTCACGGCAAATCTGAGCTCAGGGAACGGCGACTCAGAACTGAGCGGCCGTAAACCAAGGCAATTCCGCACGTCATGATGACGGCGATCACCGCCCCAGTGGCGAGCAAGCGAGCCAATGGGGGCCAGTCTTGTGGAATGAAAATCCTGAGCAGCCATATTGCGCCAACTGTAACTATCGTCAGCGCGAAGCAAGGGAGCATGGCCTCTATCGCGTCCGTCAGCCGGATTGTTGTGCCTTTTGCGGCGTAAACAAAGCTTGGGAGAAACAACAGGAGGCCCGCCACCGCAAGCCCTGCGGCAACGCCAATCACTCCCCAGGGAAGACCAAGAATGCAGCCCAGAAAGCAGGTTGCTGTGTCGATTGCCGTCCAACGAAAGATGCGGTCCGCTTGCCCTCGCGATCGCATCAACCAATCGGTGGTGGCGTAGCCCACCTGTAGGGCGCTGACTGGGGCGAGCACCCTCAAGATGTCGGCCGCCTGGCCCCACTGAGGACCGGCGATCACGTAGACGACATCGTCGGCACAGATCGCCAAACTGAACAACGGGGGGAACGACACGAAAGTCATCAACCGAAGCAGCTTCAAATACCACCTCTTCAGCCTACCAGGGTCATCCCGGAGGCGGCTCAGAGTTGGGATC
>Ga0075423_10002431_pt1 | contig 16905 bp, 14 predicted proteins | sample SoiMethybrSBSTD2_FD_80114 | JGI IMG/M metagenome (GOLD analysis project Ga0075423, IMG submission 80114) | Bulk soil microbial communities from a Populus tree surrounding site in Tennessee, USA - Soil MetaG P. TD hybrid SBSTD2 | ecosystem: Environmental > Terrestrial > Soil > Tree plantation...
TGCTATTAGCGCCTGGTTGTCATCCCGAGCGCAGCGAGGGATCCTCATCGTCCCGAAAGAGAGCCCTCGCTCGGGACAATGAAGATCCCTCGCCTGTCGGCTCGGGATGACATGCTCGTCGTCCGTCGTCCGTCGTCCGTCGTCCGTCCCCCGTCCCCCGTCGCCAGCCGCCAGCCGCCAGCCCCGCCTAACGCTCCTCCCGCCCCGAGACCCCCAGCACGGCCCGAACGAGTCGGCGCATGGTCGGCACGACGTCCTCCGGGGTTCGATCCGGCCCCGCCAGCTCGTTGAACGTGTCAAAGCTCAGCAGCAGATAGATCACGGTGATCACGTCCGCTCGCGGGACGACCGGACGTGCGCGGTCGCCGAATCGGCGCAGCAGCTCGGCCACCCCCTTCCGCCGGCGCTCGTTGCGCGCGTCCATGGCGGCGGCCAGCTCGTCGTCGTGCAGCGCCGCCGCTCGCAGCCTCCCGTGCGCCCGGCGACTGAGCGTCCAGAAGCGGCCGAAGATCGCGACATATTCATCGAGCACCACGAACGGATCTTGCTGCGCGAAGATGTCGCTCATTCCGGCGAGCGGGCCCCGCGCGGCGAGTGAGTCGAAGAGGGCCTCGAGCAGCCCGGCCTTGGACTCGAACTGGTTGTAGATGGTCATGCGCGCCACGCCCGCTCGCCGCGCCACCGCGTCGATCGAGAAGCCCTCGGCGTCATCATCCTCGAGGAGATCCCGCGCCGCCGCCAGAATGCGCTCTCGACCTTCCTCGACCGACCGCTGGCGTTCAACCGGGTTGTACGACCGACGCCGTGGTTGGGGCATGGCTTGATTTTCGTTAGACTGTCAGTCTAATTTCGTTGGACGTGTGGTCTAACATGGCGATCGGATTCACGGGAGGCGAGGATGGGTATTTCGCGACTCTTGCTCATGTTCATGCGAGCCGCTGCGGCGGTCCAGGTCGTTCTGGGAATCGGGTTCTGGACCGGTCGGTGGGCTGGTCTGGTGAACGTGCATATGGCGATTGGCTCGCTGTTCGTCATCTCGTTGTGGGTCATCGCGGGAATCGCGAGCGCGCGTCGCGCACCGGGCGGTCTGGTTGGACTCGCGTTCGTGTGGGGTGTAGTCGTCCTCGCGCTCGGCATGACGCAGCGGTCGATCCTGGTCGGAGATCTGCACTGGATCGTTCGCGTCGTCCATCTCGTTGTCAGTCTGGCGTCGATGCCCATGGCCGAACGTCTGGTGGCGTGGCAAAGGCCCGCACCGGTCGCGGCATAGACCGGCAGATCCGTGTGACCGAACGCCGGCGGTGGCGGTTTGGCAGGGCATGAATACGCCTGGCATCACGCTACACCGTCTGACCCGCCTAGTCGCGGGTTCCCTCATCGCCGTCTCGATCGGCTGCGCCGACGAGTCGCCGGCGACAGGCCTCAACGCGCAGGAGGCCGTGGCGTCGCGAGACACGATTCCCGGTACTGGCGCGCTCGCGGAGCTTCAGGAGCGCCGTGCCGCGTGGGTGTCGCGAGGCATCAACGACTATCGGTTCAGGCTTCAGATCAGCTGCTTCTGCGGCGGCGACATCACGCGACCCGTGCTCATCGAGCTGCGAGGCGGCGCGATCGCGAAGGTCTGGGATATCGAGACCAGGAAGGCGGTCGCGAATGTCGCCGCGTATCCCACGATCACCCGGCTCTTCGACGCCGCCATCGCCGAGCGCTCGCGCGGGGGCAACGTCTCGGTCGCGTATGACAAGGCGTTAGGCATCCCCGCCCGCCTGGAGGTGGGGACCATCGCGAACGACGCTGGAGTTCTGTATTTCTTGGGCAACGTGGTACGCCTGTAGCTGGCCTATCGTTGCGCAAGGGCCTTATTGAACCACGGAGGTCTCCGTGTCCTCTGTGACCTCCGTGGTTAACAAACGCCGTTGCCGTTAGGCCATTACAGAGCACTAGCGTCCGACGAGCGCAATGATGTTCCCGTCAGGATCCTTGAACCACGCGGCTTTCGACTTGCCCGTGAGATGGACGTCACCCTGTCGGGTCACGCCAGGCATGTCATAGTGCTCGAACGTCACACCTTTCGATTTGAGCGTCTTGACCGTGTCATCGAGGTCGTCATCCAGCATCCACGTCGCCGCGGTGGCGCGGTTCGTCCCGGCGAAGTCGGATTCGTAGATGAGGATCGAGCTCGACCCAGTCTTGAACGGCATCACCCCGGACTCCTCAGCCGGGAGCGGCGTTAGGCCGACAACATCCTGATAGAACTTCTGCGCGCGGTCGATGTCCTTGACGGCAAGCGTCGCAGTCACGTCCTTGTCCTTTAGCATTTGTTTACCTCCGCATGCGAACAGCGTGAGCGAGCCGGTCCCGCGAATCTCGGGCCGCGGGGGCGCCGAGCGACCGACTCAGCTGATGGGACGAGCCAACACTCAGAGTCGCGTGAACAACGCAACAACGAACGCTGGGGACGCTGACGGCGCTTCGCGCCGCCGCAGGTTACGCTGAGGTTACTTGAAGAACTGCACGTTCCTTGAAGCAGGCCAGCGTGCTCAGCGCCGGCGCGGAGCGCCGCCCGCGTATTCAGCGTTCGTGGTTCTCGTGGTTCGCCGACTGAATTTCAGCCCGGAGCGTGCCCCGTCTCGTCCGCCGTGCGGGGTCGAGTGTCGCGTCGACTCGTGATGGCCCAGTCCGCACGAGGATCGGGCATGTCCAGCCGTCGAATCCCACCCGCAAAACGTCCCTGGAGCCGAGTGTACTCGGCCTGCTTCGCTGCGTCCGGGTGCGTCCAGTCGTGGAGGTAATACACCTCGTTCACGCCGGCCTGGAGCATCTCCTTCGTGCACCCGAAGCACGGGCGCATAGTCGAATAGACCGTGCTCCCCTGCACCGCAATCCCGAAACGCGCCGCCGCGAGAATCGCGTTCTGCTCGGCGTGCACGCAGATGCAGAGATCGTAGCCGGTCCCCGACGGATACTGATCACGGTTGGCGCACCGATGACATCCGCCTTCGGTGCAGTTGGGCATGTTCTCGGGGGTCCCATTATATCCAGTCGATACGATGCGCCGGTCGACGACGATGATCGCGCCAACGCGATTGCCGGTGCAGTCGGCGCGCTCGCGCACAGCGAGCGCGATCCCCATGAAGTACCGGTGCATGTCGGGGCGGCCCATCGCCACACCGGGTGTCGTCATGTCGGCAATTTCACCGTCGGGCACCGGCGCGTGCTTCGGCGACGGCGGCGATACCCGGGTCTGCACGTTTCCAGATCTCGGCGAGCTCCGCATAGCGCGTGGCCGCGTCATCGACGTGGCCTTGGCCCTTGGCCGCTCGGGCGAGTCCGAGCAGCGATGACGTGCGGCCCGGTGTACGCGCGAACGTCACCTTGAACTCCGCTTCGGCGTCCGCGAACCGGCCCATCTCGAGCAGAAGCTCGCCCGCGGCTTCGTGCGGCGGCTTGAACGCCATCGGCGGACCGAATTCGACGGGCAGCGTTTGCTCGATGTCGCCGGCCGCCCTGAGCAACACCAATGCGCTGTCGCGACGGCCGTCGGCGCGAAGGATCAGGGCCCGGAGCGTGAGGTCGCGAATGCGAATGTAGCCGTGCCAGGCGAGATCGCCCGGCTGGGCCGGATTCATCTTCGCGATGCGCACGCTGTCGGCCATGCGCTCGCGCGCGATTACGGCCACCATCGTGTCGGCGAGCTCCCGCTCTCCCCTGCCTAACGCGCCGAGCCCGACCCCGAACGCCGAGGTGCTGACATCGGTCCCGGTGGTGTCGACGCGGAAGAGTGCGGGGTGCTCTGACCACCGGTCAGTGCTCGCGTTCCAGTTCGCCGACAGCTCGGCGGTGGCCTGCATGGCATCCTCCCGCACGCGCTTTTTGTCGGTTTTGCCCTGAGCATGCATCGAGTCGATCCAGCGCTGGGCCTCCTCGTACCTGCCCTGCTGGATGAGCCCATAGCCGAGCCACGTGACAACGTGCGAGCTCAGGTGGTCCCGAAGCGTCGCCTGGGCCTTCTCGTTGGCCGTGACGACGTCGTCCCACATGCCGAGCGCCATGAAGATGTGCGACGTCATGTGCAGCGCATGACCCGCCGACGACGCGATCGTGCTGTAGCTCTGCGCGGCGCGGAGGCCAAGCTGGGCGTGATCAGGGTCGTCGACCGCGTGGATCAGGTAGTGCGCGGCACCCGGATGATTTGGATGAGCGACGAACACCGATTCGGCGATCGCGTAGGCGCGGACGTAGGTCACCGTGTCGCGCTGGCCCTGATTGAGGCCGAGGAGCGCAAGCGCGAAGAACGTGGCCGCCTCCGGATCGTTAGGCTGATCGGCGTGGAGGCGCTCCATCGCTCCTGCGTACAGCGTGTCGCGCCGAGCCTTCGGCGTGCTGGCGCCGTACAGCGTTTCCGCGGCATCGAGCCACGCACGCTCACGTGGCGTGCGGGCCTTCGCGAGTCGCAGCTCTCGTGTTGGCGCGAGACGCCTGAGCACCGCGCGCGCAGCGCTGGTGTCCTGTTCGTTCCAGACGGGGTGCGTGTACGACATGGCCTCGCCCCAGAACGACATCACGTCTCCGGGGTCGCGCTGTTGCGCCTGCCTGAACACGTCGGCCGCCTGGGGGTAGTGGAAGTTGTGCATGTACAGCACGCCCCGCACAAACAGCGCGTGCGCAGCCGGCATGGCGGACGTGGCCCACTGGATGGACCCGAGCTGTTCGGTAACGGGCTCGTCGTGGTGCTCGTGGTCGGCGCGCGCCTTTGGCGATTGTGCGCTGCCGACCCGTACGACGACGAGGAATCCGACCAACGCGATACCTCTCGTGCAACTCATGCGCCGCTCCACGGAGGAAGGAGGTGTTTCTGCACTTTGCCTAACGCGTTACGAGGCAGCGCATCGACCCGCACGAAGCCGCGTGGGACCTTGAACGATGCGAGCCCGTGGGTACACGCCTCGCGCAGCCGCGTGGCGTCGATGTCGCCGTCAGGAACAATGTATGCCACCGGGACCTCGCCGCGTCGATCGTCGGGCGCGCCAACCACGGCCGCCTCGCGCACACCCGGCTGTTCCAGCAGCAGTTCCTCGATCTCTCGCGGGTAGATGTTGAAGCCACCGGAGATGATGAGATCCGACGCGCGTCCTCGCAGCGTGTAGTACCCGTCGGCGGAGCGGTCGGCGAGGTCGCCGGTCTTGAACCATCCCTCGTGAAACGCGTTGACCGTCGCGTCGGCGTTGCGCCAGTAGCCGGAAAACACGTTAGGCCCGCGAACGAACACGCCGCTCGTCTCACCCTCCATGGGAGCACCGCCGTCCGGCGACGCGAGACGCACGGACACGCCCGGCAGCGGAAACCCCACCGTACCGGCGCGACGCTCGCCCTCGTACGGATTCGAGATCAGCATCAGCGTCTCGCTCATGCCGTACCGCTCGAGAATGGTGTGGCCGAAGCGCTCGCGGAACGCGTCGTGAACGGCGGCCGGCAGCGGTGCCGATCCGGAAACGAACAACCGCGCATGAGTGCCGATCCGCCGCGCCGCCTCGGCCGGCAGCTCGAGGAGGCGCACATATATAGTAGGAACGCCGAAGAAGAGCGTCGGCCGGAACGAATCGAAGAGAGCCTCCGCTCGCTGCGCGTCGAACCGCTCCGCCAGCCGCATCCGGCATCCGCTCAAGAGCCACGAGCAGACGCCGTTGCCGAGCCCGTGAACGTGGAACAGCGGAAGGACGGCGAGATATCGATCGTCGCTCGTGATGCGCCAGCACGCCACGAGGTTCGTGGCGTTCGCGGCGAAGTTGTTGTGGGACAGCACGGCACCCTTCGAGCGGCCCGTCGTGCCCGACGTGTACACGATCGCCAGCGGCTCGTCGCCGTCGATCGTCGCGCGCACGCGATCGGCCGACTGTGCTGACGCTTCGGCGGCGATCGTTTCGATGTCCACCACGGCGTGATCACCGAAGAGCGACAGGTGCTCCGCCGTCGAGATACTGAATCGCGGCTCGGCGTCACCGACCATGTGCGCGATCTCGCGCTCGCGATACAGCACGTTGATCGGCACGAAGATGACGCCGAGTCGGACGCAGGCGAGAAAGAGGTCGAGGAAGTCGACGCGGTTCGCGAGATGGACGCACAGCCGGTCACCGCGCGTGAGCCCGCGGGCCGTGAGCGCGTGCGCCATCCGGTTCACTCGCGCGTCGATCTCGCCGAACGTGATCGCGCGGACGCCATCGGGCGCGTCGTACTCGAGCCCGACGCTCTCGCGGCGGCCGACAAGAGACAGATCGAAGAGATCTCCAAGCTGCATGGTCCGGATTGTAGCGAGACCGGGGTGGTGTCGCGATGCCTCAGCATCCAAAGTTTCCGGCCGTTTCCGCGTTCCCTTTGTTCTGGATGCTCGCCTTGGCGGTAGAAACCTCGTAGAGCACGATGGACGTTGCCACGGCCGCATTGAGCGATGATGCAGTGCCGGTCATCGGAATGCTCACAATGTCGTCGCAGAGCTCCCGGTAGGCGTGACTCAACCCGCTCGCCTCGTTGCCTACCACGATCACGGCTTCGGAGGGCCACGCGTACTCGCGCAGCGGCCGGCTTCCGCCCTCGTCAGTTCCCACGATTCTCAACGCCACATGCGAGCGCCGCACGTCCGCCAGCCACGCCGCGACCTCGCGATGCGACGGCAGGGCGATGCACGGAACGGCGAAGAACGAACCCACGCTCGAGCGAATCGTGGCCGGATCGTACAGGTCCACCCCGTGGCCGGTCACGATCACCCCGCTCGCGCCGAATGCGTCGCACGACCGGATGAGCGTCCCCAGATTGCCAGGGCTCGCCGGACGATCGACGACCACGACCACCATCCCGCGTCGCACCGGCAGCCGCTCGACAGTGTCGGGCTGCATCGCGACGACCGCTAGCAGCTCCGAGGCGTCATCCTTCTCGCTCAACGTCTCGAACAGCGACTGATCGATCTCCAGATGCGACTCGGCCCTCGACATCGCGAGGATCGACGACGCCCACCGCGACAGCTGCCGCCCGCGCGGATAGGCGAACGCCCGAAACGACCAACCGGCCGCGAGCGCGCCATTGATCGCACGCACACCTTCGACGACGAACTCTCCGTAGCGGTGCCGTTTCGTGCGATTCCGCTTGAGCACCTCGATGCGCTGATACGCGGCATTGGCGGTCGAGACCTGGAGGGAGCGCGGCATCGGCACAAAGGTTCGGTGGAACGAGGCGCGTGGACAAGGCGCGAAGCGCGGCCTGCTGATTGCCTAAGCGGATGACGATGACACACCTGAAGGAAGACTTCACGCCCACTCGCGACGCCGGCCTCGTGGCGATTGCGGTGTTCAAGTTCCTCAAGGGCGTCACGTTGATTGCCCTCGGACTCGGCGCGTTCCGGCTGTTGAATCCAGTGACCGTTCACCGACTCACGGACTGGCTCCTGCACTTCAGCCTGACGACCGGTCAACGTTTCGTCGACAAGGCGATCGACCTGCTGAGCAAGCTGACCCGAGGGCACGCGGCGGCACTCGGACTCGGAGCAATTGCCTACGGATCGCTGTTCACGGTCGAGGGCATCGGCCTGTGGAAGGGAAAGCGGTGGGCCGAGTATCTGACGGTGATCGCGACGAGCCTGCTGATTCCGTTCGAGATCTACGAGCTCACCAGGCGGCTCACGGTCGTGCGTGTCTCGGCGCTCGTCGTGAACGTCGCGGCGGTGGTCTACCTCGTGTATCGACTTCGTCACCCGCGCGCGGCAAACGCAGCTTCCGCCACGGCATACGTACGTCCGACACACACAGTCTCGAGTAATGCTTGACATGAGAACTCGGCAGACCTACACTGCCAATGACGCCGCCGCATAACTATTCGCGCGCCACACGCACACCCCGAAAACCGAATTCCGGCTTGAGCCAGACCCTCGCGCTTACGCTTATTCCGAAGGCCTTGAACTCGTCCAAGGCCTTTTTTGCGTGCGCGTTCAACAAGCGCCTTACGAGGGGGCCAACCGGGTAGACGAACGTAGAGCTTGAGAATGCCTGGTAGGCCCCTCCCAAGAGCAAAGCACGGAGGGGCCTTTTCGCGCGTGGATACGAGCAGGATCACCGTCACGATCACCGTCACACGGGGAGTGCCGCTCCATGGACGACACCGTGGGAAGTGCGCAAGGGTTGTACGATCCGCGCGATGAACGCGACGCATGCGGAGTAGGGTTCGTCGCTCACGCGAAAGGGTCGGCGTCACGGGAGATCGTCCACAACGCGCTGCTCCTGCTTCAGGGGCTCTCGCATCGCGGCGCCGTCGGCTGCGATCCGCGCACGGGCGACGGCGCCGGCATTCTGCTTCAGGTGCCACACGCGTTCCTCAAACGCGAGACGGCGTCCGTCGGCTTCAGGCTCCCGGCGGCGGGCGCCTATGGCGTGGGCATGCTGTTCCTCCCGCGGGATCCCGGAGAGCGACGCGCGTGCGAGCTCACCATCGAAACCGTCGTGACCGAGGAGGGTCGCGCAATCCTCGGGTGGCGCGACGTTCCGGTTGATCCAGGCGCGATCGGCGACCTCGCGCGGCAGACCGCGCCGATGGTTCGGCAGGTGTTCATCCCGCGCGGCACCAGTGGCGACGAGGCGTTCGAGCGAAAACTGTACGTGCTACGGAGACAGATCGAGAACGCGATCGGTCCGCGAGCCGGCTTCCACGTCGCGAGTCTCTCGGCCCGCACGATCGTGTATAAGGGCATGGTCACGCCGGACCAGCTGCCGGCCTATTACGCCGACCTCCGCGCTCCGGACCTAACGAGCGCGCTCGTGCTCGTGCATTCGCGCTTCTCCACGAACACGCTGCCGACGTGGTCGCGCGCGCACCCGTATCGGTTTCTCTGCCACAACGGCGAGATCAACACGCTGCGCGGAAACCTGAACTGGATGCACGTGCGCGAAGCGTGCATGAAGTCGCCGCTGTTCGGAGACGACCTCCACAAGCTCTACCCGATCATCGCCGAGGACCAGTCCGATTCGGCCTGTCTGGATAACGCCATCGAGTTCCTGCTCCGCGGGGGTCGGTCGCTTCCGCATGCTGTCGCGATGCTCATCCCGGAGGCGTGGGAGGGCAACCCCCACATGGATCTCGATCGACGGGGGTTCTGCGAGTTCCACGGCGCCATGATGGAACCGTGGGACGGGCCGGCCCTCATCGCGTTCACCGATGGTCGCGTGATCGGCGGAACGCTCGACCGGAACGGGCTCAGGCCTGCCAGGTGGCTCGTGACCGACGACGATCTCGTCATACTCGCGTCCGAGGCAGGCGCGCTGGAGATCGCTGCCGAGCGCATCGTCGACAAGGGGCGAATCCAGCCGGGCCAGATGTTCCTCGTGGACACACGCGCCGGACGCGTCATGCACGACGCGGAGATCAAGCGCGACCTGGCATCGCGCAAGCCGTATCGCGCGTGGGTCGCGGCGAACCGGGTGGGACTCGACGAGCTTCCGGAACCGCTCGGTGTCGCTCACGCGGAGCACGACGATCTCGTGCGTCGTCAGGCGGCGTTCGGCTACACGGCGGAGGAGCTCAGCATGGTGCTCACGCCCATGGCGACGACAGGTGAAGAGCCGGTCGGGTCGATGGGCAACGACACGCCGCTCGCGGTGCTGTCGCACGAACCGCAGCTCCTGTTCAACTACTTCAAGCAGCTGTTCGCGCAGGTCACGAATCCGCCGATCGATCCGATCCGCGAGCAGCTCGTGATGTCGCTGTCCGTGAACATCGGGCCCAGAACGAACGTGCTCGGCGAGCGGCCCGAGCACGCAAGGCACATTCGCGTGAAGAGCCCCATCCTCACGAACGTCGCCCTCGAGAAGATCCGCGAGATGGGCAAGGCGGACCCACGCTTCAAGTGCAAGACGCTCCGCACCGTCTTCCCCGCCGCGGGCGGCGCCAAGGCGTTTCACCTGGCGCTCGAAGCGATGTGTCGCAAGGCAGCACAGGCCGTGCACGAAGGTCATACGCTCGTCGTGCTCAGTGACCGGGGCGTGAACGCCGACTGGGCTCCGCTTCCGTCGCTGCTCGCGACGGCCGCCGTTCACCATCATCTCGTGCGCGAAGGCCTTCGCACGGAAGTCGGGATCATCGTCGAGAGCGGTGAGCCACGTGACGTGTCCCAGTTTGCCCTGCTCATCGGGTACGGCGCCGGCACCATCAACCCCTATCTCGCGTTCGAGACGTTAGGCGCGCTCGCTCGCAGCGGCCGGCTTCCGAGCCCGGTGGACGAAGCAACGGCCGAGCTGAAGTTCATCAAGGCCGCCGAGAAGGGTTTGCTCAAGGTGATCTCAAAGATGGGGATCTCGACCATCCAGAGTTACTGCGGTGCGCAGGTGTTCGAGGCGATCGGCCTCGGGCCGAAGCTGGTTGAGCGGTATTTCACAGGCACCGCTTCGCGCATCGGCGGCATCGAGATTCCCCAGCTCGCCGAGGAGACGCTGCGCCGGCACGCCGCGGCGTTCAGGCGGCCGACGCCCGTCGAGCGGCTCGAGCTTGGCGGGAACTACCACTACCGCAACCAGGCCGAGCACCACAACTGGAACCCGCTTACCATCTCGGCCCTGCAGCACGCAGCCCGCACCAACAGCGCGGCGAAATATGCGGAGTTCGCGCAGATCGTGAACGACGAGTCGCAACACCCGTCCACGCTGCGCGGCCTCGTGGAATTCGTGGAACGCGACCCGATTCCCATCGAAGAGGTCGAACCCGCAGCGGAGATCGTGAAACGATTCGCCACGGGCGCGATGTCCTTCGGCTCGTTGAGCCGGGAGGCTCACGAGACGCTCGCGATCGCCATGAATCGGATTGGCGGCAGGAGCAACAGCGGCGAGGGTGGTGAGAGCCCCGACAGGTTGGGCACCGAACGGAACAGCGCGATCAAGCAGGTGGCGTCGGCGCGGTTCGGCGTGACGACCGAGTATCTCGTGAGCGCGCGCGAGCTGCAGATCAAGATGGCGCAGGGCGCCAAGCCCGGCGAAGGCGGTCAGCTTCCGGGCCACAAGGTGGACGCCGTTATCGCGAAGACACGTTATGCGACGCCCGGGGTCACGCTCATCTCGCCGCCGCCGCACCACGACATCTACTCCATCGAGGACCTGGCGCAGCTCATCTTCGATCTCAAGAACGTGAACCCTAGCGCGATGGTCTCGGTCAAGCTCGTGTCCGAGGTCGGCGTCGGGACGATCGCGGTTGGCGTCGCCAAGGCGCGAGCGGACCTCATTCTCATCTCGGGCGACTCGGGTGGAACCGGAGCCTCACCGCTGTCGTCGATCAAGCACGCAGGAAGTCCGTGGGAGCTCGGGCTCGCCGAAGCACACCAGGCACTCGTCGTGAACGTCCTGCGCGGACGCGTGCGGCTCCAGACCGATGGTCAGCTCAAGACTGGTCGAGACGTGGTCGTCGCCGCGTTGTTAGGCGCCGAAGAGTTCGGGTTCGCGACGGCGCCGCTGATCGCCCAGGGGTGTGTGATGATGCGGAAATGTCATCTCAACACGTGCCCAGTCGGTATTGCCACCCAGGATCCCGTGCTCAGAGCCAAGTTCGCGGGAGCGCCCGAGCACGTGGTCAACTACCTGTTCCTCGTGGCAGAGGAGGCCCGGGCGATCATGGCGCGGATGGGGTTCCGGGCGCTCGACGACATGATCGGGCGGTCGGACCTGCTGCGAGCGCGCGATCTCTCGGGGCACTGGAAGGCGCGGACGCTCGACCTGCGAGCGCTGCTCCACAGGCCTAACGTCGCGCCCGCGGTCGCCACGCATCGTGTGCGCTCGCAGGACCACCCGATCGATGCGGTGCTCGACCGCCAATTGATCGAAGCGGCCGAGGCAGCGCTCGAGCGTAAGCGACCGGTGAAGCGGACGTTCGCCATTCGCAACCACGACCGCACGGTCGGCGCCATGCTGTCGGGCGAGGTTGCCAAGCGTTATGCGCACGCCGGCCTTCCCGACGGGACGATCCGCTTCGGGTTCACGGGTTCGGCTGGACAGAGCTTCGGTGCATTCTGCACTCGCGGCATCACGCTGTCGCTCGAGGGCGAAGCGAACGACTACATGGGGAAGGGCTTGTCAGGCGGGAGGTTGATCGTGGTGCCGCCGAAGACGGCGCGCTTCGATCCGTCGGAGACCATCCTCGTGGGGAACGTCGCGCTCTACGGTGCAACGAGTGGCGAGGCGTACCTGCACGGTGTGGCCGGCGAGAGGTTCGCCGTGCGGAACAGTGGCGCGATCGCGGTCGTCGAAGGCGTCGGAGATCACGGGTGCGAGTACATGACCGGCGGCGTCGTGGTCGTGCTCGGAAAGACCGGGCGCAACTTCGCTGCCGGAATGAGTGGTGGCGTCGCGTTCGTGTTCAACGACCACCGATCGTTCGAGCGCCAGTGCAACACCGGCATGGTCGCGCTCGAGCCGGTCGAGGACGACGAAGACATCGCGCTGCTCGAGCGTCTCGTCCGACGCCATGCCCGGTATACAGGCAGCGGGCGCGCGCGGCGGTTGCTCGCGTCATGGAGCGCGTCGTTCGCGCAGTTCGTTCGCGTCATGCCGACCGAATACAAGCGCGCTCTCGAAGCGCAGGGAGCGCGACACGTCGATCACCTTCGGGCCGCGATGAGCGCCCGCGCCGACAACCGTCCACGGGAGCAGCGTCAATGGGGCTGACCGACTTCATTCAGATCCGGCTCGCTGATCCCGTCCGGCGGCCGGTCGCCGAGCGTACGCGGGACTGGCGAGAGCTGTACGAGCGAAGCTCCGACGAGACGCTGCGCACGCAGGGTGGGCGCTGCATGGACTGCGGCGTGCCGTTCTGCCAGGGGGACACGGGGTGTCCGGTGCAGAACGTGATCCCGGAGTGGAATGCACTGGTGAAGGCGGACCGATGGCATGAGGCGGCCGTAGCGCTGCACGCCACGAACAACTTCCCGGAGTTCACCGGTCGCCTGTGCCCTGCTCCGTGCGAGAGCGCGTGCGTGTTAGGCGTGATCGAGCAGCCGGTGGCCATTCGCAGCATCGAGCAGGCGATTGCCGATCGAGCGATCGACGAAGGGTGGGTGTCGCCGCGTGCGCCGGCGCACGAGACCGGACATCGGGTAGCGGTCGTGGGCTCGGGGCCCGCCGGGCTCGCGGCGTCGCAGCAGCTTCGTCGTGCGGGCCACGGTGTGGTGGTGTTCGAGAAGGCCGATCGTGTCGGCGGGCTGCTGCGGTACGGCATCCCGGACTTCAAGATGGACAAGGCCGTGCTGGCTTCGCGCGTGAGGCAGCTCGCGGACGAGGGAGTCCAGTTCGAGACCGGCGTGGAGGTCGGTGTCGATGTGGCCGCCGAAGCGCTGCGCATTGAGTTCGACATCGTCCTGCTTGCGGGTGGGGCTCAGGCGCCCCGCGACCTCGCCGTACCTGGTCGCGAGCTCGACGGCGTTCACATGGCGATGGACTTCCTGTCGCAGCAGAACCGTCGCGTTGCCGGCGATGTCATCGATGACCGCTCGGCGATCTGGGCGGGAGGAAAGCGCGTCGTCGTGATCGGTGGTGGTGACACGGGCTCGGATTGCGTCGGGACGTGCCATCGTCAGGGCGCGACGGAGGTGCATCAGCTCGAGGTGTTGGCTCGTCCACCGCTCGAACGGGATCCGTCGACCCCCTGGCCGCTCTGGCCGAATCGGCTGCGGACAACCCACGCGCACGAGGAAGGGTGTGCGCGCGAGTGGAGCATTTCGACGACGCGGCTTACCGGCGATCGCGGGCACGTGACCACATTGCACGGCACGCGCACCGACACAGGCGATGAGTTTCGTCTCGATGTCGATCTCGTCCTTCTCGCAATGGGCTTTACCGGCGCGGTGCGCGAGGGTTTGCTCTCGGACCTCGGCGTCGCGCTCACGCCGCGCGGCGCGGTAGCCACGGACGCGAGCCACATGACGAGCGTCGAGGGCGTGTTCGCGGCGGGCGACATGCGCCGCGGCGCGTCACTCATCGTGTGGGCGATTCGCGAAGGCCGAGAAGCGGCGGCGGCGATCGATCGCTACCTCGCATCGAAGGAATCGGCGGTCGCATCCCGCGCCGAGGCGGCGGCGCTGGCCGGAGCGTGACCCGAATTCAGTCGCTGCCCGCCGCAGCCACGCCCGGGTCGGCGGAGCGGCCAAGCCGGGCACCGATCGCGCCGCCGGCCGCGACCGCGGCGGCGCTCGCGCTGAGGGCGGTGACAACAAGCATGGTCGCACGGCGTGCGGCGTTAGGCGCTCCGACCCGCCAGCCGAGTGCGTACATCAGCAAATCGACTGCGAGAAACGTCAGGAGTGCCGCCGCTCCAGCGTTCGCCGCCAGTCGCAAGGCCAGCGCGCGACCGTTCAGGCCGACGCCCAGGGCAAACGCCCCGACAGCCGCCACGATCCCCGCCACTGGCACGAAGAGCACCGAGTACACGAAGTGAATCGAGTACCCGGCCTGTGTGGCTCTCGCCACGGCGGCCGGCTCGATGGCTGCGAGGATGGCGCCGGCAGCAAGTATCGCCGGCCCCACCGACAACGCGGTGAGCCTCGCCGTCGCGTGGGGTGTCGGGACGTGCGCGAGCGTCGCCATGTCGCGACCCCACAGCTTCCCCGCCAGCAAGGTGACGCACAGGGCGACCACGCCGTCGAAGACTCGGCGCGCCACAAGCGGCAGCGGCAATGCGTCGGCCAGCGAGCCGAGGGCGACGGCGATCACGATTCCGCCAATCAGATCGCGGGCCGTGATTGCCGCGGCCGCGATGGCGGTATCTCGTCGTGTCCACTGTCGCTCCATCACCAGGAGGCCGAACCCGTCATGGCGCCACCTCGGCCCGCGCGAGTATGATAGTCGCGACAGCTGCCGCTCTCCGTTCGAGCTCTCCCATCTCCGGAGGTCGTCATGGTGCCGCTCGCCAGCCTGTGGCTTCCCGTCCTGCTGTCCTCCGTCATCGTGTTCTTCGCCAGCTTCATCCTGCACATGGCCCTGCCCTGGCACAAGCACGACTACGGGCGCGTGCCGGATGAAGAGAATGTTCGCGCCGCGCTCCGGCCGTTCGCGATCCCGCCGGGCGATTACATGGTTCCGCGTCCTGAGACGCGGGACGAGATCCGCACACCCGCGTTCGCCGCTCGCGTGGCCGAGGGTCCGAACATCGTGATGACGGTGCTGCCTAACGGGCGCTGGTCGATGGGCCGGAATCTCGGGCTGTGGTTCGTGTATCTGGTGGTGGTTGCGATCTTTGCCGGGTACGTCGCTGGCCGTGCGTTGCCGCCTGCCACGCATTATCTCGTGGTGTTCCGCTTCGTCGGGACGACGGCGTTCGCCGGCTTCGCGCTCGCGCTGTGGCAGATGTCGATCTGGTATCGGCGCGCGTGGGGCACGACGATCCGTTCCACGATCGACGGGTTGATTTATGCGTCGCTCATGGCGGGGACCTTCGGGTGGCTTTGGCCAGCCTAACGACAACCCGCTGGTAACAGTTACGGGGGCTGGTTACTGGTTATTTGACGGCGCTCGGCAGTGCAGCAGAACGGCCGGCCTAAGAGGCGCGAGGCGCCGGCGGTGGACCTCGGCGCTCGCGCCCCGCTCCAGGCTATCGGGGTCCACCCCCGAAAGGCGGCCCGGCGATGTTGTCGACCTTCCAGACCTCACCCCCGAGCGTGACGACGTAGGCGGTGTTCTTGATGATTTCGACCGAGGTCGGCCGGTCCAGCCCGCCCACGACGGTCGTTAGGCTGCCGTCGCCGTTGACCCGCATGAGCGCGCCGGTGTTCGGGTCCGCCGGAGCCCCCTCGAACGGGCCGTCCCAGAACCCCTGCGAGAGGGCGAAGAGCGTGCCCCCCCGACCGAACTCCACGTCGACGGCCAGCCTCACGCCGGAGGCTACCTCCGTGGCCGTCGTCGATCCCGGCTCGAAGGTCATCACCTTGCCGTTCTGTGGAAGATGGGGGATGGGTCCGGCCTGGTTGACGTAGATCGAGTTGCCCCGGACGGCAAGCCCGGTCGGGACGACGTCTTCGAACGCGATCACCTGGGTAATCTCGCCATCGAGGGTGACCCGCAGAACCCGGTTGTGGTGCCCGTCGGTGACGAGGAACCCGCCGCGGAAGGGCTCGATCGCGAACTGGACGCCGGTGGGGACGAAGAAGGCCGGCACGGGCGGATTGGCTATGGAGAACGCGCCGATGTCCGCGACCACGGTAAAGCTGTTCGGGCCGTCCACCCGGTAGATGCCGACGATGTCGTCGCCCCCGAGGTCCGAGCCGACGCCCGTGACCAGCGCGTACGCGGTCCCGCCGATGAAGGCGACATCGACCACCCCGCTGCCCTGGAACTCCGGGATCGGGACGCGGGGCGGCAGCCCGGTGACGAAGAGCGTGACGGCGCCGGTCTCCGGGTCGACGCGCCAGATGCTGCCGGTCAGCGGCGCCGTTACGAACAACGCCCCGCCGGGGCCGACGGCACTTCCCTGAAACTCCTCGAAGCCTGTCACGAGCAGTTGGGCGGTCGCCGCGACCTGTGTCTCCGCCCCGCTACTCCTCAGCGAGGCAGGCTCAGTTGCGGGCGGCCCGGTGGGCGACGGGGCATCGGTGCACGCGGCGAGGGCACAGACGAAGACGCACGGGAATGCGATGAGGTGCCGCATAGTTTGACGACCTCCGAGACGAGGGGTGGGCGGAGACGTCTGCTGCGGGCCGCCGTGCCCGCCGGCGGACGCCGCACCTCCGCTCGGCCGCGCCCCGCCATTGGGGAGTGCGGAAACGGCGCGGAAAGTCCCTCACGCGTCGTGCGGCAGCGCTTGACCGCGTGCGCCGCCCAGCCTATCGTCGCCCAGAGCAGCCTGGTCGCCTCGCACCTTTCCCAGTCCGGATACGGAGGGCATGCCAATGCCTCCCCA
>Ga0075423_10002432_pt1 | contig 16902 bp, 19 predicted proteins | sample SoiMethybrSBSTD2_FD_80114 | JGI IMG/M metagenome (GOLD analysis project Ga0075423, IMG submission 80114) | Bulk soil microbial communities from a Populus tree surrounding site in Tennessee, USA - Soil MetaG P. TD hybrid SBSTD2 | ecosystem: Environmental > Terrestrial > Soil > Tree plantation...
GGTCGCCGGGCTGGCCGGGCTGCTGATGTACCTGGTGTTGACCGGGGCCATCACCCGGGCGGTCGCGGCCGAGGTGGCCGGCCAGGACCCGAGCCTGGAGCAGAGCTACCGGTTCGGCTTCCATCGCCTCGGGTCGGTCCTGCTGGTCAGCATCCTGGTCGGGCTGGCCACCATCGCCGGGCTGATCCTGTTCATCATCCCCGGCATCTGGATCGGGGTGCGGTTGGCGGTCAGCGTCGAGGCCCTGGTGGTCGAGGGCGGCCGGGGCACCCAGGCCATGGGTCGGTCCTGGGAGCTGGTCGGCGGCCACTGGTGGCACGCCTTCGGCGCCCTGGTGGTCGCCGGCCTGCTCACCGGGGTGGTCAACGCGATCATCACCACCCCGTTCAACAACACCAGCTGGTTTGTCCAGGCCATCGCTGCCGCCATCGCCACCGTGATCACTCTGCCCTATGGGGTGCTGGTCGGGGTGCTGCTGTATCTGGATCTCCGGGCGCGTAAGGAGCAGCTGACCCTGGACAGGCTCCGGGCCGACCTCCAGGCGTCAGCCACCTGACGTGCGGCGACTCCTCACCGAGCCCAACAGCCCCTTGCTTAGTTGGAGCTTCTTACAGCGAACAAGGTGTCAACGAGCCCCTACGGGCGGATCCCCCGCGTGACCGGGAAGCACGAGAAGGGCAGCACGCGCACGCGCAACGTCTCGCCCTGGCACCCATGCGCAAGCGGCATCGGCGCCGGTCCCTTCCACGCCGCCAAGACGCCTCCTCCCGAGCAACGCGCCCCGCGGTCGCTGAGGAGCGACCGCGTCGACCAAGGTCGGTTCGGTGGAGAAGTTCAGGACCTGGCTGACCCTTGGGTTCCAGCAGGTTCCTGGCACGGCACCCAAGCAGCCCCGACACGCCGCTTGGTCACCTGCAGCAATAGACTCGCGCCTCATGTTCACCGTTGCGCAGCGGGATGCTGTTCGCGAGCACCTGCTCCGGCTCGCGGAGGCCGATGAGCACGTGGTTGCCGCAGCCGCCGTGGGCTCGCTCGCCGCCGACGGCGGCGACCGCTTCTCCGACCTGGACCTCAGCTTCGGCATCGCCGACCACGTGCCGGTCGCCGCGGTGCTCAACGCCTGGACGCGCACGCTCATCGACCAGCTGGAGGCGGTGCACCTTGCCGACCTCCAGCGCGGTCCGACCACCTACCGCGTGTTCCTGTTTCCCGACGCGCTGCAGGTCGACCTGTCGATGACGCCGGCGGCGCAGTTTCGTCCCGCCGGGCCACGATTCCGGCTGCTGTTCGGTGCGACCGCGGCGGGCGAGTCCGAGGGTTCCACCCCGCCGGTCGCGGGGGGCCTCTTCATTCCCACGCCACCAGTCCCGGGGGACCTGTTCGGGTGGGGCGTCATCTACGCGCTCCACGCACGCGCGTGCATCGAGCGCGGGCGCCTCTGGCAGGCGGAGCATTACGTCGGCGCCGTGCGCGACCACGCGCTCTCGCTGTTCTGCCTCGGTCAGGGGCTGCCCGCGGTCCAGGCGCGCGGCTACGACGACCTTGCAGCAGCGACTCTGGCCAGGTTCGAGGCTGCCCACGTTGGTGCGGTCGAACCTGGGGCGCTGCGGGCAGCCCTGGCCGCCTGCGTTATTGCGCTCATGCGCGCTGGCGCGGAGGCGCGGCTCCCGCACGCCGATACCGTCGCCCAGCGCCTGGCCGAGCTTGGCTGACCACCGCAGCTTCTCCTCAACCCCGCGGCCTGCCTGCCCTGCTACAGCCGCCTCCGCAGCTCATTTTGTAGAGGTTCAAGGCTCCCGGTCCGGTGCGTCCCTCGATGGACCATCCACGCCGATACCCACAACCCCTGGCGTCATGTAGGGTCTCCACGATCGTCAGCGCCCCCTGCCGGCTCCTGGCATGTCCGCGTTCGCGACCTGCTCGGACTGCTTCCTGCCGTGCGGATGATGTAAAGATGCCGGCCGACACGACGATCCAACGCCGACGAGTGGTCGAGGGTCTGCAGTCGGCTGGGCTGTTCCAGGCGCTGGGGCGGTGCGGCGGGCGCTAGTCTAATGTCCAGGGGTACCTTGAGCGGCGCTCGGCGCAGTCTCGTCCATTTCGTACCGCTGGAAGGTGTCTGCTGCCGGCTCGGTTGTCCGCGAACCCCAAGCGGCAAGCTCATCCAAGATGCTTTCGCAGGTAGACACGAGAGAACGCTCCTTGGGAGCGTCGGTCGTATTCGACGTACCCGATCCGTGCGTAGAGGGCCAGGTTCTCTGTCATCTTCTCGTGGGTGTAGAGGTAGATGGCGTCGAACCCGGCGCGTTGCGCCTCGGCTTCGGCGAACTGGAGAAGGGCTCGTCCCAGCCCGGTCCCGCGATGGCTGGGATGGACCGCGACGTTGTCGACCAGGAAGCCTTCGTCGGTAACGGTGAGGACGATGATCCCCACGATGGCTCCCTGGCGTTCGGCGACGGTTACCTGACGGGTGCGGACAACGTCGGCGTAGTCGTTGGTCATCGGGCCAGGTAGCATGCCGATGCGCTCGACGTAGTGCGCGTAGGCGGCGTCTACGAGTTCGGCCACCCTCGAAGCATCCGCTGCCTCGGCTGACCGCAATGAGTAGGTCTCGGGCTGCTCGGGCTTGGCCATGCTGCTCACCTCCTGTTGGTGCGGCCTTGCATCCGCCCGCACATGGTCGGGTCCGAGCCTTGACATTCCGCTGCCTGCCGGTGTTGTCGGTGGTGACGGCGGCTTACCAGGAGGCGACAGGCCCGCTCATCGGGAATGTTGTGTATGCAAGTATCCTTGCACTGGGGACGGATGAGCCTCGATTTCTCCAAGGAGTGGTCATGCCAGCCATCAGCGCCGACACCGTGGCCCTACCACGGATCCCCACCGTGGACCCCAGCGCGGCTGACCGCTCTGTGGTCTCGGTGACGACCGCACCATCGGGCTTCGAGGGCGAGGGATTTCCGGTGCGGCGAGCCTTCGCCGGCGTGGACCTGCGCGCCCTCGACCCCTTCGTGCACATGGACCAGATGGGTGAGGTCGACTACGCCCCGGGCGAGCCTAAGGGCACCCCCTGGCATCCCCACCGGGGGTTCGAGACCGTCACCTACATGCTCGACGGCATTCTCCGGCACCAGGACTCCAACGGCGGCGGCGGGCTGATCACCGACGGCGACACGCAGTGGATGACCGCCGGTCGAGGTCTGATTCACATTGAGGCGCCACCGGAGGAGGTGGTGATGCGCGGTGGGGTGTTCCACGGCTTCCAGCTATGGGTCAACCTGCCGGCTCGGCTGAAGTGGGCGCCGCCGCGCTACCAGGACATCCGGGGGCGTGCGGTGACCCTGCTGAGCTCGCCGGATGGCGGCGCCTTGCTGCGGGTGATTGCCGGCGAGGTCGCCGGGCACCAGGGCCCGGGCATCACCTACACGCCGATCTCGCTGCTGCACGCCACCCTGGCTCCCGGGGGGCAGCTGCGGCTGCCCTGGCGGGCCGACTTCAACGCCTTGGTCTATGTGCTCGCCGGTTCCGGCTCGGTCGGTGTCGAGCGGCGGCCGGTGCACATGGGTCAGCTCGCGGTCTACGGCCCCGGCGACGTGGTCACCGTCGCCGCCAACACCGGCCAGGAGAGCCGCAGCCCCCAGCTCGACGTGCTGGTCCTCGGCGGCCAGCCCATCCGCGAGCCGGTCGCCGCCTACGGGCCGTTCGTGATGAACACCCGCGCCGAGCTCGTCCAGGCCTTCGAGGACTACCAGGCCGGCCGCCTGGGCTCCATCCCGGTCGAACCGCACCCCGGCCACGAGGTCCTGCGCGACGCCACCAGCGAGTCGCGCTAGCGAACACGCAGCCTTGCCGACGGCCTCGAGGCTTCCGGGGGTGTTCGGCGTCTGACGGCCAGCCCGAGCGCGGCCGCGGCCGCCACGGCCAGGAAGGCGAGCAGGGCGTTGCGAAGCCGTGTGTGTACCCGGTTCAGCGACGCGAGCGCCAGCCACTGCTGGACCACTGCGTCGATCGGGGCGCTGCCGGCGTCGCCGTTGGCCAGCAGCGCGATCCCGGCCCGCCGGTCGGGCAGCAGGGCCAGGCCGGCCCGCCAGCCGCGGTTGGCGCCCTCGTGGTAGGCGAGCAGGTCGCCGCCGGGCGTCAGGCCAAGCCCATAGCCCAGACCCCAGCGGCCGTCGGTGGCTGGGGCGGCGGTGAGCGCCACCTGCACCCCGGCCGGGCTGAGCACCCCTCGTCCCGGTGGCTCGCCGCGTGGGCCGGCCAGCGCGGCTGCGAGGAAGCGGGCAAGGTCGGGCGCGGTGGTGACCAGGCCGGCGGCGGCCTGTTCGGCGAAGGCGAAGTCGCCGATCTGACGGCCGTGGGCGTCGTGTGGGCGGGCGGTGGCCGCGGTCCGCGACCACCGGAAGCTGCTGGCGGTCATGCCCAGCGGCTCGAGGACCTCGGCCTGCATGTAGTCGGTGAACGGCCGGCCGGTGAGCTCCTCGACCAGGAGCTGGGCCAGGCTGTAGCCGCCGCCCGAGTACAGCCAACGTTGGCCGGGCGCCTCCAGCAGCTCGACCGGGAAGCCGTCGCCCGTCTTCCCCGACAGCGAGGCCACGATGGACGGTAGTGGCCGGTCGGCGCGCTGGCCGACGTAGCCATGTACCGACAGGCCGGCGGTGTGGCTGAGCAGCCGACGGACGGTGAGACCGTCGGCGTCGAACGGTGAGGCTGGGGGCCGCCAGCGCCGCAGGTGGCCGACGATCGGCTCGTCCAGGCCGATTCGGCCCGACTCGACCAGCCGGAGCACGCCCCAGGCGGTCACCGGTTTGGAGAGGGAGGCGGCCTGGAAGCGGGTGGTAGCCGTTGCCGGCTGGCCGGTGGCGCGGTTGGCCACGCCGTAGCCGGCCGCCCAGACCAACCGGCCGTGGTGGACGAGCGCCACGGCCAGCCCGGGCGTGGTCGAGCTGGCCAGCGCCTGCCGGGCCGCGTCCTCCACGGCCTGCACCAGACCGGTCCGGAAGGGGTCGCGGCCCCACCGTCGGGTCATCGACCTACCTGCTTTGGCGATCGGTGTAGGTTGACTGGGCGGAACGGGTCCATGAGGCTCGTTGACGGCCGGCGGCACCGGCCCGGCCTGGGGCGAGGGCGGTGAGGGACATGGAGCCCAAGATCGATCGGACGCAGTTCGGCTCGGTCACCATCGACGGAGACACAATCACTCATGATGTGATCATCCGGCTCGGCGGTCGGGTGGAGAAGCGGAAGAAGAAGCTGTCCAAGGCCGTCTACGGCACCTCGCATACCATCTCGCTGGCCGAGGCCGAGTACGTCTACCAGAAGGGCGCCGAGCGGCTGCTGATCGGTGCTGGGCAGGAGGGCCGGGTTGGGCTGTCGGAGGAGGCAGCCACCTACTTTGCGCGCAAGCGCTGCCAGGTGGAGCTGCTGCCGACGCCGGAGGTGATCCCGGTCTGGAACCAGGCCGAGGGCGCCGTGATCGGCCTGCTCCACGTGACCTGCTGAGGCTGTCGAACTGCCGCCGGGGACGGTAGCGACAAGGGGAGGGTGGCGGTGGTCGAGTTCCTGCTCACCAGCAGCGCATTTGCGGAGGGAGGGACGATCCCGCGCCGTTACACCTGCGACGGCCAGGACCGCTCGCCGTCGTTGTCATGGACGGCGCCGCCGACGGGAAGCCGCTCGCTCGCGCTGATCCTGGACGACCCGGACGCGCCAGGGGGGCGGTTCATCCACTGGCTCGCCTGGGGCATCCCCCCGGACGCCGGCGGGCTGGCCGAGGGCGAGGCGGCGCCGCTGGAGGGACGTAACGACTTCGGCACGGTCGGCTACCGCGGCCCCTGCCCGCCCCGCGGTCGCGGGCCGCACCGCTACCGCTTCCGGCTCCACGCCCTTGGCGAGGAACTCCGGCTCACGTCCGGCACCGGCGTGGCCGAGCTCGAGCGGGTGCTCACGGGCAACCTCCTCGCGGCTGCGGAGCTCGTCGGTACCTACGAACGCTGACCGGCCTTTTCGGGTGCGGGCCGTGGGGACGTGGCGGCGGCACACCGGTTAGCCTTGCCCTGGGGCTTCCGGGCGGGCGTGGCGGGCGTGGTAAAGGTGGTCGTGGGCCGGCTGACAGGTATCGAGACCGTGCTGCTGGACCTGGACGGCACCCTGTACGTGGGCAGCCAGGTGGTGGCCGGCGCCCCCGAGGCCGTGCGGTGGCTACGCGACCAAGGCCTGACGGTGCGGTTCTGCACCAACACCGACTCGATCGCCCCGGCCGCCCTGGCCGACCGGCTGGCCCGGCGCGGCTTCCCGGCCGCCGAGGAGGAACTGGTCACCCCGGTCGCGGTGGCCGAGCGGCTGTTCGCGTCCGCGTCGCAGGCCCGGGTCCTGGCCGTGGCCGCCGATGAGGTGCGCCAGCTGCTGGACCGGTTCCTGGCGGGGCCGGGCACGCCGGCCACCCACGTGCTGGTCGCCGACCCCAGCTACGGGGCGACCTACGACGACCTGGACGCCGCATTCCGGGCCCTGCGGGCCGGGGCCGAGCTGGTCGCCACCCAGGTCAACCGGATCGCGGCCCGCGACGACGGCGAGCACCTGGACACCGGCGGCTGGGTGCGGCTGCTGGAGTACGCCACCGGCTCCTCGGCCCGGGTGCTGGGCAAGCCGTCGCCGGAGTTCTTCACCGCGCCCCTGGACGCGCTCGGCCGCGGGGCACAGAGCGCGCTGGTGGTCGGCGACGACCTGGCCGCCGACATCGGCGGTGGTCACGCTGTCGGCGCGGCCACGGTGCTGGTCCGCAGCGGCAAGGGTGACCGCCCCCAGCTGGACGCCCAAGCCGAGCCGGACGCGGTCATCGACAGCGTCGCCGACCTGCCAGGACTGCTCCGAGGCTGAGCGCACCCGACCGCAGCCCTGAAGATCTCGACGGGAGCCGGATTGTCAATTTGCTAGCGGCTGACCTGGACAAATGACAGAAGCAGCGGCCATACCAGCACCACCGTCGACGACCTCTGGTCGCCAGCCGCGGCTGCCCGTTGCGGCCTAACCGCCGGTGCCGCCTGGGCGGTCAGCGGCATAGGTCACCTACTTGGCTATGCCCGCGTCTCCACCAGCGACCAGCAACCCCAGCTCCAGGTCGACGCGCTGGAGCGCGCCGGCTGCTACGGGTGGTCTCCGAGACGGCTAGGCGCCCGCGCCGACCGCCGATCGGAGCGCCGTGCCGGTGACGCTGCGCCGGGTGGAGGCCGCACGGCGGAATAGTGCGGCGGTCGCACCCGTTCATGTATATGCAAACGCATGAACTTGAGCCGAGCCGGAGCCCGGGACGTCGAGCCCGGTTCGGGACTGTGAAGGAGACCTGTGATGCAGTTCGGGGTGTTCTCGGTCAGCGACATCACCCGCGACCCAGTGTCGGGTGCGACGCCCAGCGAGGCCGAGCGGATCGACGCCATCGTGCGGATCGCCCACAAGACCGAGGAGGTCGGGCTGGACGTGTTCGCCATCGGCGAGCACCACAACCCTCCCTTCTTCTCGTCATCGCCGACGACGCTGCTGTCGTTCATCGCGGCCAGGACCGAGCGGCTGATCGTGTCCACGGCGACGACGCTGATCACCACCAACGACCCAGTGCGCATCGCCGAGGAGTACGCGATGCTGCAGCACTTGTCCAAGGGCCGGATGGACCTGATGCTCGGGCGCGGCAACACCGCCCCGGTGTATCCGTGGTTCGGCCAGGACATCCGCCAGAGCCTGCCCCTGGCGTTGGAGCACTACAACCTGCTGCACCAGTTGTGGCGCCAGGACGTGGTCGATTGGCAGGGGAAGTTCCGCACCCCGCTGCAGGGCTTCACCTCGGTCCCGCGGCCGTTGGACGACGTCCCCCCGTTCGTCTGGCACGGCTCGATCCGCACGCCCGAGATCGCCGAGCAGGCCGCCTACTACGGCGACGGCTTCTTCGCCAACCACATCTTCTGGCCCAAGGAGCACTTCATGCGGCTGGTCGGGTTCTACCGGCAGCGCTACGCCCACTACGGCCACGGCACCGAGCAGCAGGCGGTCGTCGGCCTGGGCGGCCAGGCCTACATCGCCCGCCGGTCCCAGGACGCCATCGCCGAGTTCCGCCCCTACTTCAACGAGGCGCCGGTCTACGGCCACGGCCCGTCCCTGGAGGACTTCACGGACATGACGCCGCTGTCGGTGGGCAGCCCCCAGGAGGTCATCGACAAGACCCTGACCTTCCGCGACCACTTCGGCGACTACCAGCGCCAGCTGTTCCTGATCGACCACGCCGGCCTGCCGCTGAAGACCGTGCTGCACCAGCTGGAGCTGCTCGGCGGGGAGGTCGTGCCCACCCTCCGCAAGGAGCTGGCCGCCCGGCGCGACCCCGAGGTCGCCGACGCGCCGACCCACGCCAGCCTGGTCAAGGCCAAGTACGGCGACCAGCCGCCCCGCCAGCCGCGCCCCAACGCCAACCGCGGTGACAACGTCACCGGTGACTCCCCGTACCAGGACACCGACCCGTCCCTGCAGCCCACCTACCCGAGCCTGTGATGGCCAGCCGGACGCGACTGGCCAACGACGCCTGGGAGGCCCTGCTGTCCGCCCACGCCCGGCTGATGAAGCAGTTCGCAACCGAGGACGTCTGGCAGGACCTGTCCATGCGCGAGTACGACGTGCTCTACACCCTGTCCAAATGCCCCGAGCCGGTGCGCATGGGCGAACTGCACCGGCACGTCCTGCTCAGCCAGCCGGCCCTGTCCCGCATGGTCGACCGGCTGGTCGAACGCGGCCTCATCCAGCGATGGCCGGACCCGGCCGACGGGCGCGGCGTCCGGCTATCGCTCACCGACGCCGGCCGCGACACCCAGCACCAGATCGGCCGCGGCCATGCCCGCTCGGTCGCCCGCGCGCTGACCGCCGAGCTGGGCCCGGACGAGCTGCGCCAGCTGGCGGCGATCGGCTGGAAGCTGGCCGGCCGCCCGACCACGACCGGCGCGGCGACCAACGACGACAAGGAGCTCGCACGCACATGACCACCACCGACAACCAGCCGTTCACCCTCGTGATCGTCACGGCCGGGACCAGCGACCCCTCCTCGACGCGGATGCTGGCCGACCAGCTCGCCCAGCGGGTCGGCGACCTGGCCGGCCGCCGCGGCCACGAGGTCACCACCCGGGTCGTCGACCTGCGTGAGCTGGCCACCGAGATCACCACCGCGATGGTCTCCCGGCTGGTCGGACCCAAGCTCGAGAAGTCGGTCGCCGCCCTCGGCGAGGCGGACGGCATCGTGGCCTCCACCCCGGTCTACGCGGCCGGAGCCAGTGGCCTGTTCACCTCGTTCTTCCAGGTCCTGGACAGCGACCTGCTGATCGCCAAGCCGGTCGTGCTCGCCGCCACCGCCGGGACGGCCCGCCACGCCCTGGTGGTCGACGAGCAGCTGCGGTCGCTGTTCGCCTACCTGCGGGCCACCGCCACCCCGACCTCGCTGTTCGCCGCCCCCGAGGACTGGAGCGACCCGGCCCTGGCCAGGCGGATCGACCGGGCCGCGCGCGAGCTCGTGCTGCTCATGGAGAGCGGCTTCGCCCGCCAGGTCAGGGACCAGTCCTGGGGCAGCTACCAGCACGAGTTCGGCAGTGCCGGAGGCACCGAGCTGACCATCGACCTCGACTCCGAGCTCATGCGCCTGGCCACCGGCGGGTCCGCCGCCTGAACACGGGATTCCAGGTACTTCGGCGACGCTGTAAGTCCTGGACGCGAACCTCACACCAGCCCCCACAGGGCACCTCTTCGGGCGGCGGGATCCTCCACATCGAGGCGCCGCCCGAGGAGGTCGTGGTCAAGGGCGGGCTGTTCCACGGCTTCCAGCTGTGGGTCAACCTGCCCGCCCGCCTGAAGATGACCCCGCCCCGCTACCAGGACATCCGCGGCCAGGCGGTGACCCTGCTGAGCTCGCCCGACGGCGGCGCCCTGGTGCGGGTGATCGCCGGCGAGGTCGCCGGCCACCAGGGCCCCGGCATCACCTACACCCCGATCTCGCTGCTGCACGCCACCCTGGCCCCCGGCGCCCAGCTGCGGCTGCCCTGGCGGCCCGACTTCAACGCCCTGGTGTACGTGCTCGCCGGGTCGGGCTCGGTCGGACCCAAGCGCCACCCGGTGCGCATGGGCCAACTCGCCGTCTACGGCCCCGGCGACGTGGTCACCGTCGCCGCCGACCCCGCCAAGGAGTCACGCAGCCCAACCTCGACGTGCTGGTCCTGGGCGGCCAGCCCATCCGCGAGCCCGTCGCCGCCTACGGCCCGTTCGTGATGAACACCCGCGCCGAGCTCGTCCAGGCCTTCGAGGACTACCAGGCCGGCCGCCTCGGTTCGATCCCGGTCGAACCGCACCCCGGTCACGAGGTCTTGCGCGAAGGAACCACCGAGCCGCGGTAGCGAAACGCCGTCAGAGTTCCTCCAGGCGGGCGCGGATCTCGTCGTGGCGCGGGGTGCCCGAGATGACGGTGGTGTCGCCCACGGCTCGCATCTCCAGCCCTTCGAACCACTCCGCCCAGTTGCCATCCAGCACACCCTTGACCTGACCGCAGCGGCGAGTGCGCACCTGTAAGGTCTCCATCGGCAGCGGCGCGCCGCAGCGGGACGGGTACCGGAGGTGGTTGGCATGGATGAGCTCTCCGCCTCGGAACTGGCCGGCCGGGCCGGCGTCCTCCCCGAGGACGTCGAACGACTGGTCCAGCTCGGCATCCTGGTGCCGGGTGACGGCCGGCAGCCGTTCAGCACGGGCGACGTGCGGCGTGTCCGGCTGGCCGGCGCGTGCGCCGAGGCTGGGCTTTCGCTGGAGGGGATCGGGGCCGCCATGGCGGCCGGGAAGCTCACCCTGGCGTTCCTTGACCATCCGCCTGTTCCGGTGGTCGGGCCGTGCCGCCGAGACCTATCGCGACCTGGCCGCCCGGCTGGGCCTGCCGATGGCGCTGCTGCGGCGTGGCTACGAGGCCACCGGGTTCGCCCCGCCGGAACCCGAGGAACCGGTCCGCGAGGACGACCTCGAGCTCCTCCCCGCCATCCAGGCGGCCCTCGCCGCCGGAATCGACGAGGACGCCACCGTCCGGGCCCTGCGGGTCTTCGGGGACAGCCTGCGGCGCATCGCCGAGACCCAGAACCAGCTGTTCCAATCCAAGGTCGAGCTGCCCCTGCTGCGGTCGGGCTTGAGTCAACGGCAGATGATCGAGACAGCCCTCGAGCTGAGCGGGCAGATGGCCACCAACGAGGACCGCTGGCTCCTGGCCATGTACCGGCGGCAGCAGGAGCACGCCTGGATCGCGGACCTGGTCGAACACATCGAGGCCGCGGTCGAGGAGACCGGGTCCGCCGCCGGCCCGAGCAGCCCCCGGCGATCTGCTTTCTGGACCTGGTGGGCTTCACGCGGCTGACCGAGGAACGCGGTGACGACGTGGCCGCCGAGATCGCCGCCAACCTCGCCGACCTGACGCAGCGGGCCGCCCGCGCGCGGGGCGGCCTGCCCGTGAAATGGCTGGGGGACGGCGTCATGTTCTTCTTCAAGCGGCCCGGTGCGGCAGTGCAGGCGGCGCTGGAGATGGTGCGGCAGGCACCCGCCGCCGGACTCCCGCCGGCCCACGTCGGCATCCACGCCGGGCCGATCGTGGTGCAGAACGGCGACTACTTCGGCCGCACCGTGAACCTCGCCGCCCGGATCGCGGGACAGGCCGGTGCGGGGCAGGTCCTGGTCACCGATGCGGTGGCGGCGGCCGGGTCCGACGGGGTCCGCTTCGAGACCCTTGGACCGGTGCGGCTCAAGGGATTCACGCGACCGGTCCGGCTCCACCGGGCCCTGCCGGCCTGACACCAGGGGTGCTCGTCTGCTGCGCCACGGCGACGCCGGCCCGGTGGGGTCGCGGCGGGACGGCCGCCCGGGCCAGCCGGCACAGGTCGGCCGGACGCAGGGCGTCGGACCGGCGCCACAGGGCGGCCGGGATCGCGTCCTGCTGGCGAGCATGCCCGGTGACCGCCAGGCCGTTCGCCTCCAGCAGGGCGGACAGCTGCCCGGGGGTGAAGAAGCTCAACCAGGGCTCACTGGGCCCGGGGCCGGCCAGCACGATGTGGTCGCCGCTCCGGCGATCCCATTCGTCGGTCACGGCTGGTCCTGCGGCTGGGCCTGGTGGCGTTCGCTGGCGACGGCGTGGGCCCGCTGGGTGCTGAGGGGGTGGCCGGAGATGGCCTCGAGGAACGGGAGCCGGTCCAGGGCGTAGAGCTCGGCGTCGGTGGTGGCCCGGACGGTGGCCGTCCGGGGGACGTCGCGGAGCAGGGCGATCTCGCCGAAGTAGTCCCCCGGGCCCATGGTGGCCACGGGACGGCCGTCCCGCAGGACCCCGACCTGGCCGGCGGCCAGGACGTAGAAGCGGTCGCCCTCCTCGCCCTGGCGGATCACGTCGCTGCCCGCGGGGGCCTGGACGAGGGTCATGGCGGCGGCGACGCGCTCGGCCACCTCGGCGGCCAGGGGCGCGAACATCGGGATGTCCAAGAGCAGGGCGAGCTGGGTGGCGTGGACCGGGGCGGCCAGCTCGGCCGCGGCCAGGCGGCGCCAGACCAGCAGGCCCGCGGCCACGATCAGCCCGCCGGCGGCGAACAGGGTGCCACGCACGCCCAGCAGGGCGATCGACGCCGGAACGAGCACCGAGCCGAGCCCGATGGCGGCCATGCTCAGGCCCTCGAGCACCCCGAAGACCCGGCTGAGGACCTGGTTGGGCGCGCTGCGCTGGAGCAGCAGGCGGCCCGCGACCTCGGTGAGGATGCCGCCGGCCCCGGCCAGCCCGAGCAGGACGGGGACGGCCGCCCTGGTCGGCACCAGCCCGACGGCGCCCAGGGCCAGGCCCCAGCAGGCGAACCCGACCACGATGGGCACGGCCAGGCGCCGCCCCACCAGCAGGACGGTCAGGGCCGAGCCGGCGATCGCCCCGGCCCCGACGGCGCTGTTGAGCAGCCCCACGCCCGAGCTGCCGATGTCCAGGACCTCGAAGGCCAGCACCACCAGCAGCACGTCGAGGGCGCCGACCATCACGTACTGGACGGTGAGCAGGCCGACCGAGAGCCGGGGCAGCCGCTCGCGGGCCAGGGTGGTGAACCCGCCGAGGGCGGTGCGCACCATCCCGGCCAGCCGCCCTGGCCGGCCTCCCCCGGGCGGGGCCAGGCCGGGCACGGGGCCGGTCCTGATCCCGGTGACGAGCAGCCCCGAGCAGGCCAGGAGCGCGGCCATCACGGCGAAGACGGCCCCCGGCCCGCTCACCCCGAGCAGCAGCGCCGCCAGGGCCGGCCCGCCGAGGACGCAGGTGCTCTCGGTCCAGCTGGCGGCCACGTTGGCCGCGGTGAGCTCCTCCGGCGTCCGGGCCAGGGTGGGCAGCAGGGCGCTCTGGGCCGGGCGGGTGATGGTGATCGAGGTCGCGGCCAGGGCGGCCAGGCCGTAGACCAGCGCCACCGGGGCCTCGGTGAGCAGGGCGACCGCGGTCGCGAGCATCGAGAGGGACTGGGCCAGGTAGCCGCCCAGCAGGACCCGTTCGCGCCGGTAGCGGTCGCCGGCGATCGAGGCCAGGGGGGCGACCAGGGCCGCCGGGACCAGCTGGACGAGCGCCACCAGCCCGGTGGCGGCCGCCCCGCCGACCCCGTACGCGAAGGCCAGGATCGACACCCAGGTCGCCCACTCGGCGAGGTTGAAACCGACGTACGCCAGCTCGGCCCGGAGCAGCCCCGGGCTGCCGGACACCGTCCGGACGACGCCGACCAGGCGGGAGAGATAGGCGAGCACCGCGATCATCCTGCATGGTCGGCGGGGCGCGATCCAGGCTTGGCTACCTGTCGCCGTTCGGCTCCGGCAGCAGGACCCGGAACGAGGCGCCGCCGCCGGCGCGGTCCTCGACCCAGGCCTGGCCGTCGTGGAGGCTGGCGAGCTGGGCGACCAGGGCCAGCCCGACCCCCGACCCCGGGGCGTAGCTGCCGACGCCGGGGCCGCGCTGGAACGGCCGGAAGATCGACTCGCGCTGGTCGACCGGGACGCCCGGGCCGGCGTCGTCGACGCACAGCAGCGCCCCCCGCTCCCCCGGGGCGACCCGGACCCAGATGGGCGTGCCCGGGTCGGTGTGGCGGGCGGCGTTGGCCAGTAGGTTCTCGACGATCCGCTCGACCTTGGCCGCGTCGGCCGTGACCTTGACCGGGAGCAGCTCCAGGCTGACCGGATGGTCGTCCAGCAGCTCCTCGCGGGCCTCGGCGACGATCTCGGCGACCAGCCGGTCCAGGTCGACCCGCTCGCGCCGCAGCTCGACGATGCCCCGGTCCAGGCGGTCGAGGTCGAGCAGGCCGGTGAGGATGCGGTCCAGCTTGCGGGCGTTGCTGATGAGCCGTCCGAGGAGGTCGTCGGTGTCGGCCGGGCCGAGCTGGCCGCGGCCTCGCCGGAGGGTCAGGGAGATGCCGAGGACCGAGGCCAGCGGCGTGCGCAGGTCGTGGGAGACGGCCTGGAGGAAGCCGCTCTTGAGTTCGTCCAGGGTCCGCAGGTGCTCGGCCGCGGCCCGCTCGCCGGCCAGGGCTGCGGCCAGGCGGTCGGTGGCCACCCGCTCGTGGTTGAGGGCGGCGCCCAGCTGCTGCTCGACCTGGCGCCGCTCGGTGACGTCCCTGGCCACCACCAGGTGCCCGCCGGGCTGGCGCCGGCGGTCGGGCAGCGCCGAGATGGCCAGGTCGTAGATCCGGCCGTCGCGGGTCACCTCCCGGCTCACCGGCGCACCCCCGTCGACCCCGGCGGCGATGGCCTCGGTCACGGTCGCGCTCCAGGTCGGCAGGAGCTGGGTGACCGGCTGGCCCACGGCCTCGGCGGGCGTCCGGTCGACCAGCCGCCCGGCGGCCGGGTTGGCGTCCAGCACCCGCCCGTCCGGGTCGAGCACCAGGACCGGGTCGCTGATCGTCCGGAAGATCTGGCTGCGGGCCACCGGCCGCAGGTCGAGCAGGCTGAACTGGTAGGCCCCCCAGACCAGCACCGCCGTGGTCAGCACGAAGGCGAACGGCGTCAGGTCGACCTGCTGGAACGGCTCGACCCTCAAGTTGAACAAGAGGTTGAGCACGATGGGCAGGAGGATGGCCACGACCAGGATCACGCTCTGGCGCCGGTGCAGCGCCGACATCCGGCTGAGGGTCACCACCAGCAGGACGGTGGCCGTCCAGACGAGGGCGTTGTTGTAGAGCAGGTGGGGCCAGAACAGCGGCCCGGCCTCGGCCGTCTGGGTGGCCGTCGAGGCCCCGGCCGGGTAGAAGCGGACCAGGTCGTGGGTGGGGTGGTTGGCCAGCAGGAGCAGGACGGCCACGGGCTCCAGGGTCAGCACCGGCCCCAGCCACCGCGGCCAGCGGGTCTGGCCGGCGCACTGGAGCACGAAGGCCAGGTAGGCCGCCGGCAGCAGGCAGATCCCGACGTACTTGAGGTCTCCCCAGAACTCGCGTCCGGTCAGGTCGCCGGCGCTCAGCTCGAGGGCGTAGCAGACGCTCCACAGGACCGCCCCCAGCAGCACCGCCAGCAGGCCGACGATGGTGGTGGCGGGGCGGCGACGCCAGACGAACATGATGGCCACGGTGACCAGGACCGCCCCGGCCACCAGCAGCCCGCCGCCAGGCGACCAGTGCCAGCTCACCGGGGGCCGTCCGAGCCGGGAGTCTGGGCCTCGCTGACAGGCGTCATCTGCACGTCCGTGCGATCAGGAACCGTCCGGCGGGGATTCTAACGGGCGCGGAGCCGATCGTTGAGGTCGGCCAACTCCCCGAGGACCGCCTCGATGTCGCCGATCGCCCCGGCCAGCAGCAGGCGAGCGTCGGCAATGGCCTCGTGCGCCTCGGGGTCGTCGGTGTCGGCCTGGTCGAGGGCGACCAGCAGCTGACGCATGGCCATGCCCAGCTGGACCTGGGCCTCCACGCCGAGCCCCCAGAGCCGCCGGGAGCGCCGGCGGTCGGCGGCTCCTGGTGGCGGTGGCGCGGGTGGGGCCACGGCGACCGGCCTGAGACGGTGCTGCATCGGCGCAACCTAGCCCGGCTCCGGCCCCGCCACCAGGTCCCGGCGCGGGGATTGCGCCGGTCGGCTTGCTTTGTCTCAGGAACTGCCGACGGCGCCGCCGGGCGGATGGGGGACGCCGTCAGAGGCGCAGGCGCAGGACGGCCAGGGTGAGGAGGCCGCCGAGGGCGGCGACCAGGGCGAGGGCGGCCAGGGCGACCGACAGGGGCGGCAGGTCGAGGGCGAAGAACGTCCGCAGGAAGGGGACGAGCAGGACCACGGCGAAGGCGGCGGCCATGGCGACCAGGAGCATACGGCGCAGGGGGTTGAGGGGGTGGGCGGCGAGCGCGAGCACGACCAGGCCGAGGCCGGCCAGGGCCAGGGTGGCGGTGGTGCGGGCCTCGTCCTGGGGGACGTCGGCGACGTCGGCGACCTGGTAGGCGGCCAGGGTGCCGAGGGCGGCGGTGAGGCCGGCCGGGGCGGAGAAGGCGAGGGTGCGGCGGACGAAGCCCGGGCGGGAGCGCTGGGTGTTGGGCTCGAGGGCCAGGAAGAAGCCGGGGATGCCGATGGTCAGGCTCGAGATGAGGGTGAGGTGGCGGGGCAGGAACGGGAAGACCAGGCCGGCCAGGCCGACCGCCAGGGCGAGCACGGTGGCGTAGACCGTCTTGGTGACGAACACCTTGGCCACCCGCTCGATGTTGGCGATGACCCGGCGGCCCTCGGCCATCACCGCCGGGAGGGTGGCGAAGCGGCCGTCCATCAGGACCAGCTCGGCCACGGCCCGGGAGGCGGCGCTGCCGTTGCCCATGGCGATGCCCAGGTCGGCGTCCTTGAGGGCGAGCACGTCGTTGACCCCGTCGCCGGTCATGGCGACCACGTGGCCGCGGGCCTCGA
>Ga0075423_10002433_pt1 | contig 16899 bp, 13 predicted proteins | sample SoiMethybrSBSTD2_FD_80114 | JGI IMG/M metagenome (GOLD analysis project Ga0075423, IMG submission 80114) | Bulk soil microbial communities from a Populus tree surrounding site in Tennessee, USA - Soil MetaG P. TD hybrid SBSTD2 | ecosystem: Environmental > Terrestrial > Soil > Tree plantation...
CGAACTCCGACCGTAACTTTCGGATTATCGACGAGCGCGCGTCGTTTGAGTTCTATTTCAAACTTGCTACCAATCTCGTCCACAGTCAGGCCGCCAGCTTGCAGCGGTTCGGCAAGCATCGGATGCTCGACGAAGCCCGTGGGTGTAACTGTAAACAGCGTCGACTGTGGCGAGGAACTGTCGTTGATGCGAATGTCCAAGACGTCGCTTGGTCCAACGCGATAAACCTTCGTGAGTGCGAATTCTTTTGCGGCGGCGTTTGCGTCATCCGAAGTCTCTGCGACTGGTTCGGATACGGCCGGCGGCGAAACTTTGACGTTCATTGATACTTGTTGGGCCGCGGGCGTGGGAGCGGGCGCCGGAACAGTTGTCGGAACGGCTTTGGGACGCTGCGCGACGTTTCTGGCATGGTCCTCTTCCCACAACATCGCGCGTGCGAGTCCGAGGCGGTCTCGTGCTTCCGTGTCTTTCGGGTTCAGCTCGACTGCAATCTTCAAACTCTCGATCGCGTTTCGCCACTGCTTCAGGTCGAAATACGCGTGGCCCAAAGCGTAGTGCGCGTCGCCGTGCTGCGGGTCCAGCTTAACGGCACGCTGCAGGATCTCGATAGCTTGCGGAAACAAACCCGCGAGGCCGTATTTCACACCTTCCTTGTAGAGTCGTCTGGCTTCTGCCTTCGCTTCAGGTGAAGCAGTGCGAACGGTGGCGTTATTCGTGTCGGTGTAATTGGCGGTCTGGGCCGAGACCAGGCCCAGGCAAGCGCCACTCAGGACGACGGAGCAAGCGAGTGATTTGAACATCGGAACCCCCTTGAAGGAGTTGATAGTAAAACCCGCACGGAGGGGGAAGATTCGGAGGGTGGGGGCCAACCGAACACCTAACGAATTCGGGGAATCGGTGTGATGTTTATACCACTCTTAGCGCCCTAATTCCAATGCTTTTCTATTGCTTTTGGCGCAGTTTCATTCTTCCAGACCTGCTTCCCCGGTTAAGTCGATTACGCGGTTGCTGTTTTGAAGATAACTCTCTTTGAAGTTCAACCATCCTTCGCGAAAGAAACGCCTTCCTCCGGCGATCACTTCCTTCAGTTCGAACGACTTCGCGTCGAGCACCAGAACGTCGGCAGCTTTACCCGCCGCAAGCTCTCCTTTGTTTTCGAGCTTCAGAACAGTCGCCGTGTTTTTTGTGACGAGCGAAAGTACCTGCGGAAGCTCAACACACGCGGCTTGCGCGCAGCATCTGACCTGCTCCAGCAAGTTTGAAGGACTGCTCAATCCGGCGTCCGAAGAGAGTGTTAACTGACCCGGGTCGCCGTCGTTCTTGAAATAGAAACAGATGTACTCGGTTAGATCTTCGCCGGCTGTGTCGAAGTCGATGAAGCACCCGGAGCGAGTCAGTTGAATTCCGTCGCGCAGGAGCTTCTTGTTCCGCTCGATGTGACTGGCGTAAATGCACTGCGGCGGCGTGTGAAAATCGTCGATGAGTTGGTGCAGCAGTTTCAGCCGACCTTCAGTTTCGCCGACGTGAAAGTGTGTGACGCCGGCTTTCTTGCTGAGCATGCCTCCGACGTAAGCGTCGTTGACGAGACGAGCGAGTTCCTGTGCGGTTGGATCGGTCGAGCGCGCGTCTGAAATCGCGAATCGAGTTGGTGATCGTCGTGGGCGGGACGTTGTAGCCGCCGCTCCAGATAAAAGCGCTCAAGCCCTCTTCCTTTAAAACTTTGGCGCGCGCAAGCAGGCCCGCCATCGTCTTCATCGTCGTGTCTACGCCGAGACATCCGACGACGGTCGTTATTCCTGCTGCGATTATTTCGCTGGCGCTGATCTCGGGCGTTTGAGAGCTAAAGCCTTGTTCGCCGCTGCCGCCGAGCAGGTGCTGGTGTGGATCGATGAAGCCGGGAGTCACGATGCAACCGGAGGCGTCGATCACGTCGACGGGCAAACCGAGTTTCTCGAGTGCCGGTACATCGACTTCGCCGATCTTCAGAATGGCGCTGCTGGTCAACAAAACGGAGACGCGTCCCAGCGGCTCTGGTCCATAAACGTCTCCGTTTTCGATCAAAATGAACATCGGCGTTCTTTGGGTTTGTACTTGGTGCTTTGTGCTTTGCTCCGGAGGAGCAACATGTTTATAGCATTCAGCAATAAATAAACATGGCGCTCCGTAGGAGCGCGATGTGGAAGGCTGTTTGGGCTATAAACATATTGCTCCTCCGGAGCAAAGCACAAAGCACCAACCACGAATACTTTTAAGCTGGAGGCAGTGCCGGGACCAGCCTCGTCCTGGGCCTAACGTTCGTCGGTCTTCTGACGGGCGTGCGAGGCAGAGCCATGACCGGTTGCGCCGCCATTTCCTCCAACGCTTTCTGAACCGGTTGCAGCTTCTCGTAGAAACACACGATCACTTCATCCTTGCTCATCTGACGCACTGCCCGGCGCAACGCTTCGATCTCATCCAGCACTACTTCACATTCCATCCACGGAGACACTTCGCGGATCGCGCGACAAACAATATTCGCGACGTCGCCCGGTTTGCGTCCGCGCAGATCGTGGTCTTCGCGCACGATCACCTTATTGAAACCTTTCGCAGCCGCACGTGCCGCGCGATCGATAATCGCATCATCGCGATCGCCGGGTATCGTGATGATTCCCGTAACGCGCCTGTCGTTCCAGTTCGACGTCATGCGACAAATCGCATCAAACGCATCCGTGTTATGCCCGTAGTCGACCATCACGTGGCCGCCGTTCAAGCGGTAAAGATTCGCGCGGCCCGGATTGTTGGCCCAACTCGAAAAACTCATCAAACTCTTCAGCAACACATCGGGTTCGACACCAAAAGCGCGACACGCAGCAATCGTCGCGAGCAAGTTGCTTACTTGGAAATCCGCAGCGCCATTCATAACCACCGGCAACCTCGACGTTTCGGCAATCGTTCGCTGCGTCTCGCCAACCGCCTCGATCAGCGCCTTATTCTTCGCGAAGTACGCCGTTCCACCGTCCCGCAAATGACTCCTGACCACCGGATTGTTTTCGTCGATCGCGAAATAGACGATCTTCTTCGGAACGCGGCTAACCCTTTCGCATTCCATCAACTTCGCGAGGTGCTCGTTGTCCGCATTCAGAATCAACGTGCCGCCTTCTTTGACGCGCTCCGCTACCAACGACTTGATGAACACCACATCTTCGACTGACCTGATGCCGTCCTGGCCCACGTGGTCGTCGCTGATGTTGGTAAACACGCCGATATCAGACCAGTCGTAACCCAAACCACGTCGCACGATTCCGCCTCGCGCCGTTTCGAGCACCGCGGCTTCGACAGCCGGATCCGACAACACAACCTGCGCTGACTGCGGCCCGGTGGTATCTCCTTCCACGACGCGCTCGCCGCCGATGTAGATCCCATCAGTGGTCGTCATGCCCACACAAAGATTGGTCTTGCTGAGTACGTGTCCGATCATCCTCGTGACCGTAGTCTTGCCGTTGGTCCCGGTGACCGAAATGATCGGTATTCGACTCGGCGCGTCTGCCGGATAGACCGAATCGACAACAGCCTGCCCGACATCACGGGGCATCCCGGCGGATGGATAATGATGCATTCTCAGACCAGGTGATGCGTTCAACTCGATAATGCCGCCGCTGGTGACTGGCGTCGCAATATCTGGAATTACTAAATCAACTCCGCAAACGTCCAGACCAACCAACCGTGCTGCTCGTTCGCACATGCGAGCGATCGCCGGGTGGACTTTGTCCGTAACGTCCTGCGCAGTAGCCCCGGTGGATAAATTTGATCGATTAGAAAGCGTGACGTGTTCGCCGTGTTTTGGAATCGAGTCGAGTGACATGCTGGCGTGCTGCAAGTGATTGATCACGTCTGAGTCGACCCTGATCTTAGTCAAAGGTTTTTCGTGACCATCACCGCGCAGTGGGTTTCTGTTTTCATGCGCGATCAAGTCGCGGATCGAGTTGACGCCGTCGCCGATTACGTGAGGCAGCAGACGCTCACTCGCTGCAACCATCCGGCCGCCAACAACCACGACACGGTAGTTCAGACCGGCGAGTGTCTCTTCGATCAAAACCGCTGACGAGAACTGTTTCGCCGCTTCGAAAGCAACTTTCATTTCCTGCGGCGTTGAGACTTCAAGCGTCACAGCGTCGCCTTTCCGACCGTTCACAGGTTTGACCACGACCGGCCGTCCAAGCTCGTCCGCAACTTTGTTAGCTCGCTTGAGCGAGTAGACGACTCTCCCTTTCGGAACCGGAATCCCGTGACGTTCCAACCGCTCTTTCGTTTCTTCTTTATCCTGAGCCAGCTCCACGGCAATCACGTTCGTTTGGTCGGTCATGGCCGCCTGAACGTAGTGCAGATGTTTTCCGTAGCCGAGCTGGATGCGATTTCCCGTTCCGTCTCGTCGGCAGGGAATGCCGCGTCTTTCCGCGGCGTCGGTAATCGCGCGTGTGGTTGGACCAACTTCCGCATCGGCGATCAAGCGTATCGCTTCCTCGATCACCGGCGCTACAACAAACGAGCGATTCCGCAGCAACGCTTCGACGAGACTCACCGCCTGTTCCAACAAATACGTACTTGCCTTCTCGGCGCGAAACTCAATCGCGACGTTGTAGAAGCTGCCACAATGATGGCGCGTCTTGCCGTGTGATTTGCCGATGCCTGCGACGTCGGTCAACTCGAGCGCGACGTGCTCGACGACGTGGCCGAAGTAAGTTCCTTCTGCGAGCCTGGTAACAAACCCGCCAGGGTGCCCGAGGCTACAATGATGGTTTTGTATTCCCGGAAGAATTGTGAGGAGCCGTTGGTTGAAGCCGTTGAATTCACGACTCTCGCGTTCAGCAAGCTCGCCCAAGTCCAGGTGCATGAGTAGCACCGGACGGTAACTATAGACATTCGGACCGTGCAGGGTGCGAATGCTTTCGACTTTCATGCGGTGATGCTTGCCTTTCAACTTCATGCGCTTCAGCGTTGTCAATTTTCATGCCAATACAGTCGTTGAAAGCTGTGTCGCGAAAGTGTTTAAGAACATCAAATGTGTTTTGATTTAGTAGTGTGCTACGTCGGGAAAATTAGAGAAGTACGTTGGCGCACAGAACATCTAAGTTCATGTTTGACATCACTACATCGCTCAAAGCGAACGCGGAACGTTTTCAATACAAGCCACTGATTTGCACGGATAAAAAAACCGGATTTACTATCCGACGCTCTCCAGCATCCAGATGTCGACGCTTACTTCTTCCGCGTAGTGGAGCACGGGCTGCGTCTTGGGTTGGGGCAACTGCTTCGCTTCGAGCAATGTCGACCCGAAGTCAGTCAACTCAGCTTTGTACAGTTCCCATGGCTCGTGATAGATGCGCGCGCGAAAGAGCTCGCCCTCGCGTTCCGTGTAGAGAATGTAACGCTCTGTCAAAAAGAACTCGCGCGAGCCGGGCTGCGACCGCGGCAACGCTTCCCCAACGCTCCATGCAGCTTTGAACTGCGCGGGCGGATCATCGCGGCGCTTGAGCCGGTACTTAATCTTCCTCTTACCGTCCATTGCGATGTCGGCAGAGTAATAAGGGAGATGGTACACAGCGCGCGCCGCCAAAACCGCCGCTTTGCTGTTGCAATCGAGCGAGAAGAACCAGACGCCGGGTACGCCGTTGTGATGAACGTAAGTTCGTACATTCAACTCGTGCATCGAATCCAGCCCGGGAATCGGCGGCATGTACGGTGGGACACCTCGAATGTCCCACATCGTAAACGGAGTTATCGCGATCCAGGCTGAGTCGCCGTACGTGTCGATCTCGAGTGAACGAGGGATATGTGGTCGCAGAAGGTTCTCGTTGATGCGCCAGTGAATGAACAGGAGCTTGCCCCAGCTCTGGTGCATCACCGGCTGGCCGTCCGGACGGTGCCGTACGGCAAGCCGGTCAACGTCAGTAACTTTCCGCATCCTTCATCCTCTTCTTTTTTATGTCCTTAGCACTATGCGTCAGAGAATTGGGCGCGTTTAAATTTGCATCGGGCGTGACGCCGACGCCGAGTCGCTCAACCAACTCCCCACCGAGCCAGCCGCCAAGCAGACCGCCGGCAACACCGATGAATGACAGTGCAAGCGCGATCGTGGATGGCGTTTCCGGAGCATCTCTTCGGAGCAGCCAACTGGCTATGAATAGGATCATGACGCCCAGATTGGTTAGTCCGTGTAAAAGCCCGATGCGACTTGCCCTCGTGCCCGAAGGAATGTTCAGGTAGTCGATCAGACCAAAGACCGCAGCGAGTAGGCCGCCGACGATTCCGGCCGCAATCATCCAAAATGAAACTGTCGTCCACGTTTGATTACCCGTGACTAGATAGATCACGTCAAAGATCACCGCTGCCGATAAAAGTCCCAACGGATAAACGATCAGGATCGGATGAATCGCATGACCGAAGAGTTTCGCTCTACTTTCCATAGTTATGCCCTCCTTGAGCCATCAGAGTTCACTCAAGTTTTGGGCCAATACCAACCACCAAGGGACAAAGACACAAAGTTGATAATAAAAATTTGTGTCTTTGTGCCTTTGTGATTAAGAAAACTTTCGGAATAATTCGGCATGGGCCGCGGCGATTGCCTCAGGATCTACCTTTGGCTTGCGATCGTATGTAAGCAGTCCGTTGATTTCCTGCTCAATATCGGCCAACTGCGTGTAACAAAAACCGCTCAGAAACTCGAGCGACGCGATCCCCTTCATCAAGTCGTGGTACTTCGCTAGCAACTCTTCGGAAGTCTTGAATGAATCGTAGAACCTGTAGAGCAGGTCGCGCTTGTCGGGCGGAATGTCGGGCGGAATCGTCAAAAAGCCGCCGACCTCCGACAACACGATCGGCTGTCCGCGATATCGCGAACCACGCGCAAAGAGGGGCTTATCCATCCAGACTTTCGGTGGGAGCTGGCCCGTACTGACCGTCTCTTTATAACGTGTCGCCAACTTTTCAGAGCTCGGCGTGTAATCATGGATCGCGCAGATGTCGGTGATGTCTGTATGTTCCCAACCGTCGTTGTCGATTACCGGCCGCGTGGAATCGAGTCGTCTTGTAACACGCACCATGCGCTCGATGAACGCATATTGTCCGGCGTGCTCGAGACCCAAACCGGGAAAACCCATGCTCTCATTGACCGGCACCCAAGCGACGACGCACGGATGATTGAAATCGCGACGCACAGCGTCTTGCCATTCCGCTGACAACGCATTCTCCGCCTTTGGCGACCACTCACGCGCATTCGGCATCTCCTCCCAAACGAGCAGCCCGAGGCGGTCGCACCAGTAGAGCCAGCGCGGGTCCTCGATCTTCTGGTGCTTTCGCACGCCGTTGAAGCCAAATCGCTTGGCCCAACCAATGTCCGTTTGCAGCGCTTCGTCAGAAGGAGCAGTCAAATAGCCGTCAGGCCAGAAACCCTGGTCGAGCACCATCTTCAGATACGTCGGTTTGCCGTTAAGAAGAAACTTTCCGTTGCGCAACTCGATGCCGCGGAGGCCAACGTACGAACCAACTTCATCGAGGAGATTGTTGCCGTCGTACAGTCGCACTTGCAGGTCGTAAAGATGCGGCGACTCCGGCGACCAGAGTTTTGCGTAAGGAATCGAAATCCCGAGCCGTCCTGTTGCTACTGCCGTTGAATCTTCGGCAATCGCGACGCGCTTGCCCTCTTCCAGCACTTCGACTTCGACGCGCCACGTCGCTGACGGCGCATGAAGGAACACTGTCAACTCGAGAAAGTTTCTTTTCGCGTGCGTGATTACTCGCAGCTCTTCGATGCGAATCGGCGGGACCGGCTCGAGCCAAACTGTCTGCCAGATTCCCGTCGTGCAGTAGTAGTCGATGCCTTCCGGCAAACCAGTAAACGACTGCTTGCCGCGAGGCTGCTCCGGATCCTGACGATCTTCGACGCGCAGCGTTAAGCGATTCTCGCCAGACTTGAGATATGGCGAGATATCAAATTGGAACGGAACGTGACCGCCACGATTGTGTCCAACCTCCTTGCCGTTAATCCAAACGGTGCTGGCATAATCAACTGCTCCAAAGTTCAGCAGCAGATCGCGCTTGTGAAATTCCTCGGGAAGTTGGAAGGCGCGCGCATACCAGACGACTTCATGAATCGATTTGTCATTGATTCCGGAAAGCTGAGTCTGGTAAGCGAAAGGAACTGTGATTCGCAGCGGCAACTGACGACCGTCTTGCCAACCTTGCTTCAATCCCTCATCAGCATCGTCGAAAGCAAACTCCCACTCGCCGTTGAGATTGAACCAGATACTGCGAACGAACTGTGGACGCGGATACTCGGAGCGGGGGATCTCTATTTTGCTGCGAATCATGCTGAGAAACTAAAAGACTTTCGAACACAAACTCACGAAGGCACCAGCTCCGGATCTCGATTTATGTCCGCGAGTCTTTGGGGTCTTTCGACACCCACTGATCGACCCGTATCAATCAAATTTGAAATATCCCAGGCAGTCAATCTGCCGTCACATATTAACCGACCATCGTCACTAATTTCATAATTTCCTGTTCGACATGAAAGCCGGTACAAAACGCGACCATTCTCACGCTTACCCAACACAATCAGTTCGCGCCCGTTGGGCAGATAGTAAATCCCCCCGACTCTAAGCTCCATTTCAACCCCCCTTGTTCGTTCTGCGCGCTTTCGCCCGCTCCGCGGGCTCTGTCTATTCGAATATCGTTACCTGGGGCTTACGCCCCAGGCTTTATGCTGTCGCCCGCTTCGCGGGCTTTGTGTCTTAATTACTCTTAACAGCAGTGATAACTCGTTCCGGAATTACGATGCGATCAGCTCTCACACCATTGCCGTTGCCTTTTCCGTTGCCACGGCTGTAAACCATCATTGCGTCGACTCTCTTCATGCCGGCAATCTTGCCGTAAGTAGTGAGCGCCTGAGCTACGATCTGATCCATGTTGTAGTACTTGTACGTTGCCAGGCGACCGACGAAGTGAACGCCCGGAGTCCCATCCGCCAGCGCCTTGTAACGCGCGTAGAGCTCTGCGTTTTCCTTGCGCGGAACGGGATAATAGGCATCGCCCTGGGCTCTGGGAAACTCGTAAACGATGCTCGTCTTGGCGTGCTCCTGCCCGGTGAGATATTTGAACTCAGTCACTCGCGTGTAGAGCTGCTCGTTTGGATAATTGACCACCGGCGCCGATTGATAGATCGGCATGTCGTGTGTTTCGTGTTTGAATTCAAGCGATCGGTAAGGCAGTTTTCCGTAGCAATAATCAAAGTAAGAATCGACGGGGCCTGTATAGATCATCTCAGAAAAGGGGATTTCTTTTTCTATTTCGCGATAATCGCAGTTCAGCATGATCTTGATATTGGGATGATCAAGCATGTTCTCGAACATGCGCGTATAACCGTGCAGCGGCATCGACTGATAGGTGTCCGTAAAGTAGCGATCGTCACGGTTGGTGCGCGTCGGCACTCGCGAAGTAACGCTGGAGTCGAGCTCTGAAGGATCGAGCCCCCATTGTTTGTACGTGTAGTTCTTGAAGAACTTTTCGTACAACTCACGTCCGACTTTGCTGACCACGACGTCCTCAGAAGTCCGGACGTGCTCGACGGGCTCTGCAACCTTCTTGAAGAACTCTTCGACTTCGAACGAAGTCAGGCTCAACCCGTACAGACTGTTAATGGTGTCGAGGTTAATGGGAATGGGAACGATCTGCCCGTCAACGCTTGCGCGTACACGATGTTGATAAGGCCGCCAATCCGTGAAGCGCGAGAGGTATTCAAAGACCTCACGTGAGTTGGTGTGAAATATGTGCGGACCGTACTTGTGAACCAGAATGCCCGCTTCATTGTAATGATCGTAAGCGTTGCCGCCGATATGCGGCCGCTTGTCACAAATCAAAACCTTCTTATTCGAACCTGCTGCGAGACGTTCAGCTAATACACTGCCGGCAAAACCGGCGCCTACAATGAGATAATCAAACATTACATGAAACCCTCCTTGTTCTTTAGTGGGAACTAACTGGTTGCGGCTGCGCCAGCCCTTTGGCTGACGCGATTGAGCGGCAGAGAGGCGGTCCTTGCACGCCGTTTTCTTTCGATTACTCTATCAATCAGGTTACGCATTTGGGACCACGTCTTGTCCCACGATACGTGTTCGAGAAATGCATCGACCCTGGCTAACCATTCGGCATGCGCCGGGTTCGCAAGAATCTTTTCGGCGGCTTTAATAAACTCTTCCGGAGTGTCGGCAATTTCAACCAGCTTGAGTTCGCCGTACGGTCGCACGACGTCTCTGATCGAAGTCGAAATAACCGGCTTGCCCGCCGCCAAATACTCCGGCGTCTTTGTAGGACTTATAAAACGCGTCGATTCGTTGCGAGCAAACAGCAACAGCGCGATGTCCCACCCTGCGAGGTAATCCGGAAGCTCATCATACTTCTTGCCACCCAGATAATGAATGTTTGCGTGCTTCGGCAGCGTCTCCGGGTCGATCTTCACGACCGGACCAATCACAACGAAATTCCAGTCGGGACGCATGGCAGCAACTCGATCGAGCAGTTCGATGTCGAACCTCTCGTCGATGACACCAAAGAACCCGAGTCGCGGATGCGGAATGTGCGCCTGATCTTTTGGATCGTCGATGACGTTTCGCGCTTTGCCAAAGTGTTTCGTGTCAATACTGCTCGGAAATGCATGCACAGAGGAATGCTGGTTAACTTTCGCTTCGTACAGAGTCTGCCCCCCGGTGAAAACGAGATCCACATTCCGAAAGAGTTGCTTTTCCAGCAATGGCAAAGACGAGTGTGCGCCTTTGAATGCTGAAAGTTCGTCCATGCAATCGTAGACTGCAGCGACGGGATTGAAGTGATTGGTGTAACTCAGCGCCATCGGTGTGTAGTACCAAAAGATGTACTCGTCGATTTCGTGATCGCTGAAAAGTTTCGCCGTCATCTCTCTCATGACTGCGTGTATAGCGATCTCACTTCTCAATCCCTCGGGCAAGTGCGGCACAACAACGTGTACGCCTGCTTCTGCTTCGCGCGTTTGGAGTCGCATTGAGCCGTTACCGAAGATTGGTTCCTCGACGAAGAAGACGCGTCGGTCTTTTGCACAACGAGTCAGGAGATGTTGTGGGCGTTGATATACGAAGTCCCAACGCAAATGAGAGAAGCAGACGAGATCCGTCGTCTCGCCCGCGTTTGGAACTGATTCTGGAAATGATCCTTTAATAGCATTATTCATTGTTTCACCCGCACGTGTGAATTATCACTGTCATTCTTACCGAGACCGCTACCCGCCGCGCGCGCACGAATAACGCGGAGAGCGAATTCCACATCATTAGTTTGTTATGGCCGGCTGGGTTTGAGAATTTGTTGTTCCCACCCGGCCTATATGGGTTGATTACAGCAGGCCCATTGAAACCATTGGGATTGAGTTGCGAATCTCGCCTTAATTCAATACAACAAACTCTCGCGCTGTTTGCTTCTCAACCGTCCGAAAACCTCTTTTCGCCACATTCGTCACTGATGGCAAATCAGGTGCCGCGATACGAGCAGTTTAGGTGTGGGTAAGTAGACTGAAATGTACGACTGCGTACGTTCAAAGTTACGACTTAGTAGAATTTCTATATTAACTCTCTGTGTACTGATGAACCTTTCTCGCAAAGGCGCAAAGGGGGCAAAGCGCTGCCGCGTTCTTACGGTTCTCTTTGCGTCCTTTGCGCCTTTGCGCGAAAAAAGGCGTCACCGGCCGTACGACGGTGACGCCTTAAACGGGTGTGAGCTGGCACTCCCTAAATTCGTTTCTTGAATCTGCGGCGCGCATAGCCGCCCAGTCCAACTAACGCTCCGCCGAGCAGCATAATCGACGATGGCTCCGGTACGGTTGTAGAGATACCCACATCACTACCAACCCCCGGCACTTCCTGGAATCTCACAAAGATTGCATTGCAGATCTGTGCTTCAGTGAAGCCCGTGAACGCGGCTCCGGAAACGATGAACGACGCGCTCTCGCCGGGTAGCAAGCCATCGTTTACCGATCCACCATTGAAGTTACCTGAAGGTCCGGTAGTAAAACCAAAGTCCAGCACCACATTGTTAAAGCCAACCGGTACGTTTCCCAGGTCTGCATCCGAAAAATCGAAATTCGAAGACAGGCTCGGAGCCTGCATTCCTGTGAAGCCATTCAGGCCCGAAGCACTCGCATTACCGAGCGGCGGCAAATCAAAGCCGATGCCGGTTATTGTTGACGTTGATCCGGGCTGAGTTATGGCCGATGTGTTCGTGATTGTGAAGGTGAAAGTATTCGTTTGTGAGTTGAATTCACAAACCACCGTTGCGGTTGAAGCCTGCTTAGAATCAACACCTGCAATCGTGATTGTGTCGGCACGCACGGTTGCAGTCGCAAATACCAAAAGCGCGGCTAATGAAAAAACCAGTTTGCCAAATCGGGACATGAGAATCCTCCTTGCACTGTGCCTCAAACATACACCCGCCTACCACATCGATAATTTTGGCCGTGAGTAGGGAGAGAACTTGCGGGGCACTTGCAAAATCTCACTCGATTGGCGTGTGTGGGGCCGATATTAGGAGACAGCAATTCCAGGGTCAATCACCTTGATCACACTGTGACAGAATCTCCACAGCATTAAAACCGGAAGCACAAACCTGGTGCGAGAGATCAATGAGTCACTTCATTATTTCGTACAGCCGCCTCTTCGTTGAGCGTTGTTAACCACGTCGCGATTGAAGTCTTTCACTTCGATCGGTCCGACCTGAATGACGCCAGCATTGTTGACGAGTACGTCGACGCCGCCAAAGTGACTGTCGACAGCACTCGTGCTCCGTGGAACCCGACGTGCCTTTCGAGATGTAGCCGTTGCAATCGTCATGAAAAGTGAAGGTAGCAGTTCACTTTCCAGATTGTTCCGCGGACAGCCACGTACGTAAACAGAACGATATTCAAGCGGAGATGACTATGGAAAACCAGACATCAGATGTCGCAAAACAAACGACGGGAACAACCTTGCCCAATAAGCTGCTCAATCGTCTTTTAAATTTCGAACCGATTCCAGCGCCGGTAATCAGCCTGTACCTGGACGCTCGCGTGAATGAGCAGGGACAGCGGACGTTCATTCCGTTTGTGAAGAAGCAGTTGAACGAACGAAGCAAGTCTTACGAAAGCGGCTCCGAAGAACGACAGAGTTTTGAGGAAGACTTTGTCCGGATCATGCGTTACCTAGAAGGTGAGGTTCCCGCATCAGTTCAGGGACTGGCCGTCTTCGCCTGCTCGGCGTCAAAGGACTGGTTTGAAGTGGGACTGTTTGATGCTCCGTTTGAGCGGAATCGATTGTTCATTTCCGATCGACCTCATTTCTATCCGCTTGCGCGTCTGATCGATCAATATCGCCGTTATGCAGTGGTGCTTGCCGATACCAATCGCGCGCAGATCTTCGTCTTTGCAACGGGTCGCGCCGTCGACCACCAGGCAGTGGAAAACGTAAAGACGAAGCACTCGAAGGTTGGCGGATGGTCGCAGGCCCGGTACCAGCGACACGAAAAGAATTATCATGTGCACCATGCAAAAGAAGTCGTTGAGATGCTCGAGAAGATCGTCCTTAATGAAGATATCGAGCACATTGTTCTTGCCGGCGACGAAGCGACAGTCATTCCGTTATTACGCGAGCAGATGCCGAAGACTATCGAAGAGAAAGTCATCGACGCGCTGAGCCTCGGCATCGACACGCCTGAGCATGAGTTGCTGGAAGAATCGCTGACCGTGTTTCGCCGGCACGATTCGCTGACTGATATGGAAAAGGTTGAGCGGCTGTTGAATGAGTATCGCGCCGACGATCTCGGTGTTGCGGGAGTGCCGGAGACGCTCGCCGCTCTGTCAAATGGCCAGGTTGAGGAGATGCTGATCGCCGCGAAGCCTGAAGGTATTCAGTTTGACGAGGAAGAGGTCGATAAAGTTTTGAAGCTTTACAAAAACGACGAGGCGCTGCCTGATCCACTGAACCAACGAACAGTTGCGGACGAGCTCGTACGGCGGGCCAACGTACTTTCGTCTGCGAAAGTAACGTTTATCGAGGACAGTACGCGTCTCGAGCAACTCGGTGGTGTGGGTGGTTTTCTGCGTTACCGAATTTCTGAGGAGAGCGCAGCGCCGTACGAAGACAGTAGCACGGTTTCGCGTGCGAAAGCGTTGACAACTCAAGCGAGCTAGAAAAACCTAGCCACAAAAAGGCACATAAGGCACAAAACAGATTACCTGTTTGACTAAATCTGTTTTGTGCTTTATGTGCCTTTTTGTGGCTAATTCTTTCTTGTGCCTTATGTGGCCACGGCGCGATCGGTGATTTCGAGGCCCTTGTCTATGATCGCAAACGCCTCACGCAACTCCGCTTCAGTGATGCACAGCGGCGGGTTCGTAAAGAAAGTGTTCCAACGAACAAATGTGTAGAGTCCTTCCTGACGGAAGAATTTGCCCAACGCCTGCATCTCCGGCGACGCTGAGTTAAATGCCGCCATCGGCTCACGCGTTTCGCGATTGCGGATCAGTTCAACGATTCCAAAGAGTCCGATGTTGCGCGTCGCTCCAACTGACGGGTGGCGGCTTTCCAAATCTTCCAGCAGGCCACGCATCACAGCTCCCATCCGCTGCGCGTTCTCGATCAAGTCATCCTCTTCATAGACTGCAATCGTCGCCAGCGCCGCAGCACAAGCGAGCGGATGGCTGTTGTAAGTCAGGCCACCGTAAAAGACATTCTTCTGAAAGTGATCGGCGATCTGGCGTCGCATTCCGACGGCGCCGAGCTGAACGTACGCGCTCGTCAAACCTTTCGCCATCGAGATCAGATCCGGAACAACTTTCCAGTGGTCGATCGAGAACCATTCTCCAGTGCGCCCGAAGCCCGCCATCACTTCGTCAGCGATCAGGAGAATGCCGTGCTTGTCGCAAAGCTCGCGGAGGCCCTGCATGTAGCCATCAGGCGGGATGAGAATGCCGTTGGTTCCGACAACCGGCTCGACGATCAACGCCGCAACGGTCTTTGGTCCTTCAAGCTCGAGCACTTCTTCAGTTCGCGCGAGCACGTCTTCCGTTGTGTCCCAACCTTTTTGAATTCCGTGATAGTAATCGGGAATGCGGAACACGCCGGGAATGCCGGGTTCCGCGGCCCAGCGTCGCGGATCGCCGGTGAGAGTCAGCGCGCCTGCTGTGCCGCCGTGATAGGCGCGATAGCGCGCGCCGATCTTGTGTCGACCGCTGTAGAGCCGTGCGATGCGGATGGCGTTTTCGTTTGCCTCCGCGCCGCCGTTGGTGAAGAAGAATGCGTCGATGTCGCCGGGCGTTAGTTCAGCTAGCTTCGCGGCGAGGCGGCCACGCACGTCCGTCGCCATAAACGGGTTCGCATAAGCGAGCGTCTCAGCCTGGTCCTTGATCGCCTGGATCACTCGTTCATCGCCATGACCGATGTTGACGCACATCAGCTGGCTGTTGAAATCGATGAAGCGTTTGCCTTCCGGCGTCCAGAAGTAAATGCCCTTCGCGCGCGCGACGGGAATCGGATCGACAGCAGCCTGGGCGGACCATTCGAAGAGAGTGTGACGGCGGCAGAGTTCGACAATCTGCTCGCCCGACAGGGTTTCAGTGGTGGTGCTCATGATGCGGGATGCTATCCGAATCACGAGTGATTGACAAACGTTAGATCATTGCCGGCCTGGCGCTGGCACGTTAACCAGCGATCCGAACAGTCCGTGTTCCTCCACCTCACATGAAGGTAGCTTAAGATCGTTGATGTAATGTGGAGAACTGTTGCCCGAACGTATTACCGTTGAAGATCATTGTCAATAGCTTGGACGCCGTGGGACGTTCCGATTTGCTCGTAGTAACCTCCCGCACCCTCTTCAGCGTTCAAAGATATAAGCCGAGCCCTGTTTGATGTTACCGCCGTTTTCTGCGCCCACAATGAGTGTTGAGCCGCTGACCGCGACCGAGATGCCGAAAAAGTCAAAGAGCGCGTCGCTCGCAGTCAGCTTCTGCGCCTCGACCCAGCTCGCTCCCTGGCGCTTGAAGAACATAGGCCGAGCCTTGATTGGCGTTGCCGCCGATATCGTCGAACCATGCGCCCACGACGACCGTCGAGCCGCTGACCGCGACTGAATGGCCGAAGGCATCGCCGACCTCTCCGTCGCCCCGGTCAGCGTGTGCTCATTGGCGAAGAGCGAAGCAACGATCGCGTCGGCACCCCGTTCCGCGCGCCCGCGTGTCAGGCCGAGCAGATTGACGATGAGCAGCAGGCTAACGCCGATCACGGCCGTTTTCTTGATCAGCTTCACACAGCTGCGTTTTCTCTTTGAGTTAAGGAAGAAGGCAGCTTTGATCGCCCGTCACTTTCTGTACGATAGATTGTGCGCCTTCGTGTTCGGAAAGGAATGGTGATTTGATGGACTGCATCGGGGACCTCGCTCATAGCACAATCCAAGTCTCGCGCGTGGTTCAGACTACGACGGATTGTGCGTCGAAAAGAAAAGGCTGGCAAGTTTGCGAGGACGCAGAGGCTCGGGATCAGCCTTCAACTTGAGATTTATTTCTGTTATGTAAAAAACAATGTCCCGAATCTGACATGGCAATGCCGTATCAGCCGAGAGGTAGCGATCCACACTGGACTCATAGGCGCTACGCCGCCAACCTTCCAATACGTTGCCCACCGAAGATGGGTTAGTATCAAGAGTATCCGGACTGCTCGTGTAATCGCATCGCTACCTTGACTCCTGATCTTATCAGGCGTAGATTCAGGCCGCTTAAATGATTCTTAGATAGTTATCACTATCTGTGCGCCGCGGCCTCCTTCAAGAAAAGAGGTTCCTCATGCAACGCTCCTTAAGGCTACTCTTGAAACGAAG